>Ga0207663_10001732_pt1 | contig 10249 bp, 8 predicted proteins | sample LARL53metaG_FD_184346 | JGI IMG/M metagenome (GOLD analysis project Ga0207663, IMG submission 184346) | Corn, switchgrass and miscanthus rhizosphere microbial communities from Kellogg Biological Station, Michigan, USA - LAR L5-3 metaG... | ecosystem: Host-associated > Plants > Roots >...
GACGGTGCTCGCGAGCAGCACCCGCTCGCATTGCTGCTGGCGGGCGGCCTCGAGCACCCGGGCGGTGCCCTCAACGTTCAGCCTGACCGCTCCCACCGGATCCGCCGCCACGTCGTTCACGTCGGACGCCCCGGCCAGATGGAAGACCGCGGCGCAGCGGGCCAGGGCGCTCGCCAGCCCGGCGTCATCGAACAGATCCAGCTCGTGATACCGCGCGGCCGGGTTGCGCCAGCGCGGGGCGACATCGATCACACGGACCTGGTGACCCGCTTGCACCAGATGATCCACCACATGGGAGCCGATGAACCCACCGCCCCCGATCACCGCAACCTGCATTCTCTCCCCACTCCCCGACAGGGTGGTCCGCTACGGCAAGGAACGTGACTCGTCCGAACGCAGGCCCCGGGCTCACCTCCCAGCGAAAGCGCCGTGGACGGCGGCCACGGCGGCCAGCACCTCGTCCACCTCGCCGTCGGTCATGTCCGAATGAACCGGCAGGCAGATATGCCTGGCCGCCAGCTCTTCCGCCACCGGAAGCGGCGGGCCGGCGTACTCCGCGAGCACCGGCTGGCGGTGCAGCGGAAGATCATAGACCTCTCCCGACAGTTTGACCTGGAAACGCTGGGCCAGTTCCGACTTGAACCGGGCCCGGTCCAGCCCGGCGGGCAGGAGCGCGATGTACTTGTATATGTTGCTCCGGCATCCCGGCGGCTCGGCCAGCGGCTGGAGCCCGTCCAGGTCGGCCAGCGCCTTGTCGTACCTGGCCGCCACCGTCCGGCGCCGGGCGATGAACTCCTCCATCCGGCGCAGATGCACCAGGCCGGTGGCCGCATGCAGCTCGCTCATGCGCCAGGCCGAGCCGAGCCGCACGTGGTGGTTGGCGCTGAAGGCACCCTTGCCCTGGTCACGGTAGATCCGCGCCTCCTGCGCGATCTCCTCCGAGAAGGTGAGCACCATCCCGCCCTCGCCGCTGGTGACGACCTTGGTGGGGTAGAACGAGAACGCCGCCGCCGCCCCGAACGAACCCGCGAACCGGCCGTCGAAGGTCGCCCCGTGCGCGTGCGCGGCGTCCTCGACCAGGGCGATGCCCCGCTCGTCGCAGAGCGCCCGCAGCTCATCGATCTGGGGTGGGATCAGCCCGCCGATGTGGACGGCCACGACGGCGGCCGTGCGGGGGGGTCAGGGCCGCCGCGGTGTGGTGGCATTGAGCGCGAACGTGCCTGCGTCTACGTCGGCGAACACCGGCCTGGCCCCCGCCTGCAGTACCGCGGCCGCGGTCGCGTAGAACGTGTTCGCCGGCACGACCACCTCACGCCCGCGCACCCCGAGGGCGAGCAGGGCGATGGTGAGCGCGGCGGTGCCGCTGGCGACGGCCACGGCGTGGGGCCCGTCCGGGGACGGGCCGCGGGGCCCGGTATGGGCCGCGGCGAACGCCGCCTCGAACTCGCGGGTATGCGGTCCGAGCGTGAGCGCGCCGCTCGCGAGCATGCCGGTGACGGCGGCGGCGATCTCCGCCTGGTCGCTGGCCGGGAACACGACACGCGCTGCTGGCACTCCCAACGGATCCCCTTCGCTACAACCTGCCCGCCACTGGTCTTAACCAGCCTGCACACGCGGCACCCCGACTTTGCCATGATTTCAGCAACAGCAGGCAAGGGTACGCCCGTGTCGCGCGTGTCGCCTGTCACTGTGACACCGCGTGATCGCTGGAGCGGCCGAATGACTCAACCGTGACCCGCCGAAGAGGGGCAATAGCATGCATAACGGGCATCGACGGCTCGCCCGGGGGACCGCACTCGCCGGGCTCGCGGCGGCCGGGCTGGCCATCGCGCACGCCGGGCCCGGCCTGACGGCCATCGGCCCGGTGCGGCGGCTGGCGTTCCCGCGGCTGGCCGGGCTGGGCCGGCCCGATCACGTGGCGCTCACCTTCGACGACGGCCCGGACCCGGCCAGCACTCCCGCCTTCCTCGACCTGCTGGCGGTGCGGCGCCTGCACGCCACCTTCTTCCTGCTCGGTTCCATGGTGGCCCGGGCGCCGCGGCTGGCAGCCGAGATCGCCGCCGCCGGGCACGAGATCGCCGTCCACGGCTGGGACCACCGGTACACGATCCTGCGGGGACCCGGGGCGATGTTCAGCGACCTGGCCCGCGCCAGCGACGCCGTGTCCGGGGCCACCGGTGCGCGGCCACGGTTCTTCCGCCCTCCCTACGGCGTCCTCAGCTCGGGCGCCGTCATGGCCGCGCGCAGGCTGGAGCTGACGCCGGTCCTGTGGAGCAGCTGGGGAAAGGAATGGGCGCCCGGCGCCACCCCGGATTCGGTGTTCGCCTCCGTGGTGGCCGACCTCACCGGCGGCGCAACGATCTTGCTCCACGACTCCGACTGCACCTCACCGGCGGGGGCCGCCTCGGCCGCGCTCGGCGCGCTGCCCTGGCTGCTGGACGAGTGCTCGGCCCGCGGGCTGGCCGTGGGGACCCTGGCTGAGCACGGTCTCGGGGCGAGCCGTCCCGGCGTGAGGGCCTGACCCGCCTCCGCCGGTTACTGCCCGGGGCCGGGGTTCACGTAATGTCGTATCGAGCCAAGAGCGGCCCAAATCCTGAGAAGGCGTTCAGCTTCCGTCCAGGAAGGTAGTGCTTACTGGTGACCACATCAGTGCATGCTGGCCGCGGGCCCGGCGGCCGGGCGCCTGAGACGGGACCACGGCCAGTTCCCGGGCAGAGGTGGTAGAGATGCAGGAAGGTCACGGCCCGACCGACAGGCCCGAGCCCGGGGATGACGGCGGTACCCCGCCCGGCGACTCCTGGGTGCCCTGGGCGGCGTCGGCCCCCGCGTCTTCCGGGCCGCCCGGCCAGCCAGAGGAGCAGGAGGCGCCGGCCGGCCCGCCGACCACCGAGCTCGGGACGTGGACGATGTCGGCCAGCGGCCAGGGGACCTGGGAACCACCCCCGGGCGGCGGCCCCGGCGGCTGGGGTCCCCCGCCAGCGGGCGGGTACGGGCAGCCCGGCGGTGGGTACGGGCAGCCCGGCGGCGGGTACGGCCCACCCGGTGGCGGGTACGGGCAGCCCGGCGGCGGGTACGGCCCACCCGGCGGCCCGCAGCCCGGTCGGCGCCGCAACCATCCCCTTCTCTACGTGCTGGTGGCGGTGGTCGCGGCCGCGCTCGGCGCCGGCGCGGTATTCGCCCTGCAGGCCAAGTCGCCGTCGTCGAGCAGCAGCAGTTTCTCGCCGCAGGACGTCCCGTCCCCGGCGGGCAGCCCGGGTAACGGCAACACCAACACCTCCGGCATCGACGAACACGCCGTCGCCGGCAAGGTCGAGCCGGGGCTGGTCGACATCACGGCCACCCTGCGTTACACCGGCCAGGTATTCGAGGGCACCGGGATGGTGCTGAGCTCATCCGGGCTGGTGCTGACCAACAACCACGTGGTGTCCGGCTCGACCGGGCTGACGGCGACCGTGATCACCTCCGGCCGTAAGTACCGGGCCCAGATCGTCGGCACCGACGCGACGGACGATGTCGCGCTGCTCAAGCTGACCGGGGCGTCGGGGCTGACGTCCGTCCGGGTCGGCGACTCGTCCAAGGTCACCCTCCACTCGCCGGTGGTGGCGCTGGGCAACGCGGGCGGCGCGGGCGGGACCCCGACCGTCACCAGCGGGTCGATCACCGCGCTGAACCGGACGATCACCGCGAGCGACGCCGGCTCCGGCGACAGCGAAACGCTGCACAACATGCTGCAGACCAACGCGCAGATCGCCGAGGGCGACTCCGGCGGGCCGCTGGCGAACGCCGCCGGGCAGGTGATCGGCATGAACACGGCGGCGAACACGCAGTCGCCCGGCCCGCAGGGCTCGAACGAGGGTTTCGCGATCCCGATCAACCACGCGCTGGCGATCGCCCACCAGATGGCCGCCGGGAACGGCAGCGCCAAGATCCGGATCGGCCAGCCCGCCTTCATGGGCATCGCCGTCGCGAGCACCTCGTCGAGCGCCGCCAGCTCCAATGATTCCCCGCAGCAGCAGCTGAGCCAGCTGAACCAGACGGCGGGGCAGTTCGGCGGCGGGATCAACAGCAACGGCAGGTGCCTGGGCAACGGCGCGGGCAACCCGGTTCCCCGGAGCATCGCCCCGGCCAGCACGGGCACGCTGATCGCGGGCGCGTTCTGCCACGCACCGGCCGCCGCCGCGGGCCTGACCGGAGGCGATGTGATCCTCGCCATCAACCGCCAGACCGTCGGCGCGCCGTCCTCCCTGACCGGCGTGCTGGCCCGGTACCATCCGGGCCAGACCGTCTCCGTCACCTGGATGGACACGAGCGGCCAGCGTCACACCAGTTCCGTCACGCTGACCTCGGGCCCGGCCAAGTAGGGGCCTGGGCGGGCGGTCAGGCCGAGAGCCAGGCGAGCAGCTTGGCCTCGCATTCGGCGATCTGCGCGAGCGGCACATGCTCGCCCACGCTGTGGGCCACCTCCGGATCACCCGGGCCGTAGTTGACCGCGGGCAGGCCGAGGATGGCGAACCTGGCCACGTCCGTCCAGCCCATCTTGGCGCGGGGCGTCCCCCCGACCGCCGCGAGCAGTGCCGCCGCCGCCGGGTCGGTCAGCCCGGGCCGGGCCGGCGGCGCCACGTCGGTGATCTTCACGCCGAACCCGCCGAACACCTCCCGCATGTGCTCGGCCGCCTGCTCCGCGGTGCGGTCCGGGGCGAACCGGTAGTTCACCGTGACCACGCATTCGTCCGGGATCACGTTGCTCGCGACCCCGCCGGTGATCTTGACCGCGTTCAGCCCCTCGTGGTAGACGAGCCCGTCCACCTCGGGCTCACGCGGGCGGTAGGACCGCAGCGCGGCGAGGATGGCACCGGCCTCGTGGATAGCGTTACGCCCCCGCCAGGAGCGCGCGCTGTGCGCGCGGACCCCGCGCGCGGTGACCTCGGCCCGCATGGTTCCCTGGCAGCCGCCCTCGATCACGCCACCGGTCGGCTCCAGCAGCACGGCCAGATCACCCCGGAGCAAGTCCGGTGCGTTGCGGCTGAGCCGCAGCAGGCCGTTCCGTTCTGCCTCTATCTCCTCGCAGTCATAGAAGACATAGGTCACGTCCCGGGACGGCTCGGCCAGCTGGGCCGCCAGCCGGAGCTGGACCGCCACGCCGGACTTCATGTCACAGCTGCCGCAGCCGTACAGCAGGCCGCCCTCGGTGTGGGAGGGGACGTTGCCCGCGATCGGCACGGTGTCGAGGTGCCCGGCCAGGATCACCCGCTCCGGCCGGCCCAGTCCGGTCGAGGCGACGACGGTGTTCCCGTCCCGCCGGACCGTCAGGTGGGGCAGGCCGGTCAGGGCACCCTCGACCGCGTCGGCCAGTACCTTCTCATCACCGCTCACCGACGGGACATCGACCAGGGCCGCCGTCAGCGCGCCCACATCGCGCGAAAGATCCAGGTCCACGTCGGCAGCTTAGGGGATGTCTCCTTTGACAGCGGGCCGTGAGATAACTGACGAGCAGGATGCATTCAGAACGGGAGTGCCATGTTTCACGTGGATTCCGAGGTCGGCCGCCTGCGGCAGGTGGTGCTGCACCGCCCCGACCTCGAGCTCAAGCGCCTCACCCCCGACAACGCCGCCGACCTGCTCTTCGATGACGTGCTCTGGGTGAGCCGGGCGCAGGCCGAGCACGACGCGTTCGCCGCGGCACTGGGCTCCCGCGGCGTCGTGGTCCACTACTACAGCGACCTGCTGGCCCGGACCCTGGAGATCGCCGAGGCGCGCGAGTACATCCTGGACCGGGTATTCGACCCGCGCTGGCACGGGCCGCTCGCCGCCAGCACCCTGCGCGCGGCGATGGCCGGGCTCGGCCCGGGCGAGCTGGCGTCGTTCCTGGCCGGCGGGATCACCAAACGTGAGATCGCCGAACTGGGGCCGGAGCCGAAGAGCATCGCCTTCCATTCGCTTGACCCCGACGGTTTCGTGCTGGCCCCGCTGCCGAACCTGCTGTACCAGCGCGACACCTCGTGCTGGATCTACGGCGGCGTGTCCATCAACGCGATGCGCAAGCAGGCCCGGATCCGCGAGACCGTCACCGGCGAGGCGATCTACCGCTGGCACCCGATGTTCGCCGCCGCGGGCTTCGAGGTCTGGTACCACGGCGCCGACGCCGCGCCCGCCACCATCGAGGGCGGCGACGTCCTGGTGCTCGGCAACGGGGCGGTGCTGGTCGGGATGAGCGAGCGGACCACCCCGCAGGCGGTCGAGGTGCTCGCCCACCGGCTGTTCGCGGCCGGGGCGGCCCGCTGCCTGGTGGCGATCGACATGCCCAAGACCCGCGCGTTCATGCACCTGGACACGCTCCTGACGATGGCCGACCACGGGGTGTTCACCAAGTACGCCGGGATGGGGATGCTGCCCTCCTACACGGTCGAGCCGGGCGCGAGCGCCCTCGAGCTCAAGGTCACCGATCACCCGCCACAGGACATGCACAGCGCCATCGCCGCCGCGCTTGACCTGCCAACCATCACCGTCCTGACCGCCGTCCAGGACGTCCGCTCCGCGCAGCGGGAGCAGTGGGATGACGGGTGCAACGTGCTGGCGATCGAGCCGGGAGTGGTCATCGCCTACGAGCGGAACGTGACCACCAACGCCTACCTGAGGGACAACGGCATCGAGGTGATCACCGTCCCCGGCGGGGAGCTGGGCCGCGGCCGGGGCGGCCCGCGCTGCATGAGCTGCCCGATCGAGCGCGACGCCTGAGCCGCGTCAGGCCGGGCCGGTACAGTCGGAGCCGAGATGTCTGCCATCCCGCTGTCGGCCACCCTGGCCGCGAACGAGATCCTCATCCGCAGGCGGCAGGCGGGCGAGCCCGTCCTCCCGCTGTCGTTCGGCGAGGCGGGCCTGCCCGTGCACCCGGTGCTCAAGGGCGCGCTGGCCCACGCGGCCGGCACCAACGCGTACGGCCCGGTGGCCGGGCGGCCCGTCCTGCGTGAGGCGGCCGCGGGCTACTGGACCCGGCGCGGCCTGCCGACCACCCCGGACACGGTGATCTCCGGGCCGGGCACCAAGCCGCTGCTGTTCGGCCTGCTGCTCGCCATCGGCGCGGACGTCGCCGTGCCCCAGCCCAGCTGGGTGAGCTACGCGGCCCAGGCCGGCCTGATCGGGTCCGTGCCGTACTTCGTGCCCACCCCGGCCGGCGAGGGCGGCATCTGCGACCCGGCCCCCCTCGTGCGCGCCATCGAGGCCGCCCGGGCGGCCGGCCGCCGGATCGGCTCGGTGGTGGCCACCGTGCCGGACAACCCGACCGGGCGGCTCGCCGACCCCGCCACCGTGCAGAACCTGGCCGACGTCGCGACCAGGTACGACCTGATCATCATCTCCGACGAGATCTACCGTGACCTCGTGTACGAGCCCTCGCCCGCGGTGGCCAGCCCGGTGGACTTCGCCCCGGAACGCACGGTGGTCACCACCGGGCTCAGCAAGAACCTGGCGCTCGGCGGCTGGCGCATCGGCGTGGCGCGGCTCCCGGACGGCCCGCTCGGCGCCGCCCTGCACGGCAGGCTGCTCGGGATCGGCAGCGAGATCTGGTCCGCCGCCGCCGGCCCGGTCCAGGAAGCCGCCGCGCTCGCGTTCGGTGAGCCGCCCGAACTGGCCGAACGGATAGCCCGGAGCCGGTCCCTGCACGAAACCGTCTGCCGCGGCGTGGCTGACCGGTTCGCCGCCGCCGGGGTGATCGTCCCCGAGCCGCAGGCGGCGTTCTACCTGTACCCGGACTTCGGCCCCTGGCGTGAGCACCTGGCCGAGCGGCACAGGGTGACCACCGGCGCCGGTCTCGCCGCCCTTCTGCTGGACCGCTACGGGGTGGGGGTGCTCCCCGCGAGCGCGTTCGGCGAGGACGAGTCCGTGTTGCGGGTGCGGGTCGCGACCGGGCTGCTGTACGGGGACACCGGCGACCAGCGTGAGGAGGCGCTCGCCTCCGGCGATCCGGTCAGCCTGCCCTGGATCGCCGCCTCGCTGCGCAGGCTGGAGGACGTCCTGGCCGACCTGGGGCCGTAGCCCGGCCGCGGGCTCAGAGCGGCAGGAGCTCGGGCCGCTTGGGGCCGATGCCGTCGCCCGACGACACCCCCCGCACCCGCCGGGCCACCCACGGCGCCGCGTGGAGCCGCGCCCAGCGCAGGTCCGTCCGGCGGGCCGCCAGCCAGGCCCGCGCCTGCGACGAGACGGCCCCATCGGCCGCCGGCCACGGTTCCCGCCAGTCGGCGGCGGCCGGCACCCCGGCCACCTCGCACGTGCGCAGCGCCACCCGCTGGTGCGCGTCCGGGGTCAGGTGCAGCCGGTCGGCGCTCCAGGCGTGCGGGTCCCGGAGCACCCGCATCGACCACAGATCGACAAGCAGGCACTGATGACGGTCGGCGATCGCGCGCAGGTGCATGTTGTAGGCGGCCACCTTGCCCCGGATCAGCCGGAGCACCGGGAAACGGGGGTCGAATCCGGTGAACACCAGCACCTGGCAGCCGGCCATCAGCAGCGTGCGGACGGCCCCGTCGAACTGCTCCGCGAGGGCGTCGGGGTCGCCGCGCGGCCGGAGCAGGTCGTTCCCGCCCGCCGCCAGGCTCACCAGGTCGGGCGCCATCGCGATGGCCTGCGGGAGCTGCTCGTCCGCCACCTCCCGCAGCAGCTTGCCCCGCACCGCGAGGTTGGCGTACCGCAGTCCCGGCCGCTCCTCGGCCAGCATCCCGGCGAACCGGTCGGCCCAGCCCAGGTAACCCGCCTGGTCGGCGCGGGGATCGTCCAGGCCCTCGGTGAAACTGTCCCCCAGCGCGACAAAGGAACCGATCGCCATGGCCGCCTCGCGTGCCACCACTTCCCCTCACCCTCTTCCCATCCCGCCAGGTATGGCATCGTCGCAGGTCACAATGAACCGCTTATGACCTGCGTAAATGGATGTTACCGGCCGGTTGGCGTTACACGTAAACCCATGACGCCGGGGCTGGCGACCCGGGCCTCAATCCAGCTTGCCAACGCCCCGCGGGCCCGCCGGGCGGGCAGACTGGGCACCATGCGCCTCTCCCGCCTCATCGTGCCCGTACTGGTGCTGGCCGTCTCCGGCTGCACCAGCTCGACCGGCCCGGGAGCGGCGAGCTCCCCCGGCTCGGCCACGGCCCCGGCCGCGACCCAGTCCCCGCCCCGCCCCGGCGCCTGGGACTGGCCGAACTACCACCGCGACCCCGCCCACACCGGGCTCGCCGCCGCGGCGCCGCCGGCCGGGCCGCTGTCGATCGCCTGGACCCGCCGGCTCGACGGGGCCGTCTACGGCCAGCCGCTCGTCGTCGGCGGGCTCGTCATCGCGGCCACCGAGAGCGACTCGGTCTATGGCCTGGACCGGGCGACCGGCACGGTGCGCTGGCGGGCGCACGTCGGCACGCCGGTACCGCTGGCCAGCCTGCCCTGCGGCAACATCGACCCGCTCGGCATCACCGGCACGCCGGTGTACGACCCGGCCACGAGGCTGGTGTACGCGGTCGCCGAGACCACCGGCTACCACCACGTGCTGGTGGGCGTGTCGGTGGCCTCCGGCCGGGTCACCGTGCGGCGCGACATCCCCGCCCCCGACGGCCAGCCCCGCTTCGACCAGCAGCGGGCCGCGCTGACGCTGGCCGGAGGGCGGGTGTACGTCGGGTTCGGTGGGCTGTTCGGGGACTGCGGGCCCTACCGGGGCTCGGTGGTGGGCGTCCCGGGCACGGGCCGCGGGCCGCTGCTGTCGTACGTGGTGCCCACCGCCCGGGAGGCCGGGATCTGGGGCGCGGGCGGGCTGCCCATGGCGCGCGGCACCCTCTACGCCGGGGTCGGCAACGGCGCGGCGACCGGCGGCGCGTACGACGGCAGCGACTCGGTCACGGCGCTGTCGCCCGGGCTGCACCGGACCGGGATCTTCGCCCCCGCCATCTGGGCCGCGGACAACGCCAACGATCTCGACCTGGGGTCGCTGTCCCCGGTGCTCCTGCCCAGCGGGCTGGTGCTGACGGTCGGCAAGCGCGGCGTCGGTTACCTGCTCGACGGCGCGCGCCTGGGCGGCGTCGGCGGGCAGCTGGCGCAGGGGCCGGTGTGCCCGGCGTTCGGCGGCGCCGCGGTGCGCGGCACGGTCGCCTACGTCCCCTGCGCCAGCGGCGGCATGGCGGCGGTGGACACCGCCGGCCGGCGCATCCGGGTGCTGTGGCGCGGCCCGGCGGCGGCGGCCGGCTCACCGGTCATCGGCGGGGGCGCGGTCTGGGTT
>Ga0207663_10001734_pt1 | contig 10244 bp, 10 predicted proteins | sample LARL53metaG_FD_184346 | JGI IMG/M metagenome (GOLD analysis project Ga0207663, IMG submission 184346) | Corn, switchgrass and miscanthus rhizosphere microbial communities from Kellogg Biological Station, Michigan, USA - LAR L5-3 metaG... | ecosystem: Host-associated > Plants > Roots >...
GTGAAGAAATCTACGGTCTGCACCAGCGCTTGGTCGGGGGCGATGAGATACACTCCGGCGTCGTCGGCGTGATCGAAGCCGACCAGAACGTTGGGGTCGTGTTGCCGGGCTAATTTCCCAAGCACCGTGTCCAGCGCCGCCGGACTCAGCTTGGACGCTCAACCCGCAGCTTTTACGGACTCCGTTAGCCGAAAGGGCTTGGTCTCAGACATGGATTCATTTTACTGGAACGCTGTGGGGGCACCTGCCGCGAGCGTTTAGTGAGGGCGGCCTTCAGGAGGGCGAGCCCAGCGTTTCACCCGGTTGGGGGCGATATCCGTGGATGAAGTCGCGGGCAGAGGAGCGCTTCTTGCCTTCGAGTTGAAGCTCCAAGAGTTCGAGCGATGTGTTGTATCCGCAGCCGACTACGAGACGATCGGATAGCGTCCGCAACTGGGCGGGAGTAACTGCATCGGACGCGGGATAGGCTTTCAGAATCTGCAGGGTCTTGCCGCGGAATTTTGTATGGGCTCCGGGCCAGGGCTGGAAGCCGCGAATGCGATTGAAGATGTCGTCGGCGGTGCGGGTGAAGTCCACGAGGCCGTCTTCTTTTTTCAGAATGGGGGCGAGAGTGGCTTGCGAGTTGTCCTGGGGGCGAGGGTCGAGCGAGTTCGCTTGAAGGCGGTGCAAGGTCTCTACGGTGAGATCGGCGCCGATTGCAGCGAGGGGCGGCGCGAGCGTCTCGGCGGTGTCGTTGGGGGCGATTGCACGTTCCTGCTGGAGGAGGATATCGCCGGTATCGAGGCCGGCATCGATACGCATGGTGGTGACGCCGGTGACGGTCTCGCCGTTAGCGATGGCCCATTGAATGGGAGCGGCGCCGCGGTATTTCGGGAGCAGAGAGGCGTGCAGGTTGATGTTGCCAAGGGGCGGGAGGTCGAGCATCCATTGGGGAATGATGCGTCCGTAACCGACGACGATGATGGCGTCGGGCTTGAGGGTGGTGAGTTGGGCGCGGAATTCGTCGTTAGTCTTGATGCGGTCGGGCTGCGTGATGGGAAGGTTTAGCTTGAGGGCTAATTCTTTGACCGGTGAACGGACGAGTTCGAGGCCGCGGCCCTTGGGGCGGTCGGGTTGGGTGACCACGAGATGAATGCGGAATCCAGCCGAGGCGAGCTTTTCAAGCGTGGGGACGGCGAAGCGCGGGGTTCCGCAGAAAACGAGATCCAAGGGCATTTTGTAATGGTGCAACTTGATAACTGAAATGATATTGCGACCACGGGGGCTGAAACCCCTCAATCTTTTGATACGCTTACGCGGCCCTTAAAGGGGCGCTCTTCCACGGAGTGGTCGGTCTTAGTAAAAGTTTCGCGATCGTAGCTAAGGTACGCAATTGCTAAATTTCGCAATTCGCAATTTCCTACCATTCCCCAGCTTTCATCATCTTGCGAATCTTGCGCTTCATGAGGTCGCGTTTCAGGGCGCTGATGTGGCTGATGTAGAGTTTGCCGTTCAGGTGGTCGGTCTCGTGGAGGAAGGCGCGCGCCAAGAGGTCTTCTCCGGTTTTTTCGTAAACCTTGCCGTGAACGTCCTGGGCGTGAATGGTGACTTTGTTGGGCCGCGAGACGTTCTCGCGGAAGTCAGGGATGCTGAGACATCCTTCGCTCTGGGTGTGGCGACCTTCGGTGTGGATGATTTCGGGATTGATGAGGACGAGCTTGGCGTTGGGATCTTCTTTGAAAGTGACATCGATAACGGCGATGCGGCGGCCAATGCCGATTTGCGGGGCGGCCAGGCCGACGCCGTGGGCGGCGTACATCGACTCAAACATGTCTTCGGTGAGCTTCTCCAACTCCTCGTCGAAGACGGTTACGGTTTCGGAAGGCTTTTCGAGAACCGGGTTGCCGAATTTTACGATGGGGTAAATCATCAATAGTTTTTCAGCTGCTGGCAGTAGCCTTGAAAGTTTCTTAGGGTTTCAGTCATGGAATCGCCACCAAATTTTTGGAGGGCACAGCGCGACAAGGTGAGGGCCACCATGGCTTCGGCCGCGACTCCGGCCGCTGGCACCACGCATACGTCGGAACGCTCGTAGGCGGCCTTAACGGGCTCACGCGTGGAGAAATCTACCGACTGCAAGGGGCGGCGAAGAGTGGAGATTGGTTTGAGATAACCGCGGACACGAATCTCCTGGCCGTTGGAGACGCCGCCTTCGATGCCTCCAGCGTTGTTGCGGGTACGGGAGAAGCCGGTGTAACCGGAGGTCGCGGTGTAGCCAATCTCGTCGTGCACGGCGGAGCCGGGAGCAAAAGCGGCAGCGACTCCGGCGCCGATTTCGACGGCCTTGACTGCCTGTAGGGACATGACGGCGGAGGCGAGCATGGCATCGAGGCGCTCGTCCCACTGGACGTAGGTGCCGAGGCCGGGAGGAACCTGGTGGGCTACGACTTCGAAGACGCCGCCGAGGGAGTCCCCGGTTTTGAGAACCTTGTCGACTTCCTCTTTCATGCGCTGTTCGATGTCCGGGTCGGCACAGTTGAGGAGAACTTCCTCACGATTGTGGAGGCCACGAATTTTTTCCCATGGGACTTGATCGGAGAGGGTGATGCTGCCGGTGGTGACGACATGACTGAGGACTTCGATGCCAAGTGCGCCGAGGAAAAGTTTGGCGATGGCCCCTAAGGCGACACGAGCGGCGGACTCGCGGGCGGAGGCGCGTTCGAGGACGTAGCGAGCCTCGGGAAAGTTGTATTTCAGGGCTCCGGCGAGATCGGCGTGGCCGGGGCGGGGAGAGGCAACACGCTTGTGCTTTGCAGGATCGCCCTCGCCGACGGGCAAGGATTCCTGCCAGTTCTTCCAGTCGCGGTTCTCAAGCTGAACGGAAATGGGTGAGCCGATGGTAAGACCCTGACGGACGCCGGAGAGGATGTGGGCCGTGTCGCGCTCGATCTTCATGCGGCCGCCGCGTCCATAGCCTTGCTGGCGACGCCAGAGTTCCCGGTCGAGGAAGGCCTGATCGATTTTCAATCCGGCGGGCAGGCCGGAAAGAAAGGCGACCAGAGCTTCCCCGTGGGACTCGCCCGCAGTGAAGTAGTTGAGCATAAACGGTCGATTGTACCTGATGCGAGGTGGAATCTGGATTGTGGATTGACAGTGCGGCGGGGTGGATTTTATAGAAAAGATACAGGAAAGTGGATTTCGATGAGCAAAATGCCGGAATAAGAGGGTACAATTAACAGTTGTCCATCCGTACCGGGTCCAGACCGGGCCCGTGCCGCTCGTAAAGTTTCTCTGGCCACGAAAAAGGAGATGCCCTGTGTGTCCCCCCGCACAGATTCGCCAAGACGCTATTGGCAAGAAGGAAATTCGCTGCCTTCTGGTGCACGACCATGTCCTGCTACGCCAGGGCCTGAAGCGGCTACTGGACGACGAACCTGACATGCAAGTCGTGGCCGAGGCCGGGAATGTAGCGGAAGCGTTGCAAAAGGCATTTGAGCACCGGCCCGAAATCGTGATCACGGACGCGCACATGTTTGAGGGTGCAGCCGACCGAACCGAAGGAATGATTCTTCGCGAGTCGCCTTACAGTAAAGTGCTGTTTCTGACAGCCCATAAAGGTGACGACGCGCAAGCAGCGCCCACGGATACGAACAGCTTTGCGGTACGGCACACGTCCGCCGAAGAGTTAGTGGAGATGGTGAGGCGAACCCATACCGCCCAGAGGATGGTGCTGGGGGATATGCCGGAGAGACGGCGAGGGATATGGCCGTCGGAGAATCTGCTTCCGCGGAAGCGGGTGTTGACGTCGCGGGAGCGCGAAGTATTGAAGTTGCTGGCCGAGGGCCGGACGGTGCGATCTGCGGCCGACGTTCTGGGGCTCAGCATGAAGACAGTGGACGCCCACAAGTTCAATCTGATGCGGAAGTTGGGGATTCACAACAAAGCCGAGTTGGTGATGTGGGCGATCCAGAAGCGAGTTGTGAAGTTGCCGGCGAATTATTAGATGGTCAGTGGTGCCCTTCCTCGAGGGATTGTAACGTAGCCTTCCTGTTGCCCCTCCTTCGCGTGTGCTCCAGCCAACAAATTGTTTAGCCTTCGTCGCCGACGGCGAGGTCGGCAAGATCGGCGAGGCTGGCGACGGTGAGATCGGGTTTTGCTTCGGCGGATTTGACGGCGCCGACGCCGGGGCGGGCGGAAGGACGGTTGACCCAAACGGCGGCGAGGCCTAGCGACTGTGCGGGAATTACATCGTGGTAAATACTTTGGCCGACGTGCAGCACGCGATGGGCGGGAGCGTTGATCCGGCCCAGAGCGAGTTCGAAGAGCTTTAGCGAGGGCTTGTAGGCGTGGGCTTGCTGGGCGGTGATGATCTCGTCGAACTCCACTTCCAGTTGGGGACGAGTGCGGGCGAAGAGATCGTCGTCCACGTTGGAGAGAATGGCCAGGCGAAATCTGGATTTGAGCTGACGGAGAGCGGCAACGGTGTCGGGCCAGGGCTTCCAAGTGGGAAGAGAATCGGGCAAGGAACGGACTTCCTCCAGCGTTGGAGTGAAGTGAAGTTCATCGCCGAACTGGCGGACTACGGACTCGAGAACTTCACGATAGGGGCGATAGGAAGGCTGTTCGGAGCGCAGCTCGAAGTCACCATAGAGTTTGAGCAGGGTGGCGTCATCGATCTCTTTGTTGTGGGCGGAGAGGATGGGACGAAGTGCCGAGAAGATACCGGCTTCCCAGTTGATCAATGTGCCGTAACAATCAAAGGTGAGAACCTGGAAACGGTCGAAGTCGAGCATGGCTGATCCTGTTCTGCAAGGATAAAAAATTATAGGTCACCCTCAGAACAGGCTGAAGGTGACCTTATTTTACGCGAGAGCGTTATTGGCAGATCTTACTGGCGCACTTGGAGCGGTTGCGACAACTCGAAGCTGACGGCAGACTCCGCGGGCAGAACGATTTCTTTGTTTCCAGTGAGCGCGGAGCCCCCGGCTCCGGCGCCCGCGCCAGCCGCCAAACCGATAGCGGCACCTTTGCCGCCACCAGCGAGGCCACCGATGATGCCACCGAGTGCAGCGCCGCCGCCCGTGATCAAGGCGGTGCGCTTTCCTTTGCCTTTTTCAGAAAAAGTTTTGTCGGCGGTCTGAACCGGCATTTCAGAGCCGTTGACGTTGATGGAATCGAGGCGGACCGTGAGAACGGCGCCGCCAGCGAACTTGCCGAGAGCCTTGGCGTCAGTGACAGTGCCGCTTACGTTGGCACCTTGGGGAATTGCGATCGCGCTGCCGACCAATACATCCTTGGCAACTGATCCGGTGAAAGTCTCTCCGGGCTTGCTCAATTTCGACCCGAGGTCCGACCCCAGGCTTACCGTGACCGCGGTTCCAGCCGGGACAACGAGAGGTTCTCTTTTAACTTCTTTAACTTCCTTCAATTCTCGACGTTTTTGGGCTTCGTGGCTGACTTTCCTGGCGGTCTTCGGAGCGGCGCTATCGGTGCTACTTGAATCCGAGTTAGGGGTGTCGTTGTTGGCTGCGGGTGTGTTGTTGGTGTCGGCGGTATTGTCAGCCGCGGGCTTGCTGGTACAGCCGAGCGCAATGAATGCGAGATAAAGACTCAGGGTGAGAACAACGGCGCGATAGCGCATAAGCCTCCTAAAGTATTGTCAGGGTGATGCTGCCAATGTAACGGAATGCGTAAACAGGGGCAACGAAAGAGGCGCCGAGCCGGCAATCGAAAGTGTATGGACGAATGTGTAGGCGCCAACGCGGTTCAGGCGTCGACGAGATCGAAATCCCAATCAGTAGCGTTGTGAGGGAAATCTTTTTCAGCCCAAGCCAGCACTAATGCCGAGAGTCGGCGCCGGGCAAGGAGGCGGCGGGCTCTGGGGCCTCGAGATCAGCATCGGAGGCAGGCTCTTCAGGAGGAGCGAGTTTCTTTGGAGCAAGAAATTTCTCGGTATTCAAAAGCGGTCGGCCGAGAGAGGCGTTGTAGCTGGTCCAAGGACTGTCGAACCCTGATTCGCGTTCGAACTGGGCGCGCATGGCTTCCATCTTGGAGTCGAGGTCATCGAGGTAGTGCAGCATGAGAGCTTCGGGGAACATCGGAAGTTTAGGTGAGCCGAAGTCGTACTGGCCGTGATGACTGATGATGAGGTGCTCGATCATGGTCTTGAGTTCGTCGGGGAAATTTGGTTGCAGCGCAAGTTTGGCCTGCAACATTTCCAACTCGATGATCATGTGACCGAGAAGCTGGCCTTTCGTCGTGTAGGAAAACGAACGGTTGTAGGTGAGCTCGTGAATCTTGCCGATGTCGTGCAGGAACGCGCCAGTGAGAAGGAGATCGCGATTGATCTGGGGATAGTTCTGACACATCAAGTCGCAGGAGCGAAAGAGGGAGACGACGTGATCGAGCAGGCCGCCGATGTAAGCATGGTGCAAGGTCTTGGCGGCGGGTGCGTTGCGATAGGCGGCAGCAATTTCAGGATCGACCATGAAAGACTGGACGAGCGCTTTCAGATGAGGGTTCTGAAATGACGAGATGAAACTCGTCAAGGATTGCCAGAGCTGGTCGATGTCTTTGGTGGTCTTTGGAAGATAGTCCGCAAAGTCGATTTCGGATTCGCCCAGCTTGCGTAGCTTGTGAATCGTCAATTGGAAGCGGTTCTTGTACTTGTTGATGAGGCCTTTGATTTTAAGGAAGTCATCCTGCTCGAAGGCGTCGAGGACTTCTTCAACGTTGTCCCACATTTTGGCTTCGAGTTGGCCGCTGCGGTCGCCGAGAGTAAGAGCCAAGTAGGGCTCACCGGTCTTCTTGGGCTTGATCTGTTTGCCCACAACGACAAAGCACGAGGTGATTACCTTATTTTCCTGGCGCGCGCAATCGCAGATGTAGAACTCTTTCATAGAGTGTGGTCCCGGAGTATAAAGCACGCGCTGGCGGCGAGGGTCAAAGGATGCCCAGCTTCTTATGTTTCTTCTTGCCGAGCTTCTTGGCGTCGGCTTCCTTAGCAGCTGCCGTTTCGACGGGCTGAGTCTGGTTCGGGCTGGCACCAGTATCCACATAACCGGGCGCGTATTTGATATAGGCTTCCTCGCGCAGCTTGGTTAGATAAGCGCGGAGTGCGGGCTGCAATTTCTGGTAATACAGTGCGTCCTGAATTTTTGGGAGCACATCTTTCATGGGGGGGATGCCGGCCTGCTGATGGTCGACAACTTTCAGGATGACATAGCCCTGCTTGGTCTGAATCACGTTGGTGACTTCGCCAGACTTCATAGCAAACGTCTGGTCCTCGATCGATTTAGCGAGCTTGCCGCGTTCGAAGGTGCCGAGATTGCCGCCATCGGCAGCGGAGGGACCGTCGGAGTATTTCTTGGCGATGTCCTCAAAACTGGCGCCATCGTGAATCTGCTTAAGGAGATCGTTCGCCTTGGCTTCGGCAGCCTTGAGCGCAGCTTCATCGACAACGGGCTGAGCGGCGGCGGGAGCAGCGTTGGGATCGGCTGCTGATGGGGCGGATGCGGGCGCTGCCGCAGTTTGAGCGGGCTTGGGTGCGACCAGAATTTCACTCAGGCGGATGTACTCGGGTTGCGCCATCTCGTCTTTGTGATCGTCGTAGAACTTCTGCTCCTCTTCCTTGGAGACGGAGAGATGGCCGCTGACCTCCTCGCCGATCACCTTCTGAGTGATGATCTGGTTGCGCATGTTCTGCTTGAAGTCTTCCCAGGAGACACCCTGCTTGGTGGCTTCTTTTTCGAGGTCTTCGAGGGTCTCAAGCTTCATGTCTTTGCGCATCTGGTCGAGACGTTTGATGAGGTCGGTGTCGCCGGTAATACCGAGGTCTTTAGCTTTGTCGAGGAGGAGTTGCTGATCGACGAGATCGCGCAGTACGTCTTTTTCGCGTTCGGCAAACTTCTTATCGGGGTCCTTGGAATCCTGTTGCTTGACTTCATCGCGGAGCTGATCTTTGCTGCGATCGTATTCGGAACGCGTGATGATCTGGTTGTTGACGCGAGTAATGATCTCTTCGACGACTTGTCCGCCGGTTGAGGCGGCGGCTGGAGCAACCGCCTGGGGCGCCACTTGTGGGGTGGTTTGGGGGGCGGCAGGGGCAGCAGCCTGTGCGACCGCGAAGGCGGCAAGGGATACCAAAGGAATGAGAACGAGGCAAAGTTTCTTCATAGGATCTCTTGGGCCGCCACGCTTCCTGGGCTTGCGGGCAAAGGCGGGCTCAGGCCGATAGGCTATTTTACTCCTTTAGCGCCAAGCCAGAGCGTTCCACCTCTTGGTTTGACGCTGGTGTGGGTTGGAAAGTTGGCCTCCCGGGTCAGGCGGTCCGGATCAAGGCCAAGGCAGTGCGGTCGTCACAGATAGGAGCTTCGGCGCCAAATTCTCCCGCGGCTTTCAAGATGGAAGAACAGAGTGCCTGGGCTCCGGCGGTTGGCAGGGCGGTGAAGAGACTCTTGACCCGGTCCAATCCGAATTCCTCGCCGGAATGTCGGCCGTTGGATTCGCACTCAAGGACTCCACGCGAAACGAGTAGGAGAGTGGCACCCTTCTCCAAACCGACCGTGGGAGCATCTGCGGTGGCGTGGGAGAAAAGTCCTAAAGGGAGGCCTCCGGAGCCTAGTTCGGCGACGCCATTGCTGTCGCGGAGAAGTCCGGGAGTGTGTCCCGCATTGGTGTAGCAAAGTGTGCCGAACTTCTCGTGGTAGCAGGCCATGAAGGCGGGACAGGAGCGAACTCCGCTGGAGGCCTCAATGATGGCGCGATTGATGCGGAGACTGAGCTCCGTCATGGCATTGGATTCGTTGATATCCGGGCGAGCGAAGAGCTCTGTTCCGAAATTGCGGAAGATTTCCTGGGCGGCATTGAGAATGCTGCGGTTATTCTCGCGGCGTCCGGCGACGTCGAGCATACCGATGAGAACGCGCTCGGGGCTCACGCGAACCGAGTCATAGAAGTCTCCGGCCACACGGTTGCCAACGAAAACGGCGGCGATGTCAGCGCCCTCAATCTTCGGGAATGTTGTAGGGATAGGCTCAACGATTGGCGAGTCGTCGGGATGGTGGGATCTAAACAGGGATCGCATGAGGCACGCCCAAAGGGAAACTAGCACAGGAATGGATGCGGGGCAAACGGCGGGCCGTGAAGGTGGTTGGGGCTACTGCCCGTGCCTGTCGGCAAGGTATCTGGCTAGATCGGATTCCAGTTGGCCATAGTCCGAATGAATGGTGGCTCGGAGGGCGGCTTCGGCGGAGTTGCCTTGGCCGATGCGCTGCAGGATCCGCTGGATATCGCTGAGGCCGTAGGAATCGTTGATGTACGAGACGGCGGCCAACGATTCTGCGTAGGCGACATGGGCCTGAATGCCCGACAAGTTCATGAAACCGCCTTCCAAGGCATTCAGAGGAATGTTGCTATGCGACTGGAAGAGCAGGGAAAGCTGGTGTCCTTCATTCAGGTTGCGGGGTTCCAGGAGTTGGGCGATGCCTTCGTGCAACCAGGAAGGGCAGCGACCGCCCGACAGCTGAGTAATAAAGGAGTGAGCCAGTTCATGTTTCAGAACGTGGGCGAGGTCCGTGGTGATGGAATTCAAGCCGCTAACCGGGATTCGCAGCTTTCCGTCATTGATCGCGCCCGTCCAGGAGGGTGCGTGGGTGACATCGAAGAAAGCCTGCTCGGTATACAAAGTGACGAGGATGTTATCGCGCGGCGGGCTGCCAAGGTCGCGAACCAGGTCGTCATAGTCGGATTCGAGGGCGGCGATGATCTGGGAGCGAAAGGCTTCGGAAGTTTGCCGGCCCTCATAGTGCAGAGTGAAATGGATGCTTTCGCCCTGAGAGAAATCAGTCTCGACGGTCTGCTCGCGTTGAGCTTTGGCGAGTAGATTCTGGACTGCGGGATCGGGACGCAACTCGAGAGAACGCTTCCAGGAGGCGACGGCCTCCTTGGTGTGGTCCGACGCGAACTGGGCGTATCCCAGCATGGTGTAAGCGTCGGGCGAATTGGGGGCGGAGCGTGCTGCGCGCTGGGCATAAGGCAGGGCCTGGACTGCGTTGCCGGTACGAACCAGCACGGCCGAATAATAGATAAGGATGGTGGAGTTGTCAGGCTGGAAGCGGAGTGCGCTTTCGAAATATTGCCGAGACTGGCCAATGTTGCCGTGTTCGAACTCGAACTTGCCAGCAATGAAATCGGCAGTCGCGCTCAACTCGGCGTTGCCTTTGTTCTCGAGACTGGCAAGCACTTCAGCGTTGACTTTGCCGTCT
>Ga0207663_10001745_pt1 | contig 10226 bp, 9 predicted proteins | sample LARL53metaG_FD_184346 | JGI IMG/M metagenome (GOLD analysis project Ga0207663, IMG submission 184346) | Corn, switchgrass and miscanthus rhizosphere microbial communities from Kellogg Biological Station, Michigan, USA - LAR L5-3 metaG... | ecosystem: Host-associated > Plants > Roots >...
CGGAGTGCGCTTGGCCAGACCTTCATGACGTGAGGGTATTTATCCGTCGGCGGTCAGCCGGCGAAGCGAGGCGCGGACAGCACCGGGTGCCTCGACCCAGATGAAGTGACCGGCACCCTCGACCACGTCGACCCACGCCCCGGGAATCCGCTCGGCCGCGTCAGTCGAGGCTGCGAGCGGCATCGGGCTCCGTGAGCCATGGACGAAACCGACAGGCACTTGAATCTGCGGCAACCCCGCCTCGAGCTTCGGCAACTCTGCGTTGATCGACGGGACCATCTGCCCTGTGCGTTCGCTCGCCATTTGCAGTTCCGGCATCGGCGGAGCGGCTTCAGGATCGGCGAAGTACGCAGGCCACACAAGGCGCATTGCCTCCTGTGCCGTGGCATCGTCCGCGAGACCCTTCATCGCCAGCTCGTCGAGCTCTTGCGCGCGGGCGCGCAGCGACTCGGGCGTCCGCCGAAGCATCTCCTCGTCGAACTCCGGCCACCGACCGTCGCCGATCGCGCCGAGCGGATCGACGCAGAGGACACCGTAGAGGCGATCCGGTACAGCTTCGGCGATGTGGAGGGCGAGGTGGCCGCCCCACGAGTGACCGACCACGTACGCCTTGCCCCAACCGAGCGTGTCGAGGACGCGCCGGGCATCGTCGACGTCGGTCGCCACCGTGTGCGGCCCTTCTGCGGCCGACGGGGGCTGACCCCGCTGCTGGTACCAGGCGACGTCGTTCTCCTCGGCGAGCTCATCGGCGAGATCGCGCAGGTAGTCGAAGCTCATGCCGGGCCCGCCGTGCAAGAGCAGAACCGGCGGCCCGTTACCCGCGCGGAGGCCGGCGATCAGCGGCTCGGCGTCGCGTGTCGTGAATTGGGTCCAGCGCACGAGGCACTGATCCTCTCATGCACAAGCGCGAACAAAGCGTTATTGAACTCGTAACAAAAGCGGCGTAGCTTCGACTCATGCGTCGGCTGGCGCTGACCGTGAGTGTGGGTTGGGGCGCGATTCTCGCGTTCGTCCTCCTCGGAGCAGGCCTCGACGGTTCGATCGGGCTGATCGCCTATCTGTCCTGCGTGCTCGCCGTCTGGCTCTTCCTCTTCGTCGTCGCGTGGCGGCGTGGCCCTGCCGCCACGGCCCTTGCGCTGAAGGCGATTCCGGTCTCGTTGCTCGGCCCGGTCGCGATTGCTCTGCCAGGGATCAGGGGTCTGCGGCGCCGGCCTGCTAGCACCGGCGACCAACAGAGGCCGGACCCGGAACCGGCCCCGACGCCGCGTCGCTCGGAGCCATCGCCCGCGCTGCCGCCGAAGCGCACCGCCCGGCCCGGTCGGTCGCTGGCTGCGATGCTCGCCGGCTCGGTCGCCGCCTTCCCTGTGGTGGGCCTTGCGCTTCTCATGCTCCTGGTCCTCGGGGGTGCGCACTTCGTAACGGCGCGCGATATGCGGGGCATCGCTCTCGCCTCGGGGATCGTGTCCGGGGTCGCGGTACTTGCTTCTGCGGTGGTTTGGTGGAAGCGGAGCCGAGAGAGCTCGAAGCGCTCGCAAGGCCTGGGTTGGGCGTCGATCATCGCGGCGGCGGCGATCATCGCTGCAGGGACGCTCGAATTCGCAGACGGCAAGTCTCCGAAGAACCTCGACCGTCCGACCGTGTCAGGAAGCTTGACGATGGGGTCGGTGTTGACTGCCGAGCCGGGACGCTGGACGACCCCCCGCGGGCCATTGACGTACGACTACCAGTGGCAGCGATGCCGCCCGGACTGTCGCGACATTTTTGGTGCCACCCGCCGCACCTACGCCCTAGCCGCCGAGGATCGCGGCGAGCGGATCAGAGTCACCGTCACTGCCGACCCGACGAGCGGGCTGACCGTTTTCTCGTCCGATTGGGTCGACTCGAGTGAGACAGCCCCGATCCGTCCGTAGGCTCGCGTTGACGCTTGCGCTACGGGTGAGCGAACGAGACGATGATCGGATCGCCGAGTTCATCCTCGATACGCCGGTCGTGCGGGCGTTCGTTGCCGAGGTGCAGGCGACGATCGCCGGCGGTTCCTCCCCGAAGGACGCCTGCGCGACGATCGAACCTCGGTTCGCCGAGTTGCTCGCCGACTCGGGGTGGCTTCCGGACGAGTATCAGGCCGCAGCGCCGGAGAGCGGCATGGGCGGCGGGATCGGCCAATGGCTGATCTACCGAGCCGACGACGGCTCCCTGTCGTTGTTTTCGCTGGTCGTGCCGCCCGGCTCGGAGACGCCGATCCACGACCACCTCGCGTGGGGGCTCGTCGGCCTGTATCGCGGGACTCAAGAGGAAGAGATCTACGCGCAGCGCGGCGGGGCGCTCGAGCTAGTCGAGCGGCGTTCGCTCGAGCCCGGCGACTTCTACGTCCTGATCCCGCCGCGCGACGACATCCACCGCGTGCGGACTACGTCTGCGGGGACCTCAGTGTCGATCCATCTGCTGACGAACGACACCGGCTGCGTCTGGCGGCATGCGTGGGACACGGCTTCCGGCGAGGCAAGGCCGTTTCGCTCCGGTTACGTCAACGTGGCTTGCGACGACGACTGATCGCCAGCGGTCAGGTAACGAGCGTCAAGGCGACGACCAGGTCAAGGCTCCGCCTCCCTCGTTCGAGTGACGCGATCCCCTACAGGAGCTCTGTGCAGCCGCCGAGCTAGGCGGGATGCGCCGCCTGCTTATCATGCTCGCGCTCGCGGGCTCGTTCGCCCACGCGGCCTCGGCACGGGTGTCTCCGATCGGCATGATGCGGAAGTCCGACCCGAAGCCGCTCGCCGGCAGGGTGGTCGAGTTCGCCGAGCATCAGGTCGGAGTTCCGTACCGGTTCGGCGGCATCTCACGCCGGACCGGCTTCGACTGCTCGGGCCTCGTCTACGCGGCCTACCGCTCGATCGGGAGGCTGATCCCGCACTCGACTTGGGGTCAGATGACGATGGGGACGCGAGTGCCGTTCGGTGCCGTGCGGCCCGGTGACCTGCTCTTCACCGAGGGCGGCGGCCACGTGGTGCTGGTGGTCTCGCACCGGGTTGCGGTCGAGGCGCCGCATACTGGCGCGCGGGTGAGCTTCGTGCGTCTCTCGTCGCTCCACGGCCGGTTTGTGACGGCGCGGCGGTTGCTTCACTGAACAGCGCTGTGTGAGTGTCAGGTCAGCAGCACGTTTGCGAGTGGTTCGCCTTGGGCTGATCATCGGGTTTCCTGGTTGATCAGCCAGCGGGTCCTAGCCGTTCGGCCGTTGGTGGGGTCCCGGAATTCACGAGACTGCTAAGGGGGAGATGGGTAGGGATACGTTCATGCTGCTGTTCGTGCTGGGCTCCGCGGCGCTCGCGTTCTGGGTCGCGATCTGCCGGCCAAGGCTCGCGCCGGCGAGCTTCCGCTCCGGCGGGATCCATCTGTTGGCGGCCCTTGTCGTCGGCAGTATTCTCGGGCCCGTTCTGAATGCGGTGCCCGGGTTGCCGTCGGCGCTCTCGCTGTTCCTGGCTCTGTTTGCGGTCGGCCTACCGGCGATCACGTACATGTTGCTCGTCGGAATGTGGCTCGTACAGCTAGCGGCCGGACACGTTTCAGCGCCGCGCGGCTGATTTCGTCATACAGGCAGCACCACAGCTGATCGAGTCTTCGTCACCGGACGGCTCGTTTTCGGCGTGAATGCAAGGTTTGACGCCAGGGCCGCTGGTGGGCGTTTGAGTGGGCTCGCGAGGGGTAGGCGGACCGCGACTTCTACGAAGGAGGTGTGGTTATGGCAACGATCGAGATTTGGACTTTCGCAGTCGCGACACCACCGAACGTCGACCTGACAGGGTTCAAGGTCGACGCCCGCGACGGCAGCATCGGCAAGGTCGATGAGGCGACCCACGAAGCGGCAGGAAGCTTCATCGTGGTCGATACGGGGCCGTGGATTTTCGGCAAGAAGGTGATGATTCCGGCCGGCGTGATCCGCGACATCGATCCCGACACGGAGACGATCTTCGTCGACCTGACGAAGGACGAGATCAAGGACGCTCCCGAGTTCGACGAGACGACGTACCGCGACCAGGCCTATCGGGAAGAGCTCGGCCGCTATTACTCCGACCGCGGCGCCGGCAGATCCGGCATGGGCAGCTGACCCGATTCATTCGTTGATAGGCGAGGCCCCTCATGGCGGGGCCTCGCCGCCTTGGAACGAACAAGGACGTCACCGGATCGCTGTGTCGTCGGTCCCGTGACGAAGAAGCGGTAACGAACACGCCGAACGGCCGTGGCCGACGGCGCAGGTCATCTCATCGACCGGGCGTCGGCCTTGGCGGCCGGTCGACCGCCCGACGGCGGCGGACGGTCTTCCAGCTCTCCGCCAGCGTGGCCGAGTCGAGGCGCTCGGCGGCGGCGAGCGCCCGGTTGGTGCGTTTTTCCGTCTTGCGCCCGAAGATCCCGCCCAGCACCCACTTGCGCGTCAACCGGACGAGGTGGAGCTTGTCGTCGCTCAGACGGAGCTTGCGCTTCGGATGGAGGTAGAGGTCGATCGCCACTTTCTTGACCAGTGCGGGATCAGCCGGTGTGCCCGTCGCCTGCTCGAGCCGGTACGCCACTAGCGACGACAGCACCTGGATCTCGCGTACGCCCGTTCGGACGGCAAGTCCGACGGCGACGGCGGTCGAGCCGATAAGCACCCAGGGCAGCTTTACGACCCGAGCCCCGCGGGCGAGAGCACGAACGACGGGAACCGCGAGCACGATGATCCGCTGGATGTCGTCCGCGCGCGACTGTGTCTCTTCTTCCTTCGCGAGTAGGCGTGTCCCCTCGGCGGCCGAGATGACGCGCTTGTCGCCGAGCAGCATCTCGTCGACCGCCCGGTTCACGAGCCTACCGACGGCACGGACGAGCGAATCTCCCGCCCTGCTCGCGTTCGCACCTGCCTTCTTCCCGGCCCTGACCATGCGCGGAGCGCTGGAGATCGCCACGAGCGCCACCAGCTAACTGCAGCCGGTGTTAGTCCCGCAATCTCTGCACGTGTAGCAGCTACCGGTTCGCACCATCCGACCGCCGCACTTGGCACACTCGACGGCGTCTTCCCAGTTGTTGAACAGGGCGGTCTGACCTGGCGGGGCGGCCTCCGAAGCGCCGGCCTCCGCGGGCTTCTCCTCGCCGCCGGCGTATGACGCTGCCAGCCGCGCCCGCACCTCCGGCGACAGGATCCCGACCTCTTCCTGCTGCTCGACGTCCAGGAACTTCTTGCCCATCCACCTGAACACGTAGTCGGGGATCGACTTCGCGATCCGGATGTCGGCGTCGTTCGTCATCCCGCTCGGCTCGAAGCGCATGTGGGCGAACTTCGAGACCCAGACCTCGAGCGGCACGCCGTACTGGAGGCCGATCGAGACGGCGATCATGAAGCAGTTCATCAGGCCGGCGAGGGCGGTGCCCTCCTTGGCGATGTCGACGAAGATGTCGCCGGGCGTCCCGTCGTCGTAGAGCCCGACATGGATGTAGCCCTCGTGGTCGCCGACACGGAACTTGCGGCCGACCTCGGTGCGCTCCTCCGGCAGGCGGCGGCGCTGCGTCAGCGGGACCGGCGGAGACGACACGGTAGGCGCCCCTACAGGCAACGTCTGCGACGCGTCGGCCTTGCCCGACAGCGGCTGCGCGACCTTGCAGTTGTCGCGATAGATCGCGATCGCCTTGACGCCGAGCTTCCAGCTCTCGCTGTAGAGCCCCGCCACCTCGTCGACCGTTGCGGTCTCGGGCAGGTTGACCGTCTTCGAGATCGCGCCGGAGATGAACGGCTGAACGGCGCCCATCATCTTCACATGGCCCGTGTAGTGGATCGCGCGGTCGCCGATCGCGCAGTCGAACACCGGGTAGTGCTCGCTCTTCACGTACGGCGCGCCGACGACCGTGTTGCGCTCGTCGATGAAGGCCTCGATCTCGGAGATCTCGTCCGGCGCGTAGCCGAGCTTGTCGAGCGCCATCGGCACGGTCTTGTTCACGATCGTGATCTCGCCGCCGCCGACGAGCTTCTTCGACTTGACCAGCGAGAAGTCGGGCTCGACCCCGGTCGTGTCGCAATCCATCATGAAGCTGATCGTCCCGGTCGGGGCCAAAACGGTCGCCTGCGCGTTGCGGTAGCCGTGCACCTCGCCGAGGTCGAGGACGTCGTCCCAGGCCTTGCGGCAGGCGGCGAGCAGGTCGGCCGGCACCGACTCGGTGTGCTCGATGTTGCCGACGGCCGCTCGGTGCATCGACATGACGCCGAGCATCGGCGCTGCGTTCGGCTGGTGGCCGGCGAAGGCGCCCATCCGCGCTGCGATCTCGGCCGACTTGCGGTAGGCGCGGCCGGTCATCAGCGCCGTGATCGCCGCCGCGTAGGCGCGACCCTCGTCGGAGTCGTAGGGCAGTCCGCGCGACATCAGCAGCGCGCCGAGGTTCGCGTAGCCGAGGCCGAGCTGGCGGTACGCCTTCGCGTTGCGCTCGATCTCCGGCGTCGGGTACGACGAGTAGCCGACCGCGATCTCCTGGGCGAGGAAGACGACGTCGACCGCGTGCTCGAAGGCCTCGACGTCGAGCTCGCCGTCCTCGCGGCGGAACTTCATCAGGTTCAGCGAGGCGAGATTGCAGGCCGAATCGTCAATGGACATGTACTCAGAGCACGGGTTGGACGCGTTGATCCGCGACGTGTTCGGCAGCGTGTGCCACTTGTTGATCGTCGTGTCGTACTGAACGCCCGGGTCGGCCGACTGCCACGCCGCCTCGGCGATGTCGCGCATCAGCTTCTTCGCGTCGACGGTCTCGACGACGCTGCCGTCCGTGCGCGCGGTGAGGTTCCACTCGGCGCCGTTCTCGACGGCCTCCATGAAGGAGTCGGTGACGCGGACCGAGTTGTTCGCGTTCTGGTACTGGATCGAGGCCCAGTCGGGCGAGTCGAGCGACATGTCGTAGCCGGCCTGCTCGAGCACGCGCGCCTTCTGTTCCTCGCGCGCCTTGCACCAGACGAACTCCTCGATGTCGGGGTGGTCGACGTCGAGGACGACCATCTTCGCGGCGCGCCGGGTTTTTCCGCCGGACTTGATCGTGCCGGCGGAGGCGTCGGCGCCGCGCATGAAGCTCACCGGGCCGCTGGCGTAGCCGCCCTTGGAGAGCTGCTCCTTGGAGGAGCGAAGCTTGGAGAGGTTGACGCCGGAGCCCGAGCCACCGCGGAAGATGACACCCTCGCGGCGGATCCAGTCGAGGATCGACTCCATCGAGTCGTCGATCGAGAGGATGAAGCACGCGGAGCACTGCGGCTTCTCCTCGAAGCCGACGTTGAACCAGACCGGCGAGTTGAACGCGGCGAGCTGGTTGACGAGGATGAACTTGAGCTCGGCCTCAAAGCTCTCGGCCTCTTCCTCGGAGGCGAAGTAGCCGCCCTCGCGGCCCCAGCCGGCGATCGTGTCGACGACGCGGCCGATCATCTGCTTGACACTCGACTCGCGCTCGGGCGAGGCCATGCGGCCGCGGAAGTACTTCTGCGCCACGATGTTCGTCGCCGTCTGCGACCAGAACTTCGGGAACTCGACGCCCTTCTGCTCGAAGGTCGGCTTGTCTTTGCCGGCGATGAAGGCATCGCGCAGCTCCCATTCGAGCTCCTCGAACGGGTCGCGGCCCGGGATCGTGAAGACGCGCTTGACAGCCGCTCCGGCGGTCTCGTCAGCGACTTTGTTCACGTACTCCTCGGTCGCTGTTGCTGCGTTCTGGGTGCCTTCTGCCGACGCCATCTTCCCCTCCTAAGGTTAGTTGCGGTACGCCGGCTGCCGCATCTGGGCGGCGGTCGAGCGGACCGACTAATTTAGGACGGGGGTCGGACGGAATCGCGTCAACACTGGGCCCGTTTCAGACGACTCACCGATCCAGTTTTCGCGACCGGGGATTAGACGGACGACCCGGCAAAGCCGGGACGTCCTCCAGGTCGGCGTCGCAAGCGAGCGCCTTACGAACGGTCCGCCTGCGGCGCCGCTCGCGTGCGCGGGAAGCGAGCACGCACGCGCTTGATCAGCGGCGGCGAGGCGGCCGCCAGCAACGCCGCGAGCGCGACCGCGCCGAGGATCAGCAGCGGCAGCGGAACCGTGTTGGAGCTCTCCGGGATCGACTCCTGCGTGCCGGCGTGAGGCACGGCGACCTCGGCTCGCTTCTTCGCCACTGCCTCCTTCCGCGCGATGGCGCCCCCGCTGCCCATGTTGTCTGGCCCCGCTCCGTTGTTGAGGCCATTCGTGGGCGGTCCCGAGCCGACCAAGGCGGCGGTGATGTCGTCCTTGATCGATGAGTAGTCCGCGAGGTCCTCCGGGACGCTGCGATAGGCCTGCCGCAGGCAGCGGGCCGAGTAATGGCCGTCGATCTTGCCGTCCTTCGTCCAGTCGCTGATCACGCGCTGGGCGCACGGGGTTGTCGCGTGGGCGACTGAGGGGCTCGCGGCGAGAAGAGCGACGGCGACGGCGAGCCCTGCGAGGAGGAGGCGGGGCATCTGGGAAGTCTTGCGGAGGTGAGTTAGCCGTTTGTTAGGACGGCCAAACCACGCAGATGTTGCGGTAGCCTCGGCCTCGATGCGCACTGCTCTCGAGCACCGGGCGACGGGGCTCGACGTTCCGAGGCGATCCAGCGCGCTCCTCGCTCCCGCGCCTCTGCTCGGCGGCGTTTCTGCTGCGCTCGTCGCCGCCGCGGTGCTCTTCAGCGACGGCTCCTCGGACGACCCGTTGATCTGGATCGGCGGGCTCGCGATCGCCTTCGCGGCTGCGGCGGCGGTCTCGGCGGCCGTGGGTGTTCTCGCCGTGCCCGAGTTGTCCGCACTCGGGCTGGCAACCGTCGGCATGCTCGGCGGTCTCGTCGTTTGGCAGGGCTTCTCGCTGCTGTGGTCGATCGAGGCCGATCGGACCTGGAACTACGTCAACCGCGGGCTCGTCTACTTCGCGTTCCTGTTGCTAGGGCTGGCGGTGGGAACTGCGCGGCGGTCGCCGCGATTCGCGGCCGGCTGGCTGGCGGTGGTGACGGCGGCCGCGATCGGCTGGGCCCTGGCGACGAAGATCTTCCCCGGCCTCTCTTCGGAGACGGAGCGGGTCGCGCGGCTGAACAGCCCGATCGGCTACTGGAACGTGCTCGCGCTCGTGACCGTGTTCGCGCTGCCGCTTGCCCTGTGGATCGCGGCCCCGCGCTCGCGGCCGGACTGGCTGCGCGCGGTCGCGGTCGTCTATCTCTACGCGGCGCTCGTGGCGCTGCTGCTGACGTTCTCGCGCGGCGGCGTTGCGGTTGGGATCGCCGCGGTTGTGTTGTGGCTGGCGATCGGGGCCCCGCGCGTCGAGAGTGCGGCCGCGCTCGGGTTGGCGCTCGTGCCGACGCTCGTCGTCGCGGGCTGGGCGTTCTCCCGGCCCGGGCTGACGAAGGACGCGGAACCGCACTCGCTGCAGGTGCACGACGGACGCTGGTTCGGGCTTGCGCTGGTGCTCGGGGGAATCGGAGCGTTTGCCGGGGCCTTCTGGGTCTCCCGCTACGAGCGGGGCCGGCCACTTTCGCCGGCGTGGCGGGCTCGGCTCGGGCGAGCCGGGGTGGCCGCGGGTGCCGCCGCAATCGTGATCGGGATCGGCGGGCTGATCGCCGCCGGGATCACTCCCTCGAAGGTCTGGCGCAAGTTCAACGAGCCCGCGGCCTCGCCGACCGCCGTCAGCGGCCCCTCACACCTTGGGTCGATCGCCTCCACGAGCCGCTGGAACTGGTGGCAGGAGGCGTGGAAGGCGTGGAAGGCGCACCCGGCCCTCGGGACGGGGGCTGGGTCGTTCGAGCTCACGCACCGAAAGCTGCGAGTCGATGGAACCGTGGCGACCGAGCCGCACAACCTGCCGCTGCAGTTTCTGAGCGAGACCGGCGTGATCGGCTTCGTCCTCTTCCTCGGGATCGCGCTGGCCGGGGCGGGGGCTTTGGTCGAGACGCTGCGGCGGCTCGAGGGCGAGGACCGGCTGGCGGCGGCTGCCCTCGTGGTCGCCCTCTTCGCCTACGTCGTTCACGGGGTCGTGGACTTCGACTGGGATTTCGTCGCGGTGACCGGGCCGGCGTTGGTGGCCCTCGGGATGCTGCTCGCCGTAGGTCGGCCGGCCCGCGTGCGGCTGGGCGCCCGGCGTGGCGTGCTCGCCGTCGCGGCGGGCGCGTTCGCCGCCGCAGCTCTGTATTCGCTCGCGTCGCCCTGGCTCGCGGCGCGGCGGGTCGACAACGCCTACGCGGCCTTGGCCCGGAAC
>Ga0207663_10001746_pt1 | contig 10225 bp, 10 predicted proteins | sample LARL53metaG_FD_184346 | JGI IMG/M metagenome (GOLD analysis project Ga0207663, IMG submission 184346) | Corn, switchgrass and miscanthus rhizosphere microbial communities from Kellogg Biological Station, Michigan, USA - LAR L5-3 metaG... | ecosystem: Host-associated > Plants > Roots >...
AACCGGACATTTTAACTTGCTAACGACAGTCAAAAGTTCACGTTTACTTTGAGACAATCGCTTGTTTACACTGACGGTTCGGATTTATGGATTCCACCTTCACGCCCGCCGTCGTCGGACAAGTTCGGGAGCCGGACCGCGGCATCGCCGACAACACAAGAGATGCTTCGAGATGGTCTTTGCTGCTGATTTATGCGGAATATCGTTTTGCCGGCTCACGAGCTGCGCCGTCGAGGATGCAAGGTATGGGAAGAGGGTAATGGCGTCTCCATCGGCGACGCCGAAGGTGCCGTCATATTTTTCCCTCGGAGCGCCGCGGCCTAATCGTCAAGCCGTAGTCGGTTGAACGGGACCATCACGTCGAACAGGCTGTAACCCGGGAGAAACTCGACCAGGATTCAAATATCCGCCGTCGACTGGGCCATACGTTCATGAGCAAATTACTCGGCAAACTCACCCTCGTTTTGTGTTCATCGATTTTGATCGGCAGAGGCGTTGCTCAAGTGGCGCCGTTGATCGCCAACGTCAGCGCTCGCCAGACCACTAACCTCGACGGCCAATGGCAAGCGATTGTTGATCCCTACGATGTTGGAGCACTCGACTATCGAGCGCAGCCGCTAAGCAATAGCAACGCTTTTTACAAAAACCACAAGCCGCAATCCAAATCAGAGCTGGTCGAATATGATTTCGATACCTCTGGCCATCTGAACGTGCCCGGCGACTGGAATACGCAACGCGAGTCGCTTCTATTTTATGAAGGAAGCGTTTGGTACAAGCGGTCGTTCGACTACGCCAAGCCACCGAAAAAGCGGCTATTCGTCCATTTCGGAGCAGCCAACTACTTGGCTTACGCCTACCTTAATGGAGAAGAACTGGGCTATCACGAAGGCGGTTTTACGCCTTTCGACTTCGAGATCACCGACCGAGTAAAGTCGCAAGGGAATTTCCTCGTTCTTCGGGTGAACAACACCCGTGGAAAAGAGCAAGTTCCAACGGTCAACACCGATTGGTGGAACTACGGCGGAATCACACGTCCCGTGACCCTTGTGGAGGTGCCGGGAACATTTATTCAGGATTACCTCATCCAGCTCGAAAGGGGTTCGAGCCGCCAGATCAAAGGCTGGGTGCAACTCAATGGGCCGCAGCTAAAACAGAACGTCACCATACGAATTCCAGAAGCCGGAATCAGTAAGATATTTCAGAGCGATTCCAAAGGACGCGCAGAATTTTCTTTCGCCGCCGACCTGATGCCATGGTCGCCCGAGAACCCCAAACTTTACAACATCGAAATCGCCGGCGAGACCGATCAGGTCAGCGACCGCATCGGATTTCGCAGCATTGAAGTCCGCGGCACCGACCTCCTGCTTAATGGAAAGCCAATTTTCTTGCGCGGAATCGACATTCATGAAGAGGCTCCCATGCGTCCCGGTCGCGCGTGGAGCGAGGACGATGCGCGCACTCTTCTTGGTTGGGCAAAAGAACTGAGTTGCAACTTCGTGAGGCTGGCGCACTATCCTCACAATGAAGCCATGTTGCGCACGGCTGATCAAATGGGAATCATGGTCTGGGCCGAGGTTCCGGTCTATTGGACCATTCAATGGGAAAATCCCAATACCTTACGCAATGCCGAAAATCAGCTGAGCGAGATGATCGCGCGAGATCATAATCGCGCCGCTCTCATCATCTACTCCGTGGCCAACGAAACCCCGATCAGCGACGCCCGGAACCGCTTTCTGCGTCAACTTATTCAGGGCGCTCATTCCGCCGATCCGACGCGCCTGGTCTCTGCTGCTCTCGAGGCCAAGGAGCGCGCGGAGGGAAAGCGCTTCAAGATTCGGATCGATGACCCGCTGGCTAATGACCTCGATGTGTTGGGCAACAATGAATACATAGGTTGGTATGTCCACACTCCTGAGGACGCAGACCTCATCGATTGGTCCTCCAGCTATGACAAGCCTCTGATCATGAGTGAATTCGGCGGCGACGCGCTCTTTGGCTACCATGGCGATGCGCATGCCCGTTGGACGGAAGAGTATCAGGAAAATCTTTATCGCCATCAGATCGCAATGCTGATGCGCATTTCTTTCCTGCGCGGAACTACTCCCTGGATTCTAAAAGATTTTCGCAGCCCGCGACGCACGCTGCCGGGCATTCAGGATTACTTCAATCGCAAAGGTCTTGTCTCTGACCACGGTGAGAAGAAGAAGGCGTTTTTTGTCCTGCAGAAATTCTATCGGGATTTGGCGACTGGCGCGGAAACTGGCCCTGCGCTGAATGGGCAGCAAAAACCGTAGACACCCTACCCTGGTTCCATGCAACCGCATTACCACGAAGTCAGTGGTTTGACCTCGACATCGACAGGTCTGGCCTGCAGACGCTATTCGAAGACGGCCCCGGCAGGCGACAGAATTCGCGCAGGCAGAAGCTGACCGTCCTTGGTTAGGGTGGCTTCACCGGCATTGACTGTGATTTTTGGGCACCGGTCATGAGCTGCCAGCGTAGCCTGCGCTCTTTGCTGTCGGCGCGCCAAACCACGTCGTCGTGAATGAGTGCGCCACAATGGCGAATTATGGCAACTCCGCGCCGCAGTGATCCGACGTCCTGACGATAGGGCGCTGAGGTCGGCCATGGCGAATGGAGAGACCATGGACAGCCGCGCGCGTGCGATCTTCGTCGACGCCATCGGATCCTGCAGGTGACCGTTCGGTACCAGCGTGATGTGAGACCGGTTGTTCAGCCGATAGTATGTCGAGCGTTTTCCCTCCTGCGTTTTTCTCTCCTGCGTTTTCCCTCCTTGCCAGATTCCCAATATCCGGGTAAATACGGAGGGCATCTTGCCCCCTGTGCGAAGGCGAGGCGCCTTCGCGACTGCCGGGCGGTACGTCGGCGCGACCTTGCGTCTACAATTACTGCCGGCAGGAGTCCCAGCCGAGCCCCTAGCGAAGGCGCTTAGGTTGTCCGAGATGTACCTATGGTCGGAGCCAAATCGACGCGATGGGAAGGAAGATCAGTAAATGAAAGAAAAGCGGCGGACTACGACAGGGTCCACGAGCCTAAAAAAGCTGGCCGAACATCTCAATCTGAATCCGGCCACGGTGTCGGTTGTTCTCAACGACGTTCCGGGCCGATCGATTCCTCAGGCTACGCGTGATCGCATCAAGGCTGCCGCCAAGGAATTAAATTATCAACCCAGCCTTCTGGCCCGCTCACTCCGCAATCGACGAACTTTAAGTATCGGGATACTGGTACCTGACCTGAGCGAGGCCTACCACAATCAGGTGGTGGGCGGCATCGGCGATCATCTCATGGAGGCGGGATACTTTTATTTCACCGCACACCATCGACGCAGGAAACTTTTAGTCGAGGAATACAGTCGGATGCTCCTCAGCCGAGGTGCGGAAGCTCTTATTGCCATCGACACTCCGTTGGACCATCCGTTTCCTGTGCCGGTGGTCACAGTCGGCGGACACCGGTCCATCGACGGGGTCACGAACGTGATCGTCGACCACCGTTTTGCTGCGGAGTTATCTCTGTCTCATCTGCATTCACTGGGACATCGACGCATTGCATTCGTTCGCGGCCAGTCGTTCAGCGAGGATGCCGGTGAACGCTGGCGTTGCATCGTCCAGGTGGCGCGCGAAATCGGCATACCCATCCGACCGGAACTTATTGTCCAACTCGACCGCGACGTGAGCTCGCCTGAATTGGGTTACCCCGTCATACAACATCTCTTCTCCAACCGGGGGCAGTTCACAGCGGTGGTCGCATTCAACGACATGTCTGCCATCGGTGCGATCCGTGCCCTTCAAGATTTTGGCATGCGCGTGCCCGGCGACGTCTCGGTGATTGGATTCGACGACATCAAGGCAGCAGAATTTCACAATCCGAGGCTTACGACCATCCGCCAGCCCCTGTCGAATATGGGGAGAATTGCGGCCCAATGTGTATTAAATCGGATTCATGAAAGAGAGAAATTTCGTAAACAGATCGTCGTGGAACCCGAACTGGTAGTGCGTGAATCCACTCAAGCAATCCAAATTGTAAAAATTAGCTGATTCGAGAGCACAAGAACCACCTCCCTTTAGTTCTTTCGGGTACCAAATCTGAAAATTGTGACCGAGTGGTAGCGGTGACCCACCTTCAATTCCGTGGACGGAAAATTGGGATGATTGGGTGAATCTGGGAAGTGTTCTGTCTCCAGGCAAAACGCCGATCGAAATCTATATTGTCGTCCCTGTTTCCCGGTAATCGTTCCTTCTATATGGTTTCCCGTGTAGAACTGTAGCCCCGGCTCCGTGGTTAATACCTCTAAGGTTCTCCCCGTGGACGGCTCGTATACTTTAGCCGCTTCGCTCAGCTTTCCATCTTTATTGTTCAACACCCAATTCTGATCGTAGCCTTTGGCCACGCGCAGTTGTTCATTGTCCTGATCGATTCGTTCTCCTATTACTTTTGGAGTCCTGAAATCAAACGGAGTTCCTTCGACGGATGCAATTTCTCCCGTCGGAATCAACGTGGCATCCGCAAGCGTGTAATTCGAAGCATTGATCTGCACCACGTGCTTCAAAATGTCCCCGTTACCATGGCCTGCGAGATTGAAGTAAGAATGGTTCGTGAGATTTACGACTGTGTCTTTGTCCGTCGTCGCCGCGTAGTCGATGACTAAATCATGGTTAATGAGCGTGTACCTCACTGTAACCGTCAGATTACCCGGGAACCCCTGGTCCCCGTCCGGACTCCCATGTTTAAGCTCGATCCCGTTCTCGACCGCCTTTGCCTGCCACACTACTTTGTCAAAACCTCTGCCGCCGTGCAGCGTATTTTGGCCGTTGTTGATCGGAAGTGTGTAGGTCGTACCATCGAGCGTGAAGTGACCTTTCGCAATTCGATTCGCATAGCGCCCAACGAGCGCCCCGAAGAACGTGCTCTTGGCCACATATCCGTCAAGCGAATCGAAACCAAGGACGATGTCATCAACTTTTCCGCTTCGGTCTGGCGTGCGCAGCGAAACGACGCTCCCGCCATAGGTAATGATTTTGACCTCGACATCATGCGCATTCAGCGTGTACATCTCGACCGGGGTGCCATCGGGCATTCTGCCGAACAATTGTTGCGTCACCCGCGTTTTTCCTTCCATGCTCATGACCGAGAAGACAATCGTTATCACCAATACGGCTTTGGAAGCGATGCTTATAGAGAACATTGGTCCCTCTTTCGTCGGGAAAACGGCGATTAAGAGCAGCGTTGGGATCAATCAAAGTATTCTATTCGTTTCCAGTGCAATCCGACGAAGACGCTGAATGGTTTGTGGGTCAGCCATTGGTCAGCATACTGCTCCTATAATGGAAATCATTCCGAGTAGCGCGACAATAATGTTCGTGAAAATGAGCATCAGATTGTGAAATCCGCCCAAAACTGCCCAAATTCGCCGGTCGGCGGACGGTCAATTTTCCGATCACCCGTAGATACACGGTTCTGGGAATCCGAAGTGTGCGCCGCTTGCCGTCCGGTTTGCGAAGGACCATGACGCCGCCTTATGCTGAAACATCCGGACGATTGTGCGCCTGGACCATCGCGTTAGCTTCGCAACCTCGGCAACCGTGTATGGGCGTTCAATCTCCATTGTCAAACCAGATGCGGCCTCTTGCAATCCCCGGAATTGCGGCTACAGTTTGCGACATGGCCAAGCAATACCGAGTCCAAGGATTCAACGCCTCGCAAGTAGTCCCCGTTTTGTCGGGTGTCCTCACCCATGACGAAGCGAAGAAGTACCGCGCCGATCTAACAAGAAAAGGCGTCCACCCATCTGACATCTGGATTACCGAGGTCGATGAACACGGAGCCGCAAAGAACATCGAAGACCCGCCCGGACACGATTAGCCCCGTATAGCCTCCGGCAAGTTTCCGGCTGATGTAGTGAAGACTTCGCCGCACGCCGGCACTCCATCCCGTCAACGTCCAATCGCACACCCATTCCGGGAAGCTCATGACGACATCTGGCTGGTGGGCTTTATGGATCACGATCGGGGATACTTCGATCTGGTGACACGTGGGTTAGAACCGCCGCCCGGAAAATCCCTTCGGCCCAAAAGTGTTGCCCATGTAGCCGGTAAATTCTGTAATCCATGTCTTCGGGCTGGATCTGGGTTGAATATGACAACATCCGTGCACTTCCAGGGACTGGTATCGCCGATCTAGGAGAATTGGCGCTGAAATGGTACCGCGAGCGTTACGGGTCGCGTTTCGAGAGGGCAATTGCGAGAGTGGCAACGCCCCGCCTTATGACATGGTCATCGAACGCGGCAGGATTAAGCGAACATGGTGAAGTCGGTGCGAAAGTGACACTTGCGAAGAAATGAGTGCCGACCCTCACAATGGCGAGCGCTGTACCTGTGTCAGAACGGTTCTTCCCATCCTCACGGGATGAAATAAACACTCGTAAAACTAAAACCATCTGTGCGCCGACTGGCAGAATCAATATCAGAAACCAACGTCTCCTTCGAGGTACTCACATGCAACTCAAGCCCTTCCTGCTTGACGCCTGGCTCGACCAGTACGAACACAACATAGAATTCAACCTCGCTGCGAGCACCGGACCGACCTGGACCGTAAACGACATCCTCGCCCTCGCCGACGACGAAACGCGCCACCGCTTCCTGAATCACAACCTGGTTTACAGCCGGCCCGCCGGCGCCGACAGTCTGCGGGAGGCGATCGCTGAAATGCAGCGGGTGCCGGTAGAGGCCGTGCAGATCGTGACTGGCGCCTCCGAGGCGCTGGTGGCCCTGATGTGGCTGGCAGCCGAGCCCGGCGCGAATGTGATTATCCCGCGGCCTGGATTCACTACTTTCTCGGCGCTGCCGGAATCACTTGGTCTGCAAACCCGGTTCTACCGGGTGTGTCGCGAGAATGGCTTCCGCGTCGACCCCGACGAGATCAAGCGGCTCGCCGACTCGAAGACCAAGCTCATCCTGGTTAACAGCCCACACAACCCCACCGGCACGACCATCGGCGACGCCGAAATGGAAGCCCTGCACGACTTCACTACCGAGCGCGAAATCCAGCTGGTGAGTGATGAGGTCTACCATCCCATCTACCATGGACGGCAAAGGAAATCGGCGGCGCGTCTGCCGCATGCCACGGTGATCGCCGACCTGTCGAAGGCATTTTCGATCTCCGGCGTGCGCACCGGATGGATAATCGAGCACGACGCCCGGCGCCGCCAGCAATATTGGAACGCGCGCGCCTATTTCTCGATCTGCAACACCACCACTGGAGAAATTCTTTCGGAGATCGCCATCCGCAAACGTGATGTCGTGCTCGGCAAGGCCCAGCAAGCCGCCACCCGAAACCTCACGCTCCTCGACCGCTTCATGGCGGAGCATCGCGACGTACTCGGCTGGATTCCTCCGCAAGGCGGCATGACTGCGTTCCCCTGGCTGGTGAGCGGAGAGAAGGACCGCCCATTCTGCCAGGCCGCCACCGAGCGTGGAATCCTGCTGGCTCCCGGCGATTGTTTCGATACACCCTCGCATTTCCGCCTAGGCTTTGCCGCCGCCGGAGACGATTTCTCCCGGGCGCTCGACCGCTTCGGATCATTCGTAAAGAACTGGTCCGCGAAGAAGGTCACAGCATGAAGCGAGAACTGGTTGCGACACGATCCACGGTACTTAATTGAGGGGCCGCACAACCCGCAAAAAATGTTTGCGACACCTTTCGGGAGGCGATCAATGATGGGACGGATGGCCGAAGCGTCGCCGCCTGTTAAGGCAAGGATTGCCGGCACCTGGGGCGTCAGTCTTGGGCTGATCTGAGCGAAGGTCATAATGCCTAGAGTGGCAAAACAGCTACAGCGACATGAACCAGGGGTGCCGCGTTCGGGTTTATGCGGCGCGAGCACGACGGGTTGTTGCACAACAGAAAGCCGACTTCCAAGGCCTAATGGCAATCGCGACTACAAATGTTTCGGGCGCGAAACCACGCGCCAGTGCTGACCTGCGCAAGCTTGCCGGGAAATCCTGAAGATCGCCAAGCCCGCTACATCGAATCGGAACCGTCTCTCTGTGTGGCTGAGAAGTCGATGTTGACCGTAGCTGGAGTATGGATTCAACTACTCATCTAAGCATCACCGCCCCGCCGGCAACGTCCAACACGATGCCGGTGATCCAGCCCGCATCACCTGACGCGAGAAAGACTGCGGCGCACGCAACGTCCTCCGGAGTGCCCAAACGCTTGAGGGGGTGAGTATCTACCAACGATGCGCGTTGCTCCTTTGGAATCCGCTCGAGGTTTCGCTCGGTGAGAATCGTCTCGGGAGCAATGCAATTCACACGAATGCCATACGGGCCGGCCTGCGCCGCGACATCTTGGGACATGAGTTCGATCCCTGCCTTCGCGACGGAGTAAGGGATCGGCGATCTGGGGTGCGGGCGGCGCCCAGCAGCCGAGGAGATTGTGATGATGTTGCCATGTCGACGTTCTTTCATACCCGGCAAAAAACTCTTAATAGTAAGGAATGTCGCCGTGAGGTTTCCGTCGACAGACGCGCGCCATCCTTCTTCGCTCGTATCTTCCAGCGGGCCGGGGGGAGTAAAGCTCCCTCCCGCGTTCGCGACAAGGATGTCTACAGGTCCGAACTCACCCTCGATCCGAAGACGAGCGGCCTCGACCTCGGCGAAGTTCGTGACATCGCCACTGACCTGCATGGAACGGCCGCCCGCCAGGTCGATTTCCTTTTGTATCGAAGATAGGGCTGCGCCGTCCCTTCCGTGGACCACGACCTTGGCCCCCTGTTGCGCAAATGATTTAGCGATTGCGGCTCCGATGCCCCGTGAACTGCCCGTTACCAGCGCGACCTGATGTTGTAAAGAGCTCATGTTATTGCCCCTTCTCGGACCCTCCTTCTATACGACGGAGCGTTTTTGGCAGGAGGCCACCAACTAGGATCAGCCAGGCGAATCCAACGAACCTGGTTACTGGGATTGCCAAATTTGCAGGGTAGGCGATCAGGCTCAAAGAGGACAGCTCGCCGGCCACGGCGACGATCATTCCCAGTACGACCAACCAGCGCGGCAGCAAGCGAGCAAAGTGGCTGGTCACCGAGACTCCAGCAGCGAGAAGCCCGAAGGCGACCGCGAAAACAGCGCCACCGAACAAGAACGACATGAAGTACAGAACGCGCGTAGCCACGAGCGATGCCGACACCTCAGGCACCGAAAGCACCCACGTGCACGAGCCGGAGATTGCGATCGCTCCGGACGCGGCGAAGCCGCCAAAGAGCGCGATGTTCGTTCCCGCTGCGCGCACACCGAGATAACGCAATCGGCTAACAACCGTCGCGGTGTAGATGGCAAGTGGCACTGCGGAGCCGAAGAAGAAGAATGCGCTCACTTTGACGGCGAATGGGTTCGCGGCAAAGAAAGCACGTGCGGCCTCGGCATCGCCGAAGGGGGTAACGAACACCGCGCCATGGCGCAACAGAACCGCAGAAGCGATATTGGCCACGAACAGCAGGGTGTAAATAATGGCGAGCGGCAAGAGTGGAGGTCCAGCAAATCGTGTTGGAGCAGTTAGTTTCATAATATAATCGTTTATAGACTAAACGATTAATAAATGCAATCATATATCATGCAAAGGACAAAAGCTCCATTGGCCTTCCTGCTCGCCCAAGTAGGCGCGCATGCCGCTATACGATTCGGCGAGCGGATCTCCCGCCTCAATCTCACACCGCCTGACGCCGGGATCCTGCGCATGCTGGGTGCCTCCGGTGGCCTCAGTCAGCAGGAGCTGTCGACGAGACTCGGCATCCATCCAAGTCGTTTGGTGGCAATAGTCGACGCGCTCGAGGAACGGCGACTGGTCGAACGCCAGCCAAATACCGATGATCGCCGGCAATATGCACTGCACCTGACCCAGAAAGGCCAAGGAATGCTCACCGAGATAGGCCGCGTCGGTCGCGAGCACATGGAATCGTTATGCGCCGCGTTGACCGGCGTCGAACGTGAACAGCTCGGTGAGCTCCTTCAGAAGATCGCGACGGAGCAGGGACTTTCTCCCGGCGTTCACCCCGGATATCGGCGCTTGAGACCCGGTACCAAGAAAGCCAAAACAGAATGACTCGGCCCTTGCTCTTGAGAATTGCGCCGTTTGACAGGCAAGCCTGAATTAACGCCTGCTGGATCTCGCGAATCTCCAGCCAGCATGGAAGGATTGTTTGGCACAATGG
>Ga0207663_10001748_pt1 | contig 10223 bp, 7 predicted proteins | sample LARL53metaG_FD_184346 | JGI IMG/M metagenome (GOLD analysis project Ga0207663, IMG submission 184346) | Corn, switchgrass and miscanthus rhizosphere microbial communities from Kellogg Biological Station, Michigan, USA - LAR L5-3 metaG... | ecosystem: Host-associated > Plants > Roots >...
CTGCCGTCGAGCGCTTCCGGGCGGGCGATCTTGTCGTCCCGTCCGTACGCCGGCCTTGTCCCCATCCCGGCTGCCTGGCCTGCCGGGCCGGTCATCAGGACTACTGCTACACCGGTGACTTCCGCGAGCGCGGCATCGAACAAGCGCACGGTTACATGGCCGAGCATGCCGTCGACCAGGAGCGGTACCTGAATCCCGTGCCGCCGGATCTGCGGGACATCGCCGTGCTGACCGAGCCGCTGACCATCGCGGAGAAGGCTCTCAGCCAGATCACGTGGATGATGCAGCAGCGCCCGCCGTGGCTCGACCCGCAGACGCCCGGCGAGGAGCGGGGGCGGGGGCTGTCCGCGCTGGTGCTCGGCATCGGGCCGGTCGGGCTGCTGGGCGCGATGGTGCTGGCCAGCGCGGGCTTCACGACATATGTCTACTCACGGGAGCTGCCACCGAGTCCCCGGATCGACCTGGTCGCTGCCATCGGCGCGACCTATGTCTCCTCCCAGGCCGCGACGTTCGCAGACCTGGCGGAGAGGATCGGCAACATCGACCTGGTCTACGAGGCGGTCGGGCATTCACATTTCGCTCTTGAAGCCTTGCCGGTGCTCGGCACCAACGGGATCTTCGTGCTCACCGGCGTCCCTGGCATGCAGGCCTTCGTCGAGGCGGACCCGGCCCGGCTCATGCGGGACATGGTGCTGAAGAACCAGGTCGTGCTGGGCACGGTCAACGCCGGGCCGGATGCCTTCGCATCCGCGCTCCGGAACCTTGACGCGTTCCGGCGGCGCTGGCCGGCCGTGGTGGCGGCGCTTATCGCCGGCCGCTACCCACCGGAGCAGGCGCCGGACCTGATTCTCGGCCGTCCGGCCGGCATCAAGACGGTGATCGCTTTTGACGCGCCGTGACAGCCGGGCAACGGCCTGATGACACGCAACGGCGGGAGCCTGCCGGTGCCCGATGACCACGTGCCGACGCGAAGGGGGCGGGCCATTCGACGCCTCGGGATATGCTGCGCAGCCAGCGGCCGCCCGCTTAATCGAGGAGTAAAACCATGGCCGAGGCCCTCGAGACGCTGAGCAGGATTGGCCTGGTGCCGGTGATCACGATCGACAGCCCGCGGAATGCGGTGCCCCTGGCCGAGGCGCTCCTTGATGGCGGCATTGGCTGTGCGGAGGTCACGTTCCGCACCCCATCGGCGGGAGAGGCCATCCATGGGATCAGCAGCACCTGCGGCGAGCTGCTGGTGGGGGCGGGGACGGTGCTGACGGTCGAGCAGGCAGAGCAGGCAGAGCAGGCGGGCGCGCGCTACGTCGTTGCGCCAGGATTCGACCCCGCCGTGGTGGACTGGTGCCAGGCGCACAACGTGCCGGTGATTCCTGGGGTCGCCACGCCAACAGAAATCAGCATGGCCCTGGCCAGAGGGCTGGACCTGCTCAAGTTTTTTCCCGCCGAGGCAATGGGCGGCGTGCCGACGCTCCGGGCGCTGTCGGCTCCCTTTGCCAGCGTGCGATTCGTGCCGACGGGCGGGATTACCGCGGCGAACCTTCCCCAGTACCTCGCGCTGCCCAACGTCGCCGCGTGCGGGGGCAGCTGGATGGTCAAGGAGAGCATGATCTCAGCGGGCAAGTTCACGGAGATCGCGCGCCTGTCCAGGCAGGCGCGGGCCATCGTTCGCCAGGTGCGCGGCGAACCTGAGGTGAACCCGTGACCAGAGTCATCACCCTGGGCGAAGTCATGTTGCGGCTGAAGTCGCCCCAGGCCGAGCGCCTGTTCCAGTCACCGCTCCTGGAAGCCACCTTCGGCGGCGGCGAAGCCAATGTGGCCGTCTCACTCGCGCTCTTCGGGCTGGAGGCCGCATTCGTCACTGTGCTGCCAGGCAACGCGGTCGGCGATGCGGCCATCGCGGAACTGCGGCGGCATGGCGTCGACACCTCCCGCATCGTGCGCAGCGGGAAACGCCTGGGCATCTACTTCCTGGAAGCCGGGACCAACCAGCGTCCCTCGGTCGTCATCTACGACCGTGACAACTCGGGCATGGCGCAGGCGGGCCCAGCCACGTTTGACTGGGAATCGGTCTTCGAGGGGGCCGCCTGGTTCCACATCAGCGGTATCACGCCAGCGCTGAGCCAGAGCACGGCCGATCTGTCCCTCCAGGCCGTCCGCGAGGCCAAGGCACGGGGCATAACCGTCTCCTGTGATTACAACTACCGCGGAAAGCTGTGGAACTACGGCAAGAAGGCCCCCGATGTCATGCGCGAGCTGGTCCGCCACGTCGATGTAGGGATAGCCAACGAGGAAGACTGCCAGCTTTCCCTGGGCATCACCGCCGGGAATGATCCCGGTGAGCAGCAGCTCACCCGGGGAGAACTGAACGTTGCCCGGTACGAACAGCTGTGCCGCGACGTGTTCGCAGCCTTCCCGAATCTGAAATACCAGGCGATAACCCTGCGCGAAAGCCACAGCGCCAGCCACAATGGCTGGTCAGCTTGCCTATCCGACGGCCGGCAGTTCCTCGTCAGCACCAAATACGACCTGACCCATATTGTGGACAGGGTCGGTGCCGGCGACTCGTTCGCGGCTGGGCTGATCTACGGTCTGGCCACGGGGATGGGGGAGGACGAGGCGCTGAACTTCGCGGTAGCGGCCTCTGCGCTCAAGCACACGATCCCGGGTGACCTCAATCTGGTCACCCGGGGCGAAGTGCGTCGCCTGTTGGCAGGCGATGCGACCGGCCGCGTCCAGAGATAACAGCGGCCAGCGACGATGAGGGCACGGCTGGGCGCCGGTGGCCGGCGAGCTGGAGCGAATCCGGGCTGTGCGAGCATCCCTGGTAGGTGGCGGCCCACGCAGGCAGTGCCGAGGAGGGTGCAATGGTCAGTAGGCAAGCCGTGCCCGAAGAAGTCCATGCGGCACTAGTGGCAAGGCCCGCCGAGTGAGCGCGCTCGCGTCGCTGTTCAGCCCGCTCCGGATCGGCCCGGCAGAACTCGCCTGCCGGATCGTCTCCACCTCGCATCAGACCACTCTGGTCGAAGACCACCTGCCCACCGAGGATTTCGTCGCGTACCAGGAGGCGCGAGCGCGCGGCGGGACTGGGCTGATTGTGATGGAGGCGGTGGCGGTCGCGCCGTCGGGCCTGCTGACCGCGCATACGATCGGCGGCTACCTGGACGAGATCGTGGACGGCTACCGGCGGGTCGGCGCCGCTGTGCAGGACCACGGCACCAAGCTCTTCACTCAGCTTTTCCACGGCGGCCGCGAGCTCATCGCCTCAGCGCCGCGCCCTCCGGCTCTTTCCTCCTCGGCGCTGCCCAGCGCCCGCTTTCACACCGAGCCACGCGCGCTGTCAACCAGCGAGGTGGAGGAGCTGATCGCCGCGTACGGGTACTGCGCGGCGCTGGCGGCTCACGGGGGACTTGACGGGATTGAGGTGACTGCGGCGCACGGCTATCTCGGCGAGCAGTTCTTCACCCCGGAATGGAACCTTCGCCAGGACCATTACCGCGAGCCGGCGCGCTTCCTCACCGAGGTGCTCGAAACCGTGCGTGCCGCCGCGCCCGGCCTGGCCCTCGGCCTGCGGCTGAGCGCTGATTCCGCAGCCGCCCGTGCGGTCGCCCCGGCACTGGCGCCACTGGTCGATTACCTGCACGTTGCGGTCGGCAATTCGGCCACGTTCGACGGCTGCAGCGGGATCGTGCCGCCACCGCCAGCGCCGCGCAACCTGATCGCGGCGCTGACCGGGCCGTTCAGGCTGGGGCCGCCGCTGATCGCCACCAGCCGTATCGTCGACCCGGTCGAGGCCGACGAGATGATCGGCCGCGGTGTGGCCGACGCGGTCGGGATGACCCGCGCGTTGATCACCGACCCCGACATGCCGCGCAAGGCCCGCGGTGGCCAGATCCGCTCGATCGTACGCTGTATCGGCTGCAACGCCTGCATCGCCCACTATCACGCCGGGACGCCGATCCGCTGCGCGCAGAACCCGCGCACGGGCCGGGAACGCGCGCTGCCTGTCCCCGCCCCGGCCGCGCAACGCTTCCGCGTGGCTGTCGCCGGGGCCGGGCCCGCCGGTCTCGCCGCGGCCGCAGAGGCCGCTCATGCGGGCCACGAAGTGATCATCTTCGAACGTGCGGCACACATCGGCGGCCAGATGCAGCTGGCCTCTGGCACGCTGGGCCACCGCGAGCAGGCCGCAGCGCTGTGCGCCAACTACCAGGAACTGCTCGACCGGGGCAACGTGGAACTGCGGCTGGGTGCTGCCGCGGACGCCGACGCCATCGCGGCCCTCCAGCCGGATCTAGTGATCATCGCTACGGGTGCCCGGCCGGCGCCGCCGCAGCAGAACCTGGCCGACGTCGAAATCCTGCAGGTCTGGGATGTCCTGGCTGGTGCGCGGCCGAAGGGACGCGTGCTGATCGCCGACTGGGGTGGCGATGCCGCCGCCCTGGACTGCGCTGAGCTTCTCGCCGGAGAAGGATATGAGGTAACGCTGGCCGCCGGGTCGGTGGTGCCCGGCGAGACCCTCCACCAGTACACGCGCAACCAGTACCTCGCGCGGCTGGCACGCGCAAGAGTCCGCATCGAGCACCACCTCGGCCTCCATTCCGCAGGCGAGGGCCTGGTCCGCTTCCGCAACATCTTTGCGCCGGAGCTCGAACACGCCATAGAAGCCGACGCGCTGCTGCTGTCGCTTGGACGCGTGCCGGAAGACACGCTGCTGGCACAGTTGCACGAGCACGGCAGCCTGACCGTGCGGGCGGCGGGGGATTGCCGCTCGCCGCGCGGGCTAGAGGAGGCGATCCTCGAAGGCACGCTGGCCGCGCGCAACGATCTGGCCGCTGGTGAAACGATCTCTTAGCGCATGGCCGCTTCTCCACCACGCCCAAGAGGAACGCCCGGTCTGGCCCGGGGATCTATTGACAAAAATTTATTTTACGTAAAGACTGATTTTTGCCATGAGAGACGTCGTCTACCTCGACGAGATCGAGCAGGCTGAGGCCCTGCTCAAGCCGCAGCGGATCGAAGTGCTGCGGCGGCTCGCCGAGCCCCGGTCGTGCACCGAGGTGGCGGTCGAGCTCGACCAGACCCCGCAGCGGGTCTACTACCACGTGAAGCGCCTGCTGGAGGCCAGCCTGGTCCGCCAGGTGGCCGAGCGCCGGGTGCGCGGGATCCATGAGGGGATCTACCAGGCGGCCGGCCGGTCCTACTGGCTGTCCCCGCGCCTGGTCGGCCGGATCGGGCTGCGCCAGACGCGCGACCGGCTCAGCCTGGGCTACCTGCTGGACCTGATGGAGGACGTGCAGGCGGACATCGCCGCGCTCGACCTCACCCGGCCCGACCTGCCCTCGATCGGCGTGTCCGGGGACATCCGGGTACGCCCGGAGCAGCGCACGGCTTTCCTCGACGAGTTGCAGCGGACGCTGCAGGACCTATTCACCCGCTACGGCGGTGCCGAGGGCGACGCGTTCCGCCTGGCCATCGCCTGCTATCCGAAGGGAGATCCCGATGATCGAGCCTGACCTGCGCCTGCGCGCGGTCGTTCCGGCCCCGCCCACGGCCGTGTACGAGGCGCTGACCGACCCGGCCGCGCTGCGTGTCTGGCTGGCCGAGCACGCCGACGTGGAGTTGCCCGGCAAGTACGAGTTCTGGGGCCGCTATACGCCGGACGGCACCGAGCCGCACCAGCGCGTGCTGCACGTGGACGAGAGCAGCATCCGGTTCGCCTGGACCGTCGACGGAGTCGAGACCACGGCGCAGTTCGAGCTGGCCGAGGACGAGAGCGGCACGCTGGTCACGCTGAGCCAGAGCGACCTGCCGAGCTTCGAAGACATCCTGGCCGACAGGGCCGGTGCCCGTGGCGCGCTGCAGACGTTCTGGTCCCTGGCGATCGCGAATCTGGCGGACTACCTGTCCGGTCGTGAGCTGACCCCGAAGTGCGATTTCACGTCGGCCGAGTTGCATGCTTCAGTGGTGATCGACGCGGCACCGGAGCAGGTGTTCGACTCGATGACCCAGCCGGAGCAGTTCCGACGGTGGTTCGGCGCCAACGTGGACATCGAGCCCTATGTGGGCGGCCGCTTCGCGATGGGCGGGTTCGAGCTGGACCCCGGCGGGGCCAAGTTCGTCGAGTTCGAACCGGGCCGCAAGGCGACCCTGCGGTTCGCCGACGGCATGACGGACAGCTGGGAGCTGGAAGGCTCGGACGGCAAGACTCGGCTCACCGTGGTGGAGAGCGGGTTCGACCCCACCAACCCGCCGTACCCGGGCTGGGCCGGCTGGCTGAGCGGCATCGCCGCGCTGCGGCGCTACCACGAAGTCCCGCAGTGGCGCACGATCTGGCGCCAGATCGAGATCGCCGGGGTACCCGAGGGCATGTTCAGCAGCATCGACCAATGAGATGAGCGACCAAGATCCAAAAACGTCTCACACATGCTCTTAAGCGTTACCGGGTGCTGGCGCAGGCGGGCTGAGCACGCCGCTGGCCAGCGCTCGTTTGAAGGTATCGATGGTCGTCCGGATGCCTTCGCGGAGCGACGTGCACGGCAGGGCGCCGGTCACCGCTTCCAGGGCCGGCCCGGTGATCAGCGACGGCAATCCCAGCGGGGTGGTCTCGAAGCTGATCAGGCCGTGTGAGTCAGGAACAGCCGCTTCGATCATCTGCACCAGGGCCGCGATACCGACGCGCTGGCCGGGGACGTTGAGGCATATCGCATCGCCGGAACCTGACGCTGCGCGTGCCGCGGCGATAAATGCTCGCGCGCAGTCAGCCGCGTAGGTCAGCAGCAGGCTTCCACCGAACTTGATCTTGAACGGGACGCCTGCTGCTGCCGCGAGCATCGCCGTGGTCGGATCAGAGGTGAGTCCTTGATCACGGCCAGGCCCGTAAACGATGAACGGCCGCAGGCCCACGGAGCCGATCCCGTCGCTGATTGAGTAGATCCGGGCGGTGCCCTCATTGGCCGCCTTGTACACGCCGTAGTGGGAGTCTGGGTGCAGCGGTGAGGCGTCGCCGACCAGCGAGCCCGGAGAGCCAGCACCGGTTCCGTACACCGCCGCGGAACTTGCGTAGGCCAGACCGATACGGCCGCCCGCTGCCCGCACCGCCTCGAACATGTTCACGGTGCCCACGACGTTCACCAGCGCGCCACGTGGCGGATCCGCCGCGCAGAACGGAAGCTGCAGCCCGGCCAGATGAACGATATGAGTTATCCCGCGATCTCTGATCAAGTCGGCCACGTCGCCGGGCCCGGTAATGTCCAGCACGGCGAAATCGGCTTCCGGTTCCTGGCCGCCGGATATGAGCCGCAGCCGGCGCACGTCGCTGTTCACATCGCTTGCGGTCACCGGCACGCCGTCGTCGAGAAGCAACCGCACCGTCCAAGCGCCTATGCACCCAGACGCGCCCGTGACGAGGAAGCGCTCACCCACAGCTGGCCACCGGTGCCAGACGCTCCTCGCTGCCGCAGCAGGACCGACTCCGCATCATCCAGATCATCCAGCAAGATGGCGAACACCTCTACCCAGGAGCCTCGTGCCCGGGTGCCCTTCCCCCCGTCACGGACGTCCCCTTCCCGCCAGGCCGGCCTCCATAGTGGAGTGCTCGGCGTAGGCTCAACCCGACCATGCCGGGCTTTGACTTGCTGGTTCGCGGCGCGAGGGTGTTCCCTGGAGACGGCCCCGGGCTGGTGACGGACGTGGCCGTGACCGGTGCACGGATCGCCGCGGTTGGCCCGGGTCTGCCCACCGAACATGCTCGAGAGGTCATCGCCGGGAACGGGTTGATGCTGTGCCCGGGCTTCATCGACCTGCACGCGCATAGCGCCCTTCAGCCCTTCCTCGACCCCAGGCTCCTCCCCAAGGTCGCGCAGGGGTTCACCACCGAACTCATCAACCCGGATGGGCTGGCCCCGGCGCCGGTCGATCCCTCCGGGAGGGATGACCGGCGCGACTACCTGCGGGCCATCGAGGGCCCGGGCCCCGATCGCTGGACGTGGTCCACGGTTGAGGAATATCTGGAGGCCCTGGACCGGACCCGGCCCGCAACCGGGCTGGTTCCATCGATAGGGCATAACGCGGTGCGGGACCGGGTGATAGGAGGAACTGCCCGCGGGGCCACCTGGGGGGAGCTTCGGGCGATCCGGGACCAGGTCCGGCGAGGTTTGGAGGCAGGGGCCCGTTCTGTCTCCTTCGGTCTCGTATACGCACCGGGGATGTTCGCCGAGACCGAAGAGCTCGTTGAACTGGCCGAGGAGGCGGCCCGATTCGGGGCCCCGCTCGCGGTGCACGTCCGGAACGAGGCAGCAGGCGTCCTTCAGGCCGTTCACGAGATGGTGGACGTGGCCCGGCGGTCCGGCGCCCCCCTTCATCTGTCCCACCTGAAGGTGGTCGGGAACCGGGAGCTCGTCGGTCCGCTCCTCGACCTGGTGGGGACGGCGATGGCCGACGTCGACCTCACGTTCGACCAGTACCCGTACGGCGCGGGCACCAGCATGCTGGCCCAGATCCTCCCACCGTGGGCGCAAGACGGAGGGCCCGCGGCTATCCTCGGCCGGCTCGGCGACGCAGCGGAGCGACGGGCCATCGCCCACGATGTGGCTAGAGGGCTTCCAGGCTGGGAGAACCTGTACGGGAACCTGGGCCCGGATAGTTTCGTGATCGCCCGAGCCGGGCCGCCGCGCGAGGGCGACACCGGGAAGACACTCGCCCGGCTGGGGGATGAGCGGGGCACGGATCCGCTCGGCGCGGCTCTGGAACTGCTGCTGGACACAAGGCTCGACGTCACCACCATCGAGCACTACGCCGAGGAGGAGACGGTGCGGGAGATCTTCCAGCATCCCCTGGCCCTGGTCGGGTCGGACGCGATCTTCAGCACGCGCCCTCACCCGCGGCTCCACGGGACAGCGGCCCGCGTGCTCGGCCGGTACGCGCTGCGGGAGGGCTTGATCCCGGTCCAGGATGCCGTCGCCCGGCTCACATCCCGGCCCGCCGGCCGGCTGGGCCTGCGCGACCGGGGGGCCATCCGAGAGGGGCTCCGGGCGGACCTCGTGCTGGTGGACCCGGGCCGATTTGTCGACACGGCCACCTACGATGATCCGATCCGGTATCCGGAAGGTGTTGTCCGGGTGGTGGTGGGAGGCCGGACCGTCTGGGACCAGCGTGGCCCGACCGGAGAGACCCCAGGCGGGGTGGTGGCCCGTCGTCCGGGTTGAGGGCTCGTCAGAGAAGAGGATCGGTGCCCGCGATCACCGATCCGTCAGGGTGGAGGCCGGCGACCCCCTCCACCCCGTGGTAGAGAACCCCCCACATCCGGTCCTCGAACACCTCGCCAGGACCGAGCACCCGGGCCGACCCCGCGGCCACCGCGTCCTCGAGCGAGGGCGGGCCGGCCAGCCAGGGTTCGAGGATCACGTGGTACCAGCCGCGAAATCCTCCGTACACCATCCACTGCCACACGGCCCGGTGAACCTGATGGTCGAACACCACCCCGAAGCCGCACTGCTCCGGCACGTTGGTCGCCGCCACCCACCCGGCCCGCAGGCCCTCCAGTATGTGCAGCGCGTAGGCGCCGGTCTCGGGGGGCAGGACCCGCCGGACGTCGACGTCCCCGCCGTCGGTGCGGAGGATGGGGTACTCGAACGAGTCCCCGGGCCGGCCCAGCGCACCGCCTCCGGCGTCGTCCACACGGGCCGTGGTGGCCGGCACGTCGATTCTGAAGCCGGGGTGCACGGCGAGGGCGGGATGGCTTCCCCAGTTGAAGTCGAACGGGAGATATCCGACGTTCTCGATCCGGGTGTCGATCGATAGTGCCGGGGTGTCGCCCTCCACCGTGATGGTCCGTGTCCACCGCGCTGGCGTGATGGGGGTCTGACCCTCGAGGACGAGCCGGGCCCGAGCGGAGGTGGCCTCGTCAAGACGGGCCGTCAGCGCCAGGTTCCAGATCTCTCCCAGGTACGGGAGCAGGTCTCCCCACCGGTTCTGGCCCGGCGAACCGGTGGGGAAGGCGTCGTCCCATCCGCCCGAGTAGTGGTCGTCGACATTGGCCTGGAGCGGCCCGGCGTGTGGCGGGATCCGGGGATGGCGCCATAGGACGTTCCGGTCGGCCCGCTTGTCCACCAGGTGGAGCACCTTGCCCCCGAGGGAAGGGACGATATCGGCGACGAGGGCGGCGTTCTCTATGCGCACCACCGGCAGGCCGGCGTAGCTCCATCGGTCGTCCACCCTCACCGGCATGG
>Ga0207663_10001755_pt1 | contig 10216 bp, 20 predicted proteins | sample LARL53metaG_FD_184346 | JGI IMG/M metagenome (GOLD analysis project Ga0207663, IMG submission 184346) | Corn, switchgrass and miscanthus rhizosphere microbial communities from Kellogg Biological Station, Michigan, USA - LAR L5-3 metaG... | ecosystem: Host-associated > Plants > Roots >...
GAGCGGGGACGCCATATCGTAAGCTTGCATGACTTTAGTTTGCTTATTAATAGCCATTAATGACTCCTCGTTGGTTTCAAACAGCCCGGTCGCCGGTGTGGCGACCGTGCAACTATGTTAGGACATTTTGTCCTAATTGTCAACAGTAAAATAATACCGTTATTCCCATTCGTTCGAGCTAGTGGCGTCGATCGACTCCGATAGCCAGAGCGCAACCAAGGTGAACACGGCAGCGAGATAGAGCACACCCGCCGCTAACAGGAACCACTCGAGATCGGTCATTTTATGCCTACCATGTTGCCGATTGCAGATACTCAACGATCTTGCCGACGGTCACCATGCCGCCGATAAAGGCGAGCACATAGACGAGCACGCGGCTTGTTGGGGTATAGGGAGGCATTAGCCCTCCCTATCTTTTAATTCGCCCAACGTTTGCGGTTCCCTCGGGTAGTCATCGTCGTAATAGTTCGGGTCGTTTTCCTCCAAGTCAAAATAGGTCCAGCGCCCGCAGGACCGGCAGCGCCCGCGCACGGCGCCGTCCCCGTGCTTTTGATGGGTAGACTCGAATTCGTCCAGCTCCCCGAAACACTCATAGCAGGTGGCATCGCGCGCGCGAGCGTAGCAATCGTATTGCGGTTTTCCGGTATATCTCATTGTGAATCCTCCTAAAACAGCCATGTCGGAACAGTGTCGGTCATGCGGCCACCATTGAGAAAATTGACGAGTTGCATCGCGTTCCACTCGAGATTGAAGCGGCGCAGCACACGCGGCGCGCTATCGGGCGCGCCGTCGTCAAAGAACACTTCCCAGATTCTATCGTCGTTAGCCCATCTGTAGCTGTGCATGGTCTAGTCCTCTCCACACTCGGAACCGCCATTGCCATGGGCGCAGGCCCATGTCAGCAGTTCGGAATACTCTGTTGCGTAATAGGATGTTGCGACCATGAACAGGCCGTTAGCCATGAGGCTGAAAAGCAATAAGACTTTGAGCATGCTCAAGATTCCTTTCGGTCGGGGACGAAATTGAAATAGATTCGCGGGCTGTGCCGAAACTCGAGCGTTCCCTCGGCGCCGTCTGATTTGCGCCGCACAAAGACAAAGGGCGCCCAAAATCGAAATACTTCAAAGTCTTGCGTCAATTGTTCCGTGGTCCAAGTCTGATCAGTCATTGTGGACTCCTATAGGCCATTATGGCAGGTGAATTCCGCAAAATAGTCGCGCGCTTCTCCATAGAGCATGTCGGGAAGCCCGCGCGAGCGTAGAATCTGATTCACGATATTCCAGAAGTGCATAAAATCGGTAGGGGAATACATTGTTCGACTCCTTGGTTTTAATTGGCACTAGGACACAATGTCCTAGTGCCAGCTTGCCTGTCAAGAGGGATTCGCCACATTAAAGTGTGTGGCTTTGGCGCTATGGGCGATAATGGCCATATCTACCTTTGCCTTGGATCCCAACCCGCCGCAGGCACGGCACAGCGCGCACGACGTCTTGTAACCCGCTTCTTTGGACGCAGGGCAAGGGCGCTCATAGGCTTCTAATGCCTGCTCGGGAGTCCGGACCCGGAAGGTTCGAAACCCTAACAGGGACGCTTCGCTGCGTTCGAACGGGGAATCGACGCTCGCCATACAGAACGACGCGAATTCGGGAAACTTGCGCCATTGATGAGTGTATGCCGTGCCATTGTCCAAGCCAAAGGCAAGCCATACGGCATAGGGAATGGCCGTAGGATCCCCATAAGAACCGCCACGGGACAACGAGTCGCCTACCAGCGCGCGCGCTTGCTCGGGAGTCACTTGGGGATATCGGCCGCGTTTCCAAGTCTTGTAGATATTGTTTGGCGCAGTGTCCAAACGGACATAGCAAGAGCGTTTCTTATTGGCTTTACGGCCTTTTTCCCGGACGATCGTTCCCCTATGGCGACAATCGCCGCAGATTGACGAATCGGCGCCGAGTCGCGCCGCTTCAAGCGGGTTCATATCGGCGCGTAGGATCCAAGTCTGCAAGAGATGTCCGGTTTTTTCGTTGCGGGACTTTGTGCCTATGCCGGTCAAGATTGCGACGATAGGCTTACCATCCAGCATTGACGGACCACGATAAAACACGAATCCAGAAGGTTTACGGGGCATTGGTAGACTCCGGGTTGGGATTGATGGCCGCGCGCTGGATTGCGCGCGGCCGATAGGCAATAGGACATTATGTCCTAATGGTTGTCAACTGATAATTTTCAGCGATGGTCAGAAGCGCGCGCAATCGCTTGATGTTGCGCTTATGGCCAAGGGGAACGGCAGAACGGCAGACACAGAGGGACAGCGAGAGTCGCCCCAACTTAATGAAGCGAATCCCTCCGACCTTACGGGTTGAGAAGTTAAACATGATTGATGCACTCGGGGCCGAAACCGGACTCAATGCTGCTAGGGACGGTAAGCTTTCGGCCGCAGCGCCCGCAGCGTCCCTCATGCCATATCTCGAGAGACTCGGGCAGTTCGCCCTTTGCCAGTTGGCGCCACGTCCAATCGAAAGCTTTCGCGGAAGGCGCATCTCTCGAGATGTCGCCAGCGCGCGGAACCTTGCGACCTAGCCAAAACACGCCACGGGAGATACGACCTAGATATTTATAATCGGCCGTGTTGTCGGATCCCGTAAGCAATCCGACGAAATGTGCGTTGCCATCTGGCGCGGCCGATATCCGATAGGTGAAGCGAGCGCCCGTCTTGACGCTCACAAGGGTAAGGGTTGACTTGCCGGCAAGCGCAAAGCGGGTTGCGTCGGGAGCGGAGGTCAAGCGCCCGCGCATGTCTTGCGTCGTTTCGGCGCAAGAGAAGTCCGAGTCCAAGTCTTTGGGGAAGAATTCATCGGGCATATGGTGACTCCTTGGTTGCAGGTTCCAGGGCAGTATGCACGATAGAACGCATACTGCCCTGGAAATGGATTAATCCAGGGTTGATTCGACTAGATCGCGCATTGCGGCATTGTCGGAATGGTCGGAAATGACGTCCTCACCATTGCCATAAATCAGCAACACGGTTCCGAGTGACTGCCCGTCGCCAGCGCGAAAGCGCAGAACGTCGGAATCGGTTGAAAACATTGCGGCCATAATGGCCCTATAGGACAGCGAGCGTTTAAGCGGCCATGCCCCACCATCATAAACCGAAACGGCATAGCCGGCAGCGAGCGCCTTTTTGACAAGCTTAGAGCAGATAGAGCGTTCAACGGGATCCTGCATCAATTGACTCCTTGGTTTGTTAGGACGTTTTGTCCTATAGGGAGACTTTCCAATATTCCTAATTTGCATAGCTGTCACTGCGGCGGATTGTCGCACAACCGAATGAAATTGATTCTTCAATGATATCAATGAGATGTGGTTGTGTTGCCGCGCTGGCGCTACCTTGTTAGAATGAAAGCGGCCGATTCCAGCTCCGATAAGAGACACTGAGGGCAGTAGAAAAAATGATCTAAAGTTGTGTTGTTGCTAGTGCTCTATTTTCTCCGACATTCCACAAAATATTGACCGTAAAAACGATGATATTAGCTAAATAGTTGTTATATATATATTATATTAATGTGTATAATGATACCTCTTATTTATAAAGGGTTTTTCGCCCTGCCGGCTGCCGATGGTCGGCCGCGCTACGTCCTAATGTCTCATCACACTCCGAAAGTTTTTAGCTTTTATCCCTCCGTATTTGGTTAAGCTATTGATTTAATTGCAATAACTTGTTAGCGAATCGCTTGTTTTTAGTCGGTTTTCAAAGCTTTGTTTGTCCAGCATGAAATACAACCGGATCCGAGGCTTAGGACATTATGGCCTATTGGTTTTTGGCCATTGGACATTGGACCTAACCTATTGTCCTCGGACATGGCCATAAGCCATTGATATCATTATAGTTTCAGTCTCACGATGTCGAGCACTAAAAGCTTATGGCATGTGGCATGCCAGGAGTCGCGAGACGTGGAGGCGGGGGGCGCCAGCGGGGGGGAGGCTGGCCAGGGCGGCCGGCGCGCGCGCTCGCTCCCTGTGACCCGAAAATACCTATGCTAAAAAATAGAACTACTCAACCTTAAGTAGCCAAAATTCCACATCACACAATCCGGAAATTAAAAAGTGGGGCGCCAATTGTGGCGTACCACTTTTTAATTACATAAAACTATTCTGTAGGACAAAATGTCCTTATAAATTGTTGATGAATAGCACAGATCTTTTTCCGTAGACGTAGCGAAGGTTTTCCATAAATTCCTGCACCAGCTCATCCCTTTCTTCTTGGGACAATTTGGCCGGTGGCTTCCCACGCACGCGCCTCACATTACATCTGTTCGAGCAGAATTTCTGGTCCGACCGCCGCATGATCATCGGCTCGTCGCATTGTTCACAGAATTTCCATCTGGCGCTCATTGACTCCTCCCTATAAGGAGCCCACCCTACCATGGCCGGTCGCGAGGTGGGAGACCTCCGTCTCCCCTGCCGGTGGCTTACTGTCTTGATCAACTGGGGCCGGTACGATCCACGCGCGCTGGCCCTTTTTTTCCCTTGACACTTCCTGTAGCCTGCCGGCCCATGTCAAACCCACTAGACATGGTAGCCGTCCGCCTCGCCGATGAGGGGGTGCCGCTGCGCGCGATTGCGCGCGCCACCAATACACCTTCTGAGCAGTTGCGCTCCAAACTCCATGCTGCACTATTGGAAGGTCTGTTGCTCGACTTGCCGAGAGAAGACTGGCCGCCGGGATTCCCCAGAGATCAAAGGGCGCTGCAATTAACCAGAATGGTCATCGAGAATCGCGAGGCGGTGCAGCTGGCGATGCAGCAGTTATTCGGCTTGACCGCTACCGAGGCTACGCTGTTGATGTCCCTGCTCTCCAACCAGAATGTATCGAAGGAGCGGATCGACATGGCCGACAACTGCTTCAAGGTCCATATATTCAACATCCGCAGTCGCTTGGAAGCGCACGACATCGCGATCGACACGCTCTGGGGTTACGGCTATCAGTTATCACCAATCGGCCGCCACCGCCTGATGGATATGGTGATGGCAAGAATCAGAGAGCCTGTCGCATGATCTCCAACTCTCCGAAGATTCTCAAACAGATGATGGAAGACCAGTGGCGTAATGGCCGCACTTGCGTGAATCCCCTTGCCCCCTGCCGTTGGCGCATCTCTCCGACTGGGCTACGGCCCGACAACGAACCGTTCACCTTTGATCGAGACGACCGTAGTCCAGTTGACTCCGAGTAGGTTGCCTTTGGTCACCCCCTCCAGCGCCAGCTTCCTGATGTCGGAGAACCACGGTTCCTCGCGCCACCGCGTTGGATAGTCGGGGTCGACGATGAACACCACGTAAGCGTCTTCGCCATCCAGCTTGAAATCAATGATGATCTTGGCCGTCTTCGGGAACCAGTGCTCCCGGATGTGTTGATCTTGCAACCAGCCGCATTTGAAAAGCCGGCACGGGGTCGGCCGCGTGCCGTAAATGCCACAGCCGCCACCACCCTTGATGCAGTGCGGGCACCACTGGAAATCCTCTTTGACCTCGGGCACTCCCATCAGCTTGCAGCAGAGGGAGCATTTGCCGCATTCTCGAGGCAGAGGCATTTAGTCACCGGAATCGGTTCGTCGGTGGTGTAGATTACCCGCGCCTGACTTTGCCCGATCGGACAGTCGAGGCTGTGAATTATGTTCCTGCCGTCAGCGTCGACCGTGACAATGACCTTCGGCACCCGGTCCTTCAACAACGCGAGCAGAGTATAGAGGTCGTCCTCGGTAAGACTGTTGATGTCCATATCCATCCCCTGCCGTGCCTCGTGGGCTCCTGACTGCACGGTGTCGCACTCTTGACCGGTCCCACTTCTACCAAGTCCCTTCACCTCGCATTGGACTTGGAGAGCCCACTACCCTGTTACGGGAAACGAGGGGGCTTTAGCTCATGCCGTTGCCGCTTTTACCGCCCACATCGCCGCTTCTTCGTAGGCCGTTTGCGCCAGCGCCGCTAGTCGCGGATCTTTATTCTTCAGTTCTTCGCACAGGTCGATCAGATCGGCGGTGTACCGCTTGATCTTGTCGACCATCACGTTGCCGGAAGGGTTGAACGATTCGCGGACCCGGTTGGCGCCCAGGCTCATGCCGTCTTTGCTCATGTCCACCCCGCTGCCGTGATCTGCTGTCCCGGCCCGCGTCGGGGCCGTGGGGTCAATCGTCGCGCGAACTCTGACATAAGGCCACCATGCACCACAAGGCATATGTACTGCAGGCAGTCGGCGACATGGGAGAATCCCTCTTTGTCGAACTTCTCCGGGATCGTCCGCAACGCGCCGTCCTTATGCTTCTTGTAACGGTAGCCGCCGGTCATGGCCCTGACCAGCCAGGGACACCCCTGACCGTTGATGACGAGGGCCGGGCCGCCATTGACCTGCCGTCCCAGCAAGGTCTCGACCGCCCGTAACCGAGGGTCGATGTCGTTGGTTGGTGCCGGGAACGCCGGCAGGCCCATGCGCTTGAGCGCCTCAAAACAGCTCTCTTCGGCGATCGTGCCCTTGGAAATGCCGCTGGGGTCGCCGACCAGGATCACTTTGGAGGTGGCATATTTGGTCGCCCACAGCACTGGTCTCAGGTACATTTCGATGTGCTTTTCGAGCCCGACATTGCTGGCGGGGACCTCCTGATGAATCAAGACCCGGCCCATGTGGTCGACCTGTCCGATCAGGCTCCATGGGTTACGGCCGAAATCCTGCCCTACTATCAATGGGTAGCCTGGGATGACAAGGGTATCCGGCACGACGTGGAAACTTGGCTTGAACGAAGCTTTGAACACTGCCTCGCCCGAGGGGTCATCTCCATACTGCGCGTAGACGTAACGCTTAACCCACGCGCTCTCCGATCCATACATCTGGAGAAAGCGTTCATAATACTTCCGTCCCTGCGCCGTCCGCGCCGGATGATTAAAGGGCAGTACTTTCGTGTCTTCGGTCTGCAGCAGATAGTTGAGGTTTTCCGCGTTTTCGGCCATCCCCGACGGCTGTACAAAGATCTGCCAGTCCGCCGGGGGATCGGTCATGAAGCGGTGCCAGTCGCTGAGTTCGACTGGCATATTGGTGTCGGCGATGATGCCGTACCACGAGGGGACGCCCCGGTTGCCGGAGGGGTAGCGGCCAATACGGCCACTTATTGGGGCAAGTACGTCGAAATTCATCTCGATCGCTTCACTCAACCAGGCGCCGGTAAGCTGCATCGAAAGAAGCCGGGCCTGATCCTCGGCGTTCTCGAGCGGGATGAACACCCACTCTGATTTGACGTCACCGAAGTCGAGATAGAAGGTATTTTCCGACACGCGCCATTCGCCGAGGCCGGCCAACCAGGACTGAATGTCCTTGAGCACGGTGTCTTTTAATTGCTTCAGGGTCTGGCGCACGAAGGCGAACCGGGTGTAACGGTAGCCGTCTGTCGCCTTGGTCTGTGCCATCGCCCGTCGCAAGCACTCGATGACGCAGCCAGTGGTCTTGCCCGAGCCGACCGGGCCGGCGATGATCCGGCCGAACGACTTCGACTTCATGAATGAAGCAATCGTCGGCGGCGCGGTGAAAATGACAGGCATTATTGCGGACTCGTCATGCCCGGCTTGGCCTTGTGCTGGGCGATGGTGCCCTTGGGCAGGTCCGACTTCTTGAACTTGCCGGGATAACGGGTGTCGGTCTCGTGCCGCTTGGCCGCTTTGGCCGGCGTGTAGCCTTTAGGTTTCTGCTGCTCGAGGCGCGGGGTGCGATTCTTCATTTGCCGCGTCCGATGTTGGGGAATTTACGATGAACTTTGGCCCTGACTTGTGCCTTCTGTGCTGTGCTGCCGTGCTGGGAGACCCGGCTGAGAGCGTTACGTGCATGACTTGCGTCTGGTATGGGATAGGAACCGGAGCCCTTGCCCTCTGGGCCTTTACCCTTCCCCGGTAGGGCGAAGCTCGAGCTGGGCAGTTTTCTTCGGTCTCCCGCGCTTAGTTTTGCCATTGGGGGCCTCCACCAGGGTGGCTGGATCGACGTCGTTGGGGTTGATTTCGATCGACTTGTTGTAAACCTCGGTGTCGGCGCCGAGATTGATGGTGATGATGAAGCGATCGGCGCCGGTGCCGGGATTTTTGTTTTCCTGGGCGATGCCGGCGACCTTGGCCAGCGTCCCCATCAGGCCGGCGGTGGCGGCCAGCGGCGTATCTTCGGCCTGGGCTTTGCGGATCGCGATCGGCAGCAGATGTTCGAAGCCGGCCATCGACTTGACCTTGTTGCGGTCGGCGGTCGAGGCAATCGAGTTCCACTCGAGCGTGAAGTGTTCTTTGACGCGCACAAAGAACGGGTTCTTCTCCAGTTCGTAATAATCGTTTTCGTCAATGCCGAAGTCGGCGAACACCTGCTTGTAAGGGCGGATGTTCTTCACCAGCTCGCTGGCGAGTTTGATCATATCGGATTCGTCGAGGTCTGCCATGCTGGTATATTGCCGGCGAATGGTTAACCATTTCTTAAGAAATCTCTGATTTCTTGGCCCGTATGGCCTATGCCCCTACACCGAATGTGTTGGCTGTGGTGCCGCCGGCGGCGCTGGAGGCGCATTTGCGCGACCAGCAGCAGGCGAAGTCTGTAGCCATGACCCCTCCGGCGCCGGTGGCGCCCGAGCTGGCCGGTTACATCCGCTCCCAGTTCGAGATCATGCGCAACCACCGCAACACCGCCTCAGGCTGGTCAGGCCGGCTGATCGAGGCACTCAGGGTCTTCAACGGCCAGTATTCGCCCGACAAGATGCGTGAAGTGGCCAAGTTTGGCGGGTCTCAGATATACGCCCGGCTGACAGCACAGAAGTGCCGCGCCGCCAGCTCACTTCTGCGGGATGTATATCTGGGCGCCGACCGGCCGTGGGCGGTGAAGCCGCCGGCCGATCCGGACATTCCGCCCGAGGTGTTGCAGCAGATCGATGCGCTGTTGAAACACGAGCAGCAGATGGTGCTGCAGACCACCGGTCAGCACCCGCCTGAGGATGCCGCCCAGAAGCGCCGGTTGTCGTTGATGGAGTCGGCCAAGGAGGCGGCGCGCAAGAAGGCCGCCCAGCAGGCGTCCACTTCCGAGGACCGCATCGAGGAGATCCTGCGCGAGGGCATGTTCTATCACGCGCTGGCCGAATTCATCGTCGACTTGCCGGTGTTTCCGTTCGCTTGCCTAAAGGGACCGATCGTCAAGATCATCCCGGACGTGGTCTGGCCGCCCGGGGGCGGGCAGCCGACGGTGCAGCAGCTGCCAAAAATGGTCTGGGCACGAGTATCGCCGTTTGACGTCTGGTGGACCCCCGGGGTCGCGGACGTGGCATATGCCAATGTAATCGAGAAGTCCCGGCTTACTCGGGCAGAGCTGAACGACCTGCTGGATCTCCCCGGCTTCAATCAGGACGAGGTACGGCTGGTTCTTGAGGAGTATGGCCGGGGTGGGCTGTACGACAACTGGGATACGACAGATGCCGAACGTGCGGTGCTCGAGAGTCGCGAGAACCCGGCTTGGAACCGATCCGGGCTGATCACCCAGATGGAGTTTCATGGCAACGTACAGGGAGTAATCCTGCAGGAATACGGAATGCCGGGAGTCTCGGATCCACTGCGGGATTACCATATCGATGCTTACGTCATCGGATCCCACGTCATCAAGGCCAATCTCTCTCCCTCCCCCCGCGCTCGCCATAACTATTTCATCACCTCGTTCGAGAAGGTCCCGGGCACGCCGATCGGCAACGGTCTGCTGGACATGATCTCCGATATCCAGGATGTCGCCAATGCTACGCTTCGTTCGTTGGTCAACAACATGTCCATCGCGTCGGGACCGCAAGTGGTCGTCAATGATGATCGTTGTCGGCCGGAAGAGAATACAGATGAACTGTTCCCGTGGAAGCGATGGCATGTCAGTAACGATCCAGTTGGTAACAATGCCAAACCGCCAATTGAGTTTTATCAGCCGCAAAGCAATGCCAACGACCTCCTGACGGTGTTCAAGGCGTTCGTAGATCTCGCCGACGATGTTTCGGCAATTCCAAAATATATCGGTGGACAAGCATCTGGAGGTGCCGGAAGAACTGCTTCTGGGCTCGCGATGCTGATGGGTAACGCTTCCAAAATCTTGCAAACCGTCGCCGCCAATATCGATCGCGATGTGTTCGAGGTTGCATTGATGCAGCTCGCTGATCTGGTGCTGCTGTCGGATACGACA
>Ga0207663_10001757_pt1 | contig 10214 bp, 11 predicted proteins | sample LARL53metaG_FD_184346 | JGI IMG/M metagenome (GOLD analysis project Ga0207663, IMG submission 184346) | Corn, switchgrass and miscanthus rhizosphere microbial communities from Kellogg Biological Station, Michigan, USA - LAR L5-3 metaG... | ecosystem: Host-associated > Plants > Roots >...
CTCAGGCGGGTCAATCCACCTTGATCTCGATCTTGTTCCCGTCTGGATCGCGCACCCAGGTGGAAAGTCCTTTGCCTTTCGACCCGTTATTGACCTCCGCCGGTGAAGGATCCATGCCTTTGCGCTTGAATGTGGCGATCACATCGTAAATACTTGATCCTGTTGCAGATAGGCAGATATGTTCTTCGCTCAGGTTGGCCATGGGCGCGGGATTTACCGGTGACGCCTCAAATAAATCGATCAATGATTCTCCAGCCCTGAGCGTCACCACGTTGTAACCGGCTTTGGACTTGCTTTCCTGCTCCAGGGTAAGCCCAAGGCTCTCCGTATAGAAGGTCTTCATGGCGGCAAGCCTTTTGGTTACCAGCGCAATGTGGTCAACGCCTTTATAAGTGAACACGGTTGTTTCATTTTGCGGCTGGAATCTCCCTCACTCAAGCGGATTCTTCCAGCCTGTACCACGTTCCGCACCCTGAAAACTCTGGCCAGACCGCTCTTCCGCCACCTCACCCGCGTCTGAACCATTGGCTACCGATCATTAAACCCATGCTTTTTCTGCCACTTACCAGTTGATCTCCGTTTTACCGCCAGTTGAGCCCGCGTGCATTGCCGGTTGAGCGCGACTGGGAGCAAAGTGCCGTCATAGCAAGCGACGTGGCTCGCCAAACCCGGTGGAAAGGCGCAAGAGCTCCTTCCAAACCTTTCTCCGGCTTAGCAAAGTCCAGGTCGCAAGCGATCGGTAATCGGAGGTGATTCAACAATGCTCAACATTCGTCCCGCAACGCACTCTTCAGCAATGCAATCGTCCCACAATCCCAATTTTCGTGAAGCCAAGCGGATACAACAAAGCTTCCTGGCCAACCTGGAAAAGCGTACCTTGATCTGGCTGGCCGCCCGTACGCCCGCATGGATTAACTCTGACCATCTCACCCTGCTGGGCCTGCTTTCCATGGCGGGCGCCGGCGCGGCGTACTGGTGGTCGGCCAGCAACAGGCTAGGCCTGGTCCTGGTCGTACTTTGCCTGGCCCTCAATTGGCTGGGTGATTCGCTTGATGGCACCCTGGCCCGCTTCCGTGACCACTCGCGTCCGCGCTATGGGTTTTACGTTGACCACGTTGTGGATGCTTTTAGCGCTTTCTTTCTCCTAGGCGGCCTTGCTCTCTCCGGATACATGGCGCCGCTGGTCGCACTCGGACTGCTTATCGCCTATCTGATGTTGTCGGTTGAGATTTATCTGGCCACCTACGTCCTGGGCGACTTCAAAATCTCTTATTACAAGATGGGGCCCACTGAGCTGCGCATCCTGCTTTCCATCGGCAATCTGGCCTTGCTGTGGAAGTCCACGGTGCATCTGCTGGGCCGCGCCCACCGGCTCTTTGACGTGGCCGGGACGCTCGGCATTTCCGGCATGTTGCTGATCATGGTGATCTCGGCGGTCCGCAACACCGTGCGCCTTTACCGGCAAGAACCGATTCCGATGGGCAAACCGTCTCCAACCCAGAAGCAGCTTCCTTTGGGATTGGGAAAAAACTCTCCTGCGCTTCGTCCTGAATCCAAAACCGCGAATGCCCTTCGTGTTCTTTCGTGACCTTTGTGGTTAAGGTTGTGCCTTCTCCGCTTCTTTGTCCTGGCGTCGATTCCAACAGATCCGGCGGCCGGTCAGGCAGCGGCCCAAGTTTGCGCGCGGGGAGCAGGTCGAGGACCCTTCTCTTGCCTGGCTCGAATTTGGAAACCTCAAATCACGTGGGGTGAACGTTTGAATTCACTTTGATCCTGTTGGTTATCTTTCGTTTGGCGGCGTGCCCGGCGGCAATCTGAGCAGCCTGTTTCTTCGCGGTCTGCGTCAATACCGTTCCCGTAAGAAGTACTTCCTTGTAGGTGACGTGCACGCTGACGCTTGAATAGGCCATGTGCGGGTCCTGCTTGAGGTCCTCCATAATCGTGTTCTCAAGCTGTCTATCGGCAGGATTAGGTTCCGCGTCAACATGAGGCGGCTTCTCCGCCTGCTGCACTCCCGACGCTTCTGTGGGCTGTGGTGAAGGTTGGCTACTGGCCGCCCGAGCGATTGTGAACGAGAGAGCCAGGAAAAACAGGGCTGTGACTTGGGCATAGTATTTCATTGTTTCCGTGACCTCTGGTGCAATCCTAGGTACTCGGAAACATCGGCGCAGCTATCAATTTTGACAGTCCCACCCCTTGCCGGACCCGCCATTCATAGGCCACGGGGCGACGTGTGAATCTTCCACCTCGGTCTTTTCATTCCACCCGCCCGGCAACAGCTGAGCACAATCTGCATCCAAATGTCCCATGGTAGACATATGGCCCAATTAGTTGTCATGGAAAAAATCGACGGAAACCCGGTGGCGTGGCGCTGTTCAGACTGCAACCAGAATTTTTCCGCTGGCCGCGAACTCAATTCGCAGGAGCGGCTTGAGAAGGTAACGGCGGAATTCAAGTCTCACATGGAAGAGCGCCACAAGGGCGAAACGGCCAGGCCCATGGCCTTTGCCGCGGCTGTGCCGCTGCCAGAGGACCGCTGAGCTACCTGGTGGCTTCCGTGACGCTGCTCTGGTTGTTCATCGGGCTGGCGCCCACGATGCGGTAATCCCTGTATTCAATGCTGAAATCAGCGTGCCCGCCCAGCCGTACTGACGTCACGCTGTGATTGTGCGCGGGCAGCCAGAAATCGTCCACATTCACATACTGCGTTTCGATCTTCGTGTTCTTGATCCAGAAAGAAGGATTTTTCGCGGGCCCCCCTTCCATCCGCACAATCGCAAACTGCCCTTCATTCACCCATATCCTGCCCACAAAGAGATACTTGTTGTTCGTCCTTGGCTTCACCGCAAGCACGTAGGATGGCCCTCGCGGCCCAGGTTCATAACCAACCAGGGTGAACTCATAGTTTTCCTGGTTCATGGCGATGCGCTTCTGGTTTTCCTCTTCGAACGCCTCTTTCTCGCCCTCCATCATTTTCTTGAAGACGCGGTCAATCAGCATCTTGGAGCCCGAGGACGAAACGATTTCAAATTCCTTCGTGGCCGGCGCCTGGTACTTCACGTTCACAACCATCTCGGCCATGCGTCCGCCGGGAAATCCCTTGTATTCCAGCCGATAGGTTCGTGTGGACTGATAAGCCCGCAGCGCCCTCGCCCGCTCCAGGTTCATACGTGCGAGGTTCTCGACCACCTGCTGCGCGTTCAGTTGCCCGGCATTCAGCGAGCGTTGGCCCGGCAGGCTCGCTGTTTGTCCGAAAGCAATTCCGCGCACCACAGCGCAGATCACCAGCGCTAGCAAGACAGTACCGGGGGAGTGGCGCACGGTGTTTCTAAGCAACGTCTTTTTTAGGATCGCATTCGGTGTAGGCGCCATTTCAACCCGTTTCGCCGTCCTGAGATGGCCGGCGCTTCTGGAAAAAGATTGCCACTTTCTGCCGGAAAAAACTGTGCACAATTGCACAAAGCGGCGCATGTCGCCGCGACGAATGTGTGCAATTCTTGTCAGATTTAAATGGACCGCGAGTGCCATACTGTTGCTATGTCCGGGCAGAGATTGGGGCCGCGCTGCGCGAAAAAGGCGGCCATGCACCAGCGGACTTTTAGCGGTCAAAAGCTAGCGCCGGTTCAGCAGCTCATTTAATTTGTGCTGTATCGCGGAATAGTTGGCAGCGACGGCGTCCACGCCGTGAGGCGGCTGATGTTGGTGGTTGCGCCCCAGCAGCACCACAGGCAGGTGCGGCTTCACCATCTTGAATGTCTGCGCGGCTGACCAGCCGTTTTCCGTGGAAAACTCGGAATCCAGCACCACCGCGGCCAGATTGTTGCTCACGCACACCGCAACGGCTTGTTCTGGAGTCGTTGCGCCCAGCACTTCATATTCCCTGCGAGGAAGGGAGGAGCAGATGGCCTCCAATTGAGAAGAGGAGCGAGAAACGCAAAGAATGCGGGGTTTTTCCCGACCCGTCATGGCCCGAACTTCCTTCCCGGGCTTCAGCAGCTAAGTGGGTCTGGGCAGCCTCTGAGCTAGAGCAGGCGGACCGCGGCAAAAGCTATGCAACCATCCTACCACTCCTATGTTCGATGTCGAACACACTAAGGTCTTTTTGTTCGGCATCGGACATAACCGGCCAAAATGGGAGTAAGATAAAGGTGACATCTCAATACGCATTCTGTTCAATTAAGCCCTTCCTTTGTGGCTACTCCTTGCGCATCCAGATGCAGGCTTTTAGCCAGCTAAGGAGCAGCCATGGGAGTGGCATATCAGAATCTGATCTTGACGGGTCTTCCCCGGGCTGAGATCGCCCGCCTGCAACCCAATCTTGAACCCGTGCTCTTGCCGCAAAACAAAGTCCTTGGACGGCCCGGAGAAAAAGTCCTCTACGCCTATTTTCTTGAGGAGGGAATGGCCTCGATCGTGGTCACCATGAACAACGGCGTTTCCGTGGAAGTGGGCATTGTGGGACGTGAAGGCCTGGTCGGCCTGCCAATCTTGTTTGGCACCGGGCATATTCCTACTTTGACCTTCATGCAGATTCCCGGCTCGGGCTTTCGCATCAGGGCACAAGCTTTAAAGGCCGAATTTGATCGTCCAGGCACATTGCGCGCGCTTTGCAGCCGCTTTTTTCAAAGCCATCTGATGCAGGTTTCCAATTCCGCCGCCTGCAACCGGGTACACAACATTGAAGAGCGCCTGGCCCGCTGGCTGCTCCTCTGCCAGGACAGGACCACCCTGAACCGCCTTCCATTGACCCATGAGTTCCTGTCGCAAATGCTGGGCACAGGTCGCGCGACGGTTTCCCTGGCTGCTGAAATCCTGCAACGCTCCAAGCTCATCGTCTATTCGCGCGGCAAGGTCGATATTCTGGACCGCAAAGGCCTTGAAGGCGCTGCATGCGAATGTTACGAGACCATACGCGCTGAAGACGCGCGGCTGGAAGCCCTGCCTTCATAGTTGCGTGGCATTCGCCTTCAGGAGCAGAATAGTTCTGCTCCGTAAGCTACAGGAGGCAAGCCGATGCCAATACTGCGCGCGATTCCGGCCGCATTCTCTCTCATGATTTTTGCCGTAGCAGTAGCTCATGCTCAAGGCACTGTCGTTACGTCCGTCCAGGTTGGGCAGGGCAGAGGCGCCGGAACCGGGACTGGCAGTGGCGCGGGCGGTGGTGTCATTGGCGGTTTTATTAGCTCTAGCTCCGGCTTCCGCGGAACCCCGGGCCAGCCCTTCTCCGCCGACGTCATTGAAGAAACCGACCGCTTGCTGGCCGATGGGAACCATATCCGCCGGGAAAACCATGGCAGGATTTTCCGCGACTCGCAGGGCCGCACGCGCAATGAAACAGAAATGGGAAATTACGCGCCCGGAGCCAAGCCAATCTTGCACATCATGATCTCTGATCCTGTCGAAGGCCGCTTTATTCTGCTGAACACCCAGCAGAAGACGGCAACCATCAGCCAGTTTGGAAAGCTCCTGTCCGCTGCTCCCGGTCTGGGCGTCCCGGCCCAGCCAGCAAACAACGCAGCTAAACCGGACGCGCCTGCAACCACGCCTACCGAACCGGGAGCACTGCAATCCCTGCGTAACATGCGTGCTGCGAGTGGCACACAGGCTGGCGATAAACCGCAGATGTCTCATGAGGACCTTGGCGCCACGGAAATTGAAGGTTTCACCGTAACCGGCACGCGCTACACGCACACCATACCCGCGGGTGAAATGGGCAATGACCAGCCCATGACTGCCACGAGCGAGCGTTGGTTTTCATCCGATCTCAAGATGGACCTGCTCAACAAGTCTGAGAGCCCGGAATCGGGCAAGCATGTCCGCAAGCTGGTGAATATCCGCATGGGCGATCCTGACCCGCTGCTTTTTCAGGTGCCCGCCGATTACACAGTGAAGGAAACGCAGCAGCAGTAACGAGCCTTTAGGCCGCTGGCGATCATCCCCGCCCCCGGAACTGAATGATTTTCCGGCGATCGCGCTTGGATGGCCGGCCTGTTGGCGCCGGCTCGAACTGGCGCATCGCTTTGCGCTCCTCTGCCGCCTTCAGCCGCGCCGCCCGGCTCTCTTCTGTTTCGCGATAGAGCGTTTGTGCCACCGAGGCAGGACCGCGCACCTCGCTGAGCAGCAAGACCTCCACATGGAAATCGCCGCCGTCATTGGTCACCCGCAGCATATCTCCGATACGGACCTCGCGTGCGGGCTTGGCGGGCTGCCCGTTGGATTGGATCCGGCCGAGCTCGCAGGCCTTGGCGGCGAGCGCGCGCGTTTTGAAGAATCTGGCGGCCCATAGCCATTTGTCCATCCGCACGGAGCTCATGGTTTCATTTTCCTATAAATGTGCCATGCCCGGAGACTTTTCCAGCCAACTGCTGTGCCTGCATCTCCGGCGCATCAATCTGGATCGGCTTTGTTCCGTCTGCCTGCGCGTCAGGGACATCCGCTGCGGATTCTGTTAGCTTGGAAATCGGGATGATTTCTTTTTCCAATATCAACAAGCAGTACGGCAAGCAGCTGGTTTTTGTCGACGCGTCATTTCAACTCAACCCCGGCGAAAAAGTTGGCCTGGTAGGCCCGAACGGAGCAGGCAAAACAACTTTGTTTCGCATGGTTGTAGGCGAGGAAGAGCCCGACGAAGGCGAAGTCTCCGTTCCCAGGCGGCTGACGATTGGCTATTTTCGCCAGGACGTTGAAGAGATGGCGGGGCGCTCGGTATTGGATGAAGCCATCGCCGGCAGTGGCCGCGTGGGCGATCTCCACCATGAACTGGAATCGTTGCAGCATGAAATGTCAGATCCCGCCAAGGCCGATGAAATGGACCGCGTGCTGGCGCGCTTTGGCGAGGTGCAGGAAGAGTATGAGCATCTTGGCGGATACGCGCTTGAGGCGCAGGCGCGCGAGGTGCTCCACGGCCTGGGCTTTAAAGATGACCAGATTGATGGCGACGTCGGAGCTCTTTCCGGCGGCTGGAAAATGCGCGTCGCTCTGGCCCGTGTGCTTTTAGGGCGGCCCGACGTTCTGTTAATGGACGAACCGACAAACCATCTCGACCTTGAGTCGATTATCTGGCTGGAGCAGTTTCTCAAGTCTTACGAGGGCGCTCTGCTGATGACCTCGCACGACCGCGAATTTATGAACCGGCTTGTATCCAAGATCGCGGAAATTGAATCGGGCGAGATCATCACTTACTCCGGCAACTATGATTTTTATGAGCGTGAGCGCAACATTCGCGCCGCCAATCAGCAGGCGGCATTCGCGCGGCAGCAATCCATGCTGGCCAAGGAGCAGCGCTTCATTGATCGATTCCGGACGCACGCCGCCAAAGCCGCGCAGGTGCAGAGCCGCATAAAAGCGCTGGACAAAATCGAGAAAATCGAACTGCCCAAGAAGCGCCAGATCGTGAAGTTTGAGTTCCGCACGCCGCCACGCTCCGGCGAACAGGTGGCCGTGATGGAAGACCTGCACAAGAGTTATGGCCCGCGCGTGATCTATGACGGATTCAACCTCACCATCCGCCGTGGAGAACGATGGGCCGTGATGGGCAGAAACGGCGCGGGCAAAACCACGCTGCTTAAGATGATCGCCGGCGCAACCCAGCCCGACGCGGGGAGAGTCCGCCTGGGCGCAAGCCTGAGCATGGGGTATTTCGCACAGCAGTCGCTGGACTTGCTCGCTCCTGATCTCACCATCCTGGAGCAGCTACAGAGAGATTTTCCTCACGACGGCCTTGGGTCGTTGCGCACCCTGGCCGGCGCATTCCAGTTTTCCGGAGACGATGTGGACAAGAAAATCCGCGCTCTTTCCGGCGGAGAAAAGTCCCGGCTGGTGATGGCCCTGATGCTCTATAACCCGCCGAATTTTCTGGTGCTGGACGAGCCCACCAACCATCTCGACTTGGCCACGAAAGAAATGCTGGTGGAAGCGTTGAAGGATTTTGAAGGCACCATGATCTTCGTATCGCATGATCGTATGTTCCTGCGCGGACTCGGCTCGCGCGTGTTGGAACTGGGCGGAGAGACCGGGACCGACCGCAACCCGCAGGTGTATCCGGGATCGTATGTTGAGTACGTGCAGAAGATCGGACATGAAGCGCCGGGCATTTATGTGTAACGGCTGGTTCTGCCGGTCATCGGTCGTCGGTCGTCGGTCGTCGGTCGTGGAACCAGTGCGAAGACTTTCATTTTGAAATCTTAAAAACTATTCGTACTTCAACGCCCGCAGCGGCTCAATGTTCATCGCGCGACGCGCCGGAATGTAAGACGCGACCAAACCCACCACGGCCAGCAACAATGCCACAGAAATCAATGTGACCGGATCAGACGGCGACACACCCACCAGCAGCGATCCAATGCCGCGCGCAGCCAGAAAAGCCAGCGCCACGCCGGAAACCAGGCCTGCGCCTATCAGCACAAAGCCCTGGCGCAGCACCATCTTCAGGATGTCACCACGGTCCGCGCCCAGCGCCATACGCACCCCAATCTCATGTGTCTTTTGCGACGCAGCGTAAGAGATCACGCTGTATACGCCCACCAGCGCCAGCACCAGGCCAAGCAGTCCCAGCGCCACGCTAAAGCGGCTGCCCATGCGATACAGAAAGAAGCCATTGCCTCCGCCCAGTGATTGCTCCATGGTCTGCACGTCGGTCAAGGGAAGTCCCGGCGCCAAGCTGCGTATCTGCTGCTCCACGGTTGGAATCAGGGCTTCCGGCGAGCCAGCGATGCGCAGTTGCAGCGTTACAAACGACCTGAAGTTCTGCGCCATTGGCTGGTAGTAAAACAGGGTCGTCGTATCCACCGGATCGGTGTACTTGCCCTGCTTTGCAATGCCCACAACTTCAATGAACGGGCCTGTTGGCGCCGCATCACTGAAGCGCTTGCCCAGCGCGTCCTGCCCGGGCCAGAGCTTGTTGGCCATGGCTTCATTAATCACCGCCACCCTGGGCGTCTTGTCGGTGTCCTGTTCGGTCAGGGCACGTCCGCGCAGCAGGGGAATGCGCATGGTGGTGAAATACGGCGGGTCAACCACGTTATAAAAAGCCGTGGGAGCAAGTTCCTTCGTGGCCTGAGCTTGACCTTCCACAAATACATGGCCAGCTTCATTGGAGTATCCCATGGGAACAGTGGCAGCCACGCTTACTGACTCGACTCCAGGCAGGACGCGGACGCGATCTTCCATCTCGCGGAAAAACTGCTCGGTGCGCGCCTGCTCAAAACCGATGGTGCGCGTTTCCATGGCCACATTCAGAACGTTGTGCGGATCAAAGCCCAGGTAAGTGTGCTCGGCATTCTGGCTGCTGCGAACAAAAAGTCCGGCGATCACCAGCAACATCAGGGAGACGGCCACCTGCACCACCACCAGCACGTTGCGCACCTTGGATTTTCCCGATCCCAGAATGCCGCGGCTGCCTTCATGCAAGACGGTGTTGAAGTCTGACCGCGCCGCGCGCCACGCCGGGGCCAGGCCCACCAGCAAGCCCGTCATCAGCGCGATGCCAATACCAAAGCTGAATACGCGCCAGTCAAAACCAAAATCAAAGCGGATGGGAATGCTGGCCACTTCCAGGCGAATGGAACTAATCAAGCGCGTGGCCCAAACTCCCACCACGCTTCCCAGCAAAGCGCCCATCGCCGCCAACAGCAGGCTTTCTGTTAACAACTGCCTCACGATGCGGCCTCGCGCCGCGCCCAACGCCGTGCGCACTGCCAGTTCGCGCTCGCGCGCGGTGGCCCGCACCAGCACAATGTTGGCGACGTTGGAGCAAGCCAGCAGCAGCACCCCACCGGCCAGCACCATGAACACAATTCCGACAATCAACATGCCGTTGGAAGGATCGGGCTCAGGCCGCGCCAGCCGCTCAGGATACAGGTGGTACGTAATGCCTTTGTGGGTCTCCGGAAATTCCTTGTTGAGCCTTTGCGCCACCACATTGGCGGAACCCTGCGCCTGCTGCCGCGAAACGCCAGGTTTCAATATTCCCAGCAGCTTTACGTCGCCGCCACTCCGCTTGGTCCAATAGTCATCAGTGTTTCCGGTGATCCACAAATTTCTCATGCCGAACGGCAGATAGGCCTGCATGTCCACCAGTGAATAAGTCCCGTGAAAGCCTTCCGGCGCCACGCCAATCACGGTCACAAAGTGGCTGTTCATCTTCACCTGCCGGCCCACGATCGAAGCATCGCCGTTGAAACGCTTCTTCCATTAGACATATCCCACCACCACCA
>Ga0207663_10001762_pt1 | contig 10206 bp, 9 predicted proteins | sample LARL53metaG_FD_184346 | JGI IMG/M metagenome (GOLD analysis project Ga0207663, IMG submission 184346) | Corn, switchgrass and miscanthus rhizosphere microbial communities from Kellogg Biological Station, Michigan, USA - LAR L5-3 metaG... | ecosystem: Host-associated > Plants > Roots >...
CTGGACGGGGCTCACGGGCTACGCGCTGCTCGTGGTCGCGCTGTTCGTGCTGACCGCCGAAATGGCGCTGCGCCGCTCGCTCGAGCGCTCGGCCGATCTCACCCAATCGCTGCTCGGTGCGTACCGCGACTCGACCAGCGAGCCGGGGGGCGTCATGCCGTCCGCCCTTGCCGACCAGCTCGTGGCCATGGGCGGCCAGGTGGTGATCACTCGTACCACCACCGGCGCCGGCGGGCGGCAGGACGTCTACTTCGTGTCTCCCGACATGCCCGCCCGGCGGCTCGAGGGCCTACCGGCGAGCGCGTCGCCGGACGACGTGCGGCGCGCGCTGCTCGCCGCGATCGCCCAGCGGGCTCGCTGGCGTTATCGCGTGTTGCACCGCTCGGCGGGAGCGTTCGACATCTACGTAGTGGCGAGCCGGGAATCGTACGTCGTCGCCCTGGCCGGGCTCGTCGCCGCGGCGGCGCTGCTCCTGCCCGGCGTCGGCCTCGCCGTCGCCCGCGGCGCCCGTCAAGCGGTGGCCGGCGCGCTGCGCCCGCTCGAGCGCGTCGCTCGAGAGACCCGCGCCATCGGTCCGGCGGAGCTGGGCACCCGACTCACCAGCCCGACGGGCCAGGCGGAAGTTACCGAGCTCGCCGACTCGGTGAACCGCATGCTCGAGCGGGTGGACCGCGCGCACCGCGCGCTGCAGGCCTTCACGGCGGACGCGAGTCACGAGCTGCGCACGCCGCTCACTCACTTGCGCGCCCAGGTGCAGTGGGCCGCCGCCGAGGGGCGGACAGAGACGGAGACGCGCGATGCGCTCGCGGCGATGGAGCGCGTGCTCGACCGGACGGCGAAGCTGGTGGAAGAGTTGCTGCTCATCGCCCGGGGCGAGAACCGCCAGCTGGCGCTGGCGCACGCGCCCTTCGAGCTGACGGCGGTGGTGGACGAGGTACGGGAGATCACGGAAGCGATGGCGCTCGAACGAGAGCTCACGGTGTCCGCCCAGCCGTCACCGCCGCGGTGGGCGGTGGGCGACGCCGATCGCACGCGCCAGATTCTCTTGAACCTCGCCTCCAACGCCGTCCGCTACACGCCCGGTCCCGGCAGCATCACACTGGCGCTCGAGACCGACGGCACCATGGTCGGGGTGAGCGTCCGCGACACCGGGCCCGGGATCCCGCCCGAGCACCTGGACCGAATCTTCGACCGGTTCTACCGGGTGGATCAGTCGCGCAGCCGGGACCTGGGCGGGACCGGCCTCGGCCTCGCGATCGCGCGGCTCCTGGCCGAGCTGCAGGGCGGGCAGATCGCGGTCGCGAGCACGCCCGGGGCGGGGAGCACGTTCACGCTGTGGCTGCCCGGGGCGGCGCCGGGCGGTTGAGGGCGGCGGTCGCCGTGTCGTGGATCGGCGCGGCGAGCCCTGCCTGCTCCGCGAACCGGGAGACCGCCCCGCTGAGAATGTCCAGCTCCGTCTGACCGCCGGCCTCGAGGTCGAGCAGGAAACTGGGCTTCATCCCGGGCGGCAGGCCTTCGATCACGCCCATCACGCGCGCCGCCTCACCCTCGGGCAGCCGAATGCCGCGGGCCCGTGCCACGGCGACGATCTCATCGACGGCCCGCTGGAGCAGTCGCCGCCCCAGCCGATCGGCGCGTAACGGGCCGACCGGCGAGCGGGCGAGCCCGCAGGCCGCGGCGAGCGCGGCGAGAAACACAAACTTCTGCCACAGCTCCACCTCAATGCTCTCGGAGGCGCGGGCGTCCACGCCGGCGTCGCGGAACGCGCCGGCGATAGCGCGGACGCGCTCGCTGAGGCCCCCGTCGACCTCGCCCACGACGACGATCTGAAACGGGGAGCGCCGCTCGACCACGCCCGCTGCGACGCGAACGGCGCTGATCGTCGTCACCCCGCCGATCAGCGCGGGGGCCGGCACGCCGAGCTGCGCCAGCCGCTCCGTCGTCTCGACGCCGTTCAGGAGCGGGACGATCGTGGCTCCCTGCGCCGCGCAATGCGCGACGACGGGTGCGATCTCCGGGAGCGAATAGCTCTTGACCGCGAGGATCGCGACATCGGCGGGCGCGAGCGCCTCGACGCGATCCGTCGCCGTCACGCGTGCCTGAAACGTTCCCTCGGGCGTCCGGATCTCGAGTCCACGCGCGGCGATCGCGGCGAGGCTCGCGCCTCGGGCGAAACAGGTGACCTCGTGGCCAGCGCGCGCCAGCAATCCGCCGTAGTACGCGCCGATGGCGCCCGAGCCCAACACGACCAGCTTCATCGCGTGCAACTTACCACGTCACTGCCAACTCCACCGACCGGCAGAATTTTTCTCGGGACGGACAGACGCTCGCTCGGAGGGTGCCGCGATGCGGACCACCGGACGGTACCGGAGCTGCTGTCGGCGGGGCGGCGAAGTAGGCCGAGTCGGGCGTCAGATAGGGCGAGTCGAAGCGCAGCACCGTCCCGTCGTCCAGCTCGAGCGCCGGCTTCAAGCGGGCGTTGATCCGCACGCCGGGCGCCGCCACGAGGCGGAGCGACGGAGCGGGCCCTGCTTCGAGGGCGATCAGTGGCACGCGTTCGGCGAGCAGCTGCCGGATGCGCCGATCCCATTCCCGGTAGTCTCCATCGTCGACATGGAACTCGCCATACCCCGTGTAGCGAATGATCCCCCGTTTGTCGATCAAGACGAAGCTCGGCCAATACTGGATCCCGTACGCGTCCCATACGTGGCGGTCGTTGTCTTGCGCGTTCGGATACGTGATTCCTTGCCGAGCGAGCGCCCGGGCGAGATTCCCCTTGTCGTGCTCACCGGCGTAGGGCGGGAACTCCGGCGTATGGATGCCGATGATCGTCAGGCCGCTGTCCCGATACATCCGGTCGTACTGGACGAGCGACGGCACCGTGCGCGTGCAGTTGCCGCACGTGAACACCCAGAAGTTCAGCAACACCACTCGGCCTCGCAGCTCGGCGAGGCGGAGCGGGTGATCGCTGTTGAGCCAGCTCGTGTTGGTCAGCTCGGGCGCGGGAGTCCCGTCACCGCGCCGGACCGCCGGCCGGGTCGCCGCGGTGCCCGCGACGACCAGGACGACGGCCGTACCAACGAGTATCGCAGTGCGCGTCTTCATTTGTCAGCGCGCCGCGAGTCCTCTGGTCCCCGCCGGGAGGCCGGTGATCGGCCCGAGGGGCACGAGGTGACCATCGGACTGGATGCGGAACGCGTGGATCGCCTGCACGCCGCCGGTCTGCAGCACGTACAGGTACCCGCTGTTCCCGCTCAGCGCGATGTCGTTCACGCCGCCGCTTATGACGGCGGACGCCCCGCTCGCGTCGACCAGGCTGATCGAGCCGTCCGGCGCGATCGTGAAGGCCGACACCGATCCCGCCCCGTTACCCGTGAAGCCGAAGCGTCCGTCGTTCGTCACGACGGCCCAGCACGGCGCGCCCTGATGGTTGCTCACCGCGCCGCTCACGAGCGAGAGCGGACCCGCGCCCAGCACGTAGGACGAGGCCGAGCCCGTCGCTTCGGATACGAACAACTCGTTGCGAAGGCCGAAGGAGAACCCGAACGGCGTCCCACCCGCGGACGCCACCGAGATGCGCCCGCCCGCCGCGCCGTTCGCGTCCACGGCGTACACATCGAGCAGATTCGTATTCTTCTCCGACACGACCAGGCGGCCGCCATCGGGGCTGAACGCCACCTCCGCCGGCCCGACATTGGTGCCGGAGAGGGCCTGTGTCGAACCCGCGATCGGCGCGAGGGTGCCGCCGCTACCGACGCTGAACCCGCTGATGTTGCCGTTGCCGCCGGCGTTCAGCACGTAGAGCACGTTGCCGTGGACCGAGAGACTGATCGGCAGCGTGCCGCCGGACGGCGTGACGCTCGCGAGCGACAGCCCAGCGGAGCCCACGGTGAACACCGACACATCGTTGGAGCCGGCGTTGACGGCGAAGAGGAGTTGTCCGTCGTCGCTCAGCGCGACGGCGCCCTGCGAGCCCAGCCCGGCGCCGGTGCCCGTTCCACCGGTCGGAACGGTGCCGGCGGCCGTGAGCGTGCCATCGGCGGCGCGATTGAAGACCGCGACCGCGTTGCCCGCGACCTGGTTCGTGAGTGTGTACACGGCCCGGCGGCCGGCCGCGTCCGCGGCGCGCTGCGCGTCGAGCGCCGACGCGATAGCCGCCGCGGGGGCGGTGGCGGGGGCAGTGGCACTACGGGTTTGCTCGCACGCGGCGAGCGCCGCGGTGGCGAGTGCGAGAAGAGCGACGTGCTTCGGCATTGGAGTGAAACCTCCCCGAAAAAGTGAATGCGACTCGTTCGTTTCTCGGGAAGTAACGGTGTGGTCCGGCAGTGCGGATCCACCCTGCGAGTGTTATGTGAGGGTTCTAATAGTCGTCTCACCGCTGGCACTTCGGCCTTCGCCACGCCGACTTCAGGACGCGTAGCGCGTTCCCACTCAGAATGAGATCCGCCACTGCGCGGGGGTACTCCGTCCTCAGCCAGTTCTCGAGGTTTGACATACCTGCCATGTCTTCGAGGCCACGCAGCATGGGCTTGATGAAGCCGTCAAGATCGGACCCGATCGCCGTGCACTTGTGGGAACCGACGAGCCTCGCGATCCGGTCGATGTTCTCTTTCATCCTCTCGAACGTCTCGCGCTCCCCGCGGGGGTTGCGCATCGACGGCCCGTCGTGCGTCCAGTGATCGCAGAAGATCACGCCCATGAGCCCGTTGCGCTTCCCGATTTCGCGGATTGTGTCATCGCTAAGGTTGTACTGGTATGAGCCGAAGCGGCAGGCAATGTGCGTAGCGAGGACTGGTACCGGCGGGGTGTCGCACTTCGCCTCGAGCTCTTCGAGCAGAGCGAGAGTCGCCCAGATCGCCGGCTCGCTCATGTGCGTCACGTCGATGAGCATGCCATTGCAGAACATCGCGCGTACCGCGGCCTCGCCGAGCTCGGTGAGCCCCTCTGACGGCTGGGAAGCGAGGATGTTGTAGATCCCGTCGGAGAAGATGGGGATCGCGGGCGCGTTAGTGGCGATCCGACGAAACAGCAGGTGAGCAAGCGTCACGTAGGCGACGCCGCGGTCGGCGAGCAGAGCTACGTGCCGCTGAATACTCTGCTCTGAGGCACCGAGCTGGAACCCTCCCTCCACGCAGTGGATGACCGCGATCTTATTCGCCTTGCGCGCTTTAGTGAGTTCGTTGTAATTGTGCGCCACGCGCGCCCAGTCGCTGAGCGCCAAGATGTCCTGCTCCACGCTCTCGAGTTGGAACAAGAGGTCCTGAAAGTAGTCCTCCCGCGGAGGTGATCCGGGGAGCTCGTCCAGAGCAGAACCGGAGCCGGACGCCCGCCAATTGAGAATCGCCAAGGTCGCTACGACCAGTAGTGCGAGCACCAAAGCGAGCGCTGCCAACAGCAGGTAGACGACGCTGTGCGCGACCACGGCGAACACAACCAGGGGGACCACCGCGGCCGCCAGGAGGACCGCGGCGAGAATCCACCCGGGAAGGCTGCCAAACTCATTGAATGGGTCCAACAGGGGCGAGAGCACGACGCCGACGCCACCCTTCTTCATTAACTCCAGCGTCACCCCGGGTCCGGAAGCGGGGGAGCGATAGTTGAACGTCGCACTGATCCAGCTGAACAGGCTGCGGAGAATGGCGCGGCGGCGCCGCCTACGACGATGGCGGTCAAACTGCCGCTGCTCCTCTGTGGTGCTGAGAGATGCGCGGAATTCGCTTACACGTGCTTCTGAGGCTGGGGACAGGGCCGAGCGCAGTGCCCGTAGCGGGTTGGGATGCAGTTCCTCCACGAGATGCATCGCATAATGCGCGTGCAGATCGACGATCATGCGCTTTCAACCTAACGCTTTGCACGCGTCCCAATAGGGCGTTTTTGCGACAGGGGACCAAGGGTGGCCCCTAGCGTCGCCGGTCCGCCTGGCTGCACTTTCCCGGTATCCGAGGGCAACCAGTGGGATTAGCTGCGAGCCTCGCAGCCTAAAATGAGTGGGCGACTGACCCGTGCGTCGAGGAATGACGATTGCTGTGATCGTACTCGGAGTGGCCGGTGCCGGCTATTCCGTGCTCGGCATCTTCATGACGGCCACATTCACGATGTCGGGAATTGGCGTCGCCATTTATCTCGTTCTCTTCGTTGTATCCCTGCTCGTAGCGGGAGCAGGCGTCGTACGTCTTCGACGCACTGCACGGAGCCACACTGATTCGTCAGCCGCCTAACGAGCGCTTGCCGTTCCCGCGCGCGGCAAGACCTTCGTTATGACTCGATACAGCGTTGCGCTGCTCCCAATGATCACGGCCTGCCTCCTCATGGGCGCGTCGCGCGACGAGGTCGCCCGCGCTTCCTCGAGTGCCGGCGATCTGGACGCCGTTCTTGTCGAAACCAACGGCGGCGCCACCACGTCGTTCGGTTACTTCGTGTACGTCGTTCCTCACGGCGGGATGCCATCGGAGGGTACAGAGGTTGCCATGCTATACGGCGCCGTTCGCAATGACCAGGCATATGGTGCCAACCTTAGGTGGGAAGGCTCCCAGCTCGTCGTCGAGTACCGAAGCGCACGGCAAGCCGAGCTGCGAAGGCCAACAGTCACGATCGGGACCCACACCGTGTCCGTGGCGTTGCGAAGCGGCGTGAGCGATTCAGCGGCACCCGCGGGAGGGATGCTCTACAACCTCGAGCGCCGGAAGTGACGGGTCGACCCCGGCCTAGCAAGCGTGTGAAGCTGTTATGTTGCCTCATGTTCAGCACGTCCGCCGCAGCTTAAGCGCGATCTGTTAGGCTGCGACGCGACGAGGTGACGATGCCACGAGAGATCGTACTCGCCTATCCCGAGGATCGTCGCAACTGGCTTCGCCGGAGTATCGAGGACTACTACAAACTCCGGTGGTCCATCACCATCCCATTCGTTCTGTCCTTCGCGATCGTGTTGGTGGTAGTCGGTTGGCCACTCTTGTTCGGCACCGGAAGCCTGCTTGCCGAGGTCCTGGGGATTAACCCAAACCAAGCAGTACGAGACCAGCCTCACGGCTTGTTGTGGCTGGTAGCGTTTCTGGTCGTCATGGTGCTGATCATGTTACTACTCTACGCGGTCTGGTGCGCCGTCGCGATTGCTTGGCTAGTCGCTGCTCGAAACTGGCCACGGACCGACGCTTACAACGCGATCGTTCTGTGCCGCTATCCGACGCACTGGATCAAGTCTGGTGCCCGACCCCCTACATGATCCTATCGTGCCGAGTCCCTTGCGCCCGCGCGCACGCCACCCGCAGCTTAAGCGCGATCCGTTAGGCCGCATGGTGTCTCACATCAGCAGGACCAACGCATGAGCCACTCTCCTCGGCACCTCGTCGAGGAAATTGAGGCCGCCCCTGCGCTCCAGCCGGGGCTGGACGAGCGATTCAACGGCTACGGCGTCATGGGGCTCCCGTTCATTTCGGGCCACGTCTTGGCGATGCGGCGCTTTCCCGCGACCTCCGTGGGGCCGGGCTACACGTCCGTGTGGCACCGCAACCCCCAGGGTGAATGGGCGTTCTATGCGACCACCGCTCCACGACTCGCCTGCTCGCGCTATTTCGGACGAGACGCCTTGGCCTCGATCCAAACAGAAGTTCGCATCACATGGTTGGCGCCCGCTCGCTTCCGCGTTGTCGTTCCCGCGGCATCACTCGAATGGGAACTCGCCGTCGGGCCGACCGTCGCTACACGGCTCATGAACACGATGGCGCAGTTTCTTCCAGGTGCTGCGTGGCTTAACCCGGTCTTCCTTGCCGCCATGGGCAGGATGGCTGGGCCCGTCTTGGGGGTCGGCCGCGTTGGTCTCTACGGGACTGCGCCGAATGGCCAGCGCTTTATCGCGAATCCCCGCGTCTTGTTTCGCGTCCTGGCGAGCCGCGCAATAGTCGCGGGTACAGACTTGGGTCCGCCTGGGCCTGTATCGCCACAGGCCCAGCTTGGCGACTTCTGGATTCCCCAGCACGGCATGTTTGCAATCGGCCGAGCGTACTTCGAGCCATTCGATCCGACGCGGCATTCGGCTCGCACGGCGCGCTCATAGCCGTATAAGCCGGGTACTCGTGACGAATCCACGAAAAGTCATCGTTCACATCGCGACGAGCGCTGACGGATACATCGCGCGGACGGACGGCGACCTCGATTGGCTGACCGCTCGCCCAGCACCCGCAGGGCGGCGATACGATACCTTGAAACAGGCACACACGATGATTGCCCCAGAGAAGAAGCCGCGGGTAACCTCCTTCGCTCCCCAGTTCCTAGTCGATGATCTTGCGCGTTCAATTGCGTACTATCAGAAACTCGGCTTTGCGTTCGGGGAGCCGTGGAACGGGTTCTACGCGATTGGTCAGCTGGATGGGCTCGAACTTCATCTGAAGGAGGCGCCCAAGTGCGGCCCTGAGCGCCAGCACCGGCGTGAGCACGAACATCTGGACGCCGCGGCCGGCGTGGATGGCATCGAGGCGTTCTACGCACGGTGCATGGCGAACGGCGCCCAGATCATCAAGCCGCTGACGGCGACCGCGTGGGGCACGAAGGACTTCTACATGGAGGACCCCGACGGCTATGTCGTTTGCTTTGGTGGGCGGCCGACCGCGGACTGACAGCGGCGGCTCCGCGCGGGCCTTGCCTGACTCAGCCTCCAGTCTCTAGGCTTCGACCTGCATGTGACGACGCATCTCCAACGAGGAACCCACTCAGCGGAGAAATCGCAATGCCTGAGAAGAAGATCATCGCGGTGGTCGGCGCCACCGGCGCCCAGGGGGGTGGACTGGTCCGCGCCATCATGCGGGATAAAGCTGGTCCCTTCACGGCCCGCGCCTTGACCCGCGATGTGAACTCCGACAAGGCGCGCGCCCTCGCGGCGCTGGGCGCCGAGCTGGTCGCGGCCGACGTCGACGATCCCGAGAGCCTGCAGGGGGCGTTCGCGGATGCCTACGGCGCGTACTGCGTCACCTTCTTCTGGGCGCACTTCTCACCCAAGAAGGAAATCGCCGAGGCCCGCGCCATGGCCCAGGCGGCGAAGCACGCCGGACTCCAGCACGTCATCTGGTCCACCTTCGAGGACACCCGGAAGTGGGTGCCCCTCAGCGACAACCGCATGCCCACGCTGCAGGGCAAGTACAAGGTCGCGCACTTCGACGGCAAGGCCGAAGCCAACGCGGCGTTCACCGAGCTCGGCGTGCCGACGACGTTCCTGCTGACGTCGTTCTATTGGGACAACCTCATTTATTTCGGCGCGGGTCCCAAGAAGGGTCCCGACGGCAAGCTGGCGATCACATTCCCCATGGGCGACAAGAAGCTCCCGGGGATCGCCGCCGAGGACATCGGCAAGTGCGCTTACGGCATCTTCAAGCGGGGCCGCGAGTTCATCGGGAAGACCGTGGGCGTCGCCGGCGAGCATCTGACCGGCGCCCAGATGGCTGCCGCGCTGACCAAGGCGTTGGGGCAGGAGGTGCGCTACAACGAGGTGTCGCCCGACGTCTATCGGAGCTTCGGGTTCCCGGGCGCCGATGATCTGGGTAACATGTTCCAGTTCAAGCGCGACTTCGAGAAGGACTACTGCCGCGCGCGCAATCTGGAACTATCCCGGTCTCTCAACCCGGAGCTGCAGACGTTCGCCCAGTGGCTCGCCCAGAACAAAGATCGGATCCCGCTCGACTAGCGCCGCGTCCTCCCGCTCGCCCTACGGCTTCGTCGGCTCGCGCACCAGCTCAGTCACGATTTCACCGAACGTTGAACTTGGCGATGTGTGTGACGATGCGGTCCATAAGTATGCTCAGCGGAGAGCGGCCTGCAGCTGGCGCAGCACCTCCCCCAGCTGGGACAGCGCTTCGCCGTAACGGGCCCAGTCGCCGCTGCGCTGCGCCTCGACGGCGCGCTGATACAATTCGGCGGCCCGGCGGGCGAGATCCGAGGCGGGCCCGTTGCCAGGACGGGCGGTGCCGAGTGGCGCGGCGGCAGCCGCGTTCGGCCCGACCTGGCCGCCGAACAGGCGCGCCAACCCGGCCTCGAGCGTCTCTTCCATGACCACCTGGTTCTGGTAGGCCACGACGACGCGCTTCATCTCCGGGATCCGCCCGCCCTCGGCTCGCAGGTAGAGCGGCTGCACGTAGATGAGCGACTCCTCGATCGGGATGACCAGTAGGTTGCCGCGGATCACCTCCGAGCCGCGCTGGTCCCACAGCGAGATAGATCGGA
>Ga0207663_10001763_pt1 | contig 10203 bp, 11 predicted proteins | sample LARL53metaG_FD_184346 | JGI IMG/M metagenome (GOLD analysis project Ga0207663, IMG submission 184346) | Corn, switchgrass and miscanthus rhizosphere microbial communities from Kellogg Biological Station, Michigan, USA - LAR L5-3 metaG... | ecosystem: Host-associated > Plants > Roots >...
CCCTTGTCTCTCGAATCTCTCTTGCTTACATACTTGTCCTGTTACTGTAGATCGCGAACTCTAACTTGGTCCCGCTTGCGAGCTCTTCTTTGGATGGTCTTCAAGACTGGGCCAGGGCAGGAACAATCGAGCCATCAAGTCCGATCAGTTGAAGTCAGCGCCAAAGCGTCTGCGCAACTTGCTTAAACCGCTAAACCGGCCTTTGCCAATCTGCAGGGACTCTTACCTGCCAGGAGTGCATTTGAATGACATGGCTGGGTTGCGGGCCGCAATTATAGCAAGCTGCACTATTAGAGCAACACAAGAATTGCGGCAAGGCCCACCCCCGTTAACTTTTTTGATTCCGATCTTTGGTTCCGTGGTTCCGGTCAGGGGGCCATGCCGCAAATTGACCTACTTGTGATTCTTGGTGGTGAACTCCGCGACGCCGCTTTTCGCCTCGGTACCGGTCCCTTCGCCCTGGCCGGAATCGACCACAAAGAAATACTTGGTGTTCGGCTTCAGGTTTTTCAGGTGGACTCGGTGATTTTGGGCTTTGGTTTTCTCATTATCAGCATAGGCAGACTTCGCCGTCTGGCCAAGATTATTGGCGTCAGTGCCATAGCGCACAACGGTGCTGCCGCCGGTGTTCGTGGTCCAGGCGATGACCGCCCAGGTTGGGCCTACGCCCTCGACGCGCGGACCGTCAACGATTTTCACCGCCGGATCTTTGGCCGGATGCTTGGCTGTAGCCGTGGCGGACGCGGCCAGGGCCGCTGCCAGTAAGACTGTTGTCAGGAACTTCATAGCTTCAATACCCCCGTGGAATGGATCAAGATCACACTGCTGGCTGTACGATGCGCGGCGTTAAAACGAGGTTTTCATGCATTTCACGGCGGAAAAAGCTCTTTGCTTGCAACTTCTTAGCTGCTTGTGTTACACACAGAAGCATGCGCAACTGGATGCGCGAGCGCATGAAGCGCCGTAAAAAAAAGCCGGAGAACGAGACGGAGGCCACTGGCAAGGTGGGCCAGCAGAAGCCTCCCGTCGATGAATCCCACCCGCAACCCATTGTCCCCACATACGATGACAGGGAAGCCGAGGCATCTGGCGGGAGTGAAGCCGTCCAGGAACCGTCCGTAGCCGACGAGCCCCGCATGGAAACCGAGGTCCAGCCGGAATCGCCGTCAGCCCCTCCTCCGGGTGTCCCTGAGCATAGACCGGCGCCGCAAGCAGGCAAATCTTCAACCCGGCCACCCAAGGGCGTAGTAGTACTCGCTATTGGCCTGCCCGGTTCAGGAAAGACCACATGGTTCAAGCGCCGGGGCGTCACTCCGCTTTCCAGTGACATGCTGCGTTCCATCCTTTTTGATGACATTACTGAGCAGCGCTATCAAGGGCTGGTCTTCTCCACGCTTCGATCTCTGCTGCGCGCTCGCCTGATCGCCCGAATGCCCTGGAATTATGTCGATGCCAGCAACCTGGCGCCACACGAACGACGCCAATGGATAAAGATGGCTAAGGGCTTTGGTTATGAAGTACATGCGGTCTTTTTCGATGTTCCACTTGAAGTCTGCCTGGAGCGCAATCGCAAGCGGGAACGGCAGGTAAAAGAGGACGTGATCCAGCGGATGGCCGCAAAGCTCAAGCCGCCGGGATTCGAAGAGGGATTCGGGAAGATCACCGTTGTGCGCGTAAAGCGCTCGGGCGAGCCGACCTAATCGAGCTCTAACTCCCTGCAAAATGGACCAGGGCGAAGATCCCGAACCACAAAAATGCCAGGTAGTGCCAATACCAACTGGTAACCTCCACGGCAATCTTCTGTGACTCAAACTTGAGGGCAAAAAGACGCCCGCCAGCCGCAACAAGCAGGGCCAGCAGCCCTCCGGCAAGATGCACGGCATGTGTGCCGGTCAGCAGGTAAAAGTAAGAACGGCTTGGATTGCTAACCAGATACGCGCCTTGATGCCGCAGGCTGTTCCACACAATGATTTGACCCGCCAGAAAGCCGAAACCCAGCAGCAACGTAATTGCCAGCCACGGCAGATCACGCCTCATCCGTGGAGGAACAATCCCCATGGCGGCGAACTCTTCTTTTTTCTCCATGGCGCGACGGGCAAGCTCCAGCGTGGCGCTGCTCAGCAAGAGAACAAGGGAATTGGCCCACAATTGCAAATAGGGAAGCTTGAGCGCGATCCAATCACGCACCCACTGGTGAGCATCTTCGTCATAGCGGCCTTTGCCCAGGCGGAAGACATACAGGAAGGTCAGGGCGACAAAAACGACCGTGACGGAAACCAGACACACGGCCATGCCGATCCGGTAGCGGCGCATGCGCTGGTTGCGTGAGCGAAAGTCTTCAGGTCGCCCACGGTCGCCATCGTCGCCACCGCCAAACCCACGGCGGTGCGGGATCTTACCCGGCCCTCCGCCGCCCAGCTTAGGCTTGCGCTCAATCTCTACGCGATCGCTGATGATCGGCATTACATCTACTCAGATGGCGTTTCTGCCTGCTTTAGCTGGCCGGAGCGTCTTGCATGATGAAATCCTGTTCCACTCCGGGAACGTTGTACTCATACGGCCCATGGTTTACCTGCGGCCGCCATTCGCCAGGTCCCTCATTCGTCGCGTAGGAAGCCGGAGTCCACTCCAGCGTGCCGCACTCCCAGGGATTGGTTTCCGCCGCCGGCCCTCTCCGCATACTCCAGAACAAGTTCACTAGAAAGATGAGCTGTCCCGCGATAGTAACGATGGCAGCCAGCGTGATGAACTTTTGCAAAGGCGCCATCGCCGCTACATATTGTACGCCGCTCAGATCAGAATAGCGCCGCGGATGTCCCGCAATTCCCAGCAAGTGCATGGGCACAAAGATGGCATACGCGCCAAAAAGCGTGATCCAGAAGTGCAGGCGGCCCAGGCGTTCGTTCATCATGCGCCCAAACATTCTGGGAAACCAAAAATACGTGGCGGAAAAGACAGCAAACAGACCGGCCATGGCCATGATCAGGTGAAAATGCGCGACCACAAAATACGTGTCGTGCAGGTAAGTATCGAGTGCAGGCTGGGCCAGGATGGGGCCAGTGAGCCCGCCGGTGATGAATAGCGAAACGAACCCGGCAGAAAACAGCAGCGGCGTGGCGTAGCGGATCCTTCCCCCATAAAGCGTTGCCACCCAGTTGAAAGTCTTGATGGCCGAAGGGACCGCAATGGCCGTCGTCAGCGTGGAGAAGGCAAAACCGGCATACGGATTCATTCCGCTGACGAACATGTGATGTCCCCAGACCATGAAGCCCAGCGCGCCGATTGCCAGCGTGGCGCCGACCATAGCCTTGTATCCAAATACCGGTTTGCGCGCGAATACCGACAACAGGTGCGAGGTCACGCCCATCGCCGGCAGGATGGCGATATAAACCTCCGGGTGGCCGAAGAACCAGAAGAGGTGCTGCCAGAGCAGCGGCGATCCGCCAGAGTTGGCGATCGCTTTGCCGCTGATGAGCAGGCCGCCGGGAAGAAAGAAGCTTGTTCCCGCATGGCGGTCCAGCATTAGCAAGATGACCGCGGCCAGCAGAATACCGAAAGCGAGCAGAATCAAAATCGAAGTGACGAACCAACTCCAGCAGGTCAGCGGCATACGCATCCACGTCATGCCGGGTGCGCGATGCCTGACCGTGGTCGCCACAAATCCTACCGCGCTCATCAGCGATGACAGACAGAACAGCCCGATACTGAGCAGCCAGAGATCGGTACCTAAGCCTTGCCCCGGGCCGGCCGAGGCAAGCGCGCTGAGCGGCGGATATTGCGTCCAACCAGCTCCAGACGCGCCGCCGGGAACAACGAAAGCTGCCATCAGGACCAGGAAAGACGTTAACGCCGTCCAGAATCCAGCGGCGGAGAGCCGAGGAAAGGCCATATTCTGCGTGCCCAGTTGTAGCGGCAGAAAGAATGTTCCAAAGCCGGCTTGCGGCACAGTTGAAAGCACAAAGAAGACCATCAACGTGCCGTGCATGGTCAGATGGGCCAGATAATTTTCCGGCTTGATTTCACCCAGGAAGGGAATTGCAGCATGCGGCCAGACCAAGTGGATGCGCATCAGCAATGAGAGCCATGCGCCTACCAGGACAGCAGCTAAAGACAGAAAAAAGTATTGCCGGCCGATCATTTTGTGGTCGGTGCTGAAGAGGTTCCGGCGCAGAAAAGATCGCCGGGATTCAGCGTTGAGAGTAGTGGAAGAAGGCATGGCGTCAGTGGCTTGCTGCGGCCGCCTCCTGTGCCTTGATCCATTTTTCAAACTCCTCTTCACTCACTACCCGCACCACCGCGCGCATACGGTAGTGCCCAATGCCACACAGCTCAGCGCAGGCAATTTCATATACGCCGATTTTCGTAGGCGTGAAGTGCGAAAGAATCTCCATGCCGGGAACAGTATCCTGCTTGAAGCGCATGGCGGGAATGAAGAGGCTGTGGACCACGTCCTGTGCCCGCAGATGCAGCTGCACCGGGTGGCCCACAGGAACGATCATGGCCGTTGCAAAAATGTCATCGCGGCCTGCGGGATCGCTGGGATCGATGCCCAAGGGATTGCCTTCGTCCGGGCGGGCGAATTTCTGTGCGTCAGTTCTTCCAAAGATCCCGTCGGCGCCAGGATAACGGAAATACCACTGAAACTGCGCGCCCGTCACCTCAACGTCGATCTGCCCACCTAACTTTTTCGGCGGCATCATGCTCGACCACAAATGGTCAGCTGAAATATTGAACCAGAAAAAAATGACCGTGATGGCAAGGGTCCAGGTGACTTCAAGCCGCCAGCTGCCGCGGGACGCCGCGCGGTCGGCATGAGATTTTTTTGACAGCACAAAAATCAGGATCAGATGGCCAACAACAAACAGCGCGCCAAACACCCACAGCGCGATCCTGAATTGATGGTCGATCAGGCCGGACTGGGAAGAGGCGCCGGCAGGGAACCAGTAAGGCTGCGCCAGAAACAGATAAACGCAACCAACCACAACGAACAGCAGTGCGAGCCGGAGCGCGACAGACATTATTTCGACCGATGGCCGTTCCTCACCATCTTGACGAACTCCTGGTGGACCCGCGTGTCTTCGGATAGTTCCGGATGGAACGTTGCGGCCATGATCTTGCCCTGACGCACCAGCACCGGGTCGCCACCGTGGGTGGCCAATACTTCAACGTCTTTACCGGTGTTTACGATTTTAGGCGCGCGGATGAATACCATCTCCAGCGGTTTGTCTCCCAGTTTGCTCTGGGCCTGGCGGATGGAACTATCAATCTGCCGCCCATACGCGTTGCGGCGGATGCGAATGTCCATGGCTTCAAGGGATTGCTGTGGAGGATTCTCAACATGGCGTGCCAGCAGGATTGCGCCGGCGCACGTACCGAAAGCCGGCTTGGTGGAGACAAAATCACGCAGCTTTTCCAGGAAGCCGCGCTCGGCCAGAAAATTCAGGAAGGTGCTGGATTCGCCGCCGGGAATTACGATGCCGTCGATAGCATCAAGCTGCTCAGGCTTGCGTACCAGCGCGACCTCGGCGCCCAACTGTTCCAGCCGCGCCTTGTGCGCTTCATAGTCACCTTGGATGGCTAAGACGCCGATCTTCATGGGATTTTTGATTGGTGAATTGTGATTTGTGATTCGCAAAATTCACAATTCACAAATCGCTAATCACAATTTGGGACTACCATCCCCTCGTCTGCAGCAAGTCGCCTTCGGCCATGGCGGCAACGGCCAAGCCCTTCATGGCGCCAACCAGATCTTCGCTGACTTCAAGTAAAACTTTAGGATCGTCAAAATGCGTGCAGGCGCGGACGATGGCTTTGGCGCGCTTCTCGGCTTCTTTTGGCTCGCAGAAGTTCACGCCATCGGCCATAAAGATTCCTGATCCCACGAACACCGCTTCAGCTCCGAGTTGGCGAACCAGCGCCGCATCGGCGGGCGTGGCGATTCCACCGGCAGAGAAGTTGGGGACGGGCAGTTTGCCGGTCTTGGCCACCAAGCGCACCAGTTCGACCGGCGCTTGCAAATCTTTGGCCTGGGCATAAAGCTCTTCTTCGGAAAGAGCCTTCAACGTCCTCATTTCGCGCATGATCTGGCGCATGTGTTTCACGGCGTGGACCACATCACCGGTGCCGGCTTCGCCCTTGGTGCGGATCATGGCAGCGCCTTCAGCAATGCGCCGCAGGGCCTCACCCAGATTGCGCGCGCCGCAGACGAATGGCGTCTGGAAAGCATGCTTGTCCACGTGATGTGCTTCATCAGCCGGGGTGAGGACCTCGGATTCGTCGATGTAATCTACGCCCAAAGCCTGCAGGATTTGCGCCTCGGCAAAGTGGCCGATGCGGCACTTGGCCATCACAGGAATGGAGACTGTCTCCATGATCTCGCGAATCTTCTTTGGCGATGCCATGCGGGCCACGCCGCCCTGCGCGCGAATTTGCGCCGGTACGCGCTCCAGCGCCATCACGGCCGTAGCGCCAGCTTTCTCGGCGATCTCCGCCTGGCGAGCGTCGGTCACATCCATGATCACGCCGCCTTTGAGCATCTCCGCCAGACCGGTCTTGAGCCGCAATCCGGTGTTACCGTTCAGCACGGTCCCACCGTTGGGACTTGTGGCCGCGTTGTGGCCGTTGGAGCTGGTTTTATGGCTCTTGGCAGAGGTAATCGCTTCTTTCTTTCCGCGTGATCTAGACATGACGAACTCCCGTGCCGTGTCACACTTGGGGCGTCACGGCGAACTTGTGAGGCTGAGACCCTATTTTACTCGGTTGGCAGGATTTCTGCTGCAATTACGACTTGGTTCCATCCGTCGGAGCGGCGATTAAGCCAGCGGGCCTGCCATGCCGGGCAAAGATCCTTTCCGGATCGATGGCAATAAACGTCGCAGTGCCACGGGCCAGCACTTCATTGCTGGCGTTCCTGATCTCGCCGGTATTGGTGTGCCGGCGTCCTTCGACGCTTTGTTCCTGCGCGGTGACGGTGAGTGCCTGTCCCAACGGAACGGGCTTGAGGTATTTAATCTCCATGGAACTGGTGAGGGCCAGCACGTTGCGGAATTTATTCACCTTACCCATGGCTTCGTCCAGTATGGTGGCGATGATGCCGCCGTGCGAGTGCCCCGGCGGGCCGGTGTATTTGCGCGAGAGCCTGAAATGGCAAACGGCCTGGCGGGAAGCTTCGTCCAATGAGAACTTCAGGCGCATGCCCTGGGGATTGTCGTGTCCGCAGCCAAAACAATGGTTCTTGCGGGGTTTGGGTTTGCCTTGGACTGCGTGGCCGTGGGAAATTTTGCGCTTTGCCATTTGGTGAAGCCATGATTTTATCACTCAGCCAACAGCACTCAGCATTCAGCCCTGACACATTTTCGACTTCGCCGCGAAAACCTTTGAACACGGAGGAAAGGAGTAAGCGGAGGAATCGGGAAGATAAGAATTTTGGTTCTAATTTTGCTCCGGTCCCTCTGTTGCTCTGCGTTTCAAAGGTTTCTGTTGGGACTATTATGCTGCTCCGGAGCTTAGTGCTCCAGTACTGATTGCTGAATGCTGAATGCTGAATGCTGATTGCTATTTCCGCGCCACGAGTTCCGCGACGCCTTTTTGCGAAACAGTCTCGTGATAATGCAGCACGCGCAACCCGGAAAAAGCGCGCAACAACTCGTTGTGCTGCAGCAGGAACATGGGATGGCTTGGTCCACTTTTCGCGCCCTCAGAGCTGAGGCGCTGCTGCTCGGTCGTATATGTCTTGTAAATCAGATGTCCGCATGGCTTGATGGCCGCAGCCAAGGCAGGGAAGAGTTCGCGCTGCAAAAAGAAAAAGACGACAACCAAGTCATATTGTTCCCGTCCGAGATCTTGCCGCTTGTTTAGATCTCGAACCTCGGCGGTGATTAAAGACGCTGTTCCGGTCTGCTTCGCGTTCTCCGCGGCCTGCTTGACGCCGACTTCAGATATATCCATCAGCTGCACGCGCCAGCCGCGCTGCGCCAGCCAGATGGCGTGGCGTCCCACGCCGCCGGCGACGTCCAGCGCAGCTCCAGGACGATTGCCGGCGAGAAATTCGTCATAGGCTCTTACCAGAAGCGGATCGGGCTCGAGCGACGTGTGCGAGCCCTCAGTGTACTTCTGGTCCCACGATGCTTTTTCGTCGAGAGCCATGCATAAACCTACCACGGAGACACAGAGACACGGAGAACAGCAAAAGAATTTGCCGCAGATTACGCTGATGGACGCAGATCAGACTCATTGCAAAAATTTTATTTATCAGCGTTCATCTGCGAAATCAGCGGTCATTCCTTCTTTCAGTTTTCTCCGTGCCTCCGTGTCTCCGTGGTAGGTTTTACGCTTGTTCCCGCGATATACTGGAGCTGTGAGCCAGACCGCGCAAAAAACGTTTTACCTTGAGACCTTTGGCTGCCAGATGAACGTGCATGACTCCGAGAAAGTGATTGGCACGCTGGTGCATCAAGGCTACCGCCAGGTCCACACGGTGGAAGAGGCGCAGCTGGTGCTTTACAACACCTGCTCCATCCGCGACAAAGCCGAGCAGAAGGTCTTTCATCGCCTGAACGACTACAAGAAGCTCCAGGCCCAGGGCAAGAAATTTGGCGTGCTGGGCTGTGTGGCGCAGCAGGAAGGCGAAAAAATCTTCGAGAAAGCGCCGTATGTTTCGCTGGTGGCGGGCTCAGCTTCTTACCGCAACCTTCCGGCCATGCTGGTGCAGATTGAGGCGGGCAACAATCGCGTAACCGGACTGGACGACCGCGAGACCGATCTGACCTTTGAAACCGAATTCACGGCGCGCACAAACGCGCACCGCGGTTACATCACTATCATTGAAGGCTGTGACAAGTTCTGCGCCTATTGCGTTGTGCCGTATACGCGCGGCAAGGAGCGCAGCCGCACGTCAGATTCTGCGATGGCTGAGGCGCGGCAGATGGCCGACCTGGGCTATACCGATATCCAACTGCTGGGACAAAACGTAAACGCCTATGCCGATCCTCTGGGCAAGAAGACGTTTGCCGAGCTGCTCTATGCCATCGGCGAAATTTCCGGTGTGCGCCGCGTGCGCTTTACCACCTCACATCCGCGCCACTTCAGCAAAGACATTGTCGATGCCATTGTGGCCTCGCCGCGCCTGTGCGATCACATTCATCTGCCGGTGCAAAGCGGATCGTCGCGCGTGCTGAAAGCCATGAACCGCGAGTACACCCGCGAGATGTACCTGGAGAAAATCTCCTGGATCAAATCCGCCAAGAGGGAACTCTCGCTTACCACGGACGTGATCGTGGGCTTTCCCGGCGAGACCGCGGCGGAATTCGAAGAGACCATCACGCTGCTGCATGAAGGCCAGTTTGACGCAGTCTTCGGCTTTAAATATTCGCCCCGGCCCAATACGCCCGCCCTTGTGATGATTGACAGCATCGCCGACGCGGAGAAGTCCAAGCGCTTACAGGTCCTCCTGGATCGCCAACGCGAGATCCAGCGAACGAATTACGAGAAGCGCGTGGGCAGCATCCATGAAGTAATGGTTGAAGGTACCAATGAAGCCCGCGGGCAGTTCATTGGACGTACATCGCAGAACATTACTCTGAACTTTACAGCCCCGGAAAGTAGGGTTCCGGCCGTGGGCAGTTATGTTAACGTGCTGGTTACGAAAAGTTTTCCCAACAGCCTGTTGGGCGAAATGATGGGGAGCTGAGCAACAGGAGAAAAACGATGGAAGTGGAAATGAAAATTCGCGGCTTGATGATGGATCCCGTCACCAACATGCCCATCGTAGTGCTAAAGGACGTTGGCAGTGATACCGTGCTGCCCATCTGGGTCGGCGTGTACGAGGCCAACGCCATCGCTCTGGAGATCGAGAAAGTGACCACGCCCCGGCCGATGACGCACGACCTGATCAAAAATCTGCTGATCGGCCTGGATACGCATGTCCACAAGATTGTGGTGAATGAGCTGCGTGACGACACGTTTTTCGCCGTGATCTGGATGGAGCGCGAGGGAAGAGTTATCAGCATCGATTCCCGTCCGTCTGACGCGCTGGCGCTGGCATTGCGCCTGGATTGCCCAATCTTTGTCGAGGACGAGGTGCTGAAGACCTCCAAAGTGGCCAGCACGGCGGCGGACCGTATCTCCTCCGACGACCTGCGCAAATGGCTGGAAGGCCTGAACGACGAAGACCTGGGCCGATACAAGATGTAGCTATTCTGAAAT
>Ga0207663_10001765_pt1 | contig 10201 bp, 12 predicted proteins | sample LARL53metaG_FD_184346 | JGI IMG/M metagenome (GOLD analysis project Ga0207663, IMG submission 184346) | Corn, switchgrass and miscanthus rhizosphere microbial communities from Kellogg Biological Station, Michigan, USA - LAR L5-3 metaG... | ecosystem: Host-associated > Plants > Roots >...
TTCAAGACCGTCTACCAGATCGTCAACACCGGGCGGCTCACCGAGCTCTATCCCGACGGCGGCGACGTCACCCCCGAGAGCCTGGCGGCCAAGGGGGCGGTGCGCCCCGGCGAACTGGTCAAGGTGCTGGGCAACGGTGACGCCGGGGCGGCGTGGCGGGTAAGCGCGCACGCCTTCTCGGCCACGGCGAGGGAGAAGATCACCGCTGCCGGGGGCACCGTCACGCAGCTCTGAGGACCGCTGAATTGTCCACTGGCCATAACGGCCTTCGCGCCGCTACCGGGGAGCCTGAGCTGGCCTTCCGGCTAGCTTGCGCTGGTACCGGCACCGCGGGCTGGCTGTTACAGTGCAGCGAGCGCGTTACACTGCGGCAGCCAGAGGCGGCAGCCACACGCGGCGGCCAGCGCCGCGCGGGTGCCGCGCCCTTGTGTTGACCGATCGAGCCGAGGACGACGCATGCTGACCGCGTTCCTCCGGGCGTTCCGGACGCCAGACCTGCGCCGGAAACTGCTCTTCACCATCTGCATGATCGCCGTGTTCCGGCTGGGGGCGGCGCTGCCGACCCCGGGCATCTCGGAGTCGGCGGTCCATGCCTGCATCGGGATAGCGTCCGCCCAGGGCGGCAGCGTCTTCGCCCTGGTCAACCTGTTCAGCGGCGGGGCACTGCTGAAGCTGTCGGTGTTCGCGCTCGGCATCATGCCCTACATCACCGCCAGCATCATCCTGCAGCTGCTCGCCGTGGTCATTCCCCGGCTGGAAACGCTGCGGCAGGAGGGCCAGGCGGGGCAGGCCAAGATCACGCAGTACACCCGGTACCTCACCGTGGGCCTGGCCATCCTGCAGTCCACCGGGATCGTGGCGCTCGCCCGGTCCGGCAACCTGTTCGGCGCCGGGGTCTGCAACCAGCCCCTGATCCCGAACGACTCCATCTTCACCATCACCACGATGGTGATCACCATGACCGCGGGCACCGCCGTCATCATGTGGCTGGGCGAGCTGATCACCGACCGCGGCGTCGGCAACGGCATGTCCATCCTGATCTTCACCCAGGTCATCGCCGTCATCCCGGGCGAGATGCTCAACATCTACCGGGCCAAGCACGCCTTCACGTTCGGCATCGTGCTGCTGGTCGGCGTCGCGATCGTGGCCTTCGTGGTGTTCATGGAGCAGGCCCAGCGCCGGATCCCGGTCCAGTACGCCAAACGGATGGTCGGGCGCAAGATGTACGGCGGGACCTCGACCTACATCCCGCTCAAGGTCAACCAGGCCGGTGTCATCCCGGTCATCTTCGCCTCATCGCTGCTGTATATCCCGCAGCTGGCCAGCACCATCTTCGGGAACCAGGCTCACCCGCAGGGCTGGTACCTCTGGATCAACCGGTACATGGTCAGGGGCGATTCGGCGGTCTACATGCTGTCGTTCTTCGCGCTCATCATCTTCTTCACCTACTTCTACGTGGCGATCACCTTCAACCCGACCGAGGTCGCCGACAACATGAAGAAGTACGGCGGGTTCATCCCCGGCATCCGTCCCGGCCGGCCAACCGCCGAATACCTCAACTACGTGCTCACCCGGCTCACCGCCCCGGGCTCGGTCTACCTCGGCGTTATCGCGCTCATCCCGATGATCGCGCTGGCGCTGGTCGGCGCCAGCTCGAACTTCCCGTTCGGGGGCACCAGCATCCTCATCGCGGTGGGCGTCGGGCTGGATACGGTGAAGCAGATCGAGAGCCAACTGCAGCAGCGTAACTACGAGGGTTTCCTGCGGTAGTGCGCCTCGTCCTCGTGGGCCCCCCCGGTGCGGGCAAGGGGACACAGGCCCAGTTCCTCGCGTCGCACCTGTCCATCCCGAAAATCTCGACAGGTGACATCTTCCGCGACAACGTCAGCCACGGCACCGCGCTGGGCCGCCGCGCCCAGGCGTACATGGAGCGCGGTGACCTCGTCCCCGACGAGGTCACCATCGCCATGGTCACCGACCGGCTGGCCGACGACGACACCGGCGCGGGGTTCCTGCTCGACGGCTTCCCCCGCAACGTGCCGCAGGCGGAAACGCTCAAGAAGATGCTCTCGGCGTGGGACACCAGGCTGGACGTGGTGCTGGAACTGGTGGTGGACGACGACGAGGTGGTGCGCCGCCTGTCGGGCCGGCGTACCTGCCGGCGGTGCGGGCGGGTCTGGCACGCCACCTTCGACCCGCCGTCCCGGCCCGGCATCTGCGACGATTGCGGCGGCGAGCTGTTCCAGCGTGACGACGACCGCGAGGAGACGATCAGGCACCGGCTCGAGGTGTATCAGCAGCAGACCTCGCCACTGATCGCGTTCTACGCCGACGAGGGCATCCTGCTCGGCATCGACGCCACCGGCCCGGTGGATGAGATCACCGATCGCGCCCTGAACGCCCTGCGCCGTTTCATGCGGTGATGAGGTCCGCACGCCCACGGCGGGTACGGTAAAAGAGGAAGCCGGAGGCACGATGCGGATAAGGCGCGAGCCGGCCATACAGATCAAGACCGCGGCGCAGCTGGCCGCGATGGCCGAAGCGGGACAGGTGGTCGCCCGCGCCCTGAGCGCAGCCGCGGCCGCCGCGGCGCCCGGGGTCAGCGCCGCCGACCTTGACTCCATCGCCGCCCGCGAGATCCGGGAGGCCGGTGCGGCCCCCTCGTTCCTCGGCTATCACGGGTTCCCCGCGACGACCTGTGTCTGCATCAACGATGAGATCGTGCACGGGATACCGCGGGCGGCCCGGCGGCTCCAGGCCGGCGACGTGGTCTCGATCGATTGCGGGGCGATCGTGCGTGGCTGGCACGCCGACGCCGCCGTTACCGTGCCCGTCGGCGCGGTGACGGCCGAACTCGGCCAGCTGATCGCCACCTGCGAGCGGGCGCTGTGGCACGGGCTGGCCGCCGCCCGGGTGGGCGCCCGGCTCGGCGACGTCTCGCACGCGGTGGAGCGGTGCGCCCGGGCGGCCGGGCCGGGCGGGCGGGCCGGGAAGTACGGGATCGTCGAGGATTACGTCGGGCACGGCATCGGCAGTGAGATGCACATGGACCCCCCGGTGCCCAACCTGGGCCGGCCCGGCCGGGGGCCGGTGCTGACCGAAGGGATGGCCCTGGCCATCGAGCCGCTGCTGGTGCTCGGCAGTCCCGCCACCCGCCTGCTCGACGACGGCTGGACGGTGGTGACCGAGGATGGCAGCCCGGCCGCGCACTTCGAGCACACGGTGGCCATCACCTCCGGCGGCCCGTGGGTGCTGACGGCCACCGACGGGGGCAGGGAGGGCTTCGCCCGCCTGGCCCAGCAGCCGCCCCGCGACCTGGCACAGTCGCACAGCTGAGGAGGATGCCGATGGCCAGCGACCCCAGGATCCGTGCCTCGGACGCGGACCGTGACCGCACCGCGGCCCTGCTGCGCGAGCACCACGCGGCGGGCAGGCTGACGGCCGAGGAGTTCAACGAGCGGCTTGACAAGGCGTACGCGGCGAAGACCCTGGGCGAACTGGATGAGCTGCTGGCGGACCTGCCGGGGATCGACCTGTACAAGCTGCCCGACGCGTCGCTGGACCGGGGCCGCCGGGGCGGATCCGGCATCCCGCCGCTGCCCTGGATGATGGCGCCGGGACGCATGTCCCCCGCCTGGCGGGCCGCCCTGGGGTCGTGGGTCTCGGTCAGCCTGATCGCCTTCTTCGTCTGGCTGCTCGCCGGGCACCCGGACAACCTGTGGTTCCTGTGGATCGCCGGGCCCTACGGCCTCATCCTGCTGGGGCGATGGGTCGGCGGTGGTGATGCGCCGCGCCGCCGTCGCGGCCGCGACCTCTGACCGGCGGGCAGGGAATACCTGGGCCCCGGCCGGAGTTCGCATAGGCAGCTCATGTCGCGTAGACTCTGCTGCGGCCTGTGAGCTGTCCCCTGGCTGGCTTGTTTGCCGGTGCGGGACAGCTGTTGCTGGGCCGGCCCGACATCTGGTGATCATGTGTCAGCATGTCCCAGGCTGGGGCAGCATCAGAGGCCACGCGATCGTGAGCAGGTAGTACACGATCACGGAAACCACACCTGCGAGCGGCCGTTGCAAACGGCTGCTGGCGGGCCTAGAGCGAAGTGCGGAGGATATGCCCAAGAAGGACGGCGCCATCGAGATCGAAGGCACAATCGTGGAATCACTCCCGAATGCCTTCTTCCGGGTGGAGCTTGACAACGGGCACAAGGTCCTGGCCCACATCAGCGGGAAGATGCGGATGCACTACATCCGGATCCTGCCCGACGACCGGGTGGTCGTGGAGCTGAGCCCCTACGACCTGTCCCGCGGGCGGATCGTCTACCGCTACAAGTAACGGACCTATAGGCAACGAACCGCGGCGGAACCCGCCGCGGTTCGGCGAGAAAATGACCGACACGCGCCGGGAACGCCCCGGCGCCAGAGGAGACCACGATGAAGGTCAAGCCGAGCGTGAAGAAGATCTGCAGCAAATGCCGGATCATCCGTCGGCATGGTCGTGTCATGGTCATCTGCACCGACCCGAGGCACAAGCAGCGCCAGGGCTGAGTGCAGGCCATGTGCACCGCACCCTTACCGGACCTGAGGTCCGGTAAGGGAACCCCCGGAAGGAGGCCGGGGCCCGCCCGGGCAGGGGCGGGGGCGCGGTGTGCCAGACCTCCCGAGCACGAAGGAGAACTGCCCGCAGATGGCACGACTGGTTGGCGTTGACCTCCCGCGCGACAAGCGCCTTGAGGTCGCCCTCACCTACATTTTCGGGATCGGCCGCACCCGCGCGCTCGAGACGCTGAAGGCCACCGGCGTCAGCGGCGACATCCGGGTCCACGATCTCACCGACGACGACGTGGTCAAGCTGCGCGACTGGATCGACTCCTCCTACCGGGTCGAGGGAGACCTGCGCCGCGAGGTGCAGGCCGATATCCGGCGCAAGGTGGAGATCGGCTGCTATCAGGGCATCCGCCACCGGCGGGGGCTCCCCGTGCACGGCCAGCGCACGCAGACCAACGCCCGGACCCGCAAGGGCCGGAAGAAGACAGTGGCCGGCAAGAAGAAGGCCGGGAAGAAGTAGTTCGCGGCGCCCGGCGCATACCCAGCCGCGAACCGACGACCTCCAGCTAGCAGAGGAAGCAGATGCCGCCCAAGAGCCGCACCGGCGCCGCCAAGAAGGTGCGCCGCAAGGAACGCAAGAACGTCGCCCACGGGCACGCCCACATCAGGAGCACGTTCAACAACACCATCGTCTCCATCACCGACCCCATCGGCAACGTCATCTCCTGGGCGTCGTCCGGCCAGGTCGGCTTCAAGGGATCGCGCAAGTCGACCCCGTTCGCCGCGCAGATGGCGGCCGAGGCCGCGGCCCGGCGGGCCATGGAGCATGGGATGCGCAAGGTTGACGTGTTCGTCAAGGGCCCGGGATCGGGCCGGGAGACCGCCATCCGGTCCCTGCAGGCGACCGGCCTGGAGGTCGGGTCGATCCAGGACGTCACGCCAGTTCCGCACAACGGCTGCCGGCCGCCGAAGCGGCGCCGGGTCTGAGGAGTACTGACAGATGGCTCGATACACCGGTGCGGACTGCAAGCTCTGCCGCCGCGAGAAGATGAAGCTGTTCCTGAAGGGCGCCAAGTGCGACTCGCCCAAGTGCCCGATCGAGATCCGGCCCTACCCGCCGGGTGAGCACGGCCGCAACCGCCCGAAGGAGAGCGAGTACCTGCTCCAGATCCGGGAGAAGCAGAAGGCGCGCCGGGTGTACGGGATCCTGGAGCGGCAGTTCCACAACTACTACGAGGAAGCCTCGCGCAAGCGCGGCAAGACCGGCGAGAACCTGCTCCAGATCCTGGAGAGCCGCCTCGACAACGTGGTCTACCGGGCCGGCTTCGCCAAGAGCCGCGACATGGCGCGCCAGCTGGTAACGCACGGCCACTTCCTGGTCAACGGCAAGAAGGTGGACATCCCCTCCTACCGGGTGAGCACGAACGACATCGTCGAGGTGCGGCCGGCGTCGCTGGAGATGACCCCGTTCGTGGTCGCCCGGGCCGAGACGGGCGAGCGGCAGGTCCCGGCGTGGCTCGAGGTCATCCCGGACAAGATGCGGGTCCTCGTCCACACCCTGCCAGCCCGGACCCAGATCGACACCCAGGTGCAGGAGCAGCTCATTGTGGAGCTGTACTCGAAGTAAGAAGCTTCCCCGCGCTGCCGCCAGGCGAGGCGCGGGGCGGGACGGCCGGTGGCCGTCAGGTCAGATCGCGGCGTCAAATAGCGGGCGCCGCCGAAAGGGGTAAGAAATGCTCATCGCCCAGCGGCCCACTCTCACCGAAGAGCCGGTAGACGATTTCCGGTCCAGGTTCGTCATCGAGCCGCTCGAGCCAGGGTTCGGGTACACGATCGGCAACTCGCTGCGGCGGACCCTGCTGTCGTCCATCCCGGGCGCGGCAGTGACCAGCATCCGGATCGAGGGCGTGCTCCACGAGTTCTCGACCGTGGCCGGGGTCAAGGAGGATGTCACCGACATCATCCTGAACCTGAAGGAACTCGTCGTCTCCTCCGAGCAGGACGAGCCGGTCGTCATGTACCTGCGCAAGCAGGGACCCGGTGAGGTCACCGCCACCGACATCGCGCCGCCCGCCGGCGTCGAGGTGCACAACCCGGACCTGCACATCGCCACCCTCAACGGCAAGGGCAAGCTGGAGATGGAGCTGACGGTCGAGCGCGGCCGCGGCTACGTCTCGGCCGCCCAGAACAAGCAGCCCGGGCAGGAGATCGGCCGGATCCCGATCGACTCGATCTACTCTCCCGTGCTGCGGGTCACCTACAAGGTCGAGGCCACCCGGGTTGAGCAGCGGACCGACTTCGACAAGCTGATCATCGACGTGGAGACCAAGCCCTCCATGCGGCCGCGCGACGCGGTGGCCAGCGCCGGCAAGACCCTGGTCGAGCTGTTCGGCCTGGCCCGGGAGCTCAACGTCGAGGCGGAGGGCATCGACATCGGGCCGTCGCCCACCGACGCCGCACTCGCCGCCGACCTGGCGCTGCCGATCGAGGAGCTGACCCTCACCGTCCGTTCCTACAACTGCCTCAAGCGTGAGGGCATCCACACCGTCGGTGAGCTGGTCGCCCGGAGCGAGCAGGACCTGCTCGACATCCGCAACTTCGGCGCCAAGTCGATCGAAGAGGTCAAGCAGAAGCTGACCGACATGGGACTCGCGCTCAAGGACTCGCCGCCTGGCTTCGACCCGGGCAGCGCGGTGGACAATTACCCCGCGGACGACGACGAGAGCTACGTCGAGACCGAGCAGTACTGACGCAACGGCCCGAGGTAGCGAGCCTGCCAGGTAGCGAAACAAGGAGAACCTTCGATGCCCACGCCCACCAAGGGCCGGCGGCTGGGTGGCAGCCCGGCCCATCAGCGGCACATCCTGGCGAATCTCGCCACCGCCCTGTTCGAGCACGGCAAGATCACCACGACCGAGGCGAAGGCCCGGCGGCTCCGGCCGTTCGCCGAGCGCCTGATCACCTTCGCCAAGCGGGGTGACCTGCACGCGCGGCGCGAAGTGCTCACCGTGGTGACCGACAAGGGTGTGGTGCACACCCTGTTCACCGAGATCGGCCCGAGCTTCGCGGCCCGGGACGGCGGCTACACCCGGATCACCAAGGTCGGGCCGCGCAAGGGCGACAACGCCCCGCTCGCCGTCATCGAGCTCGTCCCGGAGGAGGCGGCCCCCGCGTCGCCACGGCGCCGGCGCGCCCGCCGCGCCCAGCCGGCGGCCTCCCGGGCCGCCCACCCGGCCGCGGGCGCGGCGGCCGCGGAGGAGACGGCGGCCGCCGAGGACGCTGCTACCGCCGAAGACACAGCCGCCGTCGAAGACACAGCCGCCGTCGAGGACACAGCGGCCGCGGAGGACACCGCCGAGGCGGCGGCTCCCGACGCGGCCGAGGACGACGCGGCGGGGGAGGACCCCGGCGACGGCGCCGAAGACGACGCCAAGTAGCGGCGAGTCCGCGCGCGCGGCGGCCGGGCCGGAGACGGTCCGGGTCAGGATCGCGGTCGGCTACGACGGGTCCGGCTTCTCCGGCTGGGCGCGCCAGCCGGGCAGGCGGACGGTCCAGCAGACGCTGGAGGAGGCGCTGTGCCGCGTCCTGCGCCTGCCGGAGGCGGCTCCGCTGACCGTGGCGGGCCGGACCGACGCCGGAGTCCATGCGCGCGGCCAGGTCGCCCACGCCGACCTGCCCGCGGTGTCCTGGGCCGCGGCCCAGGACACCGCCCAGCGGCGCCTGTGCGGGATTCTCCCGCCCGATCTGCGGGTTCACCGGATCGCCGCCGCGCCGCCGGGCTTCGACGCCCGTTTCTCCGCTCTGTGGCGCCGGTACGCCTACCGGGTCTGTGACGACCCGGCCGGGGCCGATCCCCTGCGGCGGCACGAGACCTTGTGGTACCCGCGGCGGCTCGCCATCGACGACATGAACGAGGCGGCCCGGGCGTGCCTGGGCGAGCACGACTTCGCCGCGTTCTGCCGCCGCCGGGAGGGCGCGAGCACGGTCCGCGAGCTGCTCCGCCTGGAATGGTCCCGGCCCGCACCCGCGCTGGCGGTGGCGACGGTCGTGGCCGACGCGTTCTGCCACAACATGGTCCGGGCGCTGGTCGGCGCGCTGCTTCGGGTCGGTGACGGGACCAGGCCGGCCGGATGGCCGGTGCAGGTGCTTGCCGCCGCCCAGCGGGACCCCTCGGTTCCCGTGGTGGCCCCGCACGGGCTCTGCCTGGAGGAGGTCGGCTACCCGCCGGACGATCAGCTATCCCAGCGGGCGCTGGCCACGCGGCGGGTCCGGGAGGCGCCCGGTACGCGCGGTTAAGCTGGCCGCCGCGTCCCGGCCCGCACGGCCGCCGGGCGGCGGAGGGTGCCCGGTTACGGGCTAGCGGGGCTTCCCGTCACCATGCGGCTGGTCAGGCTCACGTTGGCGGTGCCGGCGAACAGGTTCGCCGAGAAATTCGTCAGCTCCCGGCGCTGCTTCTTGCCCTTGGGGGCGCCCAGGTTGGCGAACTCGGTCCAGATCAAGATCAGGTAATGGCCCTTGATCTCGGCCACCTCGATGCCCGTTCCCTTGGTGAGGTTACGGGTCGGGCCGTGGGGGCCGGGCAGCTGGCGGATGAACTGGGCCGCGCCCGATGCCTTTCCGGCCTTCTCGGCCGCGGCGACGTCGCTGAGGTTCAGGACACCGATGGTGGCCATCACCTTCCGGTTGCTGGACAGGTAACTGGCCCGCACGACCTGGGTGCAGCCACCCTTGCGGACGGCCGCCTGGAGCGCCGAGCCGATCACCGCGTTGGTGCACCTGGTATTGGTCCGCTCCACCGTCCTGGTGCCGGTGCTGCCGCCCTCGGTGAACCGCGCCGGGTAGAGCTCGTGAGTGCTAAGCGGCTGGCTGTCGATCGCCTGGCTGGTGATGTGCTGCCACGGCCCCAGGGTCGGGGTGGGGGGAGCGGCCGGGCTGCTCGCTTCCGCGGCGCTGCCGGCCGTCGACACCGGCCTGCTGCCGAGGTAGACGATCACCGCCACCACCAGGATGACGACGACCACCGGAGCCATCAGCAACCCGATCAGGGTGCGGTGTGAGGGCCTGCCCAGCCCGCCACCCCGGCGGGTAGCCGGGTCGCCGCCGCTGCCACCCCCGCGGCGGGGCTCGCCGGCGCCCCGGGTGGTGGCACCCGGCCCGTGGCGCACGCCGACGGGCGCCCCGCCCGGGCCTGGTGCCGCGGGCGCCCCGCCCCGGCCCGGCGCTGCGGGTGGCGCGCCGCGGGGGCCCGCGGGCGGCGCGGTGGTTGCGGGGCCTCCGCTGGGGGGCCCAGCGGCGGGCATGCCGCCGGATTCCCACGGCGCGGGCTGGCGGCTGCGGCCCGCCTGCGCCGGCGCTGCCGCTTCGAACACCGCGCGCGTGGCCGCCGCCTGCCCGCCCGACCGCCGGAGCCCCGGGAATCCCTCGCCATCGGTGTGCGCGGACACGTCGCGGGTCGGCGGCGGGGGAGACCAGCCGCCCGCATCATCGATGATGGCCCAGGTCTGGGTCACCGTCGCGTCCGCCGATGGATCGCTGGTGGCCAGGATCGAGTAACCCGGTTCGGCCTCGCTGCCCCAGGTGCCGTCACCCTTGCCGTTCATGCCCAGCCAGGAGGCGCGGACGGACGGGCGGTTCCACACGGAGAACGGGCCGGGTGGGTA
>Ga0207663_10001766_pt1 | contig 10188 bp, 9 predicted proteins | sample LARL53metaG_FD_184346 | JGI IMG/M metagenome (GOLD analysis project Ga0207663, IMG submission 184346) | Corn, switchgrass and miscanthus rhizosphere microbial communities from Kellogg Biological Station, Michigan, USA - LAR L5-3 metaG... | ecosystem: Host-associated > Plants > Roots >...
CCGCCGGGACGACATCGCCATCATCCGCATCGATGCGAAAACGCCGGCCGATTGCTGGCTCGAAAACCTCGAACGGCCCGATCATGGCCGTGCGGAGCTTCTCGCCGGCCTTGACGGCCGGTTGCGTGCGCTGCTTGCGCCGCCACGACCCGTGCGCGATGCAGGCGAGCGCGCCCCGATCGACCTGAGGGCTGACTATTTCGCCGAGCGAATTCCAGCCCGTCCGGTGCCGCGCGTGCACGATCGGGTGGTCGCGTTGCTGCAAGCCAGAACGGTCGATGGTCGGCGCATCCCGTTCGGCGAGCGGTTGGCGCGCGCCCGGAAGGCCGGTGCCTCCGCGGCGCTCGACGATCCGGGTCTCGCGACGCGCGACGCCTGGACGCCACGCTGGTCGCGAATGCCGGCGGCCGTCCGGGATCAGGTCCTGGACCGTTTCGCCGATCACCATGGCTGGGCAGACCGGCTCGCGACGGCATATGGAGCGGCCTTCCGCCAGACGTTCACCTGGGTCTTCATGCTGGCCTGGATCGCGGTGCTCGCCGCGTATCTCGGTGCGGTTCGCCTGGATATCTCGCCGGCCGGTGTTTCGATTGTCGTGGTGATCGAAATTGGCGTGCTGGCCACGATCAATCTGCTGGTGCACCGGGGCCGCCATCGGCGCCTGCACGAGCGGTGGCTTGACTACCGTTCCCTTGCGGAGCGGCTCCGCCATCTCGCCGTGCTCTGGCCGCTCGCGCGGAGCACGCCGTTGGTCCGCGTACCCTTGTCGCCACTGGCGGGCGATCCGCGGGAAAGCTGGGTCGGCTGGATGCTCCGCGGCGTGGCGCGTGAAGCGGGAATGATCGAGGGAACGCTCGATCACGCGCACGCGGTCGCGTGCCGCGATCTGTTACGCGACGCCGAACTCGAGCCGCAGCGGGCCTTTCATCGCGGTACCATGTCACGCGCGGCCCAGGTCCAGCACCTGCTCGCGCAATTCGCCGAACGGCTCTTCCTCGCGGCGCTGGTGCTTGCCGCGTTGCACCTGGTCGTCGGCATCGTCACTCGCTGGTCGCCGTCCCTCGAGCCCGCAACCCACGTGATCGAACTCGTCCTTGCCGGTTGCGGGGTCGCCTTTCCCGCCATCGCGGCGAGCCTTCACGGTTTTCTCGGCACCGGCGATTTTGCCGGCATCGCCATTCGTTCGGCGAGCATGGAACCACAATTGGCGCAGGTGGACGTGCGGCTCGCCCGGCTCGATCCGCTCAACACGACCACGGTTGGCGAACTCGCCGTGGAGGCGACGGCGGTGATGGAACGGGAGTTGTCTGCCTGGCGGAACGTGGCACAGACCCGGGAACTGGAAACGCCCTGAAGCAGGCGCCTACCGACCGCTGAGCCATCCCGCGCGCAGCCTGCGCTGCCGGTCGGTTGCATCCGGTAGTTCCTCGATGGTGACCACCGGGTGCCGGAGTTGCGGCAGCGCGAACGCCGTCCGGTACCGGCCGCTCGCGCGGCCGACTTCGACGCGGACCGAATCTCCCACCTTGAGTGCGAATGCCGCGGATCGAAACTCCGCTACGCTGGTGATCGCAGTGCCGTTCATCGACAGGATTGTGTCGCCGGTATGCAGGCCGGCCCTGGCCCAGGCGCTGGTGCGATCGAACACGCGCAGGCGAGGACTCGTGGATCCTGAAGACAGCCACGCTGAGACCCGGACGTCCGCACTGGGCGTCCCGTGTTCGTCGGTGGACGGGACACTCGCGATCCGGCTCCGCAGGCCGATCGCGACGAGATAGCGGTTGAGGTCGAACGGATGTGCTGACCGCACGTACGCCTCGAAGAAGTCATGCGTTGTGCAGGCGCACACGGCATCGACACTGTGTTCAAGGTCGGCGCTGGTGTACCCGGTGGCGCCGGAATAGCGCTCCATCACCAAGCGCATGACGTCGTCGAGGGAGCGCCTGCCATCCGTCTTGTCCCGCACGATCAAGTCGAGCATGTCGCCCAGTAGCTCGCCCTGCACATGCACGCTGCCGTTGTCGTCGCCGTAATCCATCATGTTGGTGGTGTTCGCCACCAGGCTGACCTGTTCTGGCGACAGCAGCATGTTGCCGCTGCTGCCGAAATACCGTTCCATCGTCGTGGCCAGGTGACCGATGCGGGTTGAATCCTCCGTGCCCACCCCCGCCCGGCGCAGCAGGAGGTCCGCATAGAACATGGTCACGCCCTCGATCCACCACACCCCGGTGCTGACCGGCGCGGGACGATAGTCGATTCCGCGGTACTCGGCGGGACGGATGCGAACCTCGTTCCATGTGTGGAAGAATTCGTGGGCCGTCTGCGCCAGAAGCGCGTGCGGATCGCGCGCCAGCGTCGCGCTCGGTGCGCCGATGATCACGGAATTGGCGTGCTCGAGCCCGCCGTACGCGCCGTCCGGGATGAGGAACGTGTAATCACGGTACGGTGCGCGGCCGAAAACGGCGATCGCCTGCTGCACGACCTTTTCGATCTCGCTGACGAAACGGACGGTGTCGAACGGCACCGCGTTCGGTAGCGGCCAGTAGGCGACGCGATGTGGCACGCCATCGACGACAAAATCCCAGCTGCGGAGCCTGCCGGCCATGATTGGGGAATCGAGCAGCACGTCAGCCGTGGGCGCAAAGAATATCCGCGGGTCGGTCGTGGGCTCGAGGCCGGTCGCGATTTCCCACCCCGCCGGGAGGTCGAGCCTCACGTGCACCGGTGCGAGCTCGGCGCCCACGACATACATGAACGAATGCGGGCCGCCGATCAGCGCACCCGTGGAGTTGATGAACGCACGCCACGCCGGCCGGGTGGTGGCGGTGGCCGTCGGGAATTGCAGGCGGTAGCGCACGACGACCGCGCCGCCGGGTGCAATGACCCGCCAGAGCGCGCTGTCCAGCCTCGCAATGGCAGCGTCGCCTCGCGGCGATTCCACGAGCAGCCCGCTGACGAACCGCCAATACCGGTCGTCGTACTCCGGGTGCGTCATCATCGCGAGACGGAAGGTGTCGGGCGCGTTGTGGATGTGCAGCTCGACGCTGAATCCGGCCGTGTCCTTCGCGGCGACCCGGAGCGTGTAGCTCACCACGGGCTGTGAGCGGGCGTACCGCGCCTCCACGGCGTCGGCGGCGTTGTGAAATGGATTCTGGGCGACCGCACCGGTCGCGCCTGCAACCAGCGGCACGGCCAGTCCGGCGGCCAGCCTGAGGCCGATCACCGCGGTCAGGTTGGTTCGTCCCTTCTCAGGCTTACCTCTCGTTGTGCTCGTGCTTTCCGAGCGTCACGTTGACGCCGCCCTGGATCTGGAAGCGACTGTGATCGGCCACGGTGACCCGCATCTCGGCGAACGGGTGGACCTGTCCGCGAATGGATTCTGCGCCGGCGAAGAGGTTCCAGCCGCCGGTCGTCGCGCTGGTGCCGTCGCTCTGGCGGTCGAGATTGAAGCCGGTGCCGACATAGATCCAGTCGAATCGCTTCCCCGACGCACGATATTTCACGTCGGCATTCAGTTCCCACACCGATCCCGGGCTCTGGAAGTAGTAGTCAAACGAGGGATAGAACTCGAGGTGATGGGCAATCGGAACGGATAGTTGCGCGCCGAGGCCGAAGTCGTCGTAATCCGCGTTGTACAGGACGTGCGCGCCAAGATGCGAGTGCGTCGTTTGCGCGCTCGCGATGGTGCTTCCGAGCGCCAGCAGCATCGCGGTACCGGCCATCGCCCGAATGCGAATTGTCATGCTGCCCTCCTTGAGGATGATGTCTCAAAATCGGTGACGGCATCCTTGGGGTGACGAGACGCGGATATCCCGGCGCACACCGATGGCTCACCTGCCCGGCTTGCCGGCGGCTTCGGCCTGGATCTGCTTCGCCACCCGCTGGACGTCGTCGAGCACCCGGAGCAGGTTGCCGCCCCAGATCTTCCCGATCTGCTCCTCGGTATATCCGCGCCGCACCAGCTCCTTCGTCACGTTGATGGCGTCGAGCGCAGAATTGTATCCGTCGATTCCGCCGCCGCCGTCGAAATCCGAGCTGATCCCGACGTGATCGATGCCCATCAGCTTCACGGCGTAGTCGATGTGGTCCACCAAGTCCTTCACATTCGCGACCGGTTGCTGCGGATAGCGTTGCGCGATCTGCTGGAGCTTCGTGTCGTATTCCCGGCGGCGGCCTTCCGCCAGTCCGGCGACCTGCGAATCCGCGGCAGCGCTCGCGGCTCCCCGCCCGCCGCTGCGTCCGGTGGCGGGCGCAATGCCGAACTCGGCCCGCAGGTCGGCGAGCGCCCTGGCGCGCGCCGCGTCGCCCTTCGGGTCACACTTGATATATCCGCGGAAGGCGACGACCTGGATTACGCCACCGTGCTTCGCGAGTGCCTTGAGCTGCTCGTCGTCCAGGTTGCGTGATACGTCGCAGAGAGAACGGACCGCCGAGTGAGATGCGATGATCGGCGCACGGCTGAGCTGGATCGCCTGCATCATCGATTCACGCGAGGGGTGGGAGATGTCGATCATGATGCCCCATTTGTTCTCCTCGCGGATCACGTCCTTGCCCAGCGGTGAGATGCCGTGCCACATCCAAACGTTGTCCCCCTCACCGGTGTTGGAGTCGGACAGCTGATTGTGCCCGTTGTGCGCCAGCGACAGGTAACGCGCTCCGCGGTCGTAGAACTCCTTGACCCGCGATATGTCGGTACCGATCCCGTAGCCGTTCTCGACACCCATGAATGCGATCTTCTTCCCCTGCCTGAACAGGCGGCGCGCATCCTCCGCGGTGAGCGCCAGGCCGATCCGGCCAGGCGCAATCGAATCAACCAGGCGATGGATCGCGTTGAACTTCGCCGTGTCGGTGGCGTACGCACCGGCGTACCCCGCGCTGTCGAGGGCGCCCTGGCCCACGAAGATCGAGAAGAAGATCGCGTCGAGACCGCCCGCTTCCATCTTGGTGAGATCCACCTGCGTCCCCAACCGCTGTCCGTAGTTGAGCTGCCCGGTTTGAAAGTTGCTCGGCGAGATGTCGACGTGAGTGTCCAGCGTCAGCGTCTTCCGGTGGATCGCCTGGGCCTTGGCGGTGAGCTCGGCATCCGACATCTGGCAGGAAGCGGCCCCTGGCCCGGTCGCCACGGCGAACGCGCCGAGGACTGCGGACAGCGCGGTGTTGCGCATGACTGGTCTCCGGGATATTTGTGGATGTGCGGAGAAAACTAACGCGCTGGCACGCAGGAGGTCTGCCATGGACGATCAGGCCAGGCTTCGTGAGATTCTCGAACGAAATGCCGGGAAGATCCGTTCCGAGCCGTCGCTGGCGCGGCACACCGGCCGCACCACTGTCCGGCTCCGTCCGGGCCTCGAATGCGAGGTCGAAGACGGCGCCTGGCGCCTGACGGTCGGCATGGGCGAACAGTCGGGCGGCAACAACGCCGGCCCCAGCCCCGGAACGCTCGGACGCGGAGCCCTCGGCTCCTGCCTCGCGATCGGCTACAGCATGTGGGCCGCGCGCCTTGGTGTACCGTTGCGATCGCTCGAGGTTGAAGTCGCTGCGGATTACGACAGCCGAGGTGAGCTTGGCGTTTCCGAGGATGTGAATCCGGGATATCAGCAGGTGCGGTACACGGTCACCATCGACAGCCCGGAACCGCGCGAAGCGGTGCTCCGCATGCTCGACACAGCCGATCGGTACAGCCCCTATCGCGACGTTTTCTCGCGCCCCAACGACGTGCGCCGGCTGGTACGTTTTGTGGGACAGGGAGATTGACGCCCGCCTGGCCCTCCGATCACCTGACGATTCTGCCTCACCGGGGGCCCGAATGCGCCGCTGGGCTCTGATATGGCTTCCGACGACCGCGATGGCGCTCCCCGCGACCTTGGCGGCTCAGAACTTCTATCTGACGAAAACCACTGTCGTGGCACCTGGTGTCGTTCACCGGCTGATGCTTTCGCATCAGGGGCCATGGTCGGTGAACGTCATCGTGGTTGACCTCCGTCAGGTTGGAATCGATGTTCGGGCGGCGCGCGCCGCCAATTCCCTCCGTGGCCGCGAGACGGTGAGTTCGATCGTTCGCCGGTTGAGCAGTGATACGTCCAGGATCGTTGCCGCGATCAACGCCGACTTCTTCAATCTCAGGACCGGCGAGGACGAGAACAATCAGGTCATTGACGGCGAGATCTGGAAGGGCCGGCGGACGCCCAGTGCCGCCCTGACCAGTCAGCACCACACCCATAGCCAGTTCGCAGTCGGGCGGGGCAGCCGGCCGCTGATCGACACCTTTGCGATCGATGCGAAGGTCCTGCGCGACCTTGGGCCGCCGATTCCACTCGGCGGCGTGAACGATCTCCTAAACGGTCAGAGCGCCACGCTGTTCACGCCGCGATTCGGCGCGAACACACCAACTGACACGGCGGGTCGTACCGTCGAGATCCGACTGAATCCCGTTTACGTTCACGGCGATACCTCGTCGTTTCAGGTCGCCGGCCCGCCGGTCAATGGAGGGGGCAGCGCCCTGGTGGGCGCGTCGGTGCTTTCGCTTCCGATCGCCGACACGGCGGGCAATCTTCCGCAGCCTGGCGAGTTCATCCGGATCGCCATGACGGTGCCGCGGGCGTTGATTCCGGTGCGCACCCTGGTCGGCGGCTGGCCTCGCCTCATCGTCCACGGGCGGAGCATCGCGGACAGCGTCGACCGGCTGGAGGGAACGCCGCCCGCCTTTTCCGCCGTGCGGCACCCGCGCACCGGCGTCGGCTTCTCGCGGGATAGCACGAGGCTGTATCTCATCACGGTCGACGGTCGACAGGAATCGAGTTCCGGCATGTCGCTGGTCGAGTTCGCCAGACTGATGCTGAAGCTTGGAGTCTATGAGGGCCTGAACCTCGACGGCGGGGGATCCACCGCCATGGTGGTCAACGGCCACCTGGTGAATCATCCGTCCGATCCTGCCGGCGAGCGCACCGTTGGCAACGCCCTGCTGGTGGTCCAGAATCGGCGTGAATGAGCTTCCGGTGTGGGACGATGGTGCCTGGGCCCCGTTGCCCGAGCTGCCGGGCGACGTCGAGGCCGACGTGTGTGTCATCGGTCTCGGCGGTTCCGGCCTGGCTTGTGTACTCGAGCTGCTGGCGCTGGGACGCCGCGTCGTCGGCCTCGACGCCGGGACGGTTGGCGGCGGGGCCGCCGGGCGCAACGGCGGCTTTCTCCTCGCCGGGCTGCCGGCGTTCTATCATCAGGCCGCCAAGGACCTTGGCCGCGACCGCGCCCAGGCGATCTATCGACGGACCATGGTCGAGCTGGACCGCATGACCGAGGAGACTCCCGAGGCAATCCGGCGATCGGGTTCGCTGCGTATTGCCGACGATGCCATCGAACTCCATGACTGCGACGCGCAGCTTCAGATGATGCTTGCGGACCGCCTTCCGGCCGAGCCATACGACGGCCCCGAAGGCCGCGGCATCCTGGTGCCGACCGACGGTGCGTTCAATCCGTTGCAGCGTTGTCGCGCGCTGGCGCGCCGGGCGCTCGCAGGAGGTGCGCGGCTCTTCGAACAGTCCGCCGCGATCACGATGCGGGGCGACCTGGTTCGAACCGTACGGCACGGCGTGCACTGCTCCAGCGTGATTGTGGCCGTTGACGGAGGGCTCGAACGCGTGCTGCCCGAACTCGCGCCTCGGGTGCGGACGGCGAGGCTGCAGATGCTCGCGACCGCGCCGGTCCTTGATCTTGACCTGCCGCGACCGGTCTATCGGCGCTGGGGATATGAGTACTGGCAGCAGTTGCCTGATCGCCGGATTGCCCTCGGCGGATTGCGCGATCGCTCTGGTGACGGTGAATGGACCGATGTTGCGCGTTCGACGGACGCCGTGCAGCGCGGTCTCGATCGGGTGCTTCGCGACCAGTTGGGTGTCACGGCCCCCGTGACGCACAGGTGGGCCGGTGCGGTGGGGTATTCCGCCAACGGCCTGCCAGTAGTTGACGAAGTCCGTTCGGGAGTCTGGGCCATGGGAGGGTATAGCGGTACCGGCAACATCCTCGGTGCGCTGTGCGGCCGGGGCGTGGCACAACTCGCCGTGACCGGACGCTCGGAACTCCTCTCGGAGCTGTGGAGTCCGGCGTGACATCACGCCGGGTCTTCATCACCGGCGGGACCGGCTACCTCGGCCGCGCCTTGATTGGTGAGTTGCTCGCCCGCGGCCACTCCGTCCGCGCACTCGCGCGGGCCGGATCAGAACGCCGTCTCCCGCCCGGACCCGAGGTGGTGACCGGAAATGCGCTGGTGGATGCCACCTTTGCTGATGCGGTTTCGCCGTGCGACACTTTCGTTCACCTGATCGGAACACCCCACCCGAGTCCGGCAAAGGCCCAGCAATTCCGCGACGTCGATCTGGTATCAGTCAAGGCGGCTGCGGCGGCAGCGAAGCATGCCTGGGTCAGTCATTTCATCTACCTGAGTGTGGCGTATCCGGCGCCGATCATGCACGAGTACATCGCGGTACGGCAGGAAGGCGAATCCCTCATTCGGGCCACTGGAATGCCGGCGACGTTCCTGCGGCCGTTCTACGTGCTGGGCCCGGGCCATTGGTGGCCCTACCCGCTGGTTCCCGTCTTTGCGCTGCTGCGACACATCCCGGCGACGCGTGACGCAGCCGAGCGCCTGGGTCCGGTCTCGCTGAAGCAGATGACCCGATCGCTGGTGTTCGCGGTCGAGACCCCGCCCGCCACGGGGGTGCGTGCGCTCAACGCGCCCGAGATCCGGCGGGGCGGTGTCCGCTAGGGCGAGGCTCCCCTTGCTGCGGGATCGCCATCCCGTCACGTTACGGGAACGCCCGAACGGAGCCGCAGGATGAAAGACAAGAAGCTCGAAAAGCTGATTCGCAAGGTGTCCGGCACGCCGCTGCAGAAGTCGAAGCGAGGACGTTTTGTCGATCCGACGCTGCAGGCTACCCGCTCGCCCGAATCCGACACGGACGAGGACACCAAGCACCTGTTCAAGGAAATGAAGCGCCGGGAGTTCTGACGCTGGACGGCGCAGCCCACGGAGCGCTCATGCAGCGGTTACTGATGATGCTCGCGGCGGCCTGCCTCCTGTCCTCATGCAGCGACAAGGCCACCTCTCCCACCCAGCGCGGTCCGGCCCTGACCCAGCGCCAGCACGATAGTGTCATCGGACAATCGGGCCTGCCGGGGGCCAGCGGTGTTCGCGGCGCCCTCCGCGTCAGCGATTCGCTCGGCGCCCGCCGGGACCGCATCGATTCAGCCTCGCGCGCGCCATAAACCGCGGTGGCCTTGATCTTTCCGTTTGATCCCGATATCCGCCGCGCGGCGACCGTTCCGTCGCGTCTTTACATCGATCCCGTCTACCTCGCGCTCGAAGAAGACAAGGTTTTCGGGCGCACCTGGCAGCTCGTCGGTCGCGTCGACCAGGTCGCGGCCAGTGGACACTATTTCACCGCCGACGTCGGCACCGAGAGCGTCGTCGTCGTGCGGGATGGTGCCACCCTTCGCGGCTTTCACAACATCTGCCTGCATCGCGCGGGGCCGGTTGCCGAGGGATGCGGCAAGCGCCAGACGTTGCAGTGCCGCTATCACGGCTGGACCTACCGGCTCAATGGCGAACTGCTGAAAGCGCCGGAGATGGAAGACGCCTGCGACTTCACGGCTGACGCCATGAAGCTGATGCCGGTCCAGGTCGCGACGTGGGGTCCGCTGGTTTTCGCCAATCTCGACCTCAAGGCGCCTTCGCTGGAGCATTTCTTCGAGGACATCGCGGAGCGGAGTAAACGCTTTGCCGTCACCACCATGAAGCATGTCGGCAGCAAGTCGTGGAGAATCGCCTGTAACTGGAAGGTGTACGTCGACAACTATCTGGAGGGCTACCACATCCCGCTGGTGCATCCGGCGCTGCACAAGGAGCTGGAGTACGACCAGTACCGCGTGGACCTGCATCGCTACTACTCGGTCCAGCATGCGCCGATCCGCGCAGGTCGCGGAGGCAATCGCCAGTACCAGTCCGCGTCACCGGACGACGAGGCGCAGTACTACTGGATCTTTCCGAACCTGATGCTCAATATCTACCAGGGCCAGATGCAGACGAATGTGGTGCTGCCCCGCGGCCACGATCAGTGCGACGTAATCTTCGAGTGGTACGCGCACGAACCGCCCGCGGACGCCGCCTCCGACCCCGCCTGGTCGCGCATGATGGCG
>Ga0207663_10001771_pt1 | contig 10178 bp, 9 predicted proteins | sample LARL53metaG_FD_184346 | JGI IMG/M metagenome (GOLD analysis project Ga0207663, IMG submission 184346) | Corn, switchgrass and miscanthus rhizosphere microbial communities from Kellogg Biological Station, Michigan, USA - LAR L5-3 metaG... | ecosystem: Host-associated > Plants > Roots >...
TTCATGTTTGTAAGCATTATCCAAAACGCTAGATGCAATAATCAGAAATCAAAGATTGGGTTACCAATCTAAAAGTATAGTGAACAAAATAATTAAACTATTCTACGTATTTATGTTAGCCAGTATATGTTAAGAAAGATAATGACGGAAAATACATTCTTCAGCTGCAACATTATCTGATAAAAATAAGGTTGGTTAATTATTTGCCAACTTTTTAAAGGAACCATCCTCAGATGTAATGACACCAGTTTCTACCAATGGTCTTTCTCCTAATGCCTTTTCTGTTGCTTTATAGCTTAATTGAATGGCTTGCTCCATGCTCATGTCTGTACTATATTCTCTTTGAATTACATCAAGAGCAATATCTGAATACTGTCCTATTGCAAATCCTGCCCCTTTAAAGAAGGTTCCACTCGGATCTACCTGATATAGCTGAACTCCTGTTTGATCTGTTCCAGCGATTATTACAGAGGCTGCTTGCGGTCTGACTGCATAAATTGTATAGTTGTGCAAATAAGAACCCAGATGTTTAGCGAGAGAACTGATGTCTATTGGACTCTCATAGGTAAGCCTATGTTTCTGTGCCGCCAGCCTTATCTCATCAATTAATTGCAATATATCACCTATGTATCCTGAGCCAGTGGCACCTACATGTCCGTCAATTGTAAATATCTTTTCAGCAGGCTCCACTAAGGGTTTGGTAGGTTTGATGTGACTAGATATCAATGCAAACTTAGGCGTTTTGATTCCAATTGTAGTTGAACCTCTGTTAACAGCTTCTAATGCACTATCTACTAATACCAGCCTACCCTCAGGACCATAATAGTAGGGATATCTATTATTACCTATGCCTGCACCAGTCATTTCTGACATTTCTAACGAGTCACCTCCTCTCTAACCATCACTAAGTTTGGAATCATCAACACATCAATACCATTTCCTGAACCAGGGTCTCGTTCCATTGCTGCTGACACCGCTCTATTGGCAATTTCTTTTGCCTGTTCGTTAGTTATATCCTTGTTATATACACTTTCGAGAACACCATACGCTATCGGAGAACCTGAACCAGAGGATGCAAAGTCTTCACTAGTTATTGCTCCGCTCATATCTGCTGCAAATATATGTCCGCCTTCCTGGTCTACGCCTGCCACTATTAATTCTACGAAATACGGTTGATAATTCTTGAGTCCAGAATATGCAAGATTTGCAATGAGCCTAGCTGATTCTTTTACTGTGAGTTGAAATCCTCTGCGTAGCTCCATTAACCTCCTCTCAGCTTTTGCAACTTTAATCATATATTCTGCATCTGATAGCTGTCCCGCTATTGCTACCGCTAAAGTGTCATCTATTTTTGCTATTTTTTGTGTTATTTTTGAACCTATGAAAAAGCCTTTGCTAGCTCTTTTATCCGATCCGAGTACAACACCTTCCTTTGTTTTGATACCAACTATTGTTGTCATTGTCTATTTTTTCCTCTACTATAATACCCTATAGAACGATGGAGCATTAATTGACTAAGACTTGTAGAAGTATGTCACATACATAAATTGATACATCTTATATCAAATATGGATGACAGAACAACAAACGAGAAAGAACGAAATTGATTGAACGTTATAATAGCTTCTTCTTTTGAATTAAGCATTTAGAACCTATCCGAAAAGTCCTGCTGCTCTATAAGTAATCAATCCATGCGCAAGCAAAATGTAACATCGCTATGTAGTTTTCTATCTTTTTCTCCCATCTTATGAGCAGTCGTCTAAACCTGTTCATCCAGGAGTGGTTCTTTCAACAACCCAGCGTTTAGCTCTGTATAATGGTATTTGCTAACATTTTGAAGTGTAGCTTAGTCATCTTCATATCATGTCTGTTGGCAGCATCAACAGATACACTCAGAGGTACACCTTTACCGTCTACGAGTATGCTACGTTTAGTGCCAGATTTAGCTCTGTCTGTGGAATTTGGGCCTGTACCTTTTTCCCCCAAGTGGTGCCTTTGTAATAACACCATCCATAGCCTGCCACTCCCAGTCTATTCCAGTCTTTTTATTATATTCTAACAAACCATCAATCCACATACGCTTGAATAATACACCATCAGCCTTTCTCCACTCCTGAAATCTGTCAGTCATGTACTGTACTTGAGGCACCAAGACTTCTTGGAAGTGCATTCTTCCATTGACAGCCTGTTCGTAGAATATAGAAAATTGCGTTCATAGCCTGTCTATCGTTCATTCTTGGACGACCAGCTTTCTTCTTTTTTATGTTGTACTGCAGGTAGCAAATGAACAATCCTATACCATAAATCCTATACCATAAAATGTCTGGTATTTCATACAAACAATCTACATCAATAATTTCTGATATCAACTCACATTGTATAGTATAAAACAATAACACTTAGCTTTAGCGTCCAAATTTTTTACGCCGTAAACTCAATCAATATCAACTAATTTTCGGATAAGTTCTTAGATCATACACAGAACTATATACATTGCATATACGCATATCAATTAAGACAAAATAATAGTGTGATTAAGGTGCCGATAATTAACCAGAATAAGAAGCCTTCAAGGTGTCATCCTCAACAACCAAACAATTCTCCCTTTTATTTTGATGTTAGTCCTTACACTGTTATTATAGTTCTTCATATTCTTATTTTAATGCTACCTACTAATTGTAACATTAATTGAAACAGCAGCAGATCGCGTCAATAACAATAATAATAATTATACCAAAAGCAAAAGGAAGGTTTTAGAGCTATGCAACCAAGACAAATGGACTCGTGAAATTGCAATACACTAAATCTATACATACCGCTGAATATAGAAAAAGGAATGGCAGCTGACAATATGCGAAGGTCTGTTAATATGGGCAAAAATGATCCAGAAATCATTGATCATAAAAAAAGCAATATCAAAATATGGATTGGCCAATTAAATAATCAAATCACGCATTTGAATAGAATTGTCTATGACGAAAGACAGATGTATGTTCGATTGAAAGTCAACAAAAAATTTAAAACTCAATCCATCAGTTGAATCTAATGTTAACTTACATTTGTCGCTGCCGCCCGCTAGGACGTGCCAAAAGTTGTATTTGGCAGTCAAATCGTCTTCCATATCTGTTAATGGTCATTATTATTTTCTCATTAATGCTCCTCTTTCGTATGTTTGATGACATTTGTGAGGGATCAGTTATCTTCCTTCCATCAATCGCTTCTACAATATCCCCTTTTCTTAAATCAGCGTAATCTGCTGGACTTTGTGATTCTACTTGTGCAATAAGCACACCGTCATTTGTTGGCAATCTATAGTACTGTGCTAATTGCCTTGTTATCTTTATAGTTGCAATTCCAATCCATGGCCTGTTTGTGATTCGTCCGCTTTCCATCAAATCTTTAACTATTATTCTGGCTGTATTTACAGGAACTGCAAATCCAATACCCTGTGCATAAGGCATCTTGGCAGTATTGATTCCTATCACTTCCCCATTTGTATTCACCAGAGGTCCACCAGAATTACCAGGATTTATAGCAGCATCGGTTTGAATTAATTCAAGCGCTCCACTTTCAAACTGTAAACTTCGATTTAATGCACTGACAATTCCGGCAGTTACAGTTGGCCCACCAGTCAAACCAAATGGATTGCCAATCGCAATTACTATTTCTCCTATTTTCAACTGATCTGAATCTCCTAATCGTGCGAATGGAAGTGCTTCTTTTGAGTCTACTCTTACTACTGCTAAATCTGTAACTTCATCAGTGCCTACTACTACCCCGTTGAATACGTTGCCATCTTTTAATGTAATCCTTAACTTCTGTGCTTCATCAACAACATGATTATTGGTGAGTATGAATCCTTTACCGTCTACTATTACGCCAGAGCCTACACCCTCAACTGGAAATACTCTAAATAGCTGGTCCTGTACCATTCTTACGCTAGCAATATTTACCACACATTTGCTTACTTTTTCAACCGCATCCACAATTAAATTCTCATTGGCAGGAAAAATCATATTCTCCTCCTATAAATGCCAAAACCTGATCTCTGGCACTTATAATATGCAACTCCTTTTTTCGCTCATTTTCTATTTTTCATCACACTATGGATATAGTCGGAATTTGACTATTTGTTGACTATGAATGAATAAACCTAGTCACGGCTTACATCATGTGTCCATCGTCATTGTCATCATCCGAAGGAAACAGATTCATCTGCCACGTTACCCGTCTTCCAAATAAATACCTCAAGTTCCAATACAGACTGATAACAGGATAACTGTCAAAATAGTATGGTCATTAGATAACAAGAATAGTGTACTCTACTAGTTGGGGCCAGTATGGCTAAGAACTAGAGTGTTTAGCCATTGTTGTACTCTTGCGCCTCAGCCATGCAGCGATGTAAAGAAACAAGGAAAGTGAATAAACATAATGAATTTCCTTAGAGTTATTTGGAATAAGAAGAAAAACGCCTGCATCAGCAGAGAAATCTAGGCCCGACCAAAATATGAAGTGTTGTTGCTATTTAAACTGGTTATGAACAGGAGGAAACATCAGGAAATTTGAGTATGTTATAGAATATTATGTTGTCAACTTTGGGGATTATATGGATTATAAGTTCATTGCAACATTGATATTAGTTATATTAAGGTCATTGTTAGTAGTCAACCCTGGAGGTTCCAAGTGCATTTACATCATTGATTTTGAATATGACTGAATTTCAGTTGCAATAATGTGTTTACATTTCAAGGTCTTAAATTTAAAATCAGGACATGAACACGTTTTCATTTCTTTATTCACTTGATAAAATCTGTCTTTATCTTTACTGCTCCTTACTTGAAATAACTTTTGATTATGATCTGAGTCTTCTTCTATTATTACAGGTTCATATGAATTCAATTCCAATATATTATATGCTCTCTTACTACGCAGATTTTCTTCTGGATCTCCATTTGGTGCTGCGGGTCTCCTCTCACCCATTTCTGCCGCTTTCTTTACTATTTCCAAAGTGTTATCGTCTTTGGTATCAGAGACGTATACGACATAGATCAGAGCCTTCTTCTTTCCTTCGTATTTCCTTACTATTCTCCCTATTCTCTGAATTACCTGGTTCATATTCGAGGTAGTTGCTAAAATTATTTCTACTCCTACTTCTGGGACATCATATCCTATCTCCAATGTGTGAACTGACAATAAAATGTAGAAGTCTTTACCCCATTCTGATAGTATTTTCTGTCTATGTGCTGAACTAATAGTGCTATCTATGACAATCGATGCTACTTGCTCAGATTCCAATTTAGATTTAAGCTTATTGATTGAGTCAAGAGTTTCACTGAAAACCATAACCCTCTCATTTGAGTGCTTTTTGACTATCAAATCTACTACTGCAGATATCTTGTTATCTGCACAAGCAAGCAATATCTTTCTCTTTCTTATGTTTGAAAACCATGCTTTTGCCATCCCTGCAACAAATCCTCCTTTTTTTAGGAGTAGAGTCATAGAATTAGCATCATATCTCTTAAAACGTGTAGAGATACTCCTGACCTTGGTCGAGCAGCTTTCATATAGTTTTTGCTCCTTTTCCGTAAGGCTTACTTTTATAGGAATGACGGCTGGTCTTGTTAGTCTGCCATCTTCTACAGCCTCTTTCAACATGTATTTTTTAATAGGCGGTAAAATTGTGAGAACAGTATTGTATTTAGATTCCTTTTCATTTATTGTTGCAGTCATGCCCAAGAGAGCTTTGGTTGGATCTTCAATGGCTACGTCAAATATCTTACTTAGTATCTTGGCAGTATCGCTTACCAAATGTACTTCATCAAAAACCACCATTTTGGATCTATGAATAAGCTGTGGGTTATAGATTACACTTTGGTAGGTACTAATTGTTATCTCTTTGTTGATTTCCTTTCGCTCTCCGAAATATACTCCTATTTTTTCTCTAGATATTCCATAATCAATTAGTCTTTTGAGATTTTGATTAATTAGAACTATGCGTGGAACCAAGAACAGAATATTAAATGACTGAGAAGATAATGATGAGGCCCCTTTTACGTCCGATTTGTTGAAAGTAAGGATAGCAGCAGCTCTTTTTGCACATTCAAATGCTATTTCAGTTTTACCAGTACCGCTGCTATATATGATTGAACTGCGCATTCCACTTGAAATCCATGCATCAACTGCCTGAAGCTGATGTCCCCTTAGATGAAAAGGATACTTTAGGCTAGATATAGCGGCTGCTGGTGCCGGTACTGAAATTAACAATAACACCTCCATTTATTGCAAAAAGAGATCCCGGGTATGGAAATCCCGATAGAGCATAAAGTAATCTGGGATAGTGACGCAGTCATAATTTTCATTTGTTTTGTAGTGAGTAAGTGAATGCATAACCGACATAATAAGAAAGAGCACTAAAGTAGAAGGGGGAGGGGAGGGTTCATGTATCATATTTTTTCATGTACCGTTATACAATAGGAGTATGACCTTCAGATCTGATGGATGCGTTTATTTTTTCCAGTATCATCCCTGTCTAATTGGCCAATTCCAGACCATGTTGTATATAAACAAGATTTCACTCTACGATTTTCTTGACCTTATCTTGTGTATCATCTTAAGGTCAAAGAACATCCCAATTGGTTTTGGGATTTAATCTATAAACATATGCCTAATTATCAAGAAAAGATAAGTCAGTTGAAAGGAAACAGAATTGTACTTGCTTGGATAGCTTAGTATTGCATATTCTATAAAGTAATGAATGAATGAATGAAAACACTGGATAGAAAAATACCCTAAACTATTTACGTTTGTTACAAGGTGATAAAGGAGTCTTGTTATTATGATAGCCGAGGATGATAAGGTAATCAAAATTATTCAATCCTCTACACGAGGCCTTTTAGCATCTTTTAGAAATAAAACCCAACTACTCAAAGAATGTTCAAACGATATAAAAATGCTTATACGTGAAGGTTATGATATCAATACTGCACGGGAGGCTGCCAAGAATCTTTTTGGAAAATACAATGTTCAATTTATTGCTATAGACGGCACTCAAAGCCAGGACCAGGCACTTGATATGCTCGTCTTTTATGCAGGAGCATTCGGCTATTTAGGTAAACTTGATTTTACTGACAACAAGGGATGCTGTTACAATGAGCCCTCAGAAGTTGAAGGAACTCTGAATACATCGGCTGCAATCCCATTACACGAGGAAGATGTAGCAAGCGTAGCAGGTAAAAAGACAGAAGGAGGCGTTGAACTTGATACAGGTAGGCTTCCTTCATCGCTTATGCATTTGGCCGAGTACTATATGGCTGTCAAGACATTTTATGAAAATCCAGAGATAAAAGTAGTTTTGTTGGATAAGACGCTGTCAGGAGATGTTGCTCATCTTGTATGGAGCGTCAGTGAAATATTAGATACAGATACTTGTATCTTGCAGGGAATAAAAACAGAATATGGTAGTGTTTCTAATCTGGATTTGCAACTTGCAAGGATTTTGCATCCTAATAACCTACTCCAAATTCCTGTTGCAAGAAGTCATCTTATAAAATATGCTGCAATAAACAGATTGATCGAAGAAAGCAAAAATGGAACAACAGCAACAATAAGTTACGAAGACCTGTTAAACAAGATGGGTGCCAAAAAGGACCGGTTGAGCAAACTTGTGGAAGAAATAACCGACCTGAATAAAAGATATTGTTTTCTTGATGGCAGTAATAATGATCATCATCTCCGTTGTACTTTGAGTTTGAAGCAAGATGTAAAAAATTACTGGAATAGAGTCTATTATGCTTCAATGAAATTATCTGAACACATATTCAATACACCTGAAGGGAAGCACCCGTTGATATATGAAAATGTAGAAGATGGTAAGAAGAATAAGAATTGGATAACAGCAGATGATCTGGATTATCTTACGCTTGTAATGATATATGCTTTGCTTAGGCTAGCTTGGGAAAAGAATGTGCTTGTCGTAGGATTGATAAAAGATGTGGCGGCGGCCGAGCTTATGAAAAGTGTCGTCCCAATTTTGCAAAGAGCAGGAAAAATTAAACTTAGTAGCGGATTTCCCACATTCAATAGTGACAAGATGCTTTTGCAGACTAGTAGTGTAATCAATGCAGAGTCTACCAGAACGCCCTGGAGGACCTTTGAATTTGATGCTTGCGTAATACCGCTAGCAGCGGTGGTAATGAAAGTCATGACAAAGGTGATGAAGATGATGAAGCTAACAACACGGCAAAAGTAGAGGACTATTTGAGAAGGCACCTCAGTCCTGACTCCCTCACAGATATGACCAATATGCTTCTAGTCTCAATAGAAGAAATCGTCACTGGTAATAAAATACGAACCATTGATATTTCATCTGACGCTGAACAAATAATGCAACAGTTCTCTACATATGGAGGCCTCCTCCGTTCATTATCAGACCTTACGAGCGAAAAGTACGGTGCTGCTGGTCAGAAGGTGCTCATACCACCAGTTGCAAACATGATTAAAAAATTCATTCAAGAGAGAAACCTTGACGAGGATTCCAAAATGGATTCACAGACTCTGCCTATGATAGAAATGATCCTCAATCAGGTTCTTGCTAAAGCAAAATTAAAATCAGATGCGACAATATTGTCCATTTTCAACAATCTTAAGTTAGCTTTGGAAAATCCTGCCCAGACTGATGGTAACGACGATGATTATGATACAACAAAACTTGTAAATGAAATAATGGATGAAAAAGAAGGCTCTCCAAAACTATTTGTGATAAACTTACCTGAAGCAGATGTTGCTCGATACTTCTGTTCTGATGTGATAAATAGAGTCTTTAAGATCAGAAAAAATAGTTTCACTTTGAATCCGAAGGTTGTATTTGTTTTTGATGAGGCACAAGAGTTCATACCATTTGAGAAGAGAAAGGAAGACGGGACGGACAATTCTAGCAGAGCGGTTGAAAGATTGCTCAGACATGGAAGAAAATACCATTTGCATGGGTGGATAAGCACGCAGAGGATTGCACATTTGAACACCAACGCGCTCCAACAGCTTCACAGCTATTTTGTAAGCACTATGCCCAGACCTTATGATAGACAACTGATCTCTGACACATTCGCTATAGACGACGCCTTCGTAGACAGGACTCTAATGTTTCAGAACGGCGATTGGCTTATGACAAGTTTTAAGGCAACAAATACCCAGAATGTTCCTGTCTTCTTTCATGCATTCAACAATGAAGATTCGATACTAGATTAGTGTGATGATAATAGGAGGATTGATGACGGGGAAGAGGATTAGTGCACCGAAAGGATGCTATATCCTCATTCGAATCCAAAAATAGCTATCTGCGGAGTAATGTGGAGTGGTTTATTAACACTATGGAAATTGGCGATGTGAAACTTCCAGAGCTTCAAAATAAGGTTCAAGGTATGCGATACAAAAAGCAAAAGTGTACAATGGGCATCAGATCAAGCATATAAACAAAAGTTTCTCATATGTTTTTAACCAGTCATGACTTTAGAATACATAGCCTTCAGATTGGAAGCTAGAAGAAGCCAGACAAAACTCATTTAAACAATCGCAATATTGTTGTTAGATTCTATCCTAGAAATAGAAATACCAGATACTACTTTTCTGGTAGATGTAGCGAAGCAAAAGAAGCATAAAGATCTCGTTCTTTTGTTCCAAGACTCATCTTCATATTTTCGACTTTGCATATGTTAACTGTCTGATGCAAGTGTCCTCTAACAATCTATGACACCTTGATTAGAATTACTCTGAAAATTAGAGCTGCAACTATTGCAGTATACATCTAAAAATATTCAAAAGGCATTCTAATCATATTATAAGAATTAGTTCATAAAACAATTATGTCAAGTAAATGTGCAGATCACCATCTCTTATATTCAGGTATTGTCTTCTACAAGTCATGCATAACTGTTGTTGTGTTGTGATTTCCTGGCTCTGTTAACTTAGTTTTTAGACTCCAAATTATACTGCTAATATGTTGAGAAGATATTATGACTGTCAAGAATAATAATTAGCAACGGAAGAGTGAGTGAGTAAGTGAGTTACTCTGCCAAAGGAAGTAAGGAAAAACTATGAAAAATGGAGACTACTTATAGTATTTATTAATTAAAATGGATATGTCAATAGTAGAGGTTTGATGTAGAGGAGGAAGCAATAAGACA
>Ga0207663_10001775_pt1 | contig 10169 bp, 28 predicted proteins | sample LARL53metaG_FD_184346 | JGI IMG/M metagenome (GOLD analysis project Ga0207663, IMG submission 184346) | Corn, switchgrass and miscanthus rhizosphere microbial communities from Kellogg Biological Station, Michigan, USA - LAR L5-3 metaG... | ecosystem: Host-associated > Plants > Roots >...
ACAGCCATTATTGATAACTGGGGAGCTCCATCGACAACAACCCATTTATAATTATAACGGAACTTTTGAATATCTTTATCGATTGTCGGTCTATCTAATCCTAGAACATCCAGTAAATCCCCGTTGCTGTTAACATGCCAATTTCTAGCAGAACCTTGTGGGTCTGAATCAACGAGTAAAGTTTTTTCATTTCTAAGAGTCAAACAGCGCGCTAGATTAACAGCCAGGGTGGTTTTGCCTGTGCCACCTTTCTGATTAAGGATTGATATGATCATGGGGTAAAAAATCCTTTAGCAATAGGAATTAAAATAGATAATAAAATTGTACCCATGATCCATTTAAATTGTGACCATCCAAGTTCTCTCACAGTAGAAATCTCTTTTTCTAATTTCTCAAATCTCTTATCAACATTATCAAATCGTTTGTTTATAGAATGCTCTAAATTCTCAAATTTTTTATCTACATTTTCAAATCGTTTATCTATATTATCAAATCTCTTTTCGATCCTGAGTAAAGTTTCATTTATAAACCCGATAGATTGCTCTAAAAGCGCGATCTTTGTTTGAGTTGTAAGTGATGAATCATTTTTAGATGTGGTCATTATATTGCTCCAATTGATATTGGAAAATATTATAACTGTATGTATGTAATTATGCAAATAATATATAAAGAAATATCAAAGAAAATTATCCACAATTTCTGTGGATAATCCTGTGTATAATCGATCAAAATGGTATCAATGATGCATGGCTCTAAGCATTGAATAAATGAGCATTTTTGAATCTATTTTTGTTCTTTTTTTGTGTTTACAGAATGCACATAATTTTCATTGTGGAAATTTTGCCAATATTCTAAATCTTCACGCAATTGCATAAGTTCATTGTTTTCTAAACTCTTAATTTTATGATCTTCTAATCTTGCTAGATATTCTTTAGCAATCTTATAATCTATTTTATTTTCGGATAAAACTGTCCAAGCTATAATTAAAGAATATGCTAACATTCCTAATGATATTCCTGTAAAAAGTGGATGGTTTGAGATTTTAATAGTTAAGATATCTAGTAAGAAAAAACAAAATAATAATGAAATTACAATGGTGTTAAATTTTAAACTTTTTTTAAGATAAATTTTTTCTTGTTGTGCCATTTCAATTTTAAAATCATAATAATTACTCATCAATATTTATCCTTACATTTTAATATTGTTATACAAATTATCGGTATACCAATTACGGTGAATATTATTATTGCTGCGCCGATTGCGTCCATTTTTATTCTCCAAATAGTTCGTACATTCTTTCAAATATAGATTTTTTTAATAGAACCCTAGCAGAATAGGCATTCATTGTATCAGCACAAGAAAATGTTTTAGTGCTAACATCCAAAACGCCTTTAATCATTTTAATAGCATTAGCGATAGCTTCTGCATCATCAACACGATATTCTTGATCAAGTGTAACTAGCAATGATATTGTTCTGTCTGTCATTTTTGTTCCTTATAATATAATTCATGAACTTGTAATGATGCCATTTCTATGATATCTAATAATGATTTATAAATATGAGGAAATTTAGAATCTTTTTCTTTACAATAATTAAGAAGCTGAGAAATTTGTCCTAACATAGTGCCAATGAGCAAAGATAGTTTTTCATTTCTTTTTTGAAGGTCTTCAATTTTATCCATAATTCCTCATCTAAATAATCCGGTAATTGATATTACCGGTGTTATGTTATTTTTGGTTAAATATGTTTCTAAATTTGCTTATTTTTGTGTATATATTTTTCATGGAAATTATTTGCTCTAATTGGTTAATATTTGGGATTATTATTTTATCAATTTGATCATTTATCATCCTTATAATTTTTATCAAACCCACACATAAAACAAATATCAGGAATACTCGAATTAAATCTATGTTTACAAGTAGGATTTGAGTGAGTACAGCGATTACAATCAGGCTGTAGCCACTTTAAACCACCCGTATTATCTTTATTTAAAGTAGTTCCGCATTTGCTGCATATTCTTGATAAAGTCATCTTCTATTATTTTTCCAATTAAATAAAAATTTAATCTATTGCTTAACCTTGTCTGTTTTATTCTCTGCAAGCATCATAGCTTCTTTGGCTACTTTCAAGATGTCTTCCATAAATTTATACTTATGTTTTAGCATGGCCTTATCATTAAAAATAGCAGATACTATTTCAGCAACAAAAATAGATAATGCAGAACCAACTATCACAACATGATCATCTGTTTGATTATTTTTATCTCCATAAAACTTATAAAAAACCTCAAGCAATTCATTTTTAACGGTTAGAACTTTAGTAAGTATTTTTTCATCTAACATTTTTATCCCTTCTTTTTTTGTCCTATTCTTTGTGTTTTGAATACCAGTCAATAATATCTTCATCTACACAAACATTAGGATGTTTATTAAAAATCTCGGTTAATACGCGGCATAGCATATCCCTTAATTTGTCTGGACTATTTGTTCCATATTTCTTTTCAAACCATTCTATTTCGCCTTGAGGCGTATTACACGGCATGATTAATTACCTTTTAGATAAATTATTTAGTACGTCGCTATATTGCTCTATTGTTTTAGTGGTGGATTCTTTAACTTCTTGTGGTGTTGCATAAATAAATTTTAATCCTGTATATTCTTCATTATCGAATTTTTGTTTGCCTTTGCATAAATCACAATTTTTTCCGCCGCCGCAACCATGTTTATCAATCATCATGAAGCAGCCACAATCATATCTAAATGTTTTCATTTATTTAAATCCATAAAGACTAACAAATGCATGTATACAGAAAGAAATTCCTATTCCAAATAATGATCCTGAGACTATCGCTGAGTGTTCACGGTAATTCGCTGAAGCATTTATAAATAATGTGCCTGCAATGATTCCGAGATAAAAAAGCATATTTTATATTCCTAGAATTACTAATTTATTTTGATTAAGTGGATTAGCATTTTGGCGCGTATATTAGCTTCTGTTTCACCTTTAACTTCTATATATGGCGAACACTCTCCATCCGAAAAGTCTGCAAAGGAAACACGATGACATTCATTAAATTTATCTTGGATAAAATAGCATGAATTTCCATCTTCATCTTTTATTGAGTAAGGCAACATCTCGCCTAATTCGGCGGCTGTGAATGCAGAATATATTTCTTTGAATTTATCTTTTTCATCGAACATATCTACAATATATTTTATTCCGTACATTGCGACATTTTCTATTTCTACTTTAACCCAATAAAACAAACTCTGTTGCTTAATACCCAATTCTCTTAATTTACGCGCCATCTCTAAAGACACACATTGTTGTTCAAGATTCATGTTTTTCCCATTGTGTTTATTTTATCGAATAAATATCTACTTGCCATCTGTGTATGTAAAAGATCAACAGCATTTCTATCTCTAGGGTGATATTTAAAAGATTTTCCGCACTCAGCGCATTTAATTGTAGACACACATTTAATAGAATGTTCACCAATATCTGTTTCTGTTTTTATATCGATAGCTTTATGACTGCAAAATAATTGTTTAATAAATTTTATCATTTTTATTACCGAAAAATAACATTCATAATAAACCCTGCTAATATTGCAAGCGCTATTGTATTGCATCCGTGTATTATTGCTTCGGCGGTTAGCATTCAACATCCTTAATGGCGTCTATAAATTCATCTTGTATTTTACATGTATCTAAAATATTTAGCCTTTCATTAATTAATTTTGTTGCTGCTTCATCTGCGGAATTAATAATAAATTCTGTTATTGTCATACCTAATATATCGGCAGCAGTTTTTATTATTTTCTTAGATTGCTTGTCAATGCGAAAAGATAATCTTTCATATTCGCTCATTTAGGCGGCTCCGGAGGGAATGGAAGTGGCATCCAGGATGTGACAATTCTCAAGCTGTTACATTCATAAAATTCTTTTAATCTAGGAATGTATTGACAAACAGATTGATAACCATGTTTTTCTATTGTTAAAACACGCTCACATACTTCCGGTAACCTATCTTTGACAAAAATCCATTCGCTCATTCAACTATTTCCCACTCATCAGACATAATTAATAATAAGTTTATTGAAGGATATGTTAATCTCTCCTTTAAAAATGGATACTTTTCACATAAATCCACATATTCTCTAAAAGGAATTCGCGGGTACATGTCTGGATGAATATTATCGCCCTTCATTAGAGTAATTGACATTCCTCTTTCTTTTGCGTCTTCTATAGAATCCGATACTTCATTTCCATCATTATCTATTATTGTTTTTAGTGTTAAATAACATCCAACTAAATATATGTCCTGTTCAAAATGAGGATGCCGTATTTTTTCGCCTTCTCTTAATTTTGATAATGCATCTTCAAATTTCATCAATCTATTTCCTTTAATCGTTCCATAACTACATCAAAATGAATTGGCGTAAGATTGTTTTGTTCGCATGATACATTAAAATAATTTGGGTCATCTTCTTGGAAAATAAATTGAGTAACCTGTATAGATCCTTTATCTGTTTCTAAATCAAATAAATTACCGATTGATCTTTTTACAGTTTTGCTATGCAAATGCCCATGAATGTTCAATAACCAACGTGATCCTAAACAATTACTATGAACAGGAATGTGTGATAATAAACACTGCTTATAATGAATCATTCCAAAAATTCTCTCAAAATAAGGCATATATTCAGAAATCGGATAAGTATCATGATTTCCTAAGATCAATCTCTTTTTTCCATTAAGTCTGTTAGCGATAGCAATATTTGATCGACCAAAAGCAAAATCTCCAACATGAAACACTATATCTTTATCATTAACAACGCTATTCCACCTCTCTATCATCACTTCGTGCATTTGTTCAAGCGAATCAAATGGGCGAGCTTCTTTTTCATATTCTAATATATTTTCATGTCCGAAATGAGTATCTGAAATAAACCACGTATTAATCATTTTTTACTATCCTGGAATGGAATATAATAATGATCTCCAGGCTTATAACTCATTCCAGCTAATTCACTTCGTTTTCTTTTTAATGATAATATAATAAACCAACCAGTAAAAAAATTAGTCCAATTATGTTTTTCATCAACAAATTGAACTTGTAGTTCTTCACGATCAAGTTGTAAATTTTCAACTAGCAAATTATATGATTCGATTGTTCCAGTATATTCTATTACCGTCATAGTTTGAGGTTTATCAAGTTCAATTTTATCTGTCTGCATTGTTACTCTGCCTAGATTTCTGATAAGGTGCCCAACATCTATATATTAACCGTACGACAACAGCATCTGATAAATAGATGTCGAGCATATTAACTTTAATCATCCCTTAATTTTATGGGCATATTACCTTTAATAATTAGATTAATAAAAGTCTCGATATAATCTGTAATTCTCTTAAAATCATCTTCGCTAATGCCAAATTCTTTTAATTCTGAAACATTAGCATCGAAAGCAATATAGGTTTTGCCGCTTACGCGAGAAAGATAAATATCAATTTTTGTTGCGTTTTTCATTTATATTCTCTTTGACTTTAAAGGAAATATTAAATTTACCATTTTTTTCTTTCTAAAATTATCATTATCTTTTGATTCCACTTCTGTATTGAGCGAATTTCTGGTTCTAAAGTTGCTTTGTCTAATAGAGCAACTTCAACTTCAAGAAATTTATTATCTATTTTTTCTAATTCTGAAATTAATTTTTTAACGGTCATTGTCATATCTATTGAATCCCTCTTTCTTTTAAAAGATCATCAAGATAAAAATTTATATGTTTTTTAACGAAGTTAATATAGCTTTTCAGTTCATCTTTTTTGACGGTCTCTGATAATGTAAAAATAGCATTACCAATAAATCCAATTACACCATTATTCAATATTCCTAGTAATTTGTTATTATCCATAGCCAAAGCATTTAATTTAATAAAAAATTGCACTGTTTCTAATAAATTATTTACCAATTCAGCAACTAATTTTTCCTCTGGAGTTGTAGGATTATTAAGTTTATATATTTTTCGTATTTCCATTTAAATTTATCCCCAAACGATGCCTTTGCCTTCGCAGGTATAACACACAACCTGTTTTTTAGTAGGATTACCATTAATTGTTTCATGATGATCTATAAATATATAATATCTGCCATCACAAACAGGGCATTTGTGCGGCTGTTTATTATGCTTCCAATTCTTATTACAAAAACCTGCTATTTCTTCTATTCGTTTAGATAACTTTTCAATTCTCTCATCCAAATATTTCAAATTTTCTTGGGTTTCTAATCTCCAATCTAATATGCAATTATCGAGTAATTTTATTCTTTCTTCCAACTCCTGAATCTTCTTAACCATAAACGATAAGTCTTTTTCGTCGCATTCTTTGCAATGATCAACTAACCCATGTTTACAGCTTGGCAATTTCATGGGAGTAATAATTTTTTCTTTAATGCAACAGCTCCCACAACTTTCAAGTGCAGGATGGCAACCGCAATAACAAAAATTATTTGGATAACAGCCGCTCATTGATATTTCCTTTCTCTAACATCTCTAAAGTCAACATCTTTTAATTTTTGTAAAATTTCCTGTTGCTTTAATCCAGTCCCTATAGCAGTAGGATGACAAGCAATACAAAGTACACCAAACTCATCTTCAATCATTATTCCAAGTCGTATATTGCATTTTTGACATCTGCTCATTTGTTATTACCTTTATAATATTTATCCCATTCAGTCGTTGCATAAAGTAATTCACATGCTAACTCATAAGCTTGACGCTTGAATTCAATCCAGTCTTTTATCTCATTCACACGAGATAGTTCATTTAGACAATCTTCAATACGATTTTTAAACCATTCCTGACGAGAAATCATAAATATCCTTTTATTTTTTTCCTTTTAAAATATTTTTATGCAGATGCCAGCGATTACGAATAGTATAATTAATCCCATAATTAGAACCATTAAATAATATATGTCTTCATTCATCTATTAAGTTATTCCAATTAATTTAAGGATTTTTATGCCAATACCAGCAGCTACAATAATAACGAGCACAGCACTAAACATAAAAATTAAAAACGCAATTAAATGACACCATTCTTCTTTCATTGCATAAAATTCCTAATCATTAAGTGTTGACAATTCTACACCTTTGATTTAATCTGTCAACGCTTTTTGAGGAAAAAATATGACGCCAGAGCAGTTTTTAAAATCAGTTTCTATATTCAATATCATATCTGATGAATATATGAGAAAAAATCATGTCTCATTGCGTCAATTTGCTTATATTATCAATGAAAATGCGAGTGATGTATGTAAATGGCGTGCGGCAAAAAAAAATCTGACTATTCGCGTGATTGTTACTTTATGCAGAATGTTTAATTTGAGGCCGCATGATCTAAACCCTGATGTTTTCCCGCCTGATCTTCTTTTTCAGTTTGATCGCGCTAAAAATATCGAATCTAAAGAGCTTAATAAGCTTACTACCAAAAAAACCAGGACGAAAATAGAGAAATGAACCCCATTAAAATATATAGCCCAGGAATATATTCTATTTCTAATGAAGAATATCATTCAAGTTGTGGCATTAGCCGAAGTGGAATTGTTGAATTTAAAAATTGTCCAAAAAAGTTTTGGAATAAATACTTAAACCCAGACTATATTCCCCCAACTCCTTCAAAAGCGTTAAACTTTGGAAATGCTTTTCACACAGCAATATTAGAACCACATGAATTTGATAAACGATATATAGCAAAACCAGAAGATAAAATCATCATAGGTAAACCATTGCGCTTAAAAGATGTAGGAAAAGAAGCATTTGAAGCTGATAAAATAAGAATTGCTGAACTACAATCATTAAAATCAAAAATGGATGATGAATTCGAGATAAAAGCTAAAGGAAAAACTATTTTATCGCATAATGAATCACGCATGATTAATAGAATGCAATATGTTTTGTTATTAGATGAAGATTCACGCCAATTAATTGAGGGTGGTCAATACGAAAAATCCATTTATTGGATTGATGAAGAGACACAATTACTTTGCAAAGTACGTCCTGATATCATGCATGATAATTTTATTGTAGACCTGAAAACCACTGAAAATGCCTCATATTATGCTTTCCAACGATCATTATATGATTATAATTATCATCTTCAAATGGCTATGATTCAAGAAGCTATACTACATACATCTGGAAAATTATTAACAGATTTTATTGTATTATGTATTGAAAAAGAAGAACCACATTGTCATGCTACCTATATTTTTGATGATGCCGTTATTGAGCGTGGACGTGATGAATTCAGGAAATATTTGCGACTCATGAAAAAATGTTTTGATGAAAATCATTGGCCTAGTTATCCAACACAAGTTATTGATCTACCCACTTATGCAAAATATGAGGAAATCTAATGAGTACTGAATTAAGTAAATTTAACTTTGAAATTACATCACTGCAGCAAGCTATGGATTTTGCAAAATTAATTGCCGATAGTGACCTGGCTCCAAAAGACTATAAAGGTAAACCAGGAAATGTTCTTATTGCAATTCAAATGGGTGCTGAAATAGGTTTAAAGCCGCTTCAATCATTACAAAATATTGCCATCATAAATGGTCGTCCCTGCGTATGGGGAGATGCCATGATTGGTTTAGTCCAAAATCATCCGCTCTGTGAATATATACACGAAGAACTAAAAAATGATACTGCTTATTGTATTGTTAAAAGACGCGGAGATGTTGAAGAACATGTTGTTAAATTTAGCCGAGATGATGCCAAAAAAGCTGGTCTATTAGGCAAAGCTGGTACTTGGCAACAATATCCTGATCGTATGTTACAAATGCGTGCTAGGGGTTTTGCATTACGTGACAAATTTGCTGATATTCTTAAAGGTATTGCAATCAGAGAAGAAGTCGAAGATTATCAAATATTAGATGAATCCGCTAAAGAATCACGTATCAATAAAGGCCGTAATAATATTAAACAACTGATATTAAATAAATCCACTAATTCAATAGAACATAAAATCACATTCAATGAAGTAAAAAATATGATTGATTGTGCTCAATCGATTGATGAATTAACTAAAATAACACCACTCGCTCAATCACTTAATGACGATGAGAAAAAAGAAATCAGACGGCATTATGCCGATGCTTTAAAAGAAATGAAAAATAATCAGGTGGATACTAATAATGAGGAAACTGGAGAAATCATAGTAAATACTGAGTTTGATAAGATAAAAAAACAACTTTTAAATGCGAAATCAAAAGATACTCTTGATATCGCAGCAGATTTGATTAATTCTATCGAATCAGATGATTTAAAACGTGAGTTATTATCTATTTACAATGATCGTAAAAATCTTGTTAATTAACTTTAAGGAAATTTTATGGAAGAAGCTACTAATACGGTTGTTAATGGTGAGACTAAAGTTGAAGATAAAGTCAATGATGGGGCTATTGCAGCAGAGCAATTGAAAAAAATTCGTGGTGCAATGCTAGATATGTTCCAAAAAAACTATCGTAAATTTATGGAATCGATTAGAGAAATGCCGATTCATCCACAGTTTATGCATCAGCCATCACTATTTTTTGATACCGCTAGTCTTTGGATGAAAGAAATTATTGAATTTGCTCCACTTATTCAAAAACAACCATTACCTGAAGAAACAAAAGCACCTGAAAATACAATTGTGCAATAACAGATTAAGAAATCAGTTATCTGGAATTTCCGGATAACTGATTTCTTATAAACCTAAACTGAAATATATTCTGTAATGTAGCAAATACCTGCCGCACCTGCCGCACCTGCAACATCTGCTCCACCACCTGATGCCGTTCCAGCAGCACCACTTCCATAAACTTTAGAAGTAACTGATCCGTTGAATGTAGGATTGTTTGTGCCACCTGGACATAATGGAGTGCCACCGCCTTGGCCAGGAAGGTTAGATTGAGCCGAGCCTAAAACTACCTGACCTTGTGTTCCTGCATTACCAGGAATGTTTACATCGCCTCCTGTTGCTGTTCCACAGGTGCCACCTGAAGCTGATGTAACGGTAGCAGATGATGGTGCACCAGCGCTTCCAACACCACCACCAGCCGTTAATACAGCGCCAGCGCCTGCCGGTGTGAATGTGCTATTTGATGCATTGCCACC
>Ga0207663_10001776_pt1 | contig 10169 bp, 16 predicted proteins | sample LARL53metaG_FD_184346 | JGI IMG/M metagenome (GOLD analysis project Ga0207663, IMG submission 184346) | Corn, switchgrass and miscanthus rhizosphere microbial communities from Kellogg Biological Station, Michigan, USA - LAR L5-3 metaG... | ecosystem: Host-associated > Plants > Roots >...
TGTAGAAGCTGACGTTTTCTTATGAGACAATACTATTATAACATATTTATTTATTGATTTAATCTAATTCCCTTTATCTTTCCGGACTTTATAGATAATTTCATTTTTTGCAATGCTTTATTGCACTCACTCGTGCTTACTTTTCTTTCTAAAAATATATTTAATGCTTGCAAAAAATGTTGTTGCGTTATTTCTGATTTTTGATCGAATTCTACATTCTCATCAAAAAATAACATTATTTCTTCAAATGATTGTATTGACGTTTCTTTTGATAATTCTTTTGTTTTTGATTTCATTATTTACCCCTTTTGAATTCTCTTATTCATCTTTGTTTTTTATTTTTCTCTATTGCTGTTTTCTATCTTATGTATTGAATATGTTGTTGACTTATTTTTAATCTCATGATTTCTATCTATAATGTTTTCTCTAGAGTATATTGACTGATATGTTCAATTGGTTTCTCTCATACATATGACTTATATATTTTGTGATTCTATCTAATGATATGATTAATTCACTTAGTATGGTTTCTCTATCTGTGTCAAATTATTTTATTTCACTCATTAAATAGTTCATTAAATATGCTGCCTTGATTTCTCTTTCCCTATTAGATTTCTGGATTTCTGAATTCTATTGGCATGTAATGATTATAGCGTTTTAGTTTTATGTATACCGGTGTTGTTCTAAAGTGGTGAGGGATCCCTTCACATTTTAAGAGGGATCCCTATAATACTTGATGTTCTTTGTTTACTTCTTCATCAGTGTTTTCTCTTAGTTTTTGTGATTGTTTTTCTTCTTGTACTTGTTCTTGAACTAAAACACCTTCAATAATATCTCCCTCTTGACGTGTTTCAGCTCTTAATAATAATTGTTTTACTTGTTGCAATTCTTCATCTGTTAATAGTCCAAATTCAATACTATTAATAGACTCTGTTGTTTGCGTTTCATGTCTTGAAGTATTTTCTGTACTTAATCCTAAGGCTAAGCGCCCTACACGTTGCCAATTTACTGCAGCACGACCCATTCGATCTAAATTTAATTGATCTATAGGTTCTCCTTGCGCTTCTGCTTCATGAAATCGATCTAAGATTTCTTGCATTGCTCTTTGTGCTGTTTCGACACAAGTTGCATCAAATTTACTTGCGGCTTCAACATAATCAAGTAAAGCAACTTTTTGAATTTGCTTATGTAAAGCCACTTGGAATTGATCTCTTTGTTGAACCCAATTTTCATCAAGCAAGCGTTTGCGAATTGTAAAGAAATTTGCGCCATAGACTTTACACAATTCTGTGATTGTAGGATAATGTATTGCACCATTTGCATCAGGTGCACCTTGAACGAAATAATCTCGAATACTATCCCATGGGTAGGCGTCAGGCATGTATTCGTGTTTGATTTTCTTTTTTCCGGAAGTTTCTCTATCTTCTTCTCTTTTTTGATCTCTTCGTTCTTTAACTGCTTGCTGTCTTGCTTGATTATTAAGTCTTGCTCGCTCTTGTCTTGCAGACTCAATAATTTGCACTTCTTTAACTTCACCGGTTGCGACATCTATATGCGTCTTCGTTTTGTTTTTATAATACGGCATTTAAATGTTCTCTGCATCAATTCGACATTGTTCTAATAATTGCTCTGTCAACTTTCCAAATTCTTCTTCATAATAGCTTATTCTAACATCTCGAATATCTTCTGCTTCAAACCATTGTTTTATTCTTGCAATTCTTGCCCAAGAAAAAAAATCAATTTCTTTGCAATCACAAAATAATTTACCTTGGCAGCATGTTAATTGTCCAAATACAAATCTTTCTTGCGATCGTTGCTGTTCGAACACATGTACATTTTTTCTTGTTGCAGATTTGTTAAGTGTTAAATAGCACCAAAATAAATAATTATCACCTGATAATTCAAAGTCTGAAAGTTTTTTAGAACTCTTTTGCAAAAGCATTTCTTCTCTCTCTAGATAAAACACTTTTGCTAATTGAACTCTCTGTATTTTAAAAGGATATGTTTTCACAACAAGATCAGTAACTATTGTTCCTACTCTATCATGATTTAATTCTTGGTTTAATTCATGATGCTGTCCCATCACATTCATCTCCTCTATGATAAATATGTAGAGTTCCTAAATCCTCTTGTTTTACAGATAAGAGCGAACGAATTTGCTTTTGTAAATCTTTCGAAGGAAAGAGAGAACTTTGCCCCAAGTGTGGCTCAGAACAAGGGGCAAGTCTCTCAAAAACATACGGCGGACGGACAAAAGCAGTATGTTCTGTTGCTGCTTTTAATGCAATTGTTATTCTCTCTATAGGAGAATATTCTTTTGTTGCAAATAACGCTCCTTTTGCAACATCGTCGCCTGAGCCTATGCAATCATAAGTATGAGATATGAGCGCTCCGTAATCTTCATTTAATCTGTATAGCACGCCATTATATCCAATCAAGATTGCACAAGCTGAGTTCTCTTGAGTATTTGTTACAGTCATACTATTTCGATCTTGAAAACAAGATCGTATAGCATCAGTAACATGAAGCGTAATATATGCTTCATCAGTACATGCATTAGATTTTTTTGGTATAACTAATGCATGATGTAATAACTGCATTTGTCTCCATGATCCTGCAACTCCAAAAAGCAAATTATCTTTTTGAAATATTTTGACGCTTGCAGTGATCATAATAGAATATTCAGATGAACCAGCACTATCTGCACCAAACAGTATTGATTTATCTGTATCTATAATAGCGCAAATGCATGTCATTTATGTTGCTCCTCTGCAACTGTATTAATTGTTTTTGCTATTGTATCTGCATCATTCTCGATTGTTGCAATATCAGATTCAGAAAAACCTTGTTGCAATAATATAGGTTCTAAAGCGTGGCCTGCTGTTGCTATAATAGCAGAAGCTAATAATAAACCTATACTATACGCATCAAGAGCAGGAGCTTGCAATATAACAGTTATTTCAAGAAGTATTGCTGTAATAAGAGAAATAATAAAAGTTCTAATTGCTCTTTGCAACGTTTGCTGTCTTATTGTAAGACTTGCAGTATTTGCTGTAACTAATTGAAGTACTGTCATAATACACCTTTGTTTTATGAATATAACCAGTGATTAACACCTTGATGATAAGAGCAAGCGCCTCGACCTATTGCAAATGATCTTGTCATGTCATTGCAAATCGCTCCTATTCTATGATACGGATTATAGATAGGCTGTGGTTCAATAGATCTAGGCGGAATATAAGGCGGTGTATACGGTTGTGGTTGTGGATTTTTCATATTATTAGGTAAAGCATAGCCAAATCCGCAGCGTCTAAAATATAAATAAGCGTTGCCTCCTAAATAATTTGGTTCTAATAATACCCAATGTGAATTATGAATAACATATTCAGTTTCAACTTGTAAAGAATACGGTTGAACAACAACACGAACATAATTTTCTAATTGTACGACAGGTGAACTATTTGTCGTATTCATTAATTGAATACGAGTAGGACCTGTTATGCAAGGAACATATGTAGGGACAAAATAAAAATGTCGTGTCATTGGATTGCGGACGATATTTACTTGTATCGTTCTAAAATTTAATACATCTGTTTTCGCTTGAACATTTTGCACCTGAAAAACACATGTTGAAAATAACGTAATTAGAAATAAAATAATCGAAATAATTACTTTTTTCATTTACCACCTGATTTTGTAGCTTTTTTCTGCAATGCTGCAATTATTCTAGGATCTTGACCAGAGCCTTTATCGATATGCATAGGATAACACGTTCCTGTTAATCCAGGAACTGAATCATTTTTTCTATTTGGGTCGTAGCAAATAACTCCTCTTTCAAATCGTTGCATAACAACATTATCTAAACCTTCGACACCTTCTTCATTTGATAAAGGCAAACCATATTGAGATAGACCGTTTAATCCTATTTGAGTACATGTTCTGTAATATTGCAAAATACCATGAGAAATACTAAATCCTGTTTTTGGACATACCCAAACTTGATTTACTTCTGTTTCTTTAAAATAATCTTTTGCTTGTTGTATTGATAACATACTATCACCTTGTTCTCCTAGAAATTGCCATAGGTCTGCCCAAGGGAAATTACCAGGACACTGAGACCTATTAATGGGATCAATGCTATAATGACCAGTAATGCCACCAGACTCATCTGCTTGCCTCATAGGAATATTATTGCGAATGCAAATATGTTGAATTAATTTAAAAGAAGCGTTTTGCTGAAGTTGCGTTAAATGCGCAGAATTATCTGTTGTTGATTTGACATGTTCTATAGAAATAGTCAAATTGTTAGGATTGATATCATCACTCCACCAAGAATCATGTCCTTCTGAAATATATCCATTTGCCCATGCGCCATCAGATTCTTGATTGCATTGAACAACAATTCCTGATTGATCGACAATATAATGTGCAGACACAGGGTTATTTGTATTTTCTGTTCCTTGAAAATAATAACCAATATTTTCTGCGCTAGAACCACCGGCTGTGCCATGAAGAATTAACCATTTAGGATTATATCCTTCTCTATTTGCGAAACAATTACCATTTTCTATAATAATTGCGCCATTTTCGTCAGCGATCATAGAGAAACCCCAAAAGAAATAGAAGAAAGTAAAAGAAGTTTTTGTCTAAAATAATTATACTATGAAATACTTGAAAAGTACACTGGTTTCATATCATTTCATTTAAAATTCGAGCATTAAATCATCAAAATCGCATTTTTTTAACAGAAATCTATGTTGAGATTGTTAATCAAAATTTAATGTTTTTAAAATATTTGTAAAATCAACTGTAGTACTTTAGTATTTTTTTAATCTCTTTTTGAAAATTTTTCGCCAAAGAAAAAGCATTAAAAATATTAATGCTTTTTACTTTTTTATTCCTCTTGATATTTTTTAATATATTGAGTTCCTATAGGACTGTATCCTATAATTTGATTTGCTAATTCTTGTTTTATATCTAATTCTTCAACAGATTCTAATATTTGATTTATATGATTTCCTTTAAAACTCGATCCTCCTGATTGACAGTCCCAGCCTGTATAATCACACCAGGCTGTAGTGTATACATACGTATGATCTTTTAATTCTAAAATCCAATGCCAGTTATCTTCATCATTATGTCCAGGTATTTCTGCTAACACTGTTTGAATGTCATCAAGTGTATACACTTCATCTGTATTATTTGCATGGTATGCTATCAAATCATAATCTGGCTCTCTTTGTTTTTCATTATTTTCTTTAATAATTTGCCTTTTTATTTCTTCATCTGATAAATGATGTTTTTCTATAAGTTCTCTAATATTTAGAGCATGGATTGCTTCGTAGTCTCCTTCGTCATCATAATAGTCATAATAGTCAAAATCATAATAGGATTCTGCGCTATAAAAAGTATTTTTCCAAACTTTTTCTGTAGCTGTCATAGATGGTATCCTGATTTTCCATTTCTGTATCTCTAGTATTAATTCTTTGCTCATGATTATATTCTATTTCTAAATGTAAAAACTTTCCTTCATAAGATGCCAACTCTGCTAATATATCGTGACCGCCAACTTTAAATTCTTGATCTGTCCATAGGTAGCCTGTATAATCAGAATAATGTACATGATATTTAGCATCACCTATACCCTCTAATTGATCAAGCCAATTCGTAACTAATGCTTCTTCTGATAATTCATAATTTGATATATAATATTTAACTGTTAAAAATTGACCATGCTGTTCTATATCTCGTTCTAGTGTTGCTGCTAAATTATTATCATGATCAAAATCATATGCATCTTTTGTTTGCAATACTAAAACATCAGAACTTTCACCTATATCAACAACTTTTATTATTCCTCTATATATCTTTAAAACCATGTATTTCTGCCTCTTTTACATCTTCTTCAGTGTATTCAAAAACACCTGTAATAATAGGATATTTATTTTGACCATCTTTTATTAAAGCATCAAGCATTAATTTTCTTTGTCTTTGAACTTCTTTTTTATCAATTTCTAAACAATACTCTTCTGCTTCAAACAGTGCTGCTCTAAGAAGAATAAATGCACGATTCCAGAGTTGATAATCATTTAATTTTGACACATTATTTGACTTTTCCATTTTTTAATCTTTCTTTTAATGCAAGTCTATATAACATTTTTGATGTTTGATTTGTTAATTCATACTCTTCAAAAATTTTATGCGCATTATCACATATTTCTTCATAAAACTCTACATTGAGATTTTCGTAAAATGCAAGTGTAACATCCGAGATAAATCCCTGTTTCTCTTCAATAGAAAAATCTTGAAATCTCGGATGTTTTGTTATTGCTTGCATCATTATCTGAGTTTGTATTTGACAAAACTCTTCAAATTCTTGATCTTCATCAATGTCCATGAGTTTCGTTTCTCCCATTTTTTTATTTAAAAATCTTCATCTTCACTTTGATCTAACATTTTTCTTTTTATAATAGGTCTTTTCTCTTTATGAAATTTTTCATTTTTTCTTAATTCTTCTATAAGTGCAGACACTGTTTCTTCTTTGAATATAGCAGAATTAGGGCTTTCCTCATTTAAAAATGCATCTTCTACAATACGTCCTTGGTTCCACCAATTAATAATTGTAGGAAAAGATTTTCCTAGTCTTCTAGCTAATTCTGGGCCACTAATAAAAATGACTTTTTCAATATCTTGAATTTCATCTTTTTCGATGATTTCAGTACTTTCTGTCATTTCTTGTTTTGATTTAGGCATGATTGCCTCCTTTTATTTATTATAGCTTTATAAAATTATAACATATAATGGGTAAATTGTACATATTTATGTAAAAACGTGTTGACTCTTTATTTTTGAATCAATAATGTTATAATTTTATAAACAAGCAACTTGTCAGTAAATTAAAAAGTATGTTATATGCTCAAGGGGCATGTTGTAAATGATAAGACATATATTCTATCATCTCAAGTTTTCAAACATGTCTGGGCGGCATAACCGTACGCTTAGAATGCATTTTAATTGTATACGAAGATTATTATTCAGTACTATCTTTATATACATAACTGTACTTTAGCAGTACAATAGTTTTTGAAAGGATCGACAAAAGGAGCAGAATGGCACACTATATGACAATAAATGCTGTTGCTAGAAAACTTCAATCATCGAGATCACATGTTTATTTGCTATTAGATCAAAGAAGATTAAAAAGTATTGAAGTAAATGGCAGACAAATGGTGACTACAGCTTCAGTTGAGCGATATTATCAATTAAAACAAGACTTGTTAAACATACAAGCAGAAATGAGGAAACAAAGTCCATGATTGATGATGAAGACAGAAATTATTACGAAGAAAAACAATCAGCCATTCTAGATTATGAATGGACACAGCTTCAAATTGATGCTTTAAGAAAAATGCAAAAAAGAGAAGAAAGACGTTTATGGTTTGAATATCATAAAAGTCAAATTTTTTATTGTTTGTGCTTAACTTCATTTTTAATTGGTTGGACTATTGGGACAATTATGAAATAAGGAGTTTTTTATCATGCAACCACCAAATGACAATAATCAATTTTGGCAGCAAAATACAAGTCCGCCTCCACCTCCTTTGAGAATGTATGAACCTCCACCTCCTAGAAGAAGTAAAATACCCTGGTGGATTATTTTATTATTGGCTGTTATTGTTTCTTTGTGTATTTGCAGCAGTTCTATGTTATATAGTACGCATAATTCAGAGCAATCAGTCAATGATATAAATTCGCAAATTCAATCAATTCCTACAGATACTGCTACAAGTAAAACGCAAAATACAATTTACAAACTTGGAGATGTTGTTCAAGTTGATCAAAATTGGAATGTTACAATTAACTCAGTTTCTATTAGTCAAGGTGATGAATTTAACACTCCTAAACACGGAAATGAATATATCTTAATCACAATGACTTTTAAAAACATTTCAAATAATCAACAAAGTGCTTCTACTTTTCTTTCAATGAATTTGAGAGGACTTGACGGAATGAACTATAAACAATCTCTTTTTTATTCTGGAGATCAATCTCCTCCTGACGGAACTGTTTTATCAGGAATGTCATCAAAAGGTGTAATAAGCTTTGAAGTTCCTGTTTCTGTTCATGAATTTAACCTTCAGTATCAAGATTTCTTAGGCCAAGCTTTTGATTGGGATATTAAAGATTAGGAGTTAAGAAATGAAACAGTATTTGAAAAGATGTTGTATTTCACTTGCTTTATTGACGTGTATTCTATTATCGACAATGTTGTCGATTAATAGTGTTTTAGCTGCAACACCGCATCCTATTCAACATTCTTCAATAGAAAAAGTACAATTACAGATTATTCAAGGCAGAATATTCTTTCACCCAAATACTGTTTCATGTTCTCTTAGAAAGCAACCTTGCTTTGAATTTGTTTATTCAGGAGGCAATTATGGACCTCGTCCTCTTTGGTTGGATCATCAGAATAAAATTATTTTAATTCATACGCAAATATTGACTCAAACATTTACTAGTGCTTCGATACACTATTATTATTTGTTTCAATACTCCCAATGGTGGAAAGTAAAGGTAATCGTGAATATATGACGAGTTATGCGTTTGTCCCTTTTTGTTTTTATATTGTCCTTTGGATTGTTATTTTCTTATGTTTAGTGCACGATAACCCGAAGTAAGTTTGTAGGTCTGCATTTTCTTAGTGCAGACCTACTTTTTTTATTTTTTTATCATCATATGCTAGAGCTTTTGTCCGACTTTTATTGTGATTTTTGTGATTGTCCGACTTGTGTTTTATTCTAGAATGTACTCCTGGATTACATCGAGGTTGTAAACTGTTATAATAACACAGGAGTACTATACTTTATCTTATGGGGAACTTTTAAATTTCACTGTTTCGTAATATTTTTTTCTCTCACCAAATCTCATTATTTTTATTGTCTTAATACCCAATTGCGTCATCTGTCTTGTTATTTGCTGTTCTGTCATTGGACTTCTTTTTTGATTTTTGCAATATATTTGATACTTTTGAATAAATGATTCTTTGTCTACAACACTGTCAGCTGCTCTTTCGCAGATCTTGTTAAAGAAATCTAAGAAAAATGCTTTATCTGTTATTTCTAATTTTTTACTTTGAGGTATAAACTCTTGTATGTCTTTTCTTTTTTCTTTGAGATACTCATATTGTTCATTAACTGATGTAAAAATTGGTCCTTTCCAGATTTTTATCACTCTTTCAATCTCCCTTTTAAGTATTTCGTCATTATTGCCATATTTATTTTTACATTTAGCATGAATGAGATGTCGAAAATGAAATGCTCCTCTTACTGAAAGACACCTAAATGAAATGTATAATACTAACTTTGCAAATAAAGCTGAATTATCTATTTCACCGTTTTCTTTGTATTTTAATTTACTGTCTTCGTCTTTCGTCCTTGTGTACCAATCTATTGTATCTGCAACAGCTTTATAAACATCGCCCTGAAATTTATTTGCCCAGAATACTTTTTTATATACAACTAATTCTTGATCAGAAATCTCATCTGTAAAATTTTCGTCATGAAAAACTACTTGTTGAAGTCTATAATATGCATTAAATATAGCTTCTCGAACTGGTTTACATTCTCTTCTTGTTAATTGTTGATTTTTATAAACTCCGCGAATAATTCCTTCTTTAAGCGATTCATGATCATCTTCATGAATATGTGGTCTAAAATCTCCTGGTCCTGATAATAATCTATCAATATCATAGCCTTCTAATTTCATTGCTGATAAATCTGTAAGTGCTGTTAATTCAACAGTTGATTTTGCATATTGAAAAAGAGGTTCAACTTTTTCTTTTACAAAAACAGCAACTGCATAATTCCAGAGCTCAGCATCATCTTCATCGATTTGAATTTCAGGAATATTAATAATAATGTGAATACCACCTCCTGAAAGAATAATTGGAATATCAGGGTGTACTGTTAATTCGTTGCTTAAACTTTGTCTTAATAATAATCCGACTTCTATTGCAATATCAGGATTTGATCTCCAATCGATGTCTAATGAGATGTTTTTGATGATTTTAACATTTTGCGTCGTCCCTCTTCTTTGAGGATGATTGACAATATTTACTCTTCTCCAAATTGGTACATTCAAATCATAAGCTTTAATTGGGGTTGTTACTC
>Ga0207663_10001778_pt1 | contig 10168 bp, 8 predicted proteins | sample LARL53metaG_FD_184346 | JGI IMG/M metagenome (GOLD analysis project Ga0207663, IMG submission 184346) | Corn, switchgrass and miscanthus rhizosphere microbial communities from Kellogg Biological Station, Michigan, USA - LAR L5-3 metaG... | ecosystem: Host-associated > Plants > Roots >...
CCGACCGTTCCAGGGCGGCGAGCAGCGCGGTTTCGCTCGGCGTGCCTGCGACCATGACGCGGGCCGCGCCGGCCTCGTGCAGGACCTGCGCGACGGCCTTCGATATGCAGCATTGCGCGACCGCCAACGCCGAGATTTCGATGCCGTCCGCCCGCGCGGCCTGCAGAAAGGCCTGGGCGCTGCGGGCCGAATAATGCAGCACGGCGTCGATCCGGCCCGCCGCGAAGGCGGTGCGGACCGCCTCCGGCAGGCGATCCATGGCCACCATGCGGTAAACGACCCGGCTGGTCACCTCGACGCCATGGGCGCCGAGCTCGGCGACGAGGTCGCCTGCGACGGTTTCACCGGCAAGATGCAGCAGCGGCCCCGCTTTCACCCGCCGGGCGCGGATGTGACCCAGCACCAGGTCGCGCAGCGCGGCCGCATCGCCATCGGCCGAAAACACCTTTCCGAACCCGGCGCGGCGGGCGGCGGCCGCACTGTGCTCGCCGACCGCGAACAGCGGCAGCTTTGACAGCGCATGGCCCTTGAGCTGCGGTTCGACCGCGCGCAGCGCATTGGCCGAGGTGACGAGGACCGCGGCGGCCTCGGCCTCGAAGGCTGCCGGCAGCGGCACGGCCTCGAACCGCAGCACCGGCGCCAGCAACGGCTCGAGCCCCCGCGCGCGCAAGGCGGCGGCGGTGGTCTCGCTGTCGGGATAGGGCCGCGTCACCAGGACCGCCATCGAAACTCGCTCGCCTCTCGATTCCATCCGACCCGATCGGACGATTGCATGCCATGCGCCGGGAGTGTTACGCGAAGGCCAACCGAAACGCTGCTTTCGCCGCCAACGCAAGGGCTCACATTGGACAAGGACAAACGGTCGCTGGTGCTCGGCATCGAGACCACCTGCGACGAGACCGCCGCCAGCGTGGTGGAGCGGGCCGCCGACGGCTCGGGGCGGATCCTGTCCAATGTCGTGCACTCTCAGACCGAGGAACATGCCGCCTATGGCGGCGTGGTTCCGGAGATCGCGGCGCGTGCCCATGTCGACCTGCTCGACGGCATCGTGGCGAGCGCGATGAAGGAGGCCGGCGTCGGGTTCGGACAATTGTCTGGCGTCGCGGCCGCCGCCGGCCCCGGCCTGATCGGCGGCGTCATCGTCGGCCTGACCACGGCCAAGGCGATCGCGATGGTCCACGGCACGCCGCTGATCGCGGTCAATCATCTCGAGGCGCATGCGCTGACCCCGCGCCTGACCTGCGCGCTCGCCTTTCCCTATTGCCTGTTCCTGGCCTCCGGCGGCCACACCCAGATCGTCGCGGTGGCCGGCGTCGGCAATTATGTCCGGCTCGGCACCACGCTCGACGACGCCATCGGCGAAGCCTTTGACAAGGTCGCAAAAATGCTCGGCCTGCCCTATCCCGGCGGGCCGCAGGTCGAGCGGGCGGCGGCCGGCGGCGATCCCATGCGGTTCGAGTTTCCGCGGCCGATGCTCGGACGGAAGGATGCAAACTTTTCGCTGTCCGGCCTGAAGACCGCGGTGCGCAACGAGGCGAGCCGGCTGACGCCGCTCGATGCAAGGGCGATCAGCGATCTCTGCGCCGGCTTTCAGGCTGCGGTGCTGGAGTCGGTCGCCGACCGCCTCAAGGTCGGCATAAAGCTGTTCGGCGAGAAATTTGGACCGCCCCGCGCACTGGTCGCGGCCGGCGGCGTTGCCGCCAACCAGGCGATCCGCGGCGCCTTGCAGGATGTCGCGGCCGAGGCGCAGACCACGCTGATCATCCCGCCGCCGGCGCTGTGCACCGACAATGGCGCCATGATCGCCTGGGCCGGCGCCGAGCGGCTGGCGCTCGGCATGACGGATCAGATGGACGCGCCGCCGCGGGCACGCTGGCTGCTCGACGCCAACGCGACAGCGCCGGCGAAATTTGCGAACACGAGGGCGGGGTTTTGATTGAAGGCCATGCGTTGACAACCGCGAGCGAAAACTCTTTCCGCGCGTTCGGTGCCTGCCTCTCCCCGCCTGCGGGGAGAGGTCGGATCGCATCCTCGGATGCGATCCGGGTGAGGGGCACTCTCCGTGCGTCTGGTGTTTCCTTGCATTGCTCCGATCGAAAGGGCCCCTCACCCCAACCCTCTCCCCGCAAGAGCGGGGAGAGGGAGCGCAGCTGAGTTCGGGAGATGCCGTCCCTCCAAACCGTTGCAGTCATCGGTGCGGGCGCCTGGGGCACGGCGCTAGCGACCGTCGCCGCGCGCGCCGGGCGGAGCGTGACGCTCTATGCCCGCGACGACGATCACGCCGCGCGGATCATCGCCAACCGGGAAAATCCGCGGCTGCCGAGCATCGCGCTTTCGGCCGATATAGCCGTGACCTCCGACCTTGCGCAGGCCGCACAGGCGCAGATCATCCTCGTCGTGACGCCGGCGCAGCATCTGCGCGGTGCAATGGATGCGCTGGCCCCTCACCTTGCCGCCGGCACGCCCATCATCGCCTGCGCCAAGGGGATCGAGTACGGCACCCACAAATTCATGACCGACGTGATCGCCGAGGCAGCACCTCGCGCGCGGCCCGCGATCCTGTCCGGCCCGAGCTTTGCCGACGACGTCGCACGCGGCTTGCCGACGGCCGTGACGCTGGCGGCCAGGGACGACGCGCTCGCGGCCTCGTTGGTGCAGGCGCTGGGCTCGCCGACCTTCCGGCCCTATCATTCGACCGACGTGCGCGGCGTCGAGATCGGCGGCGCGGCCAAGAACGTGCTGGCGATCGCGGCCGGCATCGTGGTCGGCAAGAAGCTCGGCGCCTCGGCGCAGGCTGCGCTGACGACGCGCGGCTTTGCCGAACTGTCGCGCTTCGGCCGCGCGTTCGGCGCGCGCAGCGAAACGCTGGTCGGGCTGTCCGGCCTGGGCGACCTGATCCTGACCTGCTCGACATCGCAATCGCGCAATTTCGCCGCCGGCCTCGCGCTCGGCCGCGGCAAACCGCCGCCGCCCGGCAAGCTCGCCGAGGGCATTTCGACCGCACCGGTGCTGGTCGAACTCGCCGCGCTCCACCACGTTGAAATGCCCGTCGCCGGCGCGGTGGCAAGAATCCTCGCCGGCCGCCTTTCGATCGACGCCGCGATCGAGGGCCTGCTCTCGCGCCCGTTCAAGGCCGAGTGAACATGACGGCCGCGCGATAAGTCGCGCTTCACGCTGCGCGCACGCCGTAATAGCGTGGCCGCGAACCGGGACACGCCGGTCGTTCAAAACAGAAAGTTTTCGGGGGAACGCATGCGCAAGTTCCAACACGCCATCCTGGCGATCAGCATCACGCTGGCGCTGGCCACCGCGGCCCGCGCGCAATCCGCCGCCTCATACGACGATCTCGCCAAGAGCGAGGCCGCCGCGAATGCCGAGAACGGCAAGCGCGTCGCGCCGGGCAAGACCATGGGCAACCCGCCCCAGGAGGTCAGCTCCGAAATGGAGGCGCTGATCGGCGCGCCCTACCCGCCGCATTTCAATGCCGACCCCAAGACGCCGGCGGAATGGAAGGAGCTGATCGAGCGCCGCGCCAAGCTTGCGATCGCCAATGTTCCGGCCATGAAGCAAAAGCTCGGCGTCAAGGTCGAGGAGACCAAAATCGCCGGCGTGCATTGCTTCATCGTGACGCCGGCAAAGATCCCGCCGGAGAACCGGCGGCGCATCCTGGTTCACGTCCATGGCGGCGGCTATGTGTTCGGCCCCGGCGAGGCCGCGCTGCCGGAAGCGATCATGATGGCGGGCTTTGGCGGCTTCAAGGTGATCTCGGTCGATTACCGGATGCCGCCGGACTTTCCCTATCCCGCCGCGATGGACGACGCGATGGCGGTGTGGAAGGACACGGTGAAGCGGCATGACCATCGCCGCATCGCGATCTTCGGCACCTCCACCGGCGGCGCCATGACGCTGGCGATGGTGTTGCGCGCCAAGGACGAAAAGCTGCCGCTGCCGGGGGCGATCGCGCCGGGCACGCCGTGGTCCGACATCGACAAGGTCGGCGACAGCTACGCCAGCAATGAATGGGTCGACAACGTGCTGGTCACCTGGGACGGCTGGCTCGGCCGCGCGGCAAAGCTCTATGCCAACGGGACGGACCTCAAGACTCCCTACATCTCGCCGATCTATGGCGACTTCAAAGGTTTTCCGCCGACCATTCTGACCACGGGAACGCGCGATTTGTTCCTCTCCAACACGGTGCGCACGCATCGCAAGCTGCGCCGCGCCGGGGTGGTCGCCGATCTCAATGTCTATGAGGGGCAGTCGCACGCCCAGTACCAGTTCAACGTCAGTGCCCCGGAGACCAAGGAAGCGTTCACCGACATCGCAAAATTCTTCGACAAATATCTCGGGGAGTGAGAGCCATGACGACAACGCGCAATTTCGTCATTTCGTCATGGCCGCGCTTGTCGCGGCCATCCACGTCTTGAATAATGTGACCCGCGGCAAAGACGTGGATGGCCGGCATGAAGCCGGCCATGACGAGCGGAGAGTTTGACGTCATGAACTACTGGCTGGTGAAATCCGAACCCTCCACCTGGTCGTGGGACCAGCAGGTCGAAAAGGGAGCCAAGGGCGAGGCCTGGACCGGCGTGCGCAACTTCACCGCGCGGCAGAATCTCGTGAACATGAAGAAGGGCGACAAGGCGTTCTTCTATCATTCCAACGAGGGCAAGGAGATCGTCGGCATCGCCGAGATCATCAAGGAGGCCTATCCCGACCCGACCGACAAGACCGGCAAATTCGTCTGCGTCGACATCAAGGCCGACAAGCCGATGCCGAAATCCGTGACGATGGCCGCGATCAAGGCCGACAAGAAACTCTCCGACATGGCGCTGGTGAAATATTCGCGGCTGTCGGTGCAGCCGGTGACGTCGGAGGAATGGAAGCTCGTCTGCAAGATGGGCGGGCTCTAGCCCTGCGATGTTGCAAGACCCTCGTGGTGAGGAGCCGCGCCTGCGCGGCGTCTCGCACCATGAGGCCCGACCTGACAACCGGCCTCATCCTTCGAGACGCGCGCGAAGAGCGCGCCCTCAGGATGAGGGAAGACAGCCGATCATGGCGCGGCAAGATTGACTTCGCAGGTACCCCAAAACCTTTTCGTCCGTGGAATCCCCTTCTCCGGGTCGGTTCAGCGGAAAATTTATAAAATGAGGCTCTACTCCGGCACGGTGCGGGAAACGGCACGAGGGAGAGAGAGCTTTTGGAACCGGCCGCCGGCAGTCAGAACGCGATGCCGCTCGACGATACGTCGCGCGTGGCGATCACGCCTGCGCTCGAGGCCGAGACCGAACTGCTGTTGTCACAGCGCACCCGCGAGATCCGCTTCTCGCCCGAGATGATGCGGGCCTATCGCAAGAAGGACTGGCCGCAGCGCAGCAAGATTGCGCGCGCCTGGATGGTCTGGGTGGGGCTGATCAGCATGGCCTTCGTCCCGCTCAGCCTGCTGCTGGCGCCCGGCGCCCTCTGGCTCACCACCCTGATCAGTGGGCTTCTGGTCCCGGCGATGCACGGCTGCGGGTATCTGGTCTGGCGCAAGCCCCGCAGCGCCGCCGTCGAGGGCGCCTCGCTGGTGATGCTGGTTGGCGGCGTCATGCTGGCCTACGGCGCGCTGGCCGTCGCGGCCGGCGGCAGCGACTATGAGCGCTTCCTGATCTCCATCCTGTACGTGACCACGATCGCAATCGTGGTGTTCAACGTCGACTACATCTGGACGCTGGCTTTGATGGCCTGCTCCACGACGATCTTTTTGGGTTTCGAGCTGTTCAATCCCGCGGTCGACCTCAAGGAGGCGATCGGAACCTCGGTGTTCTTCGGAATCGGAATCTATGCATCGACCATCGCGCGGAAAACCCAGGCGATCCTCGCCAAGAAGGCATTCTTGCTGTCGCTGCGCAACCAGTACCGCAGCGACGCGCTGAAGAGCGCAAACCATCAGCTGGAGATCCTGGCAACGCGCGACCCGCTCACCGGGCTCGGCAATCGCCGCTCCGCGACCGATCTGATCGAGCGGCTGTGGCGCGATCCGGCGAGCCCGAAAGACCACGTCGCCTTCATCATGGCCGATATCGATTCCTTCAAGCGGCTGAACGACACCGCCGGTCACGCCGCCGGCGACGAGTGCATCCGCCGCGTGGCGAACACGATCGAGGCCTCGGTGCGGCAGGGTCATGACGCCGTGTTCCGCTATGGCGGCGAGGAATTTCTGATCGTGCTGGTCCATGCCACGCCCGACCTCGCCTGGACCATCGCGCAACGCATCCGCAGCGCCGTGGAAGCACTCGCCATCGTCAATCCCGGGATCCATGGCGCCGACGGGTTTGCCGGCCGCATCACCATCAGCCTCGGCATCGCCTTCGCGCAGGACGATGCGGCGCCGGAAACCGTCGCGAAATGGGCCGACGACGCGCTCTACGACGCCAAGCACGCCGGCCGCAACGCGGTGTTTTTTGCGAGCGCCCGCGCGCTCGCCGACGAGGTGGATCACACCCAGCCCGTCGCGGCAAAGGCGGGATGATTTCGGCGCGAACTGTCCCGAACCGAACGAATGCAGGGTGGGCAAAGGCGCTCTTGCGCCGTGCCCACCACCACTCCGCTCGAGTTATGCTCAGTGGTGGGCACGCCATCTGTCGCGCATAGGCGCCCGATGGCTTTACCCACCCTGTAAAACTTCATCGACGTCAGAGGTTGACGCCTTTCTTGCGCAATTCCTCGATCATGCGCTGCCGGATATCGACGGCCACCGATTGGCCGAACTTGCTACCGGCCGTCATCAGCTCCTGGGTCACGGTCGGCGTTTTCTGGAGCAATTTCTGGCCGATCTCCGACTTGTAGAACTCGTTAAGCGCGTGCAGGTCATCGGAAGAAAAATTCCTCGCATAGATGATCACCGCCGCTTCGACGATCTCCGACGCCCGGGCCTGAAACCCGTTCGCGATCATGGGGGCCAAGGCGTCATATTCCCGTTCGACTTCGGCCCGGCCCTGAACGACGGTGGCCTTCATGTTCTTGATCACGGCGGGAAGGATGGCCTTGAGCTGGTCGTCGACATGCATGGTCGCGACCAGCTCCCGTGCCGCTGCGAGCGCCTCCGGTGACGGCGATTGAGCCTGTGCCAGTCCCGTGGCCAGCAGCAGGTGCAACGCGGCCCCGCCAGCCAGCCGAACGATTTTACCAATCATGACGCCCCCCATCGCATGCCCCATGCGAATTAGTCGCGGTGCTTAGATGTTCTGGTGTATAAGGTCGCAACTCTGCCTTCAACATCCCCCGGGTTGTGCTCGCGACTGCCGCCGCCCGCGACGACAATTCAGAGCGAATTGCAAGAACCTGTAAAAGCCACGGCGCCGAGCCGACAAGTCAGCCATGCGCAAACTGCCCGTCGCGCCAATCTGCCGCAGACCGCGTGTTCTGATTTACGGAATCGGACTTGACTCTTCCAGAAATCAGAAGCATGATGCGCCCGTCCCGTGGACGCACGAGGGGCGTTTCGCGATCGTCACGAACGTTGGCCATGAGGATGCGATGGACGCACCGGATCGCAGCGCGTTTTTGCGCGCCGACGAACGAGCCGATGCGGACGGCGAAGTCGTGTGGTCCTGACACCCCGACGCTGGTGTCAAGTCTTGCGGTGACGAACCGCGGGATGACGGGGGCAAGAAAGCCCGGTCCCCGGGGAGAGCACGTATAAGCCGTAACACCGTTGCGCAGGGAAGGCCGGATGTTCGGCCAATCCCGTGGTAACTGCCGCCTGCTTTTTTTTACTGCAGGCGGGCCATGGGTGCGGCCTGCACCCGGCCTTCCCTGCGCCCTCTTGATTTCGAGGGTGCGAGACTGATGCACAACTCGGGCACAGCGTGCCGCGGGAAGGTCTCGTCGTGTTCACTCCGTCATTGCTTCGTCGCTTCGCGCCTCGCAATGACGGAGCAATCAGGACTCAGTGTCATCCCGGACAAGCGAGCGACGCGGCGCATGCGCCGCGGGAGCGAGTGCAGATCCGGGACCCACCGCGTGATGTCACAGGAGCAACGCCATGGCTGGTGCTCACGCACGAACGCCTGTGGTTAGGGGTCCCCGCGTTCGCGGGGACGACAGCGGAGGGAGCCTGCGCTACACCGCCGCGGCCATCACCACCTGCGCCAGCAGCTGCTCGCGCCGGGTCTGCGAGCGCTGGCCTTTCATGGTCGCGGCAAAGCGCTCCAGAATGCCGTCCTCGAACGCGGTGACGATGGTGTCATGGACATAGCTCTTGCGGCAGATCGCCGGCGTGTTGGCGAGCTCGCCGGCCGCCGCGCGCACCGCCTCCAGCACCTGCCGCTTGCGCCCGTGGGCGGACGCCGCCGGCGTCACCCGCGACAACGATTCCAGCGCGACGGCGGAAGCCATCAGGGTGCGAAAATCCTTCAGCGAAATCTTGATGCCGGCGATCTCGCGCAGGAACGCATTGACCTGCACCGTGGACACCGCGCGGACCACGCCTTGCGCGTCGCGATACTGGAACATGCGCTTGCCCGGCACCGTGCGCAGCACGCCGATCGCGCGCACCAGTTTTGCGGCGTTGCATTCCTTGCGCACCGCCTTGCCGCCCTTGGCCTTGAAGGTCAGCACCAGGCTGTCGTCTTCCAGCATCACGTTGGATTTCAACAGCGTCGCGGCGCCGCGCGTGCCGTTCAGCCGCGCATAGGACTCGCTGCCCGGGCGGATCGCGGTGCGCGCGATCAGCTCGATCACGGCGGCAAGCGCGAATTCGCGGGTCGGCTCCTCGCCCGAAAGATGGGCGGTGACCTTGCGCCGGATTTTTGGCAGTGCGCCGACAAGCTTGGCCAGCCGATGCGCCTTGCGGTGCTCGCGGACCTTTTCCCAATCGGCGTGATAGCGGTATTGCAGCCGGCCCGCGGCATCGACCCCGACCGCCTGCAGATGCGAGGCCGGATCGACCGCATAGCGCACCTCGCGATAGGCCGGCGGCACCGCCATCGCATGCAGGCGGCGGATGGTTTTGGCGTCGCGGATATGGGCGCCGTTGGCGCGGACGAAGGCGTAGCCCTTGCCGCGCTTGATGCGGCGGATGGTCAGTTCGTTCTGCTCGCCGAGCTTCAGCCCGAGCTCCCGGGCAAGCGTCTCGACCGAGGCGGGCGCGGCCAGGCCGGCGCCGCTCTTCTTCAGGTCGATCTTCGCGGGATCAATCTTTCGCCTCTGCCTTGGCGAGGGCGCAGGCGGCCATTGCCCGAGCGCCTTCGCCAAGGCGACGTCAGGGTCGGCTTTGCCGCTCCGCTTTGTCTCGTAATTGAGCTGATCCATCACGAATCAAAAACCGGGTTCGCACACCTGTTGTTCGCCTCAACCCGGCTTTTTTACGATTCTTGCCGGCGGACCTGTGGCCCGGGGAGGCCATTTAGGGGGTTCGATCCCCAAAGGCGAGTCCCCTGGACCGAAAATGGTCTCATATTACCGTTGAAGCCGATCTTAGGACTAATGCGGAGCAACGGAGTCACGTTCCGTTCCCCTTTTGGCGGAGAGGCAGGAGCGAGACGAGCGGCCGTGTGGAGATGGCGTTGGATCGGGCCAAGCGGGCGGTGCGCTCCCTCCCCCCTTGCGGGGGAGGGCCGGGGAGGGGGCGCCACACGACGAACTGAGTCCGGGGACCCCCACCCCCGATCCCTCCCCGCAAGGGGGAGGGGAGCGCACCACCGATGTGGCGCCATCCAGGTTGTCTCGTCGGCGCGCGCTCCATCGCATCACTTTGATCTCGCGCAGAGGGCCGCTTGGCCGAAGGTCCTATTTGTTCCCTTGTCGCCGCCGATTAGCTCAACGCATAATCGTCAAAACGCCAAGGATGCATTCGAACAGCCGGGTCTCACCGGCCGGATGGTTGTGGAGGGTAAAAATGTCCGAGAAGATCTACGACGTGTCAGCGGAATGGTCGAAGCGCGCCTGGGTCGATCAGGCCAAATATCAGAAGATGTACGCGGACTCGATCAAGGATCCGAACGCCTTCTGGGCCGAGCAGGCCAGGCGGCTGGACTGGATGAAATTCCCGACCAGGATCGAGAACACGTCGTTCGCGGGATCAATGTCGGGCTCGGTTTCATCTAGCCAGAGGTAGTCGAACCCGTACGGCTTCACATACCTGTCCCGAATCTTCTCCCACCACCACTTTGCGGCTTCAGGA
>Ga0207663_10001779_pt1 | contig 10161 bp, 5 predicted proteins | sample LARL53metaG_FD_184346 | JGI IMG/M metagenome (GOLD analysis project Ga0207663, IMG submission 184346) | Corn, switchgrass and miscanthus rhizosphere microbial communities from Kellogg Biological Station, Michigan, USA - LAR L5-3 metaG... | ecosystem: Host-associated > Plants > Roots >...
CCAAAAGGAAAATTATCGCAGCCATTGTCTTCTCTCCCCCGGACAAAGCAGTGGACTCGCGTCCTGGTTTGCCTTGGAATTGAACCATTAACATTATGCCGCCTGAAAATTCGTCTTCCTTATTCTCTATTTCTAACCAAGCATTTCCCCCTGTTACTTCGGAGAAAGTCTGTCTCAAGTTGTTATCAACCTTGTCAAACGCTTCTGTGAAAACATTCTTCTTTTCCGTGACGATCTCTTCGATAAAGAGAACAATCGATTGACGTTCCCCTTCCAGCAGATTTCTTTTATTAGACATGCCTCTATAGCCGTCAATTACCTCTACGTAAAGTTCATCGGCGAGTAAATTGATTCGAGTTTTTAATGTATCAAATTCGGCCGTTAGTTCTCCTATAATCGCATCAACGTCAAACGCCTCTAGCAATTCTGCGTAACCCATCAACTCAAGAGTATTCATTAGAGAGGATTCCGTGGAATTAAGATCTGCTATATCTTTACCCAGTAATGCAATATCCCTTTCAAGGGAACTATTCTCTTTAGCAAGCTTTCTTTCATTTTCCTTTAGCGCCTTTATTTTTTGCTCGTAAATTTGTAACTTACCAACTGAAGTCCCAGCAGAATCTATTCCTTGCTGTTCTCGGTCTCTCTCTATTTGAAGCCTTGATTCGACAGAGGACATATTCAATTTTAATTCATTTACTTGGCCAATCCTTTCCCTTCTTTCTGATTCTAGCTCAGTAGTTTCCTCTTTCAAAGTTTTTAATCGTTCCAGTCCTAATCCAAGCTCACCTTTCAGTACTTGTGTGGATCTGAGTATGTCTTGTAAGTCAAGATTAACCGCATCTATAGAACCTAAGATTTGAGCCCTTTTTGCATTCAACTGTCCTATCTGGCGTCTGATAGAAACATCGGCCACGCCTTCTATTCTTTGATAAACAAGCTCTATAGTCAATCCGACCAATGATAAGCGTCTAGTTAGCTCCTCCAACCCGAGTTTAAAGGATTCATACTGTGAGTGAACGGTGATATTTTCCAAAGTAAGTTGCTCAAGGTTTTTTTCGTCTTCCTGAATGAGTCTCACTAAATTAGAAATTTGTGCACGTGAATTAGCCATTTTTCTCTCCATTTCAAGTTTTTCAGATTCTGAACGATCTATTTTTAATACGATTTGCTTGAGGTCATTCTCCTTCTCCTCAATTAGTTCTCTCAATTTAGTTAATGACTTTCGTAATATGTCAATAGACTTATTGAGAAGAAGTGCATGAGTAAGATCAGAAATCGTAGAGCCAAAATCCGCCGACATCGAGCCTACTGAAGGCTCGAAAAGCTCTCCCCCTGCGGAGACGGCTCTGTACCCCTCCCTAGCTAAAAGGTATGCAGAAGTCGGAGTCTTTACAAGAGCGGTATCACCAAAAAGGAAATTTGGCAGTTCTTTGTAGTCAGAATTTACGAAGTCAGCAAGACTACCAACGATATTAGGATCACTATCAGGGAGATCTAACCTTTTAACGTTGCGCACAATGTCCAACGGAATCACCTTAAGCCGAGGCAATTTATTTTTTTTAGCATATTCAGCAATTGAGATCGTCGATTTGACACTGTCGACGACAAATGCTTTCATCCATTCAGAACCTGCCGCAAGAACAGACCTCTCGTAATCTTTATTCCATGTTATTAAATTGTGGACTAGTCCCTCGATTCCAAACTCATTCGACATCTTCATCAATTCCGCTATAGCAATATCTTCAGTCATAGCATTTTTGGCAGTAGAAGCCTTCACTTCGTATTTTATAGTAAAAGTGTCAGCGGTCGACAAAAGGTTAATCGACGTCTTGAGATTGCTTTGTAAAGTGACTTTCATTTTTTTTAGGTTATCAATCAGGCTGATTGTGTTTTCTACTTTAACTTTCTCCGAGTCTAGCGTGGTGCAAAGATCGTCAACGATTTGCTTGTTTTTCTTAATATTCATTTTCAGCTCAAGAGTTCCTGAATCTATGCTGTCCGCTCTCCCAGACGCTACTATCATTTTTTCCTCCAGCCTCGCTATTGAAACGTCTAGATGGTTCTTGACCTCGTGTAGCCGGATATGCCGCCCTTCTAGCTTGGCTCTTCTATCAGCGTACCTATTAGCACTCGTTGACAGTTCATCTATCTGAGAACTCGTCGCAGTTAAATCAGATTTTAGAATCGATAACCTTCCATACCTCTCATCAACAGAGGTTTTCTTTTCGTCAACCTGTATGCTCAAGTTCTCTAATTTCTGATTAATATTTTGCTTTTCTATTTCGATTGCCGCAATGTGCCTTTCAATCTGAATCAATCGCTGTTCCGCCTCCTTAATCGATGCTTTATATCTCTCCGAATCGTATACTAAACGTGACACCGCCCCTGCTATTTCCATTTTAGTCCTACTTGCAATATCGGCTTCCTGGATAAGTTTTAGCTTTTCTGATTCCAGCTGGTCTAGCTCTGAATTAATTTTATCTATTTGCATGGTTAGCTCTTTTAAGCGTAGGTTGTTTGAGTCGAGGTGCTCCACTTTAGATTCTAGATTACTTCTTATGCTTCTTACGGAGTTGGAAACCCTTACCGCCTTGAACTTTTCAAGATCCGACTCTAGATGTTTATATCTCAACTGGTCATTCCTTTCCTCTTCTAAGCCATCAATTCGCTTTCGTATTTCGTCGATGCGAGCCATGGCAACGTCGAGCCGACGATCTGATTCCTCCAGCTGCTTCATCGCTTCATTTTTTTTCTCATCAAAGTATGAGAGTCCGATGATATCCTCGATAATTTTTCTACGGTCTTCAGAATTTAATTCTGAAATGCGAGTTATCATGCCCTGCTGAATAATATTAAGCCTATTTGAAGTAGCAAGCACTATTTCCAATAACTCCACCAAAGTGCTCTTCGTTACTCTCTTTTTATTAAGATAGTACTCGCTCTCGCCTGTTTGCCCCTCCATCTCTCTTGTTATTGTGACTGAATCAGAATCTACTGGTATCCCCCTATCCAGGTTATCAAAATTTAAAGTTGCTCGAATTAACCTATTGGAACTGTTCTGACTATCATGAAATAACGATTGGAACTTATCGACACGCAATGCTTTTGGGCTGGTTTCACCTATAGCGAACATTATCGCATCCAAAATGTTACTTTTTCCAGACCCATTGGGACCGGTGATCGCCACGAGTCCTTTCTCAAAGTTTAGTACAGTATTCTTAAATCCGAATGACTTAAACCCGTAAACTTCGAGTTTTTTTATATGAACCAAAGCGTGTTAAGTATTGAGATTAAAGGTTCTAATTATATGTTGTAGAACACAACCCATCTCCTTCTTGTAAAATATTTTATATCGCTCTCCTTTTCCCCGAAAGGAAATCGGGTTATTGTTGTCCTTCTATTTAAATGCTATTTTTCTACCAGAGGTTTTTGTTTTGGTCTGAAGATGAGGACTTTTGGGGTTCTTCCTTCGGTGAATTCAGGATATTTGCGGTCAATTTTGAAATATATTCTCGTCGGTTTAACCAAATCTCTCTCAAAGTCAGTCTCAAGTACGATATTTATTAGGTCTCTATACCCCTGAGTATGCTCTTGTAGGTCTGTAATGATTTGCAATGTACCGGATTTAACTAATTTTAAGGCGAGTATGGCAAACATGGATCTGGTGGATAATTTTTCTTCGACGGTATTAAGGGGATCAAAATTTTGAGATAAAATTAGCAAGAAATTATCGATTGACTTGTCTGCGATATTTGGCAGAAGTTTTTGGGAATCTCCCCAGAACGAAGCCGCATTTTGGGGATCTAAGGCAGCAAACATTGATTTTGCTTTTAGGACCTCCTTCTGGTCTTTACTGATCGCTATAAAATATTCAGCCCAATTATTCACAGCCATTTCCCCCAAGACCTCACAATGCTTCATACGTATTTCGACATTAACTTTTATATACAATTTTCTTGCCAGGCTAACTGTTCTGCTTAGTTGCGTCGAAGGATTGCCTTCATGGAAAAAATTGTATATCATCGTCCATCTTTGCCTAAAAATATCTGGAAAGTGACGATCGCTGATTAATTCTTTGAATGATTCGTTTTCGGCAAAATCTGAAAAGAATGCATCGGTTCTAGAAACCGCCTCGACTCTTGGAAGATACAGCTCATCATAGAGATTACTAACTCTATCCCAAGCTCTGATCGGATCTGAACTCATATAAGTTACAGACAGATCCGAAAGCCATAGAATTTCACCAATTAATTGGACCTTATCTATATCTTGTCCTTGGTTCTCGAGTTCCGCTAGGAGCTTCATGTACGTTTCTTGAGAATGTTTTTGTTTAGGATATGGAAAATCTGTGCGCCAGATCAAGGCTTCTACGATAATACTCGCGGTGGGTCTTTTTTGATTTGGCTTGAGGTATTCGGGGTGTGTGGTTGTAAATTCTATTGCAGGCATTAACGCGGATTTATATTCGGTAAAATAATCTTCAAATTCGATTCTATTCATTGTAAAATAGGCATCATGAATTTTTGTTTTACATATCTCGTTAATTGTCCTCTTGACCTTAGGACCTTTTGGTTCCCGCGGATCTCGCTGTTCTGTTGAAGAATAAGCTTGGGCAGGATCGTAGTCATGCAAGAGGGCAGCTACAAGAATTAATTCATAATCCCTCGAACTGAAATTGCGCTTACGAAACTGCTTCGGCATCATCTGCAAACTCATATAACCTACCTCAAGACTATGATGGAAATTGTGATACTCGCTTGATCCCTCTCCAATACCCTGTTTGGAATATGCATTTTTAAGAAATTCCATAAGTGCGCGCAAATTGTTAATTCGAACATTCGATATTCCTTTCTGTACCGCTAATTCCATCACGGCAGCAGCCAATTCCTGGTCTTGTAAATTGGCAAGGTTCTCATTTGTGTATGTGATAACACGTTTTTTAAGTCCCGGAAGATGTTTTATGGCACGTCTGTAAATAAGTTGAAGAGGCAAACTTTTGTTAAGGTAAATTCCAAATGCAGTCGTCGCCCAGGGATACTTTATCCTAGGTTTCTCATGCTCGATAATTTCATCTGCAGTACGTATGAGATTTTTGTTGAGCTCCTCAATTAAATAATTTAGTTGCGGGCCTTCAAGGTTCAATCGTTCCTTCTGTTCCACAAATCTTACACGTTCGGTATTCATTACGGACCATTGGGGGATCTTGACCTTGTAACGAGATTTTCTTCGCGATCGCCGAGGGAAAAAAGAAGCACCAGTACCCGGTTCCAATTTTTTGTAGGTAGCCGCGACGTTTCTAACGCCTGATGTAAAAGGCAAATCCTGGTCCTTCACGACCTGTAATATCACTTCTCTATTGGATGCTTGTAGTCCAAGTAAAATGTGCCAATACTTCCCTTTATCAAGCCAGCCTGGAGCCTGGGTTTCTTTGTCCCAAAAGTCTATTGGACCGAGAGGTACGTAACCTTTTTCATATTCTTTGGTTTCAGGATTAAACGAATGATATTCGTAATCACCTATCATCGGATCAAGCTTTCTGGCCAGATCTCTTGTCGCTTTAACTAGATTGCCAGTCTTAGTGAATTCTTGGTATGCCATTATCCCCCAGATACTACCAAGAGCACTGGTTAATGTGAATAAACCGGCCACTACGTCAATCTGGTTTACTGTTAGATATCGCGGCACCAGAGGAATACCGAACCAGCCAGTAGATAACATGCCCACAAAGACTAGGGTGATGGATAACCATCGCGCAAGATCATTATAGAGGAGGCTAAATGACTTCGCTGAAATGTGTAAATCACGATGCTCATTCATAGATACGTTTCACCCCCCATACTTGCTCTAATTTCAACACTTATACGTTGCCAGTAACAAATTACCTTTCATCGTATCTTAACCAAGTTTATTTCGTAAGTTGGATATTAAAGACGAATCTTGCTTTAGAGTCAACACATATCAAGATCCTAATTCCGAACGACGTTCTGCAAAAATACATTAAAGATTAGGCGGTGGGCGGTCTTAGCAGTTAAGGCTATTTATTAGTTGATTTTGCTTATAGTTTCATGAAATTGTTTCCACGACTCAGTCTTGTGGCTCCCCCATTGTTCGAAACAGATTACTTCTTCCAATCCCATCCTGGTTAGCCAGCCGGTTTTTTCTAGATCCGGTTTATCTGGAAATTCACTCACATATCCTAAACACAAGTACGCCACAGGTCTAACAAAATCTGGAATTGAGAGGATTCTTTGAAGATCTTCGTTTGTTAGAATGCTTACCCAACCAATTCCAATTCCCTCAGCTCTTGCAGCAAGCCACAGATTTTGAATTGCGCAACAGACACTATATACGCCTGTTTCTGCAATTGAAGTTCTACCCAGTACAAATGGTCCAAACCTTGTGCGGTCGTATGTAACGCAAATGTTGATAGCAGACTCCAGTATCCCCTCCAACTTGAGGGAAAGATACCTTTTTTGCTTCGCTTTATCACTATCAAGCATAAAGATTGATTTCTCTCTCTCTCGAACAAAAGAATCTTTGACCTGTTGCCTAATACGGTTAGCTTTTATCAAGATGAAATTCCATGGTTGTGAAAAACCAACCGATGGAGCATGATGTGCAGCATTAAGAATCTTTACCAGTATATCATTCGGAATTTGTTTATTTATGAAATGTGAACGAACATCGCGTCGTGAAAATATCGCCTTATAAAGTCCATCTTTTTCGCACTCTGAAAATGAATCATTGGCACGCATTCTCTAGAATTTTGGATGCTCCCCGTATTAGATTTATGGATCTAATGTATTCATTTTTCATTTACTTTACATATCTCCTGGTTTGCATACGCAATATTTTGTTGTGCTTTGACAACATTTTCTTCATACAAGTCTATCCCTGTAAAGTTTCTTTCAAGGGAAGTACATGCTATACCGGTCGTTCCTCGGCCAACAAATGGATCTAGAACCCATCACGCTTCTCTGGTAGCAAATTTTAGAATCCGAGAAACTAATGCTTCAGGAAATATCGCAAAATGTTCATTTCCATAATGCGCCCTATTAGCATTAGCAATTTCCCACACGTTACCAGGATTCTTTCCACCGGAATTACAAACTGCAAAAATAGGATAGTGCTTATGGCTCCAATTCTCTTTCGTGTCGCATGACGCTTAAATTTCCGGTAGCATGTAGGGCAGTATTTTTCTGGATCATATCCATAGGCAAGAGATATCTCACTTGTTGTGGGCAATTCTTCGATTGGAGTCTTAGATTTTGCGTTGTGTATAATTTCCAGAATTTTAACAATCTTTTCCCTGTCTCTTCTATCGGGCTCATATTGCACCAAATGTGAGGGCGGCGTGTTGTTCTTCCCTCCGATTGCTTCGTTACCCTTCGTTCGTATTTTATTCATCGCGGTGAAACATTTTTCGTGCTTAGACAAAAATAGAATTACTTCATATGCTTGAGTTAAATTTACTTTGGAGCTGCTAGAAGCATTGTTTTTCTTGTACCAAATGATATCGTCTCTAAATGTATAGCCTGCTTCAACCAGTTTAAGAGCTAATCTATGTGGTATCATCAGTTTTCTGTAATTCCTACGTGTATCACCGCAAACGACCCAGAGACTACCGTCATCACTAAGAAGCTCGTGACCGATCTCGTACGAAGCTGGACCATAGTGTCTTTGGCCATAATAAGGTGGAGAAGTGAAAATTACTCTGTATTTGCCTATTGAAGTTGGTAAAAGCAACATCATAACAATTACCCTGGAGAATCTGACAAGAAATCATTTGTAATAACTATTCTTCTTAGCTGACTGTCCGACTTTAACGTAGTATTCTATTCGAAACATAAATGACGATCAAAAATATTATAGGCGAATATATATTTAGGCTACCCAAAGGAAACTCGAACGAATCGTGGGCCGGTGGTCTAGCATGGTTAAGATACCGCCTTGACATGGCGGGGGTCGTTGGTTCGAATCCGACCCGGCCCATTTTGATAACGACACTTAAATGCGGCCCTCTTGCAATAGGGAGTAGCAAGAAATATTGTCTTTAATAACAAATTCGATCAACAAAGAGGCCATAGAAGACGAAGACCCGATGTCTGTTTTCCTTTACGCTCTTAAGGCACCAGAATCCAGGAGACAATATCCTCAGCGTCTGCGGATATTTTTGGATTATCTCAAGATAGAAGGTCCGATCGGACGGCAGACGAGGGAATTTTTGGCAAAAGCAAAAACGAATCCAGCATGGGTTCAGAGTACTATAATGAAATTTGTAGCCTACCAGAAGGAAAGAGTCCACAACGGGGAAATTTCCTCTTCGACAATCAGCAACTATTACAAGGCAATCAAGTTGTTCATTGATATGAATACTGAAAGTCCGGTTATCAATTGGAAGAAAGTAGCACGCGGACTTCCAGCTGTCAGAAAGGCAGCAAACGATCGAGCCCCTACTATTGAGGAATTAAGAAAACTTGCTGAATACCCCGATAGGCGCATAAAATCAATAGTCTATGTCATGGCCTCCTCAGGCATAAGACTTGGAGCATGGGATACCTTGCAATGGAAGCATGTTTCTCCGATTACTAATGATAAGGGGGATATTATAGCAGCACGACTGCGCATTTATCATGACAGCCCAGAGGCATACTACACTTTCATTACACCTGAATCATACTTCGCTTTGAAGAACTGGATAGACTTTCGCATAGCTGCGGGCGAACAAATAACAGATGATTCGTGGCTAATGCGAGATCTTTGGCAGACAACTGAAATGAATTACGGAGCCAGGTTCGGATTTGCAACATTTCCAAAACAACTGAAGAGCAGTGGGATAAAGAGCCTGCTAGAACGAGCCATCAGGGCTCAGGGTTTATGTAAATCCCTGCCGGTCGGGGTTAGAAGACGGGAATGGAAAGGTGCTCATGGTATGCGGAAATTCTACAAGACTCATGCAGAACAAATGATGATACCGATAAACGTAGAAATAACAATGGGTCACGATGTTGGTGTTTCAGAGTCATACTACAAACCAACGGAGCGCGAAATCCTCCAGGATTATTTGAAGGCCGTGGATGTTCTAACAATCAATGGGGATAAGTCTCGTTTGCAAAAACAAGTCGAGGAGTTGAAACAAGAAACAAAAAACAACGAATACATTATTTCTGGAAAACTGCAGAAAAAAGACCATGAAATAGAGCAACTGAGGCAAAGTGACAAAGTGAAAGAAGACGCGCTAAAAACATTGTCGGATCAGGTGATGAAATTAATGGTAGAAGTGCAGGAATTGAAGAAATCAAAATAGTTTTTTATTCTACTCAGAGTGTTGGGATTAAAAGTGATCTTTTTGTGCATTTAAGACAATCATCAAGAATCGGAGCGTTCGGTAGATAGTTAGTCCTCTTCAGATATTCCCGTGTATAAACCTGGCAAGGATATCCTAGATTGCAATTCTTGCAATATCCTTCCATCGAAAGACGATCTCGAATCTGGATATTTTCCATTCGATACTTTTCGTAATTCCGAGGAGCCATTGCCCTAGTCATCATTCTCTGTTCTATGTCTATTTTCATATTGAACAATAACAATTCTCGAATTTCCGGGGTCATTTCAATAAATGCTTCATCCCACAAATCTAAGTAGAGCTTCCCTTTCTCTGCACTATTTGTACGAAAAATCACCGGGCTAGAGTATTGAAGCTCTTTCATAGTGTTTATCTTAGGATAAGACTCGAGTGATTCTCGAAGTCGGTCAATGACAAATTCTCCGAATAGTCCCACTTCATTGAATTTTTTATAAAGAACTGAGTAGAATATCTCATGAGATGCTCTAGGCTCCATATTTAAAATCGATTGGAGAATTTGATATGCATTCTGATACGCTTTTCCACGCCTAGAAGGATCAAAACTTTCAATTAGGCGCGCTAATAAATGGCCGTCATAAGTGTAACTATACAAATGTACCTGACGGGTTCCCCCCTTTTCATTGGGAGCGGTACCTGCTTCCTGCATAAGACCTAAATCAATTAAGTTATTGTTAGCGATATCTGTATTCAAATTAGTGAGAGAATATTAAAGTGTCTGCGGGTATAAGATGCGAATTATGCGACAAGACATTTGCCACAGAACAAGAGAAAGAAGAGCATAAAAAATTAGA
>Ga0207663_10001783_pt1 | contig 10143 bp, 5 predicted proteins | sample LARL53metaG_FD_184346 | JGI IMG/M metagenome (GOLD analysis project Ga0207663, IMG submission 184346) | Corn, switchgrass and miscanthus rhizosphere microbial communities from Kellogg Biological Station, Michigan, USA - LAR L5-3 metaG... | ecosystem: Host-associated > Plants > Roots >...
CGTTGGTGGCGGTGATGGGATTACCGAGATCAACCCAATTGGGCGCGGCGAGATTCGTGGTGTATTGAAGTTGATATGTCAGATTTGACATCGGGCCCCAAGTGAAAGCGAACATGCCATCCGACTGCGTTAAAGCCGGGGTAATTGCCGGTAATTGCAAGTTCACCGTAGCCACGCTACTCGTCACGCTGCCGGAGGCGCTGGTGACAATGACGGAGTAATTATTGCTCAAGCTGCCAAGGGTGACATTCGTCAAGGTGAAAGATGGTTGATCCGCATAATCCACATAAGCAAGTTTGCGGATGCGATTATTGCCCGAATCTGAAATATAGACGTTACCCCCGCCATCCACCGCTAATCCGATTGGAACAGATAATTGGCCATGGTTGCCCGGGTCGCCATCGCCGGAATAACCGGCTGTGCCGTTGCCAGCAATGGTGGTGATAATACCATTGGAATTCACCTTTCGAATGCGTTCGTTTGAACTGTCCGAAATAAACAGATTGCCAGCCGCATCAAGAACCACGCTTTTAGGGTTGCTTAAAAGTGCATTTGTCGCGAAGCCGCCATCACCGGAAAAGCCGGGGATGAGGTTGGCACTTCCGGCAATGATCCGATTGGCACCGTTGGTGAACACTTCGATGATATTACCAAAATTGGCAATAAAAAGGTTGCCGCTGCCGTCCAAAGTCACGTCGAATGGGTAGTAACCGCCGTTGAAAGTCGTAGTAATAATTCCATTGGTTCCAATCATGTAAATGCGGCCAGACGTATTATCCGCCAAGAACAAATTCCCTGTGCCATCAATTGTCATTCCCATGACCGCGCCGATCTTGGAATTGGTTGCAACTCCACCATTGCTGGCAAGCCCAAAGGACCCTGTGCCGGCCACGGTCGTAACGATACCGTTGGTATCTACCTTATAAATACGGAAATTGCTTGCGTCTGACAAAAACAGATTCCCCGAGGCATCAATGACAATGTCCGACAGCTGCCGGAAACTGGCATTGGTAGCCATTCCGCCATCGCCGCTATAGCCAGCCAACCCATTTCCAGCCATCGTGGTGATGAAGCCATTCGTATCCATCTTCCGGACGCAGTAATTGCCTGTGTCAGCAATATAAAAATTCCCCGCCGGATCAAAGGCTATCCCTCTTGGATAGGCGAGTGCAACATTAGTGGCAAAATCGTTGTTGTTGATCACCTTTCCCGCCACCGTGGTAATGATTCCATTCGTTCCTATCTTGCGAATCCTGTTGTTGCCAGTGTCGGTAACGAACAATTCCCCACTACTAAAGCCTACGCCATAAGGATTGGATAGACTGGCATTTGTAGCCACCCCGCCGTCGCCAAAGAATCCATTTGTCCCATTTCCCGCCACCGTGGTAATGATGCCGCCAAACACCTTCCGGATGCAGTTGTTGCCCGAATCTGCAATAAACAGCCCTGATGGTGTTGCCACTACACCACGCGGACCATTTAATTTCGCACTGATTGCGGCACCGCCATCACCGGAATAACCAGCCGTCCCACTGCCTGCCACTGTGCTGGTGTTCCCATATTGATCGGCCTTGAGGATTCGATGGTTGAGGGTATCGGTAATAAATAAATTATTGGAGACATCCATGGACACACCAAAGGGGCCGCTTGCACTAACGAATGTGCTGATAACTCCATTTGTGTCCACCTTCAAAATCTTGCCTAGATTCTGGTCTGCGATGAACAAGTTTCCATTTGTATCCAGGCACAGTCCCGCAGGAAATTGCAAATTGGCATTGGTCGCCGGGCCGGAAGCACCAGAACCGACCGAACCACCACCTGCCACCGTGGTAATGATGCCGTTTGTGTCCACCTTGCGAACGCGATAATTCCCACGATCGGCAATCAACAAATTGCCGGCCAAGTCCACTACCACTGAATAGGGGCTAGATAGACCCGCGTTCGTGGCGGCTCCACCGTCACCGGAAAACGAACCACTACCGTTGCCCGCGACAATCACCGCCACACCGGCGGCATCCACTTTGCGGACGACATTGTTGGCAGAATCGGCGAAAAACCAATTGCCGTGACTGTCGAAGGCTACTCCTGCACCGGCGGGATTCAAAATTGTGTTGGTAGCCGACAGGTTGTTATCAGGTTGCCGACCCGCGACAGTGGTAATGATATTGTTCGGCAGGTTTGTGCCGTTCAATTGCCATTGGTAGGTGAACGGGCCAACGCCGGTGGCCATGACGCTGAAGGTCGCGTTGCCGCCCCAGACCATCGTTTGATTGGCCGGCTGGTTGGTGATGACTGGTTGTGCGGGCGATTGCATCGGCCCAAGAATCAACGCGAGCAGAGGCAAAAGCATTTTGTTCATGGCAGTCTTTCCGATGGTAGTTGCCGGTTTTGGTCAGTCAAACTCATTTTGCCGTGAGTCAACTCGGCAGACTCGCGTTCATCGTCATGGATAAGACCGGTGCTTCGAGACCTTTCAACAACAGAATTGAATTTTCATTGTGCCATCAAAACACATTTCTTTGGCTTGACGAATCTGTAGATTGTGCCATTTTGCCACTCTAAAATTTGATTTTCGTCAATGGCTGCAACCAAATCCAGTTTTCTCGACAAAGTGCTTGGCCGCATCGGACGGCTGGACGCGGAGGGTCTGCAAACGGTTGTCCAGCGGCTCGCGCGGGAGCGCAGCTTTCTCGAAACGCTGTTCAACACGATTGAAGACGGCGTGCTGGTTGTGGACGAAACCGGACGCGTCATCTATTTCAACCAGGCCGTGGCGCGGCTCATCGGGCTGCCGCCCGACGCCGAGGATTTGCAAGTCGCCGACATTTTGCCGGAATTGGATTGGGAAACGATTTCCAATGCCGACCACTCGGGCGGCAAACGCGTCGTGCGCCACGAATTTGAAGTGCATTATCCGCGCCCGCGATTTCTCCGGCTTTACGCCGCGCCGCTCGATGGCGAGGCCACGGGCAGTTCCGGCGTGGCGCTGATTTTGCACGATGCGACCGAGGCGCGTCAGAAGACATTTGAGGCCATCGAAAGCGAACGTGTTCAGGCGTTGACGCTGCTCGCGGCCAGCGTCGCGCACGAAATCGGCAATCCGCTCAACGCGCTGCACATTCACCTGCAGCTCATGGAGCGCGAGGTGAAGAAATTGAAGACAAACCGGTGGGGCGAGGCTCCTGACGAGCCGGTTGCGCGTCGAAACGAAACGGCGGCTCGCGGGGACGCTCGCCCCACCAAAGCCTTTCGTTTGAGCAACCGCACGATTGATGGCGAGGCGGCCGAGACTGCAAAGAAGCTGGAACAATATCTCGACGTGGCCAAGGGCGAAATCAACCGGCTGGATTACATCGTCACGCAATTTTTGCAGGCCATCCGCCCGGCGCCGTTGCGGTTGCAATTGGTTTCGCTGAACGACGTGGTCGAAAAAACCCTGGAGCTGTTGCGCCCGGAAATCGAAAATCGCGGCGTGACGGTGAAGACGAAATTGGCCGTGAATTTGACCGCGACGCCGGCGGACGCGACGCAGTTGCAGCAGGTTTTGGTGAACCTCGTGAAAAACGCGGCGCAAGCGATGACGACCGGCGGCACGCTGACGTTGCAGACAGGCGAGGCGGGCGACGGCATCTGGGTGAGCGTGGCGGACACGGGCGGCGGCATTCCGCAGGAGCAGATCAACCGCATCTTCGAGCCGTTTTACACGACCAAGAAAAAAGGCTCCGGCCTCGGCCTGATGATTGTCCAGCGCATCGTCCGGGCGCACAACGGCCGGATTGAGCTGGAAAGCAACGTCGGGCGGGGAACCACTTTTCGCGTCTGGCTGCCGCTGCATGAACGAAAACCAAGGTTGCTGGAGGCTAAGACGCAAACTTGAATCGTCCTCGCTCTCGTCCTCCTCCTCGTGATCGAGGACGAGAACGAGGACGAGGAGGAGGAGGAGGATTTGAAATGATGAAACCGACTTTGCTGATTGTGGACGACGAGAAGACGACGCGCAGGTCTGCGCGCGGCGCTCGAGGAACGCTATGACGTGTATATCGCCGAGGACGCGAAGGCGGCGATGAATTTGCTGGAGAGCGAAAACTTTGACGTGCTGCTGACAGATTTCCGCCTGCCGAACGAGGACGGGATGAAATTGATTGCGCGGGCCAGGTCGTTGCCGAAATCGCCCATCTGCATTTTGATGACGGCCTACGGCTCGGAGGAACTGGCGGTGGACGCGATGAAACGCGGCGCGGACGATTACATCGCCAAGGGCCGTCTGCAGATTGATGAGTTGGAAATGCGGATTGCTCGCGCGTTGAAACAGAAAAATCTGGAGGTGGAAAACGTTTCGCTGCGGCAGCAGTTGGATTCCAAGTTCGGGCTGGAAAACATCATCGGCGAATCGCCGCAGATGAAGGAAATCTTTGAGGTGGTCCAGCAGGTCGCGCCGACACGGGCGTCGGTTTTGGTGCTGGGCGAGAGCGGCACGGGCAAGGAACTCATCGCCAAGGCGCTCCACCAGTTGAGTCCGCGCGCGAAGCAACCGTTCGTGACGGTGCATTGCGCGGCGCTGGCGCCGACGCTGCTGGAGAGCGAATTGTTCGGCCATGAAAAGGGCGCGTTCACCGGCGCGCACGAGCGGCGCATCGGACGGTTTGAGCAGGCGCAGGGCGGCACGCTGTTCCTTGACGAAATCGGCGAGATTGACGCGACCATCCAGGTGAAGCTGCTGCGTTTTCTCGGCGAGCGGACCTTCGAGCGAGTCGGTTCGAACAAGACGTTGACGGCAGACGTGCGGCTGGTGGCGGCGACAAATAAAAACCTGGAAGAACTGGTCAAAGCCGGGAAATTCCGCGAGGATTTGTTCTTCCGACTGCGCGTGGTGGAAATTGAACTGCCGCCGTTGCGCGAGCGGACGGGCGACATTCCGCTGCTGGCGCAGAATTTCTTGCGCGAGTTTGCGAAGGAAAACGGCAAGCCGGTGAACGAATTCACGGCGGACGCGCTCGAATGCCTGATGACTTTTTCATGGCCGGGCAACGTGCGCGAGCTGCGCGCGGCCATCGAGCACGCGGTGGTCTTGAGCCGGGGCGAGCGGATCGGGCGGCGCGACCTGCCGCCATCCGTCCGCGACGGCGGCGCGGCCCCGGAAATAAAATTCCCGCGGGGAAATGATTTGACGGTGAAGGAAGCGGAGAAACAATTGATTGTGCGCGCATTGAAAGACACCAACGGCAACCGGACCCTGGCCGCCAAAAAAATCGGCATGAGCCGGCGGACGTTTCACCGCAAGTTGCACGCGCATCACTTGGAAGGATTCTGAATTATGCCGCTGGCGGAAATCATCCAAAACCTGATTCACAAACTGGAGGCCGGCGCGGTGCCGCGTTTTTTCAGGATCACCGCGCTGCTGCTGGCGGTCGTGGCGCTGGCCCTGCGCTATGATGTTCACGCCTACCGGAACCTCGCCACGCCGGAGGGCATGGACGCGGCGCAACTGGCGCGGAACATTTCCGAGGGCAAGGGCTACACGACGCTCTTCGTCCGGCCCTTCAGCCTTTACCTGGTGCAACGGCATAACGAGGCCGGCAAACCGCTCGCGCCCTCGGACGTGAATTTCGATTTCGCCCGCGTCAAAACCGCGCACCCGGACCTCGCCAATCCACCAGTGTATCCGGTCCTGCTGGCGGGCTGGATGAAAATCCTGCCGTTTCATTATCCCGTGAACGTCAAAAGCGCCTTTTGGAGTGAAAATGATCCCAGCGGCAGAAGTCCGACGGGGCGGTTGTTTGCGCGCTACCAACCCGACCTTTTGATCGCGTTGCTCAACCAGATTTTTTTGCTGGCGGCCGTCGTGCTGACGTTTTTCATCGCCCGCAAATTGTTCGATGCCGCCGCGGCGTGGCTCTCGGTCATTCTGGTGATTGGCTGCGAACTGCTCTGGCGGTTCAGCGCGTCCGGCCTGTCCACGATGCTGTTGCTGGTGATTTTCCTGGGGCTGACGTGGTGCATTTTGAAGATTGAAGAAATGGCGCGCGAACCGGAGCCGCGCTCGAACCGGCTGCTGGGACTGGCGTTGGCAGCGGGCGTGTTGACAGGCGTGGGTGCGCTCACCCGCTACGCGTTCGGCTGGACAATCATTCCCGTGGTCGTGTTTCTGATTTTGTTCAGCGGGCAGAAACGGGTGCAACACGCGCTGGCGGCGCTGGGCGTATTCGTTCTTGTGCTGACGCCGTGGGTCGTCCGCAATTTCGCGGTCAGCGGAACGCCGTTCGGCACGGCGGGATATGCGGCGGTGGAAACGACGTTTTTGTTCCCGCAATTCCAGTTGGAACGGGCCATCCACCCGGATTTGGCGCATGTGCTGTCGCTGACGCCGTATCTCCACAAACTCACGGCCAATGGCCCGGATATTCTGACGAATGACCTGCCTCGGTTCGGCGGCAGTTGGGCGACCCTGCTGTTTTGGGCAGGCTTGCTGTTGAGTTTCCGGAATGTGGCTGTCCGGCGGATGCGCTATTTTCTGCTGTTCTGCATTGGCACGTTCATAGTGGTTCAGGCGCTGGGGCAAACGCAGCTTTCCGTCGAATCGCCGGACGTGAATTCCGAAAACCTGCTCGTGCTGCTCGCGCCGCTGGCCTTCATCTACGGCGTCGGCTTGTTTCTCACGCTGCTGGACCAGATGAACCTGCCGGTGCTGCAACTGCGCTATCCCATCATCGCCGCGTTTCTGGCCCTGGCCTGCCTGCCGATGATTCTTGTCATGCTGCCGCCGAAAACGTCGCCGGTGGTTTATCCGCCGTATTATCCGCCGGACATCCAACAGACCGCCGGTTGGATGAAGGAAAACGAATTGATGATGAGCGATGTGCCCTGGGCCGTCGCGTGGTATGGACAACGCCAGTGCGTGTGGCTGTCGCTGAACACCCAGGACGACTTCGATACCATCAATTATTGGATCAAACCGGTCCAGGCGCTCTACCTTACGCCCGAAACTATGGACAGCCGGTTCGTGTCCGACTGGGTGAAAACCCGCAATTACAGTTGGGGCAGCTTCGTCCTACAGGTGGTGACGCTGAACCAAATCCCGCCGCAATTCCCGCTGCGCATCGCGCCGACCGGTTATCTGCCCGAACGCCTGTTCCTGACCGACCGCGAGCGCTGGAAACTGGCACCGCTGTAATTCACGCCGCCGCCCGCCGCAAACGGTCGGCGATGCCGGCCCACTCCGGTAACTCCGGCGGCGCCTCGACGATGATCGCCGCCGCGCCCATTTTGTCGCAGCGGTGCAGCTCCGCGTAAAGCGCCCGCGCAAACGCCTCCGCGTCGTGCGGAATCACGCTCACGCCGCCAAAATTTCCGCCGGAGGGAATTTGGGTGTGCGCGATGACGTGGCAGCTTGAGATTTGAAATTTGAAATTTGAAATTTGAAATTTCAGTTCCGCGTCGTCGTGCCAGTTCAAAACAATCAATTTTGCTTTTGGCGAATAATGTTTCGCCAGCAAACCCGGACTTTTCAACAATGGATGTTGGATGTCGGATGTTGGATGTTGGATGTTTCCGACGACTGCCGCGAGCGATTCCACGTGAATCATTCCCGGCCGCAAAATCTTCGGCGGACTCACGGTTAAATCCAGAACAGTTGACTCGATCCCGACCTGCGACTGGCCGCCATCCATGATCAGCGGGATTTTTCCGCCAAGCTGTTGGCGGACGTGCTCCGCGTTCGTCGGCGAAATGCGGCTGGACAGATTGGCGCTCGGCGCGGCCAGCGGAAATCCGCATTCGCGAATCACGGCCTGGATGAACGGATGACTGGGCCAGCGGATGCCGACAGTTTCACCGCCCGCCGTCACAATGCCCGGAATTTTTTCCGCGCGCGGCAGAACCAGCGTCAACGGACCGGGCCAGAAAGCCTTTGAAAGTTTGCCGGCGAGTTCCGGCCAGTCTTTCACACAGGATTTCGCCGTCTCATTGCTGGCAACGTGGACGATGATGGGATTGTTCGCCGGACGGCCTTTGATTTGGAAAATCTTTGCGACGGCCTGTTCATTCAGCGCGTTCGCGGCAAGGCCATAAACCGTTTCCGTTGGCAGTGCGACGACTTCGCCGGCGCGCAGCAATTCCGCCGCGCGGAGGACGGCTTTTTGAAAAAGCTCCGGCGTGTGCGTGGACAGAATTTCGGCGGTCACGCGCTATTCGTAGCGCAAAGCGTCAATCGGGTCGAGCTTGGATGCTTTGCGCGCGGGGTAGAAGCCGAAGAAAATTCCCACCGCCGCGCTGAAAACGAAGGCGATGATGATGGATTCGGGGGAAACCGTGGTGGGCCATTGCTTGATCATCGTGATCGCTTCGGCCCCGCCGATGCCCATCGCGATGCCCAGCAGCCCGCCGGTGGAACTCAACGTGACGGCCTCGATGAGAAATTGCAACAGGATGTCGTGGCCGCGCGCGCCGACGGCCATGCGGATGCCGATTTCGCGCGTCCGCTCGGTGACGCTGACGAGCATGATGTTCATGATGCCGATGCCGCCCACGATGAGCGAGATGATGGCCACGCCCGCGAGCAAAGCAGTCATGGTGTCCGTCGTGGCGGTCTGCGCCTCGGTGATTTCCTGCTGGTTGCGCAGGATGAAGTCGTCGTCGCGGCCGTCCTGGATGCGATGCCGCTGGCGCAGCAGTCCGGCGATGGCATTTTGGACGCTGACCATCTGCGCGGCGCTGGCCGCCGACACCTGCATCATGCGGAGCGTGGTTGATCCGGAAAACCGTTTCATGGCGGTGGTATAGGGCACGATGACGGTATCGTCCTGGTCCTGTCCGCCCATGTTCGCGCCCTTGACCTTGAGCACGCCCAAAACCTTCATGGGCGCGCTGGCGTTTCCGCCGCGCATGTTGATGCGGATGATTTTTCCGACCGGGTCGTCGTCGGGAAACAACCGGTCCGCCGTGGTTTTGCCGAGCACGCAGACCTTGGAGGCGGACCGCACGTCGGCGTCGGTGAACATCGCGCCTTCCGCCATGCCCCAGGCGCGGATGGTCAGGTAATCCACGCCTTCGCCCATGACCTGCGTGCTCCAGTTATTTTCACCGGCGGTGATCTGCGCGCCGTTGCGCACTTCCGGGCTGACCGCCAGCACGCCGGGAACTTCGTTCTGGATCGCGAGCGCGTCATCCACCGTGAGCGTGCCCGCGCCGCCGAAGCCGGAAAAAACGCCGCCGCGGTTGACGCTGCCGGAAAAAACCTGGATGACGTTCTGGCCGAGCGCGGCGATGCGCGCCTCGACCTGCGCCTTCGCGCCGCGGCCCAGCGCGACCATTGCGATGACCGCGCCGACGCCGATGATGATGCCGAGCATGGTCAGCACGGTGCGCATTTTGTTCCGGCGCAGCGCGCGGAACGCGATTTTGATGACAGCCAAATATCTCATTTCAAATCGGCCAGTTTTACTTCCGCCTGTGCCTGGGTTAGCTTGGCAATTTCCGTTTCCGCATTCAGCCGGTTCGCCACGAGCGAATCACCCACCACCTTGCCGTCGCGCATGACCACCATGCGTTTCGTGAAATGCGCCACGTCCAATTCGTGGGTGACCATGACGATGGTGATGCCCTGGTCGTTGAGCTTTTGAAACACACCCATGATTTCGATGCTGGTGCGGCTGTCAAGATTGCCGGTGGGTTCGTCGGCCAACAACAGCGCCGGGCGGTTGGCGAGCGCGCGGGCGATGGCCACGCGCTGTTGCTGGCCGCCGGAAAGCTGGTTGGGCTTGTGGTCGAAACGTTTGCCAAGCCCGACGATTTCCAGCGCTTTCAACGCGCGCTCGCGCTGGGTTACGCCGTCCAGATGCTGCCGGGCGTAAAGCATCGGCAGCTCGACGTTTTCCAGCGCCGATGTGCGCGAGAGCAGGTTGAAGCCTTGAAAAACAAATCCAATCTTCTGGTTGCGGATGTCCGCCAACTGGTCGCGGGTGAGTTGTGAAACGTCAATGTCGTCGAGCAGGTATTGGCCCCGCGTGGGGCGGTCGAGACAGCCGATGATGTTCATCAACGTGGATTTTCCGGAGCCGCTCGCGCCCATGAGCGCGACGAATTCCCCCTGGAAAACTTCCAAAGACACGCCGCCGACGGCCCGGACCTCGACCTCACCGGTCTGGT
>Ga0207663_10001785_pt1 | contig 10136 bp, 7 predicted proteins | sample LARL53metaG_FD_184346 | JGI IMG/M metagenome (GOLD analysis project Ga0207663, IMG submission 184346) | Corn, switchgrass and miscanthus rhizosphere microbial communities from Kellogg Biological Station, Michigan, USA - LAR L5-3 metaG... | ecosystem: Host-associated > Plants > Roots >...
TAAATACCAAAGGTTCTTAAGACACGCCACCTATAACAATAGATGAATAGTAACTCAAAATTCATAATTGTTGCAGCCGCTATAATTGCAGTTTCATTAATAGTATCATTAGTTGGAATATTTAATGGATGAATGATATCGATAGTATAACAATGGGGATGATGATACTAAACATATAATCTTTGGATTTGTAAGTAGCGATAATGAAGGAGAAGAAATAATTTAGCGAAAAATAGATCTATGCTAGAATAGGTACGAAAGCGAATTTGCTCTTTTGTTTATTGTGAGCTGACAATACTAAATAAACCAATAGTAAAAATTGTTATTTCTTGCAAAACCAGATTCTAGTACAAGGTATACTCGGAGTTGCGAATCTGATTATACTGACGATTTTAAGAAGAGTTGTAACTGTATACTTGGCCATTTCATTGAACCATACGAAAGCATTACAACAAAGGACAATAAGAAAAGTATCTAGAAAATCAGATCAATACAATATATATACATATACGGTTTATCGATTGAATTCATAGAATGTAAGGAAAGAGAGGTAAGAGGACATGAACATTCAAAGAACAAAAATAGAGTACCATAATCTCAGATTAATATTATGGACAAAATGTCACTACTGTAATTTAAATTTTGATGATGTCAAAGATAGAAAAGCGACGAATTCTAGTGGCATGTTTACCGTTTTAAACTTTTTTATTGCTATTTGTAAGTAGATTTATGAATTGTATGCTTCAGCTACCTGCTCGCATATTTGGTTCGAAGGTCATTATAACAATCACGTCTGACATGAATATTTAGTACCATATTGATAGGCTCAATCTTCTCCTATAAATATTCGAAATCTTAGCTTATATCAGATCAATATTTTATGAAACTTGGATGGATTCCAACAAGTAAGGAATAAAATGAGTGTCTATCGAACTATTTAAAAAAATGTTAGAGCCCATCTGACAGGCTGATTATAACATAATTTTTTTATACCATGAATTATTCTCCACTATAAACCTTATTATAGTAAAAGTTTCTTGTCTATCTGCATATGAAGACAAAACATGCGGCCGGCTATTTAGTCGCTCTGTCTGGCATTGCCGTAGTCATAGCATTCGTAATGTTACCAAATAGTAGCATTGCCTTGGCTCAGCAACAAACCAACCCAGCTAATGGTACAACGGCGACGCAGATCCCAAGTAATAACCAGACTTATCAGAGTCCAAATTCTATGACAATGAACTCCGCAAATTGGACCAGCTCTATATCGCTATTCAGTCCTATAATGGATGCATTTAAGTCCAGAATACATACAACCCTAAATGATGCTACCACAGATGCATTGAAAGCCATTGGAGGAGGTTTAAATTCATCAGCTGTAGCAGCATTTATTCATCCGGAGAGGGGATTCCTAGTTTATGATGTCTTTGTACTAGATGCTAGCAACAACATCCACCGAGTATTAGTGGATCCTGGAAACGGTAAGGTGCTATCTGTCAAATCCATGAGTTTGATAGATATGATGGCAAAGATGCACCCCTCCATGGGAATGATGGGAAGTCCTGGCATGATGGGACACGGTATGGGAATGATGGGAAGTCCTGGCATGATGGGTTCCTAAAACAACTCACGGTGCTAAATGATCTAAAAGGCTAGATAAAGATAACGAAAATGAAATTAACCTTTTATTTTCTTTCTTTTTATCGTCTTTGAGTAGGCATGGTAGATTAGATTCTTACCTGCTATATAACATTGTTAAATGGAAATAATTCTGATGCGCTGATCTTAAGTGATAGTTTATGGCATTCACAAGTAAGATTTTCAATATATTGTTCGCAATCAGTGACAGGTCACAATGAATTTTTTGAAATCATACTCTAAAATCAAGCCGTCTGTATGGAATAGACAAGGCAGAGAAATTATAATATGCTGAGAGGTTGATGACACTGCTGAATCCTCGAAATTGAACAAAGATAGACTCATTACTATAGCAATTCTAGCTGGCATATTCGGAGGATTAGTAGGGGGTCCCGTTACAAGCCTGGTATACTTTAATGCTTCTGGTGAAGAGAGATTCAAGCTATTCGTGGTTCCAGAGGTAATCGGCTTTATCTGTGTAGGTCTTATGATTTATTATAACAAAACAAAAACTAGATTAACTGACTGCTGGTAGACCATAATATGCTGTATAGATTATATTGCTTTAACACAAAATAATCGACTAATAAAAATACTGACCGTTGCAGTTATTAGGAACTGCAGGATTTTTTTTGAAAGCGTAGCTATAACTAGGACTCACTTTACCATCATCTACTATTAGGTAATCTCGCTCAATTGGCTGCCGATTTAGGAATTTTACTAGAGAGTTTTTTATTCCATCGGCGTATCTTTTTTTATGCCTCCAAAGTTGTGCCGGAGTAATGATGCACCATCTATGATTCGGCATATTTCTCCAGGGATGGTTTGCAGGGGCAGGCTCGGGGAACCATACATCTCCTGCATATCCTGCCAGATGCCCCTTTCTAAGACTTCTACAAGAGCTATGTATCGATAATTTTTCCTCGAGCTGCATTGACAAAGTTAATATCGAAACCCTTGAGCCTAGTACATACCCTCTGCCTAATCCTTCCTGTTCCTATGACTCCAACAGTTTTGCCTTCCAGGTCGTGTCTGTTTGCAGCAATTCCTGCAATATCCTCAATTACCATCTAGAACTTGTTTGTAAGCAGGATTATAATTTCGACCCAAACCCAAGATATGCATTACCACCCGTTCCGGCCATACTTACGACGTTGCTACACGTGATCTCCTCAACTGTAACATTATGGGTAGCTGCTGCAGCCAAATCTATATGATCTGAACCAACACCAGCAGTCAGAATCAGCCGAAGTTTTGGCGCCTTTGTGAGTCTCTGTTTCGTAATATAAGCCGGCCAAAACGGAGTAGTGATAACAACATCTGTGGTAGGAAGATGTTAGTCAAGCTCGTACTCTTGGTCAGTAAGTACTACGAGCTCATGGCCATTCTTTCCAAGAAAGTCAAGCCCAAGGGCGTTTTCAGCGCAGCCCAGTAAGTCTGAATTATTCGTTGCTTTTTCTCATCCTGGATAGAGGACTGCTATAATCTTCGAACATCCAACCTGCTAGACTAATCTAATTTAAGGCTATCTCAAAAACAAGTATCAGCCTATACAACAATCACTAGTTAGAGAAAATTTTTCAGCCACTGGAATCGATTTTACCGATTGATACCATAATATGTGTGACTAAGTAAAGTTGCTGATCTAAATTCATGATGCGACTCTCTTGTGGCCACGTTTCTGGAAACTTCTGCTATATTACATTGGTCAAGCTTTTAAAAGCTAAATCCTTTATCGGTATCTTTTTGGTTTATCTTACTCCTCACATTAATCTATTATTACGCTTTAATTTGGGGTTAGCAAATTTGTATACAAGCATTTTGTTGGCGGATTAATCCAATAGCTCAATATCCTAAATAAAGACTAAAAATGAATGTGGTACCAAACTAATGAAATTATCTAAAAGTTATTACCATGGCCTCTAGTATTCTACTATTCGGTAGCTATCCTAACGGATTTCCTGCCATGTACCAATTTCCTTTTGGTCTTTCATCAAACGTAATAATTATGTGTTCAGATTTAGTTTTTAGTATTTGTACTGCTGCATCCGTTACAGCCCGAGCAAATGCATCTTTCTGATCTTTAGTTCTACCAGGGTATAATGAAATAGCGATAATAGGCACATCGTAAGGAAGCAATTGACCTATTTATATATTTTTAAACCATGTCAATACAAATAATATAAATATTAGCCACTCCTAATAGTCGTAGTGCTGATTAAAACCAAACATGGCTTAATGTCATCCCCTACCTCGCGTTTTCTTACAACTCAGAATGCACTAGGCAAATACATCAAAAGTATAAGCATAGTGAACGCGGGATCGGCTCGTGAGTATCAACTCAGATTAAAGGGGTTCAATGAATTTGTCTTTATGGAATATAAAGCAAATTTGGATAATCTTATAATGAAGATTAATGAACGTTTACTTGATCCTTACGATGTCTTAAGCAGTTACATTTTATATCTCCAAACTAGCAACAATATTTCGACCCTAACTCTAAAACAACGACTAATAACCGCAAAGAACTTTCTTGAATATTTCGATGTTGAAATAAGTCCACGTAAATTCAAGCTCAAAGTAAAATTGCCCAAGGTTGTTCGGAAAGATATACAACCTCTAACTAAGAAGGATATCACAAATATATTGAATGCATGTTCTGACATCAGATTAAAGACATACGTAATGCTACTTGCTGCAACGGGGATGCGAGCATCTGAAGCATTATCTATCAGATTGGCTGATTGTGATCTGACTACCAATCCACCAAAGTTACTTATACGAGGAGAATTTACAAAAACAAAGGTATCTCGATTCGTCTTCTTAACTCAGGAACTCGTCCAACAAATTTCATTATGGTTGGAATATAAGCATCGTACACGCAGGGTATGTCTTAAAGGTAAAGAAAATGAAAAAACACACATTGAATATAGGACTCAAAGAAGAAATGATCGTGATTTATTATTAGCAGTGAATCAAGCTAATCCAAACATTAGATGGATATATAATCACTTTGCCAACAGTTTTGCTAAAACATTAGATAGGATGGGTATGGGTGACAGGGAAGAATTCGACCATGGTAGACGCCGGCGTATTACATTACATTCTATGAGACGTTTTGTTAAATCTACTATCTCAGATTTAGGCTATGGCGATTTTTCTGAGTTTATGATTGGCCATAGTTCCTCTACCTACTATCGACGTACAATCGATGAAAAAGCTGCGTTATTTCAAAAAATTGAACCATATCTGACATTTCTTGATTATCAACAGCTAGAAAGACGAGGGGCAGATATCTCGGCGCAGTTGCAGGAAAAAGATAAACAGATTCAGAGATTGGTAAAGAAACAAGAGGAATTTGAACAACTACTCCAAACACTTATAGATTCAGGTCAATTGAAACCAATACCCAATGCGACCCAATGATCTACTTAGATACGGATTCTGAGTATGCTTGAGCAGGTATTGTTTATACCGGATCAAAGATAACTATAACTTCAATAAACCTGCAAGAGATAACATACTATAGTAACCCCGATCTTCTACTATTGATTTGATCTGACTGTCTATAGTCTGTTCTAATTTATTATCATCTATTTGTTGTAGTTGTTGAAACGCCTTTGCAGTATCGACTGTACCTTGCGACTCCTGAAAGAAACTTGCTCCAGCTCCAATTGCCATATCGAGAACCCTTTTATCCAGCTTGGCAGCGTGGAGGAACGCTAGTGCATGAAATTTGAATAGTTTCTCAGCCAGTCCGGATTTGATCATCTCTCTGTAAAGATACTCAATGCTGCCAGTTTTTTCCATGGCTCTTTTTAATCGCTCGACGTCGTCGGCCAATATATATACAGAAAGCCTTCCTCCACGTTCGTTATAGATCGTTGTAGATGAGGATCTTCCATATGAATGAGATCTTCTATCCTGTTGCCGGCGAATCTCTTCTTCTGTAGTCAAATGGATGAAAATTCCTTGGTCTTCCTGTTTCTTTAAAACGTCCATCCGCAAATCGTGAGGACTGAGAAATTTCTTAACGAATTCATTGTTTTGTAATTGGCTGGCCACATCAATATATTGTTCCTTGAATGCGTTTTGTATATTGTTTGCAAGTTTTTGATTCAATTCTCCAGGTCTAATTTGTTGACCATGAGGACTAGTCATGGCATAGGTGATAGTAAATACCGCTGCAATATTACTATCTTTATTCACTGCTTTCAACAAGTACTCTTCTGCGTATTTCTTGGGGCTAGGATATTGTTGAGTAAGAGCATAGAATTTCACGGCATAATTTAGAACAACTTTATCTAAGATTTCTTTATCATCCTCATTCAATTCCAGACTGAGGTTTTTTGCATTTTCGACCATCAAATCATAAAATACCTTTACAAGAATTCAATGTATACTGTATATGCAATATGCAGAAGGTAATTAATGTAGCACTTCGGCAAGAGATTTACGATAAACTTCGAAATAAAGGAAAGTTCGGAGAATCTTTCTCTGAGCTTATATCGCGACTATTGGATGAATTAGATGAGAACGGTCTCTGGGTGGGATATAGAATCTGATCTCTCTAGAATCAACATCAAATGCAAAAAACTTCTATTTCCTTAGTCGAAGTTGCAGGAATTTCAATCATGTTGATTGTTGCGGTACGTGGTCAGGTTTAGGACTACATGTAATTTGCAGTTGTTTATGTCATGATAAAAAAGAGTTAGATATGCCGTTCCAAGGGGTTTCTAACTCTAGTCTTCAATCATCATGCGAGGAGGCAATAGCCTCAGATGATTGATAATACCAATATCTATCCTCCGCAAATTAAATCTTTTGACAAGATTGACCTAGATCGTGATTGGTTATGTCGAGAGGTAATTGAACAGATGAATTATACATTGAAGATTCTATGCGGCATAAATCCTGTTTCAAGTGCGGAAAGGATCACAGAATCAAACCTATCTTTGAAAGCGTCCTAACCAGTATAGACCACGTCCCAGAACTAATTTCGTTATTTTTCAAGGAAGAATCTAAGTAAGGATGAATGAATCCCATTACTATAATCATATTCCAGTTGCAGAAATCAAAAGACTTCATGAAATGGGTGTTATCTTGGTTCCACTTGCAGACGATGGAAGAACGCCTAATGTTTATGGGTTATTAACTGAAGATGACCGAGAGATATCAAAACAGGAATCTGATGACGGAGAAGAGCATCCGATAAACTATATTTACAATCACCCTGAGTTTTGGAATGTTCAAAGAATCGAAAGTGAAAAAATTAGATTTAAGAATGTTGCAACACTTCTTGGCAGGACACACCTTAGAGATCCAGACGGTCAACCATTATACCTTAATGCACTTGATATAGATAGTGAGCATGTGTTTACGGTTCTGGGTCGTCTTAGGGGCCCAAATGGGCAGGACGTTTATTTCATTGACGAAATGTGTAAAAATACATTTGTATCTAAGACAAAGAAAAAATATGGTAGACATATCTTCTGGCTGTCTCATGAACAACATACTCCCATTGGAACCAGACATTGTAAACATGGATTTGAATTTGAAATAAAGACCGACAACTCTCTTGGTCTAATAACCTTGCCACCTAGTAGGCATAGGGATGATTCCAATATTAGATATCACTCCATAGGTAAAGATAGGATTAAGATAATCGACAAAATGTATGACAAGTTATTAGCAATACTCGACGATTGACTTAGACCAACAGTTAACAAAACGACCACAGGAGACAAATACAGTAATCATAAAGACAAGAATATCCGAGATCAAGACAGCAGCCAAGATATTGAATACGTAGAATTTATTATTCAAACTATCGCTAATCGCCTTGAACCCATTTATAAGAAGGGTCATCGATATTCAGTCATTACGGGATTTGCAGGATTATCTCATAAACACAGTTTCACAAATATGATCTTAGCCGGCTTTTGTAGAAGATCCCTAATGCTACAGCCACCGGGTCGCTGAATCCGAAATCTAGATCGAGTTTCGTCAGCGAGCATGTGCCAGGCAAGATGGACTCGTAAAAAAGGAATATGCAATCATATCAAGAAAGCAGGTAAATTCTAGACGAAAGATAGATGAATGGGGCAAAATTAATACTTACTTAATCAGCTGCAATCAAATTATAGTATATATATAGCAGCAAATATTGTTTATATTGAATATCAAGAAAGGTAGGCTTTTCCACCCTCGTTGAATTGGAGTTCAATATATCTTCTAAACAGTGCGATTGCTATTTATTATTTTATTAGAAAATATTTCATTATTTTTTTCTGCGCCTTTTTCCACCGCTATAGCATCAGATGATGACTGTGGTGATTGTGTTGCATTTGCAACTATCATAGTATTATTATATATTGCATTGTTAAGAGACTCTTTATCTATATCTATTCCACCTTCACTATCAGAAACCGTATTATTGTAAATCTTATTGTGATGTGACTCTGAAATAGTTATAGCATTCTCCTCGTTGCTTATGATGTTATTTCTTGCAATGGAATCAGACATATTTCTGCTAAGCATTATACCCCTTTTGGCGTTACTATAGATCTTGTTATTTTCTATTGTTATGTGATGGCAATCCAGCGAACAAATTAAACCTATTCCACCATTATCATCAACGATATTGTTGCGAAAGATCATATGATGAGTTCCAGTATGCGGGTCAAAACCATAATGACCATTATGATGTATATGATTATTCACAACTACCATACCACCTACTCCACTGGAATAAAAGCCAAAATAGAGGTGATGGATGTTGTTACCTTTTAGTACACTTCCATTTCCACCGTCGTATCTCAGACCCTGCTTCCCCCCACCAACCCCTGATTCATATCCTAAATACGCTATCTCCGAATTAGTAATGTCTGTTGTGCCTGTTGCTTCATCTTCCACTCTTATATATGGTCTAGGATCGCCCTTTACCACTTTATTATCAGAAAGATCTCTTGTTCCGTTAGTCGTTGCATAATTGTTTGTTCTAGGATTCCAAGAAGTTATTTTCACCGAGTCAATTTTTAAGCCACCTAGTACATCTATTGAATATGCGGTCTTTCCGTCTGCAATTATTTTAAGCCACTTTACATCTTTTGAATCTATCTTAAGTACAGCTCCTTTATCAACTAAAATGCCTGCATTTAGCAACCATACTCCATTATTGGCCTGCCTGTCTAAAATGCTATCATCATTAAGCTGATTATCTATATCAGTTAGAGTCGCAGATTTGCATTTTATTGTAATTATTTTATTAGAAGGATCATAACTTAAGCAATTCTGATTCGAAGCAGAGGTAGGCGCAGTAGGAGAAATAGTAGTATTTGTCGTCGTCGTCGTCGGTGCTATCGCTGGTACTGTTTTCTCTGCAGTTCCCATTACACTCTCCGTTAAAGGCAGTAACAATAATAATGGAACAATCGTAAATAGCAAAAGTCTTGCAATTGCAAAAGAGGAAAACTTTATACTATTCATGCTATAATTATTATTATTGTTATTATTTATTATATATGTGATGAAATATAGTACAATATTTGTCATATAGTATAGTACTTTTAAAAGCTTATCTAAATCAACATGGGAAGAACTTTGCGGAACAATTTGGCTTGGGCGAGTTTATGAGGACGTACGAGATCGCCTGTGTGCCCGGCGAATGACGTGGACAACGGGATAAATCCTGAAGAGCTGTAGCCATTGGACGATAAAATGAGGAGAGCAAGAAAAGATAATAGAATTATAGAGTCGACGCCGGCGTCATCGGATTTATAAGTCATATTCGGCATTATGTATCTAGCTTTTGGCCGGCTAAGCAATTATACTTATCATGTTAACATAGGCTGGGTTGTCGGTCTAATATCTCTCCTGCTGGTGTTCTTGTGCGGACTGACTAATCTTTAGCCGGTGATAGTTATCGGGACAGTAACAGGATTTATAATATCCAAGGCTCTTACTCTAATGCTACCAAAATGCTGAAATCAGAACACTGATTAGATAAATGACTGCTTGAATAGGCTGAATTGATACTGATCTAATCGGATGCAATACTATAATATCACATTGTAACTACTCATGTTATGGGGCGTAAGGATTGGTATTATGTCCACCTTCCAAAACTTCTGGTCAAAAGATTGGATCAATTCCTAGAAACACCTAGGGCCAAAAGTATGGGTATGTCTAGTAAACCTGAGCTCCTAAGACACATGATAAATCAATTCCTAGATGAGCAGGAAGCCATTTACAACAAGATGGATTATGTAAGTGACATTATCTTAGAAATGAAGGATCGTGACCATGTTGTCTATACATATAATAATGAATAACAATTTAAGGAGATTGTTAATGCCTATGTAAGGCGGGGCATTGATCGCAATCAGATTAATGTCTTGCTTATCTACACAAAAGAACAACAGAAATTCATAGAATCAATTGACATAGCCCAAAACGTAAATTTTTTATTCAACTCACAAGATATAATAGTAATTCCA
>Ga0207663_10001791_pt1 | contig 10131 bp, 8 predicted proteins | sample LARL53metaG_FD_184346 | JGI IMG/M metagenome (GOLD analysis project Ga0207663, IMG submission 184346) | Corn, switchgrass and miscanthus rhizosphere microbial communities from Kellogg Biological Station, Michigan, USA - LAR L5-3 metaG... | ecosystem: Host-associated > Plants > Roots >...
CGCTTTGTCCGCTGGTGTAGCGGCACTTGGTCGGTTTGCATCTGCTTGCTGTTTCTTTTCCCGCTTTTCCTGATAGCGCTGGAGCTGCGCTTCGTAAACGGCGCGTTTGGCAGGATCGGATGGAAGTGATTGCTTACCATCTGCGATGGCTTTTATTACCTGTGGAGATGGAAACGTCTCGACCAACTCGCGAGTATCCATGCGAAGTGTTCTGAAAGGAGCAAGCCTGGCCGCGACCTCATGATCGTCGATCCGATCCGGATGCAACTGCTGGTCGATCCACTTATCTACGCCCATGCCAGTGATTCGGTCGATGTCGCCGGGGCGTGGACCGTAAGCCAGACGATTCAGCGCGTGCACGGCGCGCTTCTGCTCGTCCATTTGTACAGCGCTGAGGTCTCGCTTGTTCCTGTTGGCGATGGCGAACTGCACGGGAAGGGCAACCGCGAGCGCCAGCACGACAATCGAGAGACCGACTTGTCGTTTCTGAGCGTTCATAGAAAGCCAGAAGGCAGAAAGGCACCTAACGGATTGTTAACCCAAGAATATTGGAAAAGTTGCTAGATATTCATCTTAAGCATCACGGAAGGGATGTCGTCACAGGGATGGAGATCTCGGAGCATTTCCGGGACGTGGTGAGCCGTTGGTTACTCGACTTTCGAGTTCGCGGGGGAGCCAAAACCGATCTGAACGTATCCTGGTGACGGTTCGATTTTTGGTCACCAAAGGTGGAAGGGCAGCTACGTTAGGAATAAGCGGCCGTGGCTGACCTTATGTTGCAGGGTCGCGGCTAACTGGTCGACGTCGCCAGCGGCAATGTTGACAAAGGACCGGTTCTCGAAAAATGACACTCGGTTACTGCCCACCGCGTCGCGCCGCACTTGCAAAAGAAGTCCCTGTACCGCATTCGGATCGAATTTTTGTGGGGTCAACCGCACAATCTCACTCAAGGTGCTACCTACCGAAAGCGGCTCCCGATACGGTCGCTCGCTGGTCATGGCGTCGAAGGTGTCAGCCAGGCCGATGATGCGAACCGCCATGGCGACATCGTCCATGACCAAACCGTCTGGATAACCGGATCCATCTGCCCGCTCGTGGTGAGAACGCACGATCTCCGGGATACGCGGCCAGGGGAATTGAACGCCCGTAACAATTTGGTGTCCGACGACCGTGTGGTCGGCCATTTCCCGAAATTCTTCAGCATCCAGTGATGTGGGTTTCCCAAACAGCCGCTTGTCCACAGCAACCTTGCCAATGTCGTGCAGGTACCCGGCAGAGCGGAGACCGGCGACGTCGTTGGGGTCCATGCCCATAGCTTCTCCGATGGCGGAGGCATAGCGTCCCACACGGAGTGAGTGACCATGGATGTTGACGTGCTTAACATCGATCGCAGTGGCAAAAGCTTCAAGAGCGGTGTCGTAGAAACCGTGCAGAGATGCGAGCAGGCGGAGATTTTCTGAAACACGCTGTGCCAACGTCTGGGACAGTACGTGATTCTGTATGGCGATCGCCACGTAGTTGCATAGTAAATCGAGCGCGCCTAGTTCTTCATCGTCGAACAAGGCATCGCCTTCGCGACGGCCGAGAGCAACCATTCCGACGAGTTTGCCCCCCACTTTGAGTGGCGCTACGCACTTGAAAAGCTCAGGCGCGACGTTTCCGTTCGCGCTGAGGAATACGTCATAAGAGCCAGGCGCCAGAACAACCGGTCCGCGTGCCGAAGTCAGGGCGTGTACATGCTTTGGCAAGAGTGGCATGATTGCAGGCTCGGGCATGAGTGAGAAGCCCTCGGCTGCAATCGAGGAGAGCATCGATGGCTTGTCGCTGTAGGTGAAGAGCACACCTTCGCGCGCGCCGCCAGCCTGCAGCAATGCCGAAACCATCGCTCGCGCGGTCTGCGAGAACTCCCGCTCGGCCGTTATCTCAGGGCCCAGATCGGACAGTGCTTCTACAGTTCGCAGCAGCCGCCGCAAATTATTTTTCTGTAAAGCCACGCACGTATGCGAGCAATTACCAGAGCAAAAAAAGAGTAACACGTGCCGTAACAGCAGCATATGAAGGTTGTTGGTTAGTTTGGTGCTCTAGAAGTGCCGCTGCAGATGCCAAAATTTCTCCACGACCAGTAACGTCCTGGGAGGTTCGGCGGACGCGACCTCTTCGTGTTCCAGCACCCAGGTGTCTCCATGTGGGACAAACACCGCGTTCAAACCGGCGCCCAGGGCGGGATTGATATCGGATTTTGGACTGTTGCCAATCATCCAGGTGGCGTCAGGACTCAGACTGTACTTCGAAATCACCGCCTGGTAACTGGGAACGTCCTTTTCAGACACGATCTCCACTGCTGCAAAATAGTCCTTCAAGCCGGATCGCTCGACCTTGCCATTCTGTTCTGCAAAGGCTCCCTTGGTCATCAGGATCAGGTGATGGCGCTGAGAAAGATACTGAAGCGTCTCGGTCACGCCGGCAATAATTTCGACAGGATGGCCTGCGATCGTGTGAGCAAATCCGTTGATCGTTTCGTGCAGAGCTGGTGTAATCGTCTCAATCGCCAGACGCTCAAAGGTTTGCACCAGGGAATGCGCGAAACTGTGTAATCCGTATCCGTGAGTCACGATAGACTCGCGCTCCACCTGATTTAGAACCTCACGAACCTGTTCCGGAGAATATTCATGATGATTCAGAAAAGCGATGAATTTGCCGATGGCGCGTTCGAAGTAAATGTTATTTTCCCACAACGTGTCGTCAGCGTCGATCAACAGGGTTTGAGCGCCATTCGAGTTCGTCTTTGCGACCATGAGCAAACATGATAGCTAGAATGGAAGGCGCTTGGCGAGGCCACTTCATTGCTCTGATAAGATTGTGGTTCATGGATACTTCGAAGTTAGCGATCCTTCCGCTGCTGGCTTTTCTGATTGTTTCTCCTACTTCAGCTCAGAAGACCAGGAAGCCGATGACGGGATCGGCCGCGCGAGGCGCGGGTTCGGAAAACGCACAAGTTGTACCTGATTTGGCTCAGCGCCTGGATAAATTCAAACGTGTCCAAATGCCGTTTCATTCTGTCGGTTTCAGCGTACAGGAAAGGAAGATGGTCACGAAATTGGTGGACGCGTGCCGGTATCTCGAAGACATTTATTGGCGGCAAAGCGATCCTGAAGGTCTGACGCTCTACCAGTCCCTGGCGGGCAGTAAAAATGCGAAAGACCAACAACTACGACACTATCTTTGGATCAATGGATCACGCTTCGATCAAATAGAACAGAACCATCCATTTGTCGGCAATCAGCCCATCCCGCCGGGACGAGGATTTTATCCGGAGGGCCTGACTCGCAAACAGATCGAGCAGTATGTGCAAGAGCATCCTGACAAGAAAGCGGAGCTCTACAGCTCTACGACTGTGGTTCGTTGGCATGGCGATCAGTTGGAAGGGGTTCCGTATCACATTGCCTACCGGTCGTTTTTGGACCCGGCAGCTCGCGATCTTCGCGAGGCGGCCGGTCTCAGTCCAGATCCGGCATTCGCGAACTTCCTGCGTCTGCGTGCCGACGCTTTATTGGACGACGATTATTACAAGAGCGACCTGGCTTGGCTGGATTTGAAAGATCCCAAGTTCGATGTAATCTTCGCGCCGTACGAAACCTACAGCGATGGTCTTCTCGGGGTGAAGGGATCGTACGGCGCCTCAGTCCTGATACGAAATGAGGAAGAGAGTCGTAAGCTGGCCTTGTTTCAAAAATATGTAGCGGACATCCAAGACTCCTTGCCCCTGGCTCCCGAGGATAGGCCTTCCAAGCATGGCCTCCAAACTCCGATGGAAGTTATGGACGCACCCTATCGCGCCGGCGATTTGCGTCATGGATATCAGGCGGTTGCAGACAATCTACCCAATGACCCACGAGTGCACGAACAGAAAGGCAGCAAGAAAATATTTTTTAAGAATTTTATGGATGCGCGGGTCAACTACGTAATTCTTCCTCTCGCGCAATACATGATGATCTCGGATCAGGCTGCCAAAGCTTCGGCAGAAGGATATCTGCTCAGTACGGTCCTGCATGAAATGGCCCATGGACTCGGCCCGGCGTACGCTCATGGCATAAGCGGCAAGGTGATGATCCGGGAGGCCATTGGCCCCGCCTATGGAGGGTTAGAAGAAGCCAAGGCTGATGTTGTTGGCATGTTCGGGGTGAAGTGGTTGGTGGATCATGGGGTTCTACCCAGAGAGAAGCTGGAGGAATATTACGCGTCTTACGTGGCAGGAATCTTCCGCACCATCCGCTTTGGTGCGGGCGAGGCACATGGCCAGGCGGAGATGATGGAATTTAACTATCTGTCGGAACGGGGAGCCATCAAGCGCCGATCTTCAGGTCAGTATGCCATCGATTACGGCATCATGCCTGCCGTCCTCAGCGACCTATCCAAGGAACTTCTGGATATCGAAGCCACGGGCGACCGCATACGTGCAGAAAACTGGTTCAGAAAATATGACGTAGTTCCGAGTGACTTGCAGGTGACACTGAAAGCAGCGTCGAAGGTTCCGGTTGACGTTGACCCCGTGTTCTCGTTCCCGGAAAAAGTGAGGTAGGATTTCAGTGAGTTGGAAGCGGGCAATGAACCATAAAGCTAGGAGCCAAAGGCTGAGGCTAACGGCTAAAAGCTTTTTATCCCACGAAATCCACCCGCGCCTCGCGTGGAATAATCCCAGCCTTGTGACCCATGTCAAGCAGGCGACGCACCGCTTCTCGGCCATCCCGTCCATAATCCAGGGTGCGTTCGTTAACGTACATGCCGACAAATTTATCGGCAAGTTGCGAATCGACATCGCGGGCAAATTGCATGGCGTAAGCGAGTGCTTCGTCGCGATGGTCGAGAGCATACTGAATGCTATCGCGCAACGCCTTGGAAACGGTCGAAGTCAATTCGGTTCCCAAGCTGCGCCGGATGGCATTGCCCCCAAGGGGTAGCGGCAACCCCGTCACCTTTAGCCACCATTTGCCCAAGTCGACAATGCGTTGCAACCCCGCCTTCGAATACGTCAGCTGGCCTTCATGAATAATCAATCCGGCCTCGTAGTTTCCCGCGACAATTTGCGGAATGATCTGATCGAAGGGTACGACTTGCGTTTCAATCCCAGGGGCGAAAAGCTTTAGAGCAAGATAGGCAGTGGTTAGCGTCCCAGGGACCGCGATGCGTTTCCGCTTGATTTCACCTGGGGAAAAACCCTGCGCAGCCACGATCATCGGTCCGTAACCATCGCCCACGCTGCCTCCGCTTGAAAGCAAAGCGTAGTTGTCCTGAATATAGGGATAGGCGTGGAAAGAGATTGCCGTGACATCGTAAAGGCCTTTGCCTTCCCGCGCTTTCTGATTCAAGGTTTCGATATCACAAAGGGTGTGGGTAAAACGGAGACCTGGGACGCGTACCTTATTCGTGGCAAGAGCGTAGAACATGAAAGCGTCGTCGGAGTCCGGACTATGCGCGATGCTGATTTCGCGGACCGAGGAGTCAACGCGGGCCGAATCCCTGGTCTGAGGTTCAACCGTATCCGCCACAACATTTTCGGAAGGTACACCGATGACGCTCATGAATGCTCCTTACGCGCATATTGCCAGCCCGTCGATGCTCCAGCGGCTAACATCACCTTAATTATTTCTGCGAAGACGAACCAATAGAGTCCGAAACGTAACGCTTGAATCAATGAATGTGTGATCACGGCCAGCCACGAGAGACCACCGGCAAACAGCACAACTTCAGCCAGAAAGCCGGCGACGCAGGCGCGCACGAACGTTCGATTACCTTGTTCCATGATCCAACCCGCGAGCGCCGCCACAAATGGATAAACCAGCAAGAATCCACCCGTAGCGCCTAGCAGTTGAGCGATGCCTCCGGGGCCGGCAGGATTGAAAACCGGAATCCCGCTTGCTCCTTCGATCAGGTAGACCGCCATCGCAGCGAATCCGCGACGGCTTCCCAGCGTAAGCCCGACCAGCAGGACGCCAAAATTCTGCAGCGTTAACGGCACCGGGGTGAACGGCAGAGGCACGGTGACGCGAGCGCAGAGAGCCACCAGGAGGCTGGCGCTGACAACTATCGCCGCCTGTTCCGCCCAATAGAGCGTGCGGCCACCTCCGGTTACTACGAGACTATCGAACTTCGCCATGTTGGCAATCTCCGGTGTAATGAGCTGACATTTCGAGGTCAGATCGGGCACTGATCGTAGGCAATCTTACGCTGAATCCTGGCCGTGAGTTTCTCGGGAGGGCGTCTCCTTCATGTGGCGTCGCACCCGAAGATAAGCTGCAAGTGCGACCAGAGACACGGAAACCGTGCTCAAAGCCAGAATTAGAAACAACCAGATCATCCGCACGATGTCCTAGGATATCAAAAGGACTTGCCATGTGCGCAGGGAAGGCATGGACGGCCTCTGGTTGACCTCACTTACCAGCCATGGCCCGTTCAACATCGTCGGCGGTGTGTGGCAATTTCTCGGTCAGGTTGATCAGCCGGCCGCTTTGGTCTACGTAAAGAATGTCTTCGATTCTCACTCCCAGCTTTTCCTCGGGGATGTAGATACCCGGTTCAAGAGTAAAGACGGCGCCGGGACCAAGCGGGATGTCGTAATCACCCGGATCATGGACATTCAGTCCCACGTAGTGGCCAAGTCCGTGAATGAAATATTTCCCCAACGGCTCGCCGTGTAAATCCTTGCCGTGAGAATTGATGTAGTTGTAAGCCACGTCCTGAAGTGAGTCCGGTTGATTACGACGCAGGCGCGACTTACCAGAGAGGAAAGCGACCGCGGCAGCCTGTTGCGCTCCCAGGACGATGTCATAGATCTCGCGTTGACGGGCCGTAAACTTGCCGGAAGCCGGCAGGGTGCGAGTGATATCCGAGGCGTACATGGAATATTCGCCGGCGGCATCAATCACAACCAGGTCCCCCGCCTGCATCGTGCCCGAGTCGGCGGAATAGTGCAGCACGGTTGAATTGAAACCTGATCCCACGATGGGAGCATATGCTGGACGTTCGCAACCGCGTTTTCCCCACTCGTACTGCATCAAAGCCGAAATTTCACGTTCGGTAACGCCGGCCTTTACCGTATGCATGGCCGCGAAGTGAGCCGCCATCGAGGCATCGGTGGCTTGCCGTATGCGCTCAATCTCTCGGGCATCTTTGAAAGTTCGAAGAAAGGACAGAATCGGCCGGACATCCCGAAAAGACACGCCTACGGGAAATGAATTTGCACGATTTAGCCAGGCCAGAGGAGCGGTCGAGTTGGATGTTTCATCACCCGAGGGTACATCGGTATAAATGGTCACTCGCTCCGTCGGTAGCAGATGGACTAGGTCTGCACGTAAATTGTCAATTACTTCGACGCGATCGAAACCAGTGATCTTTCCAGCGTCGGGGTTTTCCGGACCAAGCTTTGGTCCTGTCCACTTCTCTTGCGACGGATTATGGTTCGGAAGAAACAGGATTTCGGTGTAAGCGTTATCCGCCGTGGTAGAGCCAGCCATGATAAGCAGCGCCGCGCCCGGTTCACTCCAGCCAGACAGGTAGAAAAAATTATCGTCGGGACGATAACCGTAAAGATCATTGGGCCCTTCGGCTTCATCGGAAGCGAACAAGAGGACAGCTCCGCCAGTCGTTTTGCTCGCAATCGCTTGCCGCCGCATTTTGAAGTCCGCGTTGGGTTGGCGGTCAAGCGCCCATGTCCGTTGAGAAAGAAAAAAGCACAGCAGAAAAATGGTTGGGATCCCAATTCGTGGCTTCAGTTTACTTTCCTCCGCTGGTTACCGATTTGCTCGCGGCAATCAGTGCATCCACATTGCTCTTATCTACCAGGGTTGAGCCGGTGTCGACGAATCCAGGTATGGGGGAGAAGCTGTCCCGCGCCCAGTCGGCCGTCAGGTTGCTCAATTTGTGATGGTAGAGATCATCGAGCATTTTCAATCCCACAAAACTCATGGTGTAAGGCTTTTGCGAGATGGTGGCTGCTATGACGCCCTTCTGGATCCAACTCAAAGTGTCTTCGTCAGTGTCCATCGCGAGAACGACCTTATCTTTAACACCATGCTGGCGCAGGACCGTGGCAACCTCTTTTCCCGCCAAGGCCTCCAGGCAGACGAAGCCGTCGGTCCGTTCCTTCTTATCATTTCCGAGGACTTCCGTGGCTGTGTCGAAAGCTACCCGAGAGTCGCCCTTCATGTCGATTACGCGCGTGATCTTGATTTGGGGAGACGCTTCCAGGGCGTCGCGATAACCACGCAGACGCTCTTTCAGGTTGGATTGTTCGGGTATCGTGAAAACCACAACATTGCCCTTACCATTCAGTTCCTTCGCCAGCCGTTGACCACCAATTTGTCCGGCGTGATAGTTATCTGTGCCGATGAAAAGCAGCCGTTTGCTTGAGGGCGCGTCCGAATCTACGGTAATCACGGGAATGCCGGCAGCCACGGCTTTATCGATATCGTCCTTTAACAAGCTTGGATCGGCGACCGAAACCAGGATTCCAGTGGCTTTATTTTGTACCGCCTGCTGGAATGCCTTCTGCTCTGCCTTGGGATCGTAGGTGTCAGGCCCATCGAACTCAGACCGCACCTTGAGTTGCTGGGCAGCCTGGAATAAACCAGCCGAGCCAGCTTGCCAGTATGGAATTTTGACATTAGTGGAAATTTCATAATATTTTTCGTCCTGGTCATGCGCGCTTCCACAACTGGCCAGAAAAAACAAAAGTACGCAGCAGGATATTTTGGCAACTACTTTGAACTGGCTCATCGCTTCCTCCTGGTAGAGCAGCCGACGCGACCGCGCCTCGGCAGGAGCGCCCAAGCGGTACGAATTCTAAACCCACATGCCGGGAAAGGAAAGAATTGCAATCCAAGGCAGACGCGAGCGCCCCGCTCATGCTTCGCGAGCGAAAATCCATAACTTGAACCGGAACCAGAAATTCTGAAACTGCCATCCCGCTATACTCCCACGGGGAACGGCTTTGTATGCGTCTCTGCGCCCAGAGCCAAGCCAGAAAATCTTCCCTGCAGCAAAGACATCAACCCGGTGTACCAGTAACCCACCACGAACAGAACCAGAAATGGCACGGTAATGTAGTTTTCGTTGGCGATGGCGTAGTAGACCGTGAGTGCAAAATAGCTGCCAATCAAAAGCTCCAGCCAGGGGACCCATCCCAGTCGTCGGCGATATTTAGTTGCGTTGATTTTGTCTTTCTTTGATTCCACCCGATATTTTGGGGTACGGGCAAAAGCGGATTTCTGTCCCAGCAGGGCTTCAAGAACCGCGCGTGTATTGGTGACAGTTAAGCCGATTCCCAACGCCATCAAAAAGGGAAGATAGAGAAGTGCTCGGGGCCAACTCTTCGGAAATAACTCCCGCTGGGACACTAGATAAAAGCTGGAAATCGAAAAAGTGGATGCCATGAACAGCGGCAGATCGATGTAAACCATCTGAAACCAGCCCTGGTAAAAACGGATGATCATCGCTGGCAGCAACAGCACCGAGAGCACCACCATTAAGGGATAGCTCAAATTCGCCGTCAGGTGGTACCAGGCTTCCACCTTCACTCGAAGCGGCTGATCGCTTTTCATCACGCTGGGCAAAATCTTTTTCGAGGTCTGAATCAAACCCTTTGCCCATCGAGCCTGCTGGGTCTTGAAGGCTGTCATTTCAACAGGCAGTTCGGCGGGACACTCTACGTCCTGCAGATAAACGAATTTCCATCCCTTCAGTTGGGCTCGGTAAGAGAGGTCGGTGTCTTCGGTCAGCGTGTCGTGCTGCCAGCCCCCGGCTTCTTCGATAGCAGTGCGCCGCCACATTCCCGCGGTGCCATTGAAATTAAAAAACACCCCGCTCCGCGCCCGTCCCGAATGCTCAAGAACGAAATGGCCATCCAGCAGAATGGCTTCAACCTCGGTAAGAAAGGAGTAGTTCCGATTGATGTGGGTCCAGCGAGTCTGCACCATGCCGATTTTGAGGTCGGTGAAGTGGTGAACCGTTCGCAAAAGAAAGTCTTGCGGCGGGACGAAGTCAGCGTCAAAAATCGCGATAAATTCACCTTTCGCCGATTCCATTCCCTCGGCTAGTGCCCCCGCCTTGAAACCTTCGCGGTTGGTGCGATGATGA
>Ga0207663_10001792_pt1 | contig 10130 bp, 12 predicted proteins | sample LARL53metaG_FD_184346 | JGI IMG/M metagenome (GOLD analysis project Ga0207663, IMG submission 184346) | Corn, switchgrass and miscanthus rhizosphere microbial communities from Kellogg Biological Station, Michigan, USA - LAR L5-3 metaG... | ecosystem: Host-associated > Plants > Roots >...
GAGCGGCTCGGGATGTCCGACCACTCGTGGGTCCACATGCAGATCGTCCTCAACATCGCCTTGCGGCTGCTGCGACTGCTGGTCAAGGCCGGGGTGGAGCCGGCGCTCGTCTCCGACCACGGCATGGCGGCGCGCGACGCCGAGGTCGTGGTCGCCGGCGGCGCGCTCCTGCACGACGTCGGTATGTCGATCCACCGCGCCGACCACGAGGCCTACAGCCTCTTCCTTGCCGCCACCGCGCTCGAACGGCTGCTTGCCGACGCCTACCGCGAGCCGGAGCGGACGATCGTCGCCTCGGAGGTCCTGCACGCGATCATCGGCCATCGCCGCCGCGGCGAGCCGTACACGCTCGAAGGAGGGGTGGTGCGTGTCGCCGACGCGCTCGACATGGCCCAGGGCCGTACCCGGCTTCCGCTCGAGGCGGGCCAGGAGGGCATCCACTCGATCTCCGCCGCGGCGGTCGACGAGGTGCGGATCGAGGCGGGGGAGACGCGGCCGGTGCGGATCGAGATCGAGCTCAACAACTCCGCCGGCATCTTTCAGGTCGATGACCTGCTGGCGACGAAGATCCGCGGCACCCCGCTCGAGGGCAGGGTCGAAGTGGTGGCGAAGATCGAGGGCGAGACCGAGAAACGCCTGCTGACCGGCTTCAGACTCGACTGAGCGTCAGCTAGCGCTGAAGGTCGTAGTGGCGCTGTTCCTTACGCCGCTCGAGCCTTTCCTGGATCAGCGAGAGGACGATCACGGTGATCGCGAAGAAGGCGATCACGCCGAAGCAGAAGAAGGTGACCGTCTTGTCGGTGGTGGGGCCGGCCAGCCCAGTGCCGTTATCGGCGAGCGCGAGCGGAGCCGCGAGTAGCGCCGAGACGAGCGTCACGAAGAGCGCGGCGAAGAGGCTGGTGGAGCGGCCGATCCTCACGGCGGCCAATTTACAGGACCGGCCTGGCGGAGCGCTGGAGACGCCCGGGGGGTCCGGCGCCGGGCCTATCGTCGGCACATGCTCAGCGCGCTCGGCTGGGGGGCGCTTGCCGCCTCGTCCCTCTTGCTGGGGGCGTTGCTCGCCCTCTCCCGCCACTGGCCCGCTCGCTGGATCGGCCTCGTCCTCGCCTTCGGCGCCGGGGCGCTGATCAGCGCGGTCAGCTTTGAGCTGGCGGCTGAGGGAATTGCGGTCGGGAGCTTGCGGGCAACCGCCGCCGGCCTCGGGGTCGGGGCGCTCACCTACTTCGTGCTCGACGGGGTGATCGCGCGGCGCTTCTCCGGAAGCCGTGGCCGGAGGGGGAGGGCCAGCGGGTCCGACCCTGGCACCTCGCTGGCCCTCGGCGCCTTCCTCGACGGCATTCCCGAGCAGCTCGTCCTCGGCATCGGGCTGGCATCGGGCGAGGGCGTCGGGGTCGGCCTGCTCGTCGCGATCTTCGTCTCCAACCTTCCCGAGGCGATCGGCTCGGCCAGCGAGATGAGGGAGGCGGGCGTTGGCGGCGGCGGCGTGCTCGCGCTCTGGGCGGGTGTGGCGGCGATCTGCACCCTCGCCACCGTCGCCGGGTACGGCATCGCCGACGTCGCTTCGGGCGAGTTGCGCGCCGCAATCGACGGCTTTGCCGCCGGCGCCCTCCTGGTCATGCTGATCGACTCGATGATTCCCGATGCGACCAAGGACTCCGGGCGCGTCGCAGGTCTCGTGACGACGCTCGGCTTCGCCGTGGCCACGGCCCTCTCCAGCCTCTCCTGATCGGGGAAAGAGCGTCGTCGTGTGGCCGAAGCGCATGGTCGTCTTCTGGCGCACGTTCGGCGGACGGGCACTCCCCACGTGGCGCCCACGACCTCAACGCTCTCCCCTCGGCAGCTGAACGCGTATCCGACATTGACCCCCTGGAGTGTGGTCGATGTCGGATGCGCGGTCGTTTCGACCATCGAGGTGGCTTTGCCGAGCTCCCCGGCGTCTCGCTTGCGCGTGGTCGTGACTTGAGCCGCTCCCTCTCTAAAAAAGCGAACGGCCCGGGGCAGTGGGCCGTTCGCGGTGACGAGAGAGGAGTCTCGTAGGTGCAGAGTGCCTTACCCGTGGCCTACAGGGGTGAACATTCCGAGAAGGGAGGCCCCTGCGAGATACCGCAAATTAGGCATTTTGCGCTGTGAAAATCCGGTGAACGCGGCCTTTCAGCCGGGCCTCCGCCGCTCTTGCCGCATACAATCGCCCCGACTTGAACGCCCCGCAGACCATCAGGCTGGCGGTCATCGACGATGACAGCGGGTTCGTCACCGTTCTCTCCAAGCGGACCGAGACCGCCGGCTGGCAACAACGAGTGCTGACAAGCGCGATCCCGCCGGAGGAGCTGGTGGCGATGAAGCTGAACGCGCTGCTGATCGATCCCAGCGTGCTCGGCGAGGAAGCATGGTCCTACCTCGAGCGCGTCTGCGGGATGCTGCCCGACCTCGGGGTCGTCGTCTGCAGCGGCCGCTCGACGGTCGCCCAGCGGGTACGCGGGCTCCGCCTCGGGGTCGACGACTGGGTCGCCAAGCCCTGCCACCCCGAGGAGGTGATGGCCCGGATCGAAGCGGTTTCCCGCCGGCGTCGGCGTAGCCGCCCGCACGAGGAGTCCGGGCCGCTGGTGGTCGGCGAGCTGGAGATCCGTGCCGACCAGTTCCAGGCGTTTGTCTCGGGCGAGAGCCTCGACCTGACCCGGCGCGAGTTCGAGCTGCTCCAGCTCCTCGCCGAGGCGAAGGGACAGGTGCTCGAGCGGGAGACGATCTACCAGCGCGTTTGGGGATACGCGATGGCCCACGGCGACCGCTCCGTCGACGTTTTCATCCGCAAGTTGCGGCAGAAGCTGGAGAAGCGCTCGCCGGGTTGGTCCTACATCCACACCCACTTCGGGGTCGGCTACCGGTTCGACCCGGAGGCCGCTGAAGGGACGATCGAGGGGACGCCGAAGACCCGGCCCGAGGAGCTGGCGGATTCACAAGTAGTTCACAGGAGCTTTACGGCCGCGTAACCGCGCTCGCTCCGGGCGTCGAGATGCTCGGGTGCGATGTTGGAGATTCGGCCGGAGGAGCACGCGGCGCTCGTCGACGGCAGACCGCTCAGCCTGACGATGCGCGAGCTGCAGCTCCTGACCACGCTGGCCGCCCATCCGCAGCGAATCCTCACGCGAGAGGAGCTCTACGCCAAGGTTTGGGGGCGGGAGCCTCGCCACGACGACCGTTCGGTCGACGTCTACGTCAGCCGCCTGCGCTCGAAGTTGAGCGAGGCGCTGCCCGGCCAGAGCCTGATCCACACCCACAGCGGCATCGGGTACCGCTTCTCTCCCGACGGGTAATGCGGCAAAAGCCCACCTTTGCGGGAGGCTTTTACATTTTTTTTACAACCTCGATACAGCCGGATAACAAGCTCCAAGGGGGCCGCTGAGAGTGTGGCACCGAATCTCAGATCGTCATCGAAACTAAGGAGATACGCGTGATCAAGAGACTCCTCAGCGTCGGCCTTGCCCTGGCGCTCGCGATTCTCGTAGCGGCCTGCGGCAGCTCGTCGAGCGAAGAATCCAGCGGCGGTTCCGGCTCGCCCCTGATCGGTGCCGGCAGCACCCTGGTGGCGCCGCTGATGTCGAAATGGCAGTCCGACTACGCGAGCAAGACGGAAGAAACGGTCACCTACGGAGCGATCGGCAGCGGCGGAGGAATCGCTCAGATCACCGGCCGCACCGTCGACTTCGGCGCCTCCGACGCGCCGCTGACCGAAGAACAGTTCGAAGAAGCGAACGCCAAGGGCGAAGTCGAGCAGATCCCCTGGGCGCTGAGCGGCACCGTGCCCGCCTACAACGTCAGCGGGGCGCCCGAAGAACTGAAACTGAGCGGCGAAGTCCTCGCCGGCATCTACCTCGGTGAAATCACCTCCTGGGACGACCCGGCGATCGCCAAGCTCAACCCTGGTGCCAGCCTGCCGAGCACCAAGATCACGCCGGTCTACCGCAGCGACGGCAGCGGCGACACCTACGCCTTCACCAACTACCTCTCCACGGTGAGCTCCGACTTCAAGTCGAAGGTCGGGACCTCGACCGAGGTCAAGTTCCCGACCGGCGTCGGCGCCGAAAAGAACGATGGCGTCTCGGCGGCGATCTCGCAGACCGACGGCGCGATCGGGTACGTCGGCCTCGCCTACGCGCTGCAGAACGAACTGAGCATGCCGCTGGTCGAAAACTCGGCCGGCGAATTCCCGGAACCCGGGGTAAAAAGTGTCGAAGCGGCCGCCGACGCGGTCAGCAAGATCGGGCCGAACAACGAAATCTCGCTGGCGGACCTGCCGTCCAGCGCGAAGGGCGCCTACCCGATCTCCACCTACACCTACGTGATCGTCCCACTCGAAAGCGACAAGGCGGAAGCGCTGAAGAAGTTCATCACCTACGCGATCGGCCCGGGCCAGGAATTCGGCCCGGATCTCGACTTCGCGCCGCTGCCGAAGCAGGTCATCGCCGCCGGTAAGAAGGCGATCGCCAAGATCGGCTAATTAGGTGGAGTCCGGAGCCCTCATTGCGCCTGTTCTGCGGGCCCGGCGAAACCGCAAAGACCGCATCGGCGACCCGCTGCTGCGGGGCCTCTCCGGCCTCGCGGCAGCGGTCGCGGTCGCGGCGATCCTCGGGATCGCCTACGAGGTGATCGACGTCGCCTCGCCGGCGATCTCCAAGTTCGGCATCGGCTTCGTCACCACCAATGACTGGAACCCGGTCACCGGACGCTTCGGCGCCGCCCCCTTCCTCTACGGCACCGTCGTCACCTCCGGGATCGCGCTGCTCCTCGCCGCGCCGCTCTCGATCGCGATCTCGATCTACCTGACCGAGCTCGCGCCGCGCCGCCTGCGCCGCCCGGTGGCGACGCTGGTCGACATGCTGGCGGCGATCCCGACCGTGATCCTCGGTCTCTGGGGCATTCTCGTCCTCGGCCCGTTCATGCGGGACACGGTCGAGCCGGCGCTGAAGAGCGTCCTCGGCTTCCTCCCGATCTTCAGCGGCGACCCCTCCGCTTTCGGTTACCTAACCGCGGCGCTGATCCTGACGATCATGATCACGCCGATCATCACCAGCGTCACCCGCGAGGTCTTCGAGACGGTGCCCCCGGAGCTGAAGGAAGGCTATTACGCGCTCGGCGCGACCCGCTGGGAGATGGTGCGGCGGGTCGTCCTTCCCTACTCGCGAGCTGGGATCGTCGGCGCCTCGATCCTCGGCCTCGGGCGGGCGATCGGCGAGGCAATCGCCGTGGCGCAGGTGATCGGCGGCGCCTACGCGATACACACCTCCCTCTTCCACACCGGCGGCACCCTCGCCGCCCAGATAGCCGCACAGTTCGCGGGTGCGACGAGCCAGCTGCAGAAGGCTTCGCTGGCCTACCTCGGGCTGATCCTGCTCGTCTTCGCCGTGATCGTCAATGTGATCGCCCGGGTGATCGTCCGTCGCGGCCGGCTGCCCGAGGCCGAGTTCACGCCTACAGAGGTGGAGGCTCTATGAGCGCTGCGACCGATCACAGTTTGTTCGCGCACGGCTCCGGCCTGCGCCGTCGCCGCCGCGTCAACCGGGCGGTCGAGCTCTCCTCCACGGTGGCCGCGCTGCTCGCCGTCGCGGTCCTCTTGATCGTCGTCGGATCGGTGCTGCTGAAGGGGCTCGGCGCCCTCAGCCTCCACTTCCTGACTACGCCGACGGCGCTCTTCGGCGAAACAGGCGGGGGCATCTCCAACGCGATCATCGGCACCGCGATCATCGTCGCGATCGCCGCCGCGATTGCGATCCCAATCGGCCTCCTGGTCGCGATCTACACGACGGAGTTCGCGCCGCCTCGCATCGCCCACCCGGTCCGCTTCGTCCTCGACGTGCTCAACGGCGTGCCGACGATCGTCACCGGGATCTTCGTCTACGGGCTGATCGTCGTGCCCCAGGGGAACCAGAGCGGCTACGCGGCCTCGGTGGCGCTGGCGATCGTGATGCTGCCGATCGTCGCCCGCACCGCGCAGGAGGTGCTGGAGCTGGTGCCGCTGACGCTGAAGGAGGCGGCGAACGCGCTCGGCATCGCCCACTGGCGGACGACGGTGCGGGTGACGATCCCGACCGCGGCCGGCGGCCTGCTCACCGGGGCCCTGCTCGCGGTGGCCAGGGTGGCGGGGGAGACGGCGCCGCTGCTCCTGCTCTGCTCGATCTTCGCCCCCGGCAACCTCACCGATCCGAGCCAGGGATTGGCCTCGATCCCGATCTTCATCTTCCAGGCCTCGGAGTCGCCGAGCCCGACCGCCCACACCGAAGCCTGGGCGGCGGCGTTGATCCTGATCGCCTTCGTGCTCCTGCTCAACGTCGTCGCGCGAGTTTTTTACGCCCGCTCCCGCCAAAGGATGGAAGGATGAGCAAGATCGCCGAGCAAGCCCGACAACTGTCCTCCCAGCAGGTCCCGGCCGGCACGGCCCGCCCGCAGGTACCTCGCCGCGATCGCGGCAACGTCGAGCTGGCTGGGCTCAACGCCTGGTACGGGGCCAACCACGCCGTCAAGGGCATCGACCTCGGCTTCGACGCCGGCCTGGTCACCGCGATCATCGGGCCCTCGGGCTGCGGCAAGTCGACGATGGTCCGCTGCATCAACCGGATGCACGAGGAGATCGCCGGCGCACGTGCTGAGGGCCACGTGCGGCTCGATGGCATCGATCTCTATGACCCGGCGATCGACGTGGTCGCTGTGCGGCGCCACGTCGGCATGGTCTTCCAGAAGCCGAATCCGTTCCCGACGATGTCGGTGCTCGACAACGTCACCGCGGGCCTGCGGCTGACCGACGCCGGCAAGGGCGAGATCGAGGATCGCGGCCGCGAAGCGCTGGTCGAAGCCGGGCTCTGGGAGGAGGTCTCGGGTCGGCTGAAGAGCCCCGGCGCCGGCCTCTCGGGAGGTCAGCAGCAGCGGCTTTGCATCGCCCGGGCACTCGCGGTCGAGCCCGAGGTGCTCTTGATGGACGAGCCCTGCTCGGCGCTCGACCCCGTCGCGACGCTGCGGATCGAGGAGCTGATCGGCGAGCTGAAGAAGCGGGTGACGATCGTGATCGTCACCCACAACATGCAGCAGGCGGCGCGCGTCGCCGATACCACGGCCTTCATGCTCGGCGGCGAGCTGGTCGAGGTCGGCCCGACCGAGAGGCTCTTCACCAACCCCGACAACGAGCGCACTGAGCAGTACGTGACCGGGAAGTTCGGCTGATGCCGGAGACCCGCTCGCACTATCAGGATGAACTGGAGAAGCTGGAGGCGAGCGCGCTCGGCGGCCTCGAGCTGGTCAACGCGGCCCTGGAGCGGACCGCGGAGGCGGTCGAGCACCAAGACGTCGAGCTGGCGCAGATAGTGATCGCCGACGACGACCGCATCGACGGCCGCTACCTCGAGGTCCACCAGGCATTGATCACCCTGCTGGCGACGCAGTCGCCGGTGGCCACCGATCTGCGCCTGATCTCGGCGCTGTTGCACGTGCTGAAGAACGTCGAGCGGATGGGCGACCAGTGCGTGAACGTCTGCAAGGTGATCCCGCTCTCGGGAAACGAGCCACCCGCCGACGAGGAGATGGTGGAGACGATCCTGGCGATGGCGCGGCAGACGCGCACCCTGATCGTGCAGGCGAAGCGCGCCTTCGAGGAACGCGACGTCGAGATGGCGCGCGACCTGGTTCGCCAGGACGACGTCGTCGACGACCTCAACCGCGAGTGCTTCCGGATGGCACTGGAGATTGGCGACGACGCCGACCGGCGCGAGTGGGCGATGACGATGCTGCTGGCGGCACGGGCGATCGAGCGGATCGGCGACAACGCGGTCGACATCGGCGAGCAGGTCGCCTTCGTCGTCACGGGCTTGTTTCGGGAGTTCGAGGACGCCTCTCATCCGGTGCAGTAGGCAGGCGAGCGTCGGATACGCACTGCCCGCTCAACTTTTTGCGAACGCAGTTGGACTGCTGCCGCCCGGGCGGGGCTCCGCAAAAAGTACAAGCCGCGGACAGCGGCATCCGACACTCGCCTGCAAGCGCGCCGGCGCCCGGGCTGAGCTTCCAGCGGTTGAGATCCGGGGCGTCTGGGAACATTGAAGACCGCCCCGTGACGCTCTGCGCCGCCATAGATATTGGGTCAAACACGACGCGAGTCTTGGTCGCGGAGCCTGTGGACGGCCAGCTGAAGAAGGTGATGGAGCAGCGGGCTTACACGCGCATCAACAAGGCGCTCGACGGGGACGGTGCGATTCGGGCGGAGAAGATCGACGAGGTCCGCGACGTGGTCTCGACCCAGGTCAAGCTCGCCCGCGAGCTCGGCGCCAAAGAGATCCGCGCCGTGGCCACCGCCGCCGTGCGCGAGGCCTCCAACGGCTCCGATGCGGTGGCGAGGATCGGTGAGGCAGCGGGGGTGCAGGTCGAAATCCTCAGCGACGAGGAGGAGGGGCGGCTCTCCTTCATCGGCGCTACCAAGACGCTCGGTCACCCGGTCGAAGGGCGCGTCGGCGTCGTCGACGTCGGCGGCGGCTCGACCGAGGTCATCCTCGGCACGGTGCCCGGCGGAGCCAGTGAGGTGCGCTCCTGGCGGGTCGGCTCCGGCACGCTCGCCGACGAGCTGATCTCTGGCGATCCGCCCTCTCCGGCCGAGATCCGCCGCGTGCGCGACCGGATCGAGGACATCTTCACCGGCGTCGAGATCGAGCACCCGGGGCAGGCGGTGGCGGTCGGTGGCAGCGCCACATCGCTGCGGCGCCTGGTCGGAGCTGTGCTTGAGTACGAGACGCTCGAGCGAGGAGTCCGCGTCCTCTGCGGCGATCCGGCCGCCGAGGTCGCGCGGCGCTTCGAGCTCGACCCCGAACGCGTCCGCATTCTCGCCACCGGCGTCCTGCTGCTCGAGAAGGTCTCCGAGCTGTTGGGCCAGCCGCTGCAGATCGGCAAGGGCGGCCTGCGCGAGGGTGTCATCCTCGACCTGCTCAACGGCAACGCCAACGGCTCGCCACTCCGCATCGCCGCTTAGCTAGCCTCACGGCGTGGCGCGTGCGAGAGAGGTCGAGCTCGACTGCGAGGCGCCGTTCGCGGTGGCCGCGGCGCGCGTGGTGGGGACGCGGGCCAAGGAAGTCTTTGAACATGCCCAGGGAGTCCTCGACCTCGGCGACCCAGAGCGCGTGCACGACATGCGGGTCGCCACCCGCCGGCTGCGCGCCGCCCTGGAGATCTTCGAGCCCTGCTTCCCGGCGAAGCGGCGGCGCAAGGCACTGAAGCGGGTCAAGGCCCTGGCCGACGCGCTTGGCGCCCGCCGCGATGTCGACGTGGAAATCGAGCTCCTCGAGGGAATCGGGATGGACCTCGAGGGGCCTGATCGCGAGGCGGTCGATCGGGTGCTCGACGAGATGCGGGCGGAGCAGCGCGAGGCGAACGAGGAGCTCGAGGCGTTCGTCACCGCTAAGCGCCTGAGGAAGCTGCGCCGGCGCCTGAAGAAGCTCGCGAGGAGCGCACGGTGAGGGCGCGCCCGGTAGAAGGCCTCGACCCGGCCGATTCCCTGCAGGTGAACGCGACCCGCATCGTGCGCACGCGGCTGGACGAGCTGCGCGGCTTCGCCGAGGCCGCGCTGGCCCCTGACGCGAGCGCGGTCCAGCACGAGATGCGGATCGCGGCGAAGCGGTTGCGCTACGTGCTCGAGATCGTCGGTGGCTGCATTGGCAGCGAGGCCGAGGCGGCGCGCAAGGCCTGCAAGGAGCTGCAGTCCGTGCTCGGTGACCTGCACGATTGCGACCTGATGCTGCGGCGCACCGAGGACATCGCAGCGCTGACGGCGCTGCTGCGAGACCGCCGCGAGCGCCTCTTTCACGCTTTCGTCGAGCTCTGGCAGGCCGAGGCGAGCAAGGGCACCTGGGCGGCGCTCGAGCGCTCCCTCTAGTCATCCAGGTCACGCGAAGTTCACGCCGCGTTTCCGGGTTCTTCACAAGTCTTGCCTGCAAATAGCGAATTCTGGAGGTGACGGAAACGACTAAAGCAGGGAGACGCCGATGATTTCCCGAGTAGACATGCATTGCCACTCCACCGCCTCCGCGCTCTCGCGGCTCGGTGTGCAGCGTTCGCTCGGTCTGCCCGAGTGCGCCACCCCTCCGGACGAGGTCTACGAGCTCGCC
>Ga0207663_10001795_pt1 | contig 10120 bp, 7 predicted proteins | sample LARL53metaG_FD_184346 | JGI IMG/M metagenome (GOLD analysis project Ga0207663, IMG submission 184346) | Corn, switchgrass and miscanthus rhizosphere microbial communities from Kellogg Biological Station, Michigan, USA - LAR L5-3 metaG... | ecosystem: Host-associated > Plants > Roots >...
CAAAGTTCTTCGAAGTGGGGTTCCAACTAAGTGCTTCCTTAGCAAGGACAGCCATAGGCCTAAAGCCGCAGGATAGAGCAAATCTATTGCCATATGGAGCTTTTCAATGGAGGACAACCTTAGTTCCCAACCATGACATAGATTAGAAGCGCTCTTTAGAGGGCGATATCGACCCGCATCGTCAAATCTTGCAATCTCTCCTGCTGCCTCCGGCTCAGTATATACACACAAGTCGTCACGAGCAGCATCTTCTGTATGAAAGAGCCGAAAGTCTTTGGTAAACGTGACCTGTCCAATTTGTGTGATCCCTCTCTCCAGGCAGGATTGTAGCAAAGTATGAAAGGTGTCGAGATTCAGAGAGCAAGCAGGACTCATGGCACCTGGCAACTTTAAAGACTCATTATACATTCAAGGATTTCTTTATTACAGGGTACGGGGGAGGCCCTGTGGGATATTTATATCAGCACAGGGCACCTGCACGGAGCGACCAATCCGGCTGGATATCCACGTAAGCACGAGGTACCCTGCCGTGCCTGGTAACCAGGGAATGGTCGGGGTGGTGGTTCAGCGACCAAGTTCCACCAGGCGTACGGAGGCCCCTTACCCTTCCCATGTGAGAGGAGAAAACACAAGCTCTAACTGCCCCACGCTAGCACACGGCCCACAAATTATAGTAGCCTACATTTGTTGGCCGAGTCCAATCGCCTCTAGGCTCTACTAGCCTTTATATGCATTTACCGCTCTCAAAGAATGTTAGAGAAGAAATCCGAACGTTGCGCTCGAAAGTTAGGTACCATAACTATCTTTATTTTGGGAAAGCAGCCCCTGAAATTTCTGATCGAGAGTACGATGCCCTTTACCATCAATTGTGTAAGCTGGAAGCACTCTATCCTCAAGAAATTCCACAAGACTCTCCTACACAGAGACTTGGAGGAGATGAAAACACTTCTGCCCTCCAGGCCAAGCATCTCACACCCATGCAGAGTTTGGACAACACCTACTCAGAGCCTGAGATTCTAGAATTCATAAAACGATCGAAAAAGCTCCTTTCTGGAGCATCTCTCTCGTTTATCTTGGAACCCAAAATTGACGGTGTAGCAATTTCACTCCTTTACAGGAGTGGGCGCTTGGTCCGTGCCCTTACCCGTGGAGATGGGATGGTGGGGGAGGAAGTCACGCGGAATGTTCTTACAATTAGAAAGATACCCCGTCAACTTCCCTTCTTTTGTCCAGAAACTGTGGAAATCCGTGGAGAAGTATTTCTTCCACGTAGGATCTTTCTCGATCTCAATACAAAGAGGGCCAAAAGGGGGGAGTCCCCCTTCGCGAACCCCAGGAACGCCGCAGCAGGTTCCCTAAAGCAATTAGATGTAAAAGTAGCTGCTGCCAGAAAACTAGATGCAATTTTCTACGGATTCGGGATGTGGAAAGACGAAAATAACTGTCAACCTAAAACTGACAAAGAGTTTCTAGAGCTTTTAAGGATCTGGAAATTTTCTCTTCCTCCATACATTCTAGAGGCGAAGCATCCAGCTGAAATTTTTTCCGCTATCCACGAATTAGAGAAATTACGACATGGCTTTTCCTTTGAAATCGACGGCGCAGTTATCAAGGTGAATGATTTCAGGCAACGGGAGAGGCTGGGATCCACCACCAAGGCTCCCCGATGGGCTATTGCCTTCAAATATGAGTCAGATCGCGCGGAAAGCCTGCTTAAGAAAATTTCTGTTCAAGTAGGGCGTACCGGGGTTCTTACACCGGTCGCAGAATTAGAGCCTGTCTCTATCGGAGGAAGCGTAGTGAGCCGAGCAACATTACATAATGAAGGAATAATTAGGCGCAAAGACATTCGGGAGGGGGATTATGTTGTAATAGAGAAGGCTGGCAGCGTTATCCCCGCAATAGTAGGTATTCGGAAAGATTTACGAAATGGTCAGGAGAAACCATTCCATATGACGAGGAAGTGTCCCGCGTGCCAGGGAGAATTACACCAGATCCCGGGACAAGTTCTCGTCCACTGTGTCAATCCACAGTGTCCTGCGCAACTCCAGCGCCGCATAGAACATTTTACTAGCCGTGGCGCGATGGATATTAGGGGCTTGGGAAAGATATTAATTGCCAAAATGGTGAAGTCTGGTCTGATACAAAAGATTTCGGATATTTATGCCCTTGAGGAGTCGGACCTTCTACTATTGGAAGGCATGGGTGAGAGAAGGGTGGAAGCTCTTTTGTGCTCCATCCTCGAGAGCAGAGCGCGTCCCCTTTGGAGACTGATCTTTGCGCTTGGCATTTCGAATGTGGGTGCCGCTTGCGCTCGAGCACTGGCTCTCCGGTACGGCTCTATAGCCAGATTGAGGGAGGCCCAGGACTTAGAGAGTGTAGAAGATATTGGAACAGTAGTAGCTTCCAGCATCCGGCAATTTTTTTCAAATGCGGAATCCCTTCGTCTGCTTCATGAACTAGAAAAACACGGCGTTCAAACTGCTGAATCCTGCAATTTGGCACAGAGAATTGACCACCCATTGGCAGGTCAAACTTGGGTCCTTACAGGAATTCTGAGTAGCCCTCGCAAAGAAATTGCCTATCAAATTTGCACGCTGGGGGGGTATATTGCGGGGAGCGTTAGTGGAAAGACAACGTATTTGCTTGCGGGTAAGAATCCGGGTTCCAAATATGAGGAAGCTAGACGTTTGAGGATCCCTATCCTGGATGAAGAGGAATTTCAGAGGATACTTAAAAAATGATTTGTTCTCCTGCCACTGCCACACGCAAGCTAACTTGTCGTTATGTTCTTCCTACATACGACCGCTTTAAGCTGGAGATTCTAAGAGGATCTGGATGCCGACTCTGGACGGAAACTGGTCGAGAGCTGCTAGACTTTGGAGCGGGTATTGCTGTCTGTTCACTTGGCCACGCGCATCCACGTGTCACAGAAGCTGTTACCAAACAGGCAGGCCAGCTCGTCCATGCTTCCAATCTATACTATACCCGCCCTCAGGCTGAATTAGCTTGTCGGCTAGTGGACATTGTTGGAGCCGAGGGGAAAGTTTTTTTTTGTAATAGCGGATCAGAGGCAAATGAAGGGCTCATTAAATTAAGCAGAAAGTTTGGAAACTCCTCTGGAAATCGGTACGAAATTATTACTTTTCTTGGATCCTTCCATGGACGTACGTTAGCCAACATTTCTGCAACGGGACAGGACAGAGTTAAAGAAGGATTTTCCCCATTAGTGAGCGGATTTGTCCACGTTCCCTACGGGGATCTCGAGTCAACTAGCGCTGCTATCCAACCACAAACTGCCGCTATTCTCGTTGAGCCTGTACAAGGGGAAGGCGGTATCCATATTCCTAGCAAAACATTCCTTCAAGGTCTACGTGCGCTCTGTGACAAACATAATCTACTTTTGCTCTTCGATGAGGTACAGTGCGGTATCGGCCGCACTGGAAAGTGGTGCGGGTGGAAGAGTGTTGGATGTGATTCGGTACTTCCTGACGGTGTGAGTTGGGCCAAGGGCATTGCTAATGGATTTCCACTGGGCGCCTTTTGGGTCAGCGCCTGCACAAAGGGAAAAATGGGACCCCTCTGCGATCTGTTAGGTCCTGGATCACACGGGAGTACTTATGGTGGAAATCCGGTCTCCTGCGTAGCAGCTCTCACTGTTCTAAGAGTGATCGAGGAAGAACAGCTTCTCAAAAATGCTTTGGAATTGGGAGCTCTCTTCTGTAAAAAGCTCAGGAATATTTCCTGTCCTACCATCACAGATATCCGGGCGCTTGGACTCATGGTGGGGGTAGAAACTAAGTTAGAGGTTCCCTCTAATGACCAGAGAACCCCGGCTGTCCGCCTTGCTGATGACCTCATCAGGGAGGGGCTCCTAGCTATCCCGGCTGGTAGACAGGTCCTAAGGTTCTTGCCCCCCCTCAATGTTCGACAGTGTGAAATTGAGGAAGCAGTAGAAAAACTCATACAAGCTCTTTCTGGTCAAAAAGCTTGTGTTTCTTTTTCATGAAAAATCTCTTTTCTATTCAATCCCTTTCTCAGAAGCAGATTGCTGATATTGTGAGACGGGCAGCAGTAATGAAGCAGGAGCGTAGTTGTTACTCTTCTCGTCCCTTAGCAAAGCAGATCTGGGCTCTGCTCTTTTCTAGACCATCTACAAGAACGCGCATCAGCTTTGAAACTGGCATTCGGGAGCTTGGAGGAGATGCGTTGTTTCTAGCGAGGAGTGACCTGCAATCGGAACGCGGTGAACCCATCCGAGACACCGCGCGTGTATTTGGGCGGATGGTTCACGGAGTTATCATCCGTACACCACGGCAAGAAGACGTGGAGGAGTTTGCTAAATTTTCTGGCTTGCCCACAGTTAATGCTCTGACCGATGCAGAACACCCTTGTCAAGTCTTGTCCGACCTCTTTACCATCCAGGAAAGCCTTGGTAGCCTGAAGGGGCTCTGCGTCTGTTTTGTGGGAGATGGAAACTGTAATGTAGCACGTTCCTGGATTTGGGCAGCGACCCGGCTTGGGTTTCCTCTCCGCATAGCGGCTCCTGCCCCATACCAGCCTGACGCCGCGGTGCGTCACTTAGTGGATCCTTCTATCGTGAGCGTAACAGACGATCCCTATATGGCTGCTCAAGGGGCCAACGTGCTTTACACAGACGTATGGGCAAGTATGGGCAGAGAGGAAGAGACCGACATCCGTTTTGTCCAACTGGAAGGATATCAAATCAACCAAAAGATTCTTTCCAGGGCTTCGCCTGGAGCGCTTGTGATGCACTGCTTGCCTGCCCATCGAGACAAAGAGATCACGGAAGAAATTTTTGAAGCTCACTCTGAGACTATATTCCGCCAAGCAGAAAACCGTCTGCACACTCAGAAAGCTATCTTGGAATGGGCGGTTCAAGGCCCTTAGAAAAGAAGAGGCTTCCTATAAGACCTGCATACGAAGAAATCAAGTGTTAGTAGGTAGGAGATTGTGTAGCGTCGATCTAGTAAGTCTGCACGAAGGGCTTCCACAATCAACTATGGCAGCGTCGTGTCCGAAAGAGACCCCAGGCTTCCTAGCCACAAGAACCTCTGAGTAACTAATAAGACGTAGCAGACCTATAATGGCTGCGGCCTTGCAGGAGTACTACGTTGTGTCGGCAAAATACATTTGCTCTCGCTACCCTTCTTGTTATTCCTGCCATTCTCTGTGAGAACATGAAACGTCCCTGGGTGGCTGACGGGATTCGAACCCGCAGCAGCCAGAACCACAATCTGGAGCTCTACCGTTGAGCTACAGCCACCATCCAGAGCAGGATCGACAGCTTACATTTCTTTCACTTGTTCCACACCACACTATACTTATCTTTTCCAGTAATTTTCTTGTCAATTGTTTAAAGATCTTACTAAGGCGGTTTTTGTTTACTGGGAGAGAAGAGGATATATGCTACGGGTGGCGCGGCACTCTGGTACATGTTAAGCATAAAGGAACATATACTTACCCAACTGCACTGGCGTTATGCTACAAAGAGGTTCGATCAAACCCGGAGAATTCCGGTAGACGAGTGGAAAGTCCTAGAGGCAAGCCTCGTTCTTTCTCCTTCTAGCTTTGGCATGGAACCGTGGAGATTCTTTATTGTTAACGACTCGGCGACACGTACCAAGTTAATCCCGGCCGCGAACAATCAACTTCAGGTTGCTACTGCTCCACACCTTGTGGTTTTCACTGCGAGGCAACGGATAGACTTTTCCGATATAGACGCTCTTGTGACGCGAACCTCCCAGGTCCGCCACATTTCTCCAGAAGATCTAAAAGAGTTGAGAAATATGGTGGCTGGTTTCGTCAATAGTCTCTCGCAAACTGCTCTTCACGAATGGGCTATGCGGCAGGTTTACATCGCGCTCGGTCAGTTTGTAACAACGGCCGCTATTCTGGGAATAGACGCTTGTCCAATGGAAGGCTTCATTCCAGGACAAGTAGACGAAATTCTAGATCTTAGTAAGACAGGCTATAGCAGCGTGCTTCTCTGTGCTGTAGGTTATCGCCAAGCAAACGATCAACATGCTCAATTAGCAAAAGTCCGCCGTAAAGCTGCTGATGTCGTCATGCGGATGTGATCTCCCTCCGTCAGACAAGTTAACTGGTTAACCGGCGCCGCTTTTAACTGATAACGCGCTTTTATAGTTTGTAGTCTGTATCTGCTGTGCTTTTTGGCGGGTGGCCACCCCTACCTTAGCAATGCCAACTCGACCAAGCAGGTCCACAATGTGGACAAATCCCTGGATGGGTAGCTCCTCATGGGCACGGATTATGATAGTGATTTCAGGATCCTTAGCATATAGGCTATGCAGTTGTGTTTCCAATTCCCCAGCAGTTACATGTTTCTCGTTAAAAATCAGGCTGGAATCCCGTTGGATTTTAATAGTTTTCACATGACGCACCGTTGTGTTTTTTTGAGTAGAAGAGCTGGTTGGAATGAGTAAGTCTATATTGTTCTCTATGAATGGAGTGGCGATCATGAAGATGATCAGGAGAACAAATGCTAGGTCCAGTAGTGGGGTGATATTAAGTTCGCCAACAAGGGAGGATTGGAATCTTGAGGAAAACCTTCTCATAGTTAATACTGCAAATTACCAGAATTGCTGTAGATTACGTAGTGGTGTTCGACCTCCGAAGAAAACTCAGTCGCAAAATTTTCACACTGAACAATCATGGATCGAATATTCACAGTAAGAAGATTGTAGGCAAACATGGCCGGGATCGCTACTAGTAGACCAGTGACAGTAGTGGTTAATGCCCCGGCGACACCAGGGGCCATGGCTATAAGGTTTACGTTGCCAGCTACAGCAATGCCTGCAAATACGTCCATGACTCCCCACACTGTTCCTAACAATCCAAGAAACGGTGCTCCGCTAATAGCCGTAGAAAGGATGATCATAAGGGATTCCAGTTGAAGCATAGACTCCCCAATTGCCTTCTCCATAGCATCAACAACAGGTCGTATCTGCCCGGAAGAAATTTTCTTTGCGTCTGCAATGCTAAAATGCAGCCTTTCATCCACGGTTGTGGTGCTCAGCAACTGGAAGCATAGCTCCTTGCACCCCGCCTTATACACCTCAAATAATGGTGATCCGTCGAAAGGAATCTTTTCTTCATAAATTCTAAGCGGAGATTGATCCTGACGAAATGTCGCAACGAAATGAGCATTTTTCTCATTAGCTTCCAGAAGGCCAGTCAGTTTATATAGAGCTACCGACCAACTGAGGATTGAGGCAAGAAAGAGGGTCAAAAGCACAGCGTACCCTACAAAACTGGTTTCACTTAGGATATATATCAATCCGGCTGCCGTTTGAAACTCAGGTATCTTATGCATAGACAGGAAGAAATCAGAGAAGATGGTGCTCATTCTAGTGAGCCGAGAGGTATACCAAAAACTGGAACAAAAAAAGAAATCCTACCTCCTTTCCTGCTTCTAAACAGACAGGGGGGTTGCTATCTGAGCAGTTCTAAATATTAGCATTAATATAGGTTAGGTGAGATAAATTGGAGTCCTAACAGTTTTGGACAGGGTAAGAATGAGTAACTTTAGCATTTTGCAAGGGATCCAAGTATTCCTTTTGTCGGGACGGTGACCCCCTAAGGTGGGCCCCCATGGGGCAAGCGTTCACGTGAATGGCTGGGGCCCTCTTCTATATCCCCGCAATGGGAGCCCCACCAGGGCTCTTGTTATCCTGTTGTCCCCCGTCTTGATTGACTGAACCGCGCTTCTTCTATAGAAGAGTTCCCCAATCGAGTGGGGTTGAGGAGCTTTCGCTTGTAATCTCCCGCCCAAAAGGGTATGGAGTAGTCGGCCTTGCGGAAATTTTGCCGATGATTTCCTGGTCCAGCCAGAGGATATTAACGTCAGTTCGCGTTTTTCCTTCAGACTATCAGCAATGGGTCACCGTCCAATAAAGACAAGGTATAGGTCGTTAGGTTATAACTACGTCAAACCAAAATCTAAAACAGTCAGACCTTTTGGTAATTGCCGGTGAAATTATTTTCAGTCAACTACCCGATACAGGCCTGCCGCTTCCCTAAGAGTTGTCAGGCCAACTTTTCCTCTGTTAAAAACTGGCAACTCCGAAGGATCCAAGCAGCATGGCATCGTGATCGACACTACTAGGTAGTACTCGTCCGTTTTGAAGAGAAACTCAAGCAAGTTAGGCGTATCGAAGTAATGCTCTAACCACCGTTTCAGCCTCTCATTGTGACTATTAAGGAGGACAACCGAGAACCAACCTTGGTTTTATCATAATATGATAATCTGGTGGGTTCGGGCCCCAACCTAGTTCGAAGTAACGGATAGCTAGCACCTAAGCTTGGCTTGCCATTGGAGCAAGCATCCATGGAAGCAATCGACTGCATCTCCCCTTCAAAGTTTATTGGCTACACCGGCCCCTGGCTAGGTTTGCACGCTATCTTCTTTCGGCGCAATTTTTATTGCCCAATCAAATATTGCTGATCAAAAACTTTCTTTCGGTCGACTCTAGGCTAATCAAGGGGTACTCAGGAAGTAGCTGAGCTCTTCATTGAGAGAGGATCAGGATCCTCTGAAAGCTGGTAGCTTTTTACCAGTCGGCTAGCTTCTGTATGGATAGTGATTTGTTGCAAATTGTCCTTTGTCCAAAAGACGGCCAGCCTCTAAGAGAAGCCAGCACACTAGAGCTTGAAGCCCTCAACTTGCGCATCTGCTCTGGGGCACTTCTCAACCATTCAGGACGAATCGTCCGCCAGCCCCTGAAGGCCGCACTTGTCCGTAAGGACGGCCTCATAGCTTACCCTGTATATGACAACATCCCGTTCCTTGTCGCCGAAGAGGCTATTGCTATTGGGTTCCTCCGTTGTGTATCCTTTCCCTCTCCTTGTCAAACTCGAGATGATGCATGAAATGACCGATCTTGAAAGGCTCCGACATTCTTGTGCCCATGTGCTTGCTGCTGCCATTCTCCGTCTTTGGCCAAATGCCCAACTGGCTACAGGGCCACCGGTGAGAGATGGTTTCTACTATGATGTCGAGTTGAACCACAGGATTACCCCAGAGGACTTTCCTACTCTAGAGGAGGAAATGCGTGCTATTATTAGCGCGGATCAGCCCTTTGAATCTCAAGAAATTAGTCGCGAGGAGGCTTTGCAACTTGGCCAAATTGGTCGGCTTGCGGCCCTGAGCAAGCGCTCGGTTAGCAGTAAGTTCAAAATTGATATCCTGGGAAATATCCCAAAGGGAGAGACTATTATTCTGTATAAAAACGGTGACTTTATAGATCTTTGTGCTGGACCGCACATCCCAACTACTGGTGAGCTTAAAGCTTTCAAGCTCACGCATCTTGCTAGCGTTTCTTACCGAGGAGATAAGCACAATGCCCGACTCCAGCGGGTGTATGGCACGGCCTTTTACACGCAGGAGGAAATGGAAGCTTACTTTTCCCTGCTGAAGGAAACCAAAAAGCGAGACCACAGAAAGCTTGGCAAGGACCTATCCATTTTTCTGATCGATGAAGAGGTTGGACCAGGTCTTGTTCTTTGGCCACCAGCAGGCGCCATCATCCGTCAAGAACTCCAAAACTTCATTAGTGAGGAACTCCGCCTACAGAAGTACCAGCAAGTCTTTACCCCTCATATTGCAAGACTTAACCTCTTTCGTGCCTCAGGTCACTTCCCTTACTATGCACAGTCTCAATTCCCCCCTCTCATTGAGAACGAAACCCTGTTTACTCTTGCAAAAGAAGGTTGCTCTTGTGCTGAACTCACCAATCATATTCAGGAAAACAGCGTAGATGGATTTCTCCTCAAGCCCATGAACTGTCCAATGCATATGAGGATTTTTGCCTCACATCCTCGCTCCTACCGAGAATTACCCATCCGTCTGGCCGAATTTGGTACAGTATATCGATGGGAGCAATCTGGGGAGCTTAGTGGTATGACACGAGTTCGAGGGTTTACTCAGGATGATGCTCACATCTTCTGTACCGAAGAGCAAATCGATGCAGAAATCCAAAGCTGCCTCCTCCTTGTTCATAAAGTTCTGAAGACCTTTTCCATGCAAAGTTACCGAGTCCGAATAGGATTAAGGGATCCCTCTGCAAGGTACATCGGC
>Ga0207663_10001807_pt1 | contig 10106 bp, 11 predicted proteins | sample LARL53metaG_FD_184346 | JGI IMG/M metagenome (GOLD analysis project Ga0207663, IMG submission 184346) | Corn, switchgrass and miscanthus rhizosphere microbial communities from Kellogg Biological Station, Michigan, USA - LAR L5-3 metaG... | ecosystem: Host-associated > Plants > Roots >...
AACTTCGGCGGACCGTTTTCGCTACGGTTTCCTGAAGGGCAATCCGCAACTGACGAAAAACGGCGAGCTCAAGCATCTGCTGACGATCGAGGGATTGCCGCGCGCGATCGTCACGCACATTCTCGAGGACGATGCGACCGATCCGGTGCTCAACCAGATGCGGATGCTCAACCTCATCAACCGGCCCGATGATCCGGTGAAGGTCGTGTACCACCCCGAGTTCATCAAGCCGGAGAACGGCGCCTTGTTGTGGATCGACAACATGTTGATTCCAGCCAACTCTAAGAACCCCGCAGGCGCGCTCCAGTTGATGGACTTCTACTACAGCCCGCCGAACGCCCAGATGCTCACGGAGTACATCCTGTATATGTCGCCGGTGCCCGCCGTGCAGCAGCTGATCGCGAAGCACGCGCAGCAAGAGACCGGAACCTTCGCCGAGCAGCTCGACCAGACCGCGAAGAACCCCATGCTCTGGCCCGATCAGGCGCTGTTGAACGAAGTCTCCCTCGGCCGCAACCTCACGACCGATGAGGAGTCCAAGGCCTGGCACGACACCTTCGACCCGATCTGGCAGCAGTAGACGACGTGGGTCAAGCGCCGGCGGATGTGAAGGGGCACATCCCCCAAGGGGTGGAGCTTCCGCCGGCGCGCGCAGGTGAACATGCGCTCGAGCGTCGGCGGCGGTTGGCCGCCTACTTCCAACTGCTGCCCGGGTGGCTGTACCTGTTCATCGGGTTCGTGATCCCGCTGATCCTTATCGTCTACACCTCGCTCACGACGAGCGGGTTGTTCTCGACGGGCGGGAACGCGACGTTCTCCTGGCATTGGGCGAACTACTCCGACGCGTTCAGCCTGTACAGCAACACCTACATCCGCTCGCTCGCGTACGCCGCGATCGCGACGACGTTGTGTATCGGGCTCGCGTATCCGATGGCGTACTGGATCGCGTTCTACGGCGGTCGGTGGAAGTCGACGCTGTTCATGCTGATCCTCGTCCCGTTCTTCGTCTCGTTCGTGATCAGGACGGTGCAGTGGAACTTCATCCTCGGCACCGACGGCTTGCTCTTCGGGCCGCTCAAGAACGCCGGTCTCTTGTCGGAGGACTTCCACGTCCTCCGCACGCCGGTCGCGGTGATCGCCGGCATCACGTACAACTACATGCCGTTCGCGGCGCTCCCGCTGTACGTGGCGCTGGAGCGCATCGATCGCCGCCTGGTCGAGGCAGGCAAGGATCTGTACTCCTCGCCGTCGGTGGCGTTCCGCAAGATCGTCCTGCCGTTGTCGTTCCCCGGCATCTTCGCGGCGATCATCCTGACGTTCGTCCCGGCGACAGGCGACTACGTCAACTCCGCGGTGCTCGGCGGTCCGAAGACGACGATGATCGGTCAGATCATCCAGAACCAGTTCCTGGAGGCGCACCAGTACTCGATCGCCGCGGCCCTGTCGGTGGTGTTGATGGGCGGCATGCTGATCATCGCGCTGATCTACGCGCGGATCTTGGGCACCGAGGACGAAACGCTGGCGGCCGCATGAGCACGGTGGTCAGCTCCGATGTCGTGGTGATCCCCGAAGCGCCGGTCCGCACGCCGAGGAAGCGCTGGACGCGATGGATCCTGCCCGTCTTCACGATCGCGATGATCGTCTACCTCGCGTTCCCGGTGTTGGTGATGATCATCTACAGCTTCAACGTGATCCCGACGACGGGGGAGAGCGAGCGGCAGACGACGCAATTCACCTGCTGCACGGTCGGACACTGGCGCGAGATCTTCAAGGTTCCCGAGCTCAACCACGCCCTGCTCACGTCGATCGCCGTCGCGTTCCCCGCCGCGGCGATCGCGACCGTTCTCGGAACCTTCCTCGGACTCGTGCTCGCCCGCTACACGTTCCGCGGCCGTGGGATGACGAACTTCATCATCTTCCTCGCGATCGCGGTGCCCGAGATCGTGCTCGGGTCGTCGTTGCTGGCGATGTACGTCCAGCTGGGCGTGAGCAAGCCGCTCGGCCTCTCGATCCCCCTCGGGTATTGGTCCATCCTGCTGTCGCACATCGCGTTCTCGATCGCCTTCGTGGCGATCACCGTCCGCGCGCGCGCGTCGGGGCTGGACCGTTCGCTCGAGAACGCGGCCCAGGACCTGTTCGCGAACCCGCGCGTCACCTTCTGGCGGGTGACCCTGCCGTTGATCCTGCCGGGCATCGTGGCGGGGTTCTTGCTAGCGCTGGTGCTGTCGCTCGACGACTTCGTGATCACGAACTTCGTGAACGGCAGCACGAACACGTTCCCGACGTGGGTCTACGGCGCGTCCCGGCTGGGAGAGCCGCCCCAGGTCAACGTCTGGGGGACCGTGCTGTTCACCGTCGGCATCGTCGTGGCTGTGCTGCAAGTGGTCCGGACCCGCCGGACCCGCGCCGAGGCCTGAGAGAGGCCCGGGTACAGTTCCCTACCCCTGTGCCGATACCTGCAGCGGTCGTGCCCACGGCCTGGTGAACGCTATGACGACGGAACCGACGATCGACCCCGGATGGACCCGGTCGTTGTCGCGCCGCTCGTTCCTGCGCGGCACCGGCGCCGTGCTCGGAGCCGCCGCGCTCGCACCGATCTTGGCCGCCTGCGCCGACCAGGCCTCGGGACCGTTCGACGGGGGCCCGAGCGGTCGCGTCGACTTCGCGAACTGGCCCCTGTACATCGACCGCAAGAAGGATGCGAGCGGCGAGGTCGTGCGGCCGTCGATGGAGCGGTTCACCAAGGAGACGGGCATCGAGGTCAACTACCGCGAGGTCATCCCCGACGCCGAGGTCTTCTACCAGCAGATCGAGCCGTACCTGGCGGCCGGGAAGCCCTGCGGCTGGGACATCGCGGTCATCACCAACGGCATCACGCTCACGAAGATGATGGGCCTCAACCAGCTGATGCAGCTCCCGGCGGACATGCGGCCGAACTTCGACCAGTACGCGTCGGATCTCGCGAGGGATCGGACCTACGACCCCGGCAGTCAGTTCTCGATGCCGTGGCAGTCGGGGGTCACGGGGATCGGCTGGAACCCGAACCTGACGGGCGGCCATCCGGTCACCAGCCTCGAGCAGCTGTTCTCCGGCGACCTGCCGGGCAAGGTCGGCCTGTTCAGCGACAACGTCGACATGCCCAACATCGTGATGCTCGCCGCCGGCATCGACCCGGAGCACTCGAACGAGGCGGACTGGAAGCACGCCGCCGACTGGCTCCGCGCCAAGATCGACGGGGGCCTGCGGGTCATCTTCTTCAAACAGAACTACATCAACGCGTTGTCGACCGGCGACGTCGTCGCTTCGATGGCGTGGTCGGGCGACATCTACCAGGAGAACGCGCTCGGCACGCCGAAGGGCATGCAGTTCGCCATCCCCTCCGACGGCGGGCTGATCTGGACCGACAACATGGTGATGCCGATCGGGGCGCAACACCCGGTCGATGCGATCACGCTCATGGACTACGTGTACCGGCCGGACGTCGCGGCGCAGATCGCCGAGTGGGTCGCGTACATCACCCCGGTCACGTGCCAGCAGCAGATCCTCGACGATGCGAACGCGGCGGTGAACCCCGACACCCAGAAGGCGCTGACGGCGCTCGCGGACAGCCCCTTGGTCTTCCTGCCTGCATCGGCCACGGAGAACCTCTACACGTACGCGCCGCTCACGCCCGAGCAGATCCCGGTGTACACCGACGCGTTCCGCCGGTTCATCACCTGACCGCCTGCGCCGCCGGGACTTTGTGAAACGTTTCACGAAGTCCCAAACATGCCTTCTGACCTGCGGAAACGAGTTTGACGGTCCAGAAAGCGACCTCCTATACTCTGACCGCTCATGACGGACAGGCGACCAGATGACGCCTGGTCCGGTCTCGGAACCGGGTGGGCCATCGTCTCGACCTTGATCGCGGGGATGCTCACCCTGGGGCTGGTTGGGTGGCTCATCGACGTGCTCGTTGGGACCAGCCACGTGTTCTTGGGGATGGGGATCGTGTTGGGGGGAGCGGGGGGCGTGTACGCCGTCTACCTGAGGTACGGGAAGGAAGATCGGTGACGGTCGAGCCCGAGCGCGAACTGGTCCGCCGGATCCTTCCGTTCGTTCCGCTCGCACTGGTCGCCGCGTTCGCCATCGGATGGCTCGCCGGCGGCTCCGGCGCGGCGTGGTCGGCCGCGATCGCGGTCGCCATCGTCGCGGCGAACTTCGTCGCGTTCGCGCTGTCGATCGCGTGGGCCGCGGCCGTGTCGGACACGATGCTCGCGATCGTCGCCCTCGGCGGCTACCTCGTGCGTTTGCTCATCTTCACGCTGGTGTTGGTCGGCCTCAACACGCTGGCGTGGTTCTCACCGCTCGCGTTCATCTGCGCGCTGATGCCCGCGGTGATCGCTCTGCTCGTGTATGAGGCGAAGATCCTCACGGGCCGGATGCAGGCCGACATGTGGAGCTTCGAGGGGGCGACCCACTCGTGATGGGTCTCGTCGCCACGGTCTTCGAACCGCCGAGCACGAAGGACTTCGTCTACGGCTGCTGGGGCGGCGCCTTCAAGCTCTTCGGCTTCGACACCTGCTTCAACTTCATCATCATGCTGCTCGTCCTCACGACGCTCATCGTGCTGGCGCTGTTCTTCTTCGGGCTCCGCAAGCCGAAGATCGTGCCGGGCAAGCTGCAGATGATGGCAGAGCTCGGGGTCGATTTCGTTCGCGAGAACATCGCGGCGCCGATGCTCGGCACCGAGGCGGCCAAGTTCATGCCGCTGTTGACGACGTTCTTCTTCTTCATCCTCATCGCGAACCTGTTCGAGGTGCTGCCGGGGTTCAGCCTGGCGCCGAGCAGCCGGCTCGCGTTCCCCTTCTTCCTGGCGATGGTGTCGTGGGTCACCTACAACGGGGTCGGGATCAAGAAGCACGGCTTCTTCGGCTACCTGCGCCACACGTGCATCATCCCGGCGGCGCCGTGGTGGCTGCGCTACACGCTGCTGCTCGTGATCGAATTCGTCTCGAACATCATCGTGCGGCCGATCACCCTCACCGTCCGTCTGTGGGCCAACTTCTTGGCCGGGCACTTCCTGTTGGCGATCTTCTTCCTAGGCACGCTGTTCTTCCTCGAGGCGGGGCCCAAGACCTGGCTCTTGGCGGCCGTCTCGTACCCGTTAGGGATCATGCTCGTTGGGTTCGAGATCTTCGTCGCCGCACTGCAAGCGTTCATCTTCGCGATCCTCAGCGCCTCCTATATCGGGCAGGCGATGGCGGAAGAGCACTAGTCAAGGAGGCACTGGATGTTGCATCTCGTCGCGCAGGCCGTTGATGTCGGAACCGGTCTGAAGACCATCGGCAAGGGGCTCGTGATCGGGCTCGCCGCCATCGGCCCCGGCATCGGCCTGGGGATCTTGATCGGCAAGTCGGTCGAGGCGATGGCTCGCCAGCCCGAGTACGCCGGTCAGGTCCGCACGACCATGTTCATCGGGATCGGGCTGATCGAGGCGCTCGCGCTGTTCGGCATCGCGTTCTCGTTCATCATCTAGGGAGGACCGCTCGTGTTCATCATCCGCCTTGCGGTCCTCGCGCAGGAAGCCGCTCCGACCAGCGAGAAGGCCGACCTCTACCCCAAGTCGGCGGAGCTCATCACCGCCGCGGTGGCGTTCTTCATCCTGTTCTTCTTCTTCTGGAAGTGGGTGCTGCCCCGGATCAACACGCTGCTCGAGGAACGGCGTCAGCAGATCCAGGGACAGCTCGAGAGCGCCGAGGAGACGCGCAAGCAGGCCGAGCAGGAGCTCGCGGACTACCGGGCGCAGCTCGCGAACGCCCGCGACGAGGGCAATCGGATCATCGAGGAGGCCCGGGTGACGGCGGACCAACTCCGGCGCGACATCCAGGCCAACGCCGAGCAGGAGGCCCAGAACACGGTCGCCCGCGCCCAGGACGAGATCCGGGCGGAGCGCGACCGGGTCTTCAACGAGCTGCGGACCCAGGTCGGCGAGATCGCCGTCGAGCTCGCGGGCCGGGTCGTGGGGCAATCGCTCGACAAGCAGGCGCACGAGCAGCTGATCGACGACTACATCTCGCAGGTCGCTGCCGGCGAGCAGGGCACGAACTAGGAGAGGCCCGAGGAGCGCGATGGAACTGCTGGACCGCATCTTCGGCAAGGGCGACAAGGCGGCCGCGTACGCGACCGCGCTCGTCGCCGTTGCCGAGGCCGAAGGCGATCTGGCCAAGGTCGAGGACGAGCTGTTCGCCTTCGCGAAAGCCGCCGAGCAGAACCCCGCGCTCCGGGAGGCGCTGACCGACGAGGCGCTCCCCGTCGACAACCGTCAGGCGCTGGTGCGCGACATCCTCGGGCCTCGCGCGAACAAGACCACCGTGACCCTGATCTCGTTCGTGATCGAGTCCGGCCGCGCCCGCGACCTGTCGAAGATCGCGGACGCGGTCGTGCAGCTCGCCGCGAGCAGCCGCGAGCACGCGGTCGCCGAGATCCGGTCCGCGGTCCCATTGACGGACAAGCAGCGCGAGCGCCTCGAGAAGGCGCTGTCGAGGGCGACCGGCCGCACCATCGAGGCCAAGGTCGTCATCGACCCCACGGTGATCGGCGGCGTGATCGCGCGCGTCGACGACCTCGTCTTCGACGGCTCCGTCTCGAGCCGCCTCGCGGACGCCAAACTCGCACTCGGGAGCTGACCCCATGGCATCGGACCTGATCGACCCCCAGACCATCGCCGCGGCCCTGCGGAAGAACGTCGAGAGCTGGACCCCGTCCGTCGACCGCGAGGAAGTCGGGCGCGTCATCGAGACCGGCGACGGCGTCGCGCGCGTCGCGGGCCTGCCTCGCACGATGGCCAACGAGCTCTTGGAGTTCCCCAACAAGCTGCTCGGCGTCGCGTTCAACCTCGACGAGGCCGAGATCGGCTGCATCATCTTCGGCGAGGCCGCGAACATCGAGGAGGGCGACCCGGTCAAGCAGACCGGACGGATCCTCTCGGTGCCCGTGGGTGAGGGGTTCCTCGGGCGCGTCGTCGATGCCCTCGGGCGCCCGATCGACGACAAGGGAGGCATCACCGCGGAGGCCGAGCGACCGCTCGAGCTCCAAGCGCCGAACGTCGTCTCGCGGCAACCGGTCAAGGAGCCGCTCTATACGGGGATCACCGCGATCGACGCGATGACCGCGATCGGTCGCGGCCAGCGCCAGCTGATCATCGGCGATCGCCAGACCGGCAAGACCGCGGTCGCCCTCGACACGATCATCAACCAGAAGCAGTACTGGGGGACCGAGCAGGCCGTGCGCTGTGTCTACGTCGCGATCGGTCAGAAGGACTCGACCGTCGCCGAAGTCGTCGAGACCCTCCGCGAGAACGGCGCCCTCGAGTACACCGTCGTCGTGAGCGCGGGCGCCTCGAATCCGGCCCCGTTCCAGTACGTCGCTCCCTACGCCGGCGCGGCGATCGGCGCGCATTGGATGGACGAGGGCAAGCACGTGTTGATCGTGTACGACGACCTGTCGAAGCAGGCGGTGGCGTATCGGGAGATCTCCCTGCTGCTGCGGCGCCCGCCGGGCCGCGAGGCCTACCCGGGCGACGTCTTCTACCTGCACTCGCGGCTGCTGGAGCGCGCGGCGAAGCTTTCCGACGAGCTCGGTGGCGGGTCGATGACGGCGTTGCCGATCATCGAGACCAAGGGCGGCGACATCTCCGCCTACATCCCGACGAACGTCATCTCGATCACCGACGGCCAGCTGTTCCTCGAGTCGGAGCTGTTCTTCTCCGGCGTGCGACCGGCGATCAACGTCGGCGCATCGGTCAGCCGCGTGGGCGGCGCCGCACAGATCAAGGCGATGAAGAAGGTCGCCGGGCGCCTGCGCCTCGACCTCGCGCAGTACCGCGCGCTCGAGGCGTTCGCGCAGTTCGGTTCCGAGCTCGACAAGGCCTCGCAGCAGCAGCTGTCGCGCGGCGCCCGGGTCGTGGAGGTCCTCAAGCAGCCCCAGTACGACCCGCAGCCGGTCGAGCGCGAGGTCGTGCAGGTCTACGCCGTCACCGGCGGCTTCATGGACGCCTACCCGCCGTCCGACGCGAAGCGCTTCGCCTCGGAGTTCTGCGAGTACCTCGACGCGCGGCACCCCGAGATCTTCTCGGCGATCCGCTCGACCGGAGACCTGTCCGACGAGCACGAGGGGACGCTGAAGGACGCCCTCGGGGCGTTCGCGGAGGTGTTCCGGCCGACCGAGGCGGGACCGGGCTCCGAGGCAGGGCTCGGGGATGGCACGCCGCCCGATGAGGTCAAGCCGGACGTGGGCTGGGATCGGATGTCGTCCGTGGACGAGGACGCGACCGGCGACGACGCGCCGGCGTAGCCATGGGCGCCCAGCTCCGCGTCGTCCGCCGGCGGATCCGCTCCGTCCAGTCGACCAAGAAGATCACGCGAGCGATGGAGCTGATCGCGTCCTCGCGCATCGTCCGCGCGCAGCAGCGCGTCGAGCAGTCGCGCCCATACGCCGAGCAGCTGACCAAGGCGATGGAGGACCTCGCCGCCAACGGCGCGTCGATCCAGCACGACCTGCTCGCCGACCGGCCGGAGCCGCGCCGGGTCGGGGTTCTCGCGCTCACCTCGGATCGCGGCCTGGCGGGCGCCTACAGCACCAACGTGCTGAAGGAGGCCGAGGGGGTCGTGCGCGAGGTGCGTGCCCGCGGGCTCGAGCCGGTCCTCTACGTCGTCGGCAAGAAGGGCGTCGGGTACTTCCGGTTCCGCGGGGTTGCGATCGAGCGGGACTGGCAGGGGTTCAGCGAGGTCCCGGTCTACGAGAAGGCTGAAGAGATCGGTCGCACACTCATCGGGGCCTTCGCCGAAGAGCGGATCGACGAGCTCTGGTGCGCCTACACCGACTTCCGCTCGGCGTTCACGCAGCGCGCAACGCACAAGCGGTTCCTGCCGATCGCGCCCGAGGAGGTCACCGGGAAAGGAGACGCGACCGTGGCTCCTGAGTACCTGTTCGAGCCGGAGCCCGAGCAGATCCTGGATCACCTGCTGCCGCAGTACCTGATCACGAAGATCTGGGCCGCGCTGCTCGAGTCCGCCGCGTCGGAGAACGCGGCGCGGCGTCGCGCGATGAAGGCCGCGACCGACAACGCGGATGAACTGTTGAAGGTGCTGACGCGCCAGGCGAACCGGGCGCGGCAGGACGAGATCACGACCGAGATCATGGAGATCGTGGGCGGCGCCGAGGCGCTCGGGTCCGCGCAGGAGGGATAAGCGATGGCTGAGACGAACGGGCACGCGGACGGTCGCGTCGTACGGGTGATCGGACCGGTGGTGGACGTCGAGTACCCCCCGGGCCAGCTCCCCGAGATCAACAACGCCTTGACGGTCGACGTGACGATGGGCGGCGCCACCACCACGATCACCTGTGAGGTTGCGCAGCACATCGGCGACTCATCGATCAGGGCCATCGCGCTGAAGCCGACCGACGGACTCGTGCGCGGCGCACCCGTGCACAACACCGGGGCCCCGATCACCGTGCCGGTCGGTGAGGGCGTGCTCGGCCACGTGTACAACGTCTTGGGTGAGCCGCTGGACGCCGACGCCTCGACGATCCACGCCGCGGATCGATGGGCGATCCACCGGGACGCCCCCGCGTTCGCGGCCCTCGAGCCCAAGAAGGTCATGCTCGAGACCGGCATCAAGGTCATCGATCTGCTCGAGCCCTATGTGCAGGGCGGCAAGATCGGGATGTTCGGCGGCGCGGGCGTCGGCAAAACCGTCATCATCCAGGAGATGATCCGCCGCCAAGCGCAGCAGCACGGCGGCGTGTCGGTGTTCGCCGGCGTCGGCGAGCGCACCCGTGAGGGCAACGACCTGTTCCTGGAGATGACCGAGTCCGGGGTCATCGCGAACACCGCGTTGGTCTTCGGCCAGATGGACGAGCCGCCGGGGGTGCGCCTGCGTGTCGCGTTGTCCGCGCTCACGATGGCCGAGTACTTCCGCGATGTCGAGCACAAGGATGTGCTGCTGTTCGTGGACAACATCTTCCGGTTCACGCAGGCGGGGTCGGAGGTGTCAACCCTGCTCGGCCGGATGCCCTCCTCGGTCGGCTACCAGCCGAACCTCGCGAGCGAGATGGGCGACCTC
>Ga0207663_10001810_pt1 | contig 10097 bp, 10 predicted proteins | sample LARL53metaG_FD_184346 | JGI IMG/M metagenome (GOLD analysis project Ga0207663, IMG submission 184346) | Corn, switchgrass and miscanthus rhizosphere microbial communities from Kellogg Biological Station, Michigan, USA - LAR L5-3 metaG... | ecosystem: Host-associated > Plants > Roots >...
AGACGGCCTCGACCTTTCTTTTCATATATTGAGGGTCTAGCTAAAATTCGATAAAATCCTAGATAAAACAACAAGATTGAACTACGACTGGATTGCGAACCAAAAAGCACTATGAACTAGAACTTTTCCAATCCCTCACCGTAAGGGCGATTACATACTTATAGTGTAACAACAAGAATAGTATTATTGGTGATTTCGGTACGAAGAATTTATTACAAATGATTGTTAAGAGTAGGATGTATCGCAATGACTCATGGTGATAATCTAAAGATACTCGAGTCCTATACTAGGGATGTGGGTCGTGGAGTAGCCCGTATTGACTATGAATCTATGGATTCTTTAAGCGCATCTACCGGTGATGTTATTGAAATTAGAGGCAAACGTAGAACTGTTGCCAAATGTTTACCACTTTATCCTTCAGATGAAGGGAAGGGAATAGTTCGCGTTGATGGCCTAGTAAGGAATAATGCTGGTGTAGCTATCGGAGATACTGTAGTTGTAAGAAAGGTCAAGGCGGTTCCAGCTGAAAAAGTGATAGTTGCCCCTTTAGAGGCAATCCCTCCTATTGATGAGCGTTATCTTGCTGATGCTCTTGAGAGTGTACCTCTTATCAAGGGAGATAATGTCATGGTTCCTTATTTCGGTGGCAGGCTTACTTTCCAAGTTATTGGTGTGACACCAGCTGCTGACGCGGTTCTCGTTACGCAGAAGACAATATTTCATATCGCGGAGAAAGGTGAAACATTACGCGGAGTTCCCCAGGTTACATATGAAGACATTGGTGGCTTAAAGGAAGAAATTCAAAAAGTCAGAGAGATGATTGAGCTTCCGTTAAGACATCCAGAAATCTTTGAAAAATTAGGTATAGAAGCTCCAAAAGGTGTACTACTATACGGTCCTCCTGGAACAGGCAAGACTCTTTTGGCAAAGGCAGTGGCTAATGAAAGTAATGCTCACTTTATCAGCATCTCCGGACCTGAAATAATGAGTAAATTCTATGGAGAATCTGAAGCACGCCTAAGAGAAATCTTTAAGGAAGCAAAGGAAAAAGCACCCTCTATAATATTCATAGACGAAATTGACTCTATCGCTCCAAAGAGAGAAGAAGTTACTGGTGAAGTCGAAAGAAGAGTAGTCTCCCAATTGCTCTCATTGATGGACGGTCTTGAGGCAAGAGGTAAGGTCATTGTAATTGCGGCTACTAACAGGCCAAATGCAATAGATCCTGCATTAAGACGTCCAGGTAGATTTGACAGAGAAATTGAGATTAAGGTTCCTGACAAACGTGGCAGATTGGAGATACTACAGATTCACACGCGCAATATGCCCCTAGATACGGATGTAGATCAGGATAGAGTCGCAGCAGTAACCCATGGATTCGTTGGTGCAGATCTCGAATATTTATGCAAGGAAGCAGCTATGAAATGTTTGAGAAGATTGCTGCCTGAACTTAATTTGGAAGACGAGAAACTTGCACCAGAAGTTTTGAATAAACTTATCGTCATGATGAATGACTTCGAGAACGCAGTTAAAGAGGTAATGCCGTCTGCAATGAGAGAAGTCTATTTAGAATCACCGGATATCCCTTGGACTGCGATAGGTGGTCTAGAAGAAGTCAAGCGCGAGTTGCAGGAAGCAGTAGAATGGCCTTTAAGATATCCAGACTTGTATACAAAGTTAGGGCACTCGATGCCAAAGGGCCTTTTAATGCATGGACCTTCTGGTACAGGTAAGACATTACTGGCAAAAGCTGTAGCTACAGAATCTGAAGCCAACTTCATCAGTGTCAGAGGACCTGAATTGCTAAGTAAATGGGTTGGGGAATCTGAGCGAGGTATCAGAGAAATATTCAGAAGAGCAAGACAAGCGGCGCCATGTGTAGTATTTTTTGACGAAATTGATTCAATAGCTCCTACCAGAGGTATGGGAGGCGACAGCATGGTTACAGAACGTGTAGTATCACAATTACTTACAGAATTGGATGGAATTCAGGCATTATCTGGCGTAGTAGTTCTAGCAGCGACAAACCGGGCCGATATGATTGATCCAGCCTTACTCAGACCAGGAAGATTTGATAAGATTGTATTTGTACCTATGCCTGATAAGGCAGCAAGACAAAAGATTCTAGAAATTCACTCGAAGGACAAGCCAATTGGTCCTGATGTAGAATTATCTAGGGTTGCAGAACTAACTGAAGGCTTTAGTGGTGCAGACACAGGTTCAGTAGCGAACACTGCCGTTTCTCTTGTGCTACACGAATATCTAGCAAAATATCCAACCCCAGAAGAAGCAGCAAAACATGCTTCAGAAGCTCACGTAATGATGCGTCACTTCGAAGAAGGAGTTAAAAAGATCAAAACTCAAAGAGATGGTAAACCTGGAGAAAAGGTTACTGTCCCTTATTATAGATAAGAGAATAAAGAAACTTCCTTTTTTTTACTTTGATACGAATAGATAGCATGTGCGGGCATCGGTCCGATTTTCCATTTGATATCGAGGAATTGATGAACAGATGTATGACGAAGATTGAATACCAAAAAACGAACAAAATACGAACTAATTTCGAATGATATTGCTACCGATACTCTAATGAGTCAGATCCGAAATCAGGACCGACATCTCCACTGATCACCCATTAGACCAAACGTGGAATTCACCGTGTTGTTTCAACGCGTGATAAGCCGCTTTACCCAGCTCCTGAATGGTTTTATTATATTGTTTAGTTCTTTCAGATTTGCGTTTCACTTTCTCATATCTTGTAGCTTCAGCTTCAACTAGTTTAATCCAGTCTTTAATTACAGAATTAGTCATTATTGTATCAGATAACTAAATCCAACACGTTGACCAAGCACTGTTTCTCTTCTAATTTCTTTTTGATAATTACATTTGCCATTTTATTTCACTTTTGTCCGTGTCAATTTATCCTTAAGTGCTCTGTAAACAAACTCCGAAGTGGTTATTCCCTCATCAATCGATGCTTTCCTTACTTCTTTCCATTGTTGTGGATCGATACGGACTGAGGTAGTTCGTTTATAGGCCATCGTTAATACCTTATCACACTAATACATTAATACGCTGACGTGTTATTTAAATACTCTATACCAAATTCCTCTTGTCAGCGAATTTAATTTTTTCCAATGAAGGATATATCCATTCAAGAACAGCCAAATTTCCTAAATTATTAGTCGTCACAAGAGACTGTGTGACACTGATAGGTATTTTAGTAACTGATGCAATGAAGTTGAGTTTCTAACATTTGAAGAGATAAACTCATTTTTGTACTAGCGACCAACACACTTAAACAATTCACAAAACCTATCTGACTCATTTCGCGTGTGGCCACGTAGCAGTTCTTACAATGGCACAACATTGAGAAAGTTTACACCTAATACTGCAAGTAGCGGATATGGTGACAATAGATAATGCAAATTAAAGGCAAGTGGGTTTATGATGCGATTAGCGATCCAACCCGAATTGTAAGCAAAGCTATGGACTACGAATTTCCTAATATCATACATCCATTCGAAACGCCTTCAACTCCCGTTCGTAAAGAGGTGGATTCAGATGTCGAAAGAAAAAAGTGGTGCAAAAAATCGACTGACAATATTATTTGTATTCGCATTTTTCCGATTAGAAGGATATTAGAATGTTATACTTCTATAGTCAAGCCATTGCAAATGAACGCCCTGACTCCAAAAGAAATGAAAAGTGTCGAGTAAATGTCGGAAATGAAAACATTCTTTTTCTCTTATCGATAGTGGCAATATCGGGTATGATACTATCAGCATTAGCCGACCAAAATTCCTATGATTTCTCGGTCCATATATGCTTTCTTCTGGTCACCAATTCACGATATTTGTACGGACCGCTAGTGGATATTCAGATTCACAGTACGTGGACACTCAATCACCAAAGAATATTTCTTTGACTTTTAATATTCCTCAAAATCAAGGCAATTCTATAAAAGTGTGTATTGACATACCAGGACTGCTTCTACCTATGGTGCCTTGTCAATCTTGGACGGTTAATCAACACGCAGGCTTATATTCAGTATACTTCCCGTTCTGGTACTGACAATCCACCTCGTACTGCAAATCCTAATCTAGCCAGTAGTAGACTGCAACGTTAATGCAAGTGACCCACCCTGTTCAATAGCTCAATGCATACATGAGCTTATAGACCACAAATCATCGAATTATAAGCAAGGCTATGTGACAATGACCCATGGTTTCGACGAGATCCCTCGCCGCACTGAGATAGCTGTGATTTGATATGTAAATACTAACCAGTAAATACCACAATACCAAGTACTACGGGTAGTTTGAACTTTCTAATGGGATTGGTCTTGTTATTAGATACTCTAATATTTCTTAGTTATAGTAAGATTTCTCTTAATTATTTTATCACGCATTGCTACAGAGTTATGTACTGTGAGATAGTTATACTTTTATACTGTTACATTTATCAGCCCCATCTGATATGTTATACAACCATAGCTTAATTATCGCAACATTTGCGATTGCGACGGTGTTGATCTCCCCAATCATTCTTGGAAGTGTTCCAGGGGCATCATCTGTCTACGCCCAAACATTTCCAGGATTCCTTCCGTCACAAGCACCTACGACATCACTGCAGAAGGTCAGCCAATATGATCATCAAAAGAATTGTGCTAGCGACCAACACACTGAAACAACTTACAAAACTTATCTGACTCATTTCGCGTGTGGTCATGTAACCGTTCTTAACAACGGCACAACATTGAGAAAGTTTACACTTATAACCGATGACTTTAATGGTACAGGAAAACCGATTGTCATTTCAACTAATACTCCTGGGTTAGGTAAACCATTGACTAGTTTCAATCAGCCATACAAACCTGTGATATTTCATGCCTGGACATTTAACGGAACAGTTCCAGGACCAACCATGAGATTTACGCAAGGCGACCATGTTCAAATCACATTAAGTGTCACTAACGACTCAAAATTCCCTCATTCATTACATATGCATTCAATCCATCCAGGTCCAATGGATGGGATGTCAGGACCTGCTGGAATGATTGAGCCAGGAAAATCATTCACATACAACTTCGTAGCGAGTCCTGCGGGGGTATATCCATATCACTGTCATATGTTTCCAGTTGAAGAACACGTATCTCGTGGACTGTACGGCATGATGATAATCGATCCTCCAACTCCAAGACCTCAAGCTACAGAAATGGTTATGATGTTGAATAGTTACAGCTATAGTTTTCAGGGTGTAAACGGTAGCGGCCACATCAATGCAACATTGCCAGCAACAATGCAACAAATCCAGCAGAACTTATCAGACGTAGAGCAAAGATCTGACGAGGGCAACGGACCAGACAATCAATTCTATTCCGTAAATGGAATGCCATTTGGATATGTTGGAAAAGACTCGATTCATTTGACAACGGGTTCGCCATATAGAATCTATCTTGCAAACATGGTAGAATTCGACCCTTTAAATAACTTCCATTTGCACGGAAATATGTTCTACTATACGCCCTCAGGAACCCTAGACTCACCAAGAACATATACCGACGTAGTGTCATTAATGCAGGGCGACAGGGGTATGTTGGATTTCACATATCAGACGCAGGGGATGTTCATGTTCCATTCACATCTGAATCATTTTAGTGATTTGGGATGGTTGGGCTTTTTTTCAGTAGATAATAAACCTGGCCCATTTTTCAGCAATGGATGAAGATTTCAATGTTACGATCCAACGCTGAGACTAGGATGACAAATGCTGCACTTCAACCTAACGAAGAGTTGAAACACGTGGGAATGTGACACGAGAACACTATGAACACAAGCGTGATAGCAACAGCTGTTGTCGTGGTGGCACAATAGATTTACCGATCTCATGTGGATAGGTGGGCTAGATGTAGATAGGAGCTTACAACTTCTATCCTTAAAAAGGCCATGCGCTGAGAAAGAGTTGCTGATAGCCCAATACCGTTTCAACAACTCTGTCAACGCGACTCCTACAGACCGAGAGCCGCCACGTCCACAGGACATGGGAAACATTATAGTTAGAAATCAGTTAATGAATGAGAACCTGGCAGGCAACCGAGTCATACGAATATCATAGGAAAAAAGGAGATCCGTTAATAAGGCCATCTCACAATGGTATCTTGAGAACAGGTTCATGACTCAATTAATGCGTCCATGTCCGATAGCCGTGGACAGTGGAGAACAAGAGACAAAGGAATAGTTGAATTCCAATATCACTCTCCACTCACATAAAAGTGGGTTTATTTATCTTGGATGGTAACCGATGGCAACCAAGGATTAAGATCAAAAAATGTTAGAAACTCAACTTCATTTCATCAGCGCTGTTCTTATTCTTCTCGCAGCTATAGTTCCAATTTATCTTACTATAAAACTAAAAGACAATCTGAAAAAACTAACTGCCATACTTTCTATTTTTATACTCATCCATGCCGCCTATCAAGTGGTCGGATTTTTTGGCTTAAATTTATTAGCAGACGGAGTACTAGAACCGCTTTCTGTTGCAGTATTAATATTCTTTGGAATCGTCTATTCTGGCATTGCTAAGCAAAGGAATCTTAGCATACAAAACATGTCTGCAGTATGGAGTCCCGTTGTGATACTGCTTCTTATGAACAGCATTACCATAATGCTACTTTTGGGAGCATTGGGTATATTTGTATGGCTGGCAGCCCGATCTAAGAGTATTAGAAGTTTTCAATTCCAACTTTCGATTTTTATAATAATTTGGATAGTAGGAGACATGGTAAGCGTTTTTCACGATAATGGAATCATTGGATTTTCCGCTCTACAAAGTGATCTTGGATCAGGAATTCATCTTGTATCCATGGTCTTTTTTAGCATGATGTTGTGGCTTAGGTATTATTATTCAGAAAGAAGTAATAAAAAGATGATTGAGGATCTGCAATTGCCGGAAAAGTAGCCAGCAATCAACGTTAGCCCCGTTTACTCTATTTTAGGTACCATTCCATTTCAACGTTCCTATATTGGGATCAAACAGAATAACAAATTCGGAATAACAATCAGTTAATGATCATGGTATTCTTTTTGCTATTAGGAATGAGTAATGAGTTCCAAATATGGAATTTGTATTTATTCTTTTTATAAAGATTACCTTGAATCTTGATATAATAAAGTTGACTGAGCAACAAGATGTCAGAATTAATGATTATCGACAATCAATCATATCACGTCACATGTTTTTCGCTCCAATGTTGAAGAAACGTCTTAACGTCTTTCTCGAATCCTGATCTTGAACGCATTAGAAATGAGTGTCCAAATTGCCATCCGATTCGATTACACTCTTTACACTCTTTTTCGTACGATGAACTTGATCCGTTTGCTTCTCCAACAATGCATCTTTTCGGAATATCAAGTTCAAAATACCACTTGAACCATCTAATGGATAATGGAAATGGCAGATTCCTTTCCTTTTCTAGTCTTTTCGCCCATTTTGGGGCAATATCACTTAGAGTAATGGCTTTTTCAGTTGGATTTACTAACTCAGGCGTTGCATTCATACTTCCTAGTGTGTTTCTTGCTATATAAAAAATACGTGTCCATGTATTCGACGACGGCTATTGCTGAGCGCGTATGTGTCCCATCCTGACGCCACACTCAGGCACCACACACAGGTGTACCAACTGTTACTGTTTCACCTCACGACTCTACAAATACCTATAGACGTGTGACCTATAGAAGATAGTATACAATAAAAAAAGGAGCGATATAGCTGATTGTATATTGATAACGGCAAAGAGCAAGGACAAATTGTTCCTGCAACAGATAACAAGCAGCGTATATACGGCTATATCAAAACCAACCCGGGATCGCACCTTAGAAAGATTTGTAAGGAGTTGACGATAGCCATTGGCGATATTCAATACCAATTAAAGTTTTTAGAAAAATCAGGTTTAATAAAGTCGCGACGTATAGGGTTATACAAGACGTATTATACGGTTTCCATATTGGGTGAAAGGGATGAAAAAATATTGGCCATTCTCCAGCAGGAGACCCCAAGGGATGTAATATTATACCTCATAGAAAATCCAGGAGCTACTCAGACTGAGCTAGTCCATCATAAAGGGTTTACCGCACCCACTATCAATTGGCATATATCACGTTTAATCGAAATTGATTTGGTCTATAGTTGTAAGGAAGGTAGATTCGTAAAGTACTACTTAGAAGGCAATGTCGAAGACATTATCACTTTGCTTAAACTATACCATCCATCAGTCTGGAATAAACTGTCAAATAGACTTGCAGAGCTTTTTTTGGATATCGCTTCTCAGTCAAGACCGGGGAGAGATTCTGATGTGAAGGATGATGTGAAGGATGACATAAACGAACTAGCTGATAAGCCGAGTACTGCAGAAGGAAGGTAGATGTAATTAATGATAGTGATGGTGGTTAAGTGCTTTCGTTAAAGATAAGGACAGTAATAATCATATTATTGTTCATCTACATAGCTAATTTTTTGAATATACAACCAGCGTATGCTAATACTGAGCACGAAAAGCAGAACATTGCCGATATCTTCGTCTTCGGAAGCGGGATATTTGCTGCTATTCTTTTTTCTTTATCTCTGATAGCCTACCGAAATCTAATGACAAAGAGGCTCCTTCTAGTATCAGCTGCGTTTGGAATATTTGCCATAAATGCGATAGTTTCAAAACTCGATCTTTTTACTCCCATACATATTGAATCATCAGTTTTGGAATTGACATTAGCAATTCTGAATTTTGTAGCTCTTGCATTCTTCTTCTTGGCAATAGTCACGCGTACAAAGACAAAGACGAAAACAGCAACTCCGCGATCACACTTCTGGGAAACATAATATTTCGATATAGTCGAAATGTATTATTTGTATGATCACGGTCGGTCAGTAGTAATGAACATTTCGGTCAAGCTTTTGAATATTCACTACTTGTTTAGCCAATTGTACCTGAAACATAATAAGCAACAGTTGATTCTAGTTCGCCACTGACTATTTATGGAGAGTATCGGATTGAGTTTCAAGTTTTGTTGGTAATTGTTGTTGCACTCGTAACCCTAATTTTGACCTGATCTTTCTTACCTGCTTTAGGGTATAGTATTCAGTTGTCACCTGCGCACTCTAGCAACGGTACTGCAAGTAGCAGTCATGATAACATTCGGTGATATGCTCAAAAGCCAATTCACAAATGCCAAGCCCATACTAGATAAATACGGATTTAAGGCTAGTTCCTTTATAACATGTCTTTGGGCAGGCTCAGATAAGGCCCGAATGACGTGGCAGGATATTTTAGCATTGCAAACGGACAGACAAGACATCGAATCCAAGACAATGACTCACAGAAGGATGATCTATTTATCTCGTAGTGATTTGTATGAAGTCCTAGGAGATCACGGAATTAATGCGGCAATTTTTGCCACAACTCACGATAATGAATGGAATAATGCTTCTGTCATAATACAGTTGCAAAATATTACAACTATGCTGTCAATGGATCTTCTACTTTGATTTTTTTGCACTGCGACGGATACAAGAAGGCGTCAAGTCAGGCTGATTGTAGGACTAGATAACGGCACTCTGACTTTTGCAAACAGGTATTTGCTTAGAGAGTAGTCATAATAACATCGATAGAGTTTACTCGCATAATGGTTCCAAAAATATTTCAATGATTTGTTCAAGTCAATAGCCAGGAGAGGTTCAATAAAGTAAACGGAAAGTTAACTGCTGTTCCTATAATAGGTTATCATGATATAGTTAACAATAATGCACATGATAGTACGAATGCAAACTTGTTAGCCCAAGAAATGAAATATCTACATGATAAGGGATTTAGAGTATTCACCTTAAACCAGCTTGAGTATGGTATGAATCGTAATATAATTTATATAAAAAATACCACCTGCTCTTAATTAAACAATGTTTATGCTGCAGTATGATTATGAGCTCGGGTTGAGTGATAGCCTTTCATCCCATATCAGTGCGTCGGATCGTAGACACCGAATTGACCTCAGATGATCCTTTTTTAGGAATGTGAACTCATTGAATACAAGTACGACTTCTGCTCC
>Ga0207663_10001811_pt1 | contig 10095 bp, 10 predicted proteins | sample LARL53metaG_FD_184346 | JGI IMG/M metagenome (GOLD analysis project Ga0207663, IMG submission 184346) | Corn, switchgrass and miscanthus rhizosphere microbial communities from Kellogg Biological Station, Michigan, USA - LAR L5-3 metaG... | ecosystem: Host-associated > Plants > Roots >...
TCCTCCACGGCTCCCGCGATGCAGGCTTGCAGGCCCAATCCCTCGGCAAGCTCGACGATCGCCGCGCCCGCGCCGGCCGCGCAGTACAGGGCATAGCCAGCGCCCATGTTGAAAGTCGAGTACGCCGCCTTCGCCTCCAGCCCAGCCTCCGCGGCGAGAAAACTCAACACCTCCGGTGTTTCCAGCAGCTTCCAGATGCGGTATCTCAGCGGCTTCGGCCTGCGCATCAGCTTGAGCAGACCATGGCCCGTTATATGGCTCATATACGTCAGCGGCAGCCTTTGCCGGAGCAGCTCCCGCACCAGCCGCACGTACATCGTCGAGGGCTCGAGCAGCGCCTCCCCCAGCGTCGTCCCGCTCGGCAGCGCGGTCGCATAGCGATCCTTCAGCCTGCCCGCGACCAGGCGGGCCAGCGACGCCCCGTTGGCGTGCAGCCCGCTGGAGGCCACCAGCACGATCTCATCGCCCGGCCCCAGCGCCTCGCCGAGGATCGGCTCGTGCCCCTCGGGCACGACGCCGACGGCCGCTCCCGCCAGCTCGATCTCGCGCTCGTCCACCAGTCCCGGCAGCGATGGCGACTCTCCGCCCCCCCACGCGCAGCCGGCATCCTCGCACGCGCGATGCCAGCCCTCCACCAGCGCCCGCGCGCGCGCTTGCTGTCGATACCACTCCGACGCGCCCGTGGCGAAGTACGCGTTGACGACCAGCGGCAGCGCGCCCACGCAGCACAGGTCGTTGACGATCGCCGCCACCGCGTCGTAGGCCACGTCGCCAAAGCGGTCGATGCCCTGCTCCTCGAGCACCTGCCTGGCGACGATCGACTTCGTACCCAGTCCCTCCACCACGAACGCCAGCGTGCGACCGTCCAGCTCGAACGCGAACGCGGGCTCGCCCCTGGAGGCGTCGATCGCGCGGGCGCCGTGCGCCGCCAGCAGCGGCGAGGTCGACAGCGCCTTGGCCATCGCCAGCCGCTTGCCCGCGTCGAGCGTCTCGTAATCCACGCCCGCGTCGCGGTAGCTGGCTCCTTCGTGCGTCATCGGCGATGATCCTAAGCCCATTGCCACCAGGGAGGAGACTCGATGGACTTCCAGCCGAGCGAGCGTTGCACCGAGTTCAAGGAGCGCCTGAGCGCGTTCATGGACGAGCACGTCTACCCGTCCGAGGCCGTGTACGAGCGCCAGCTGCGCGAGTCCGGCGATCCCCACCACCAGCCGGCCGTGATGGAGGAGCTCAAGGCGCTCGCGCGCGAGCGCGGCCTGTGGAACATGTTCCTGCCCGATCCGACGCACGGCGCGGGCCTGTCGAACAGCGACTATGCGCCGCTGGCGGAGATCCTCGGGCGCTCGCACATCGCCTCGGAGGCGTGCAACTGCTCGGCCCCGGACACCGGCAACATGGAGGTGCTGCACCAGTTCGCCACGCCTGAGCAGAAGGACTGCTGGCTGACGCCGCTGCTGGAGGGCGAGATCCGCTCGTCGTTCGCGATGACCGAGCCCGAGGTCGCATCCTCCGACGCGACCAACATCGCGCTGCGGATCGAGCGCGACGGCGAGGAGTACGTGCTGAACGGGCGCAAGTGGTGGATCTCGGGCGCCCTGCACCCCCACTGCCGGATCATGATCGTGATGGGCAAGACCGCCCCGGACGGCCCGCGCCACCGCCAGCAGAGCCAGATCCTCGTGCCATTGGACACACCCGGCGTCACCGTCCTGCGCGGCCTGCCGGTGTTCGGCTACCAGGACCAGGAGGGCCACGCGGAAATCCTCTTCGAGGACGTGCGCGTGCCGGCGTCGAACCTGATCGCGGGCGAGGGCGACGGGTTCATGATCGCCCAGGCGCGTCTCGGCCCCGGGCGCATCCATCACTGCATGCGCTCGATCGGCGCCGCCGAGCGGGCGCTCGAGTCCCTCTGCCGGCGTGCCGTCTCGCGCGTCACCTTCGGCCAGCCGGTAGCCGCGCGCGCCAACGTCCAGGACTGGATCGCGGAGTCGCGCATCGAGATCGAGATGGCGCGCCTGTTGACCCTCAAGGCGGCCTGGCTGATGGACACCGTCGGCAACCGCCACGCCCGCACCGAGATCGCGGCGATCAAGGTCGCAGCGCCGAACGTGGCGCTGAAGGTGATCGATCGCGCGATCCAGGTGCACGGCGGCGGCGGGGTCAGCGACGACTTCACGCTCGCCTGGGCCTACGCCCACCTGCGCACCCTGCGGCTGGCGGACGGCCCCGACGAGGTGCACAAGCTCTCGATCGCCCGCCGCGAGCTCGCGCCGTACATGCCGCGCGAGGGGGGATCCTGACGCGCGCGCGGCACAGAGCGGGTTGGAGTGGGGCCGAGTCCGCGCGCGCGGCATAGCCGGCGGATGGTGACCGCGGCCCTACGCGTGCGCTGAAGCAAGCGATCGCATAAGCGGGCAGGGTACGTCGGGGTCTGACGGGGCGGCGTCAGCGCGCGCCGACGACAGCCACCATCGTCTCGACCACATGCGGGTCGAACTGGCTGCCCGCGTTCTTGACGAGCTCGGCGATGGCAGCCGAGCTCGACATCGCTCGGCGATAGGAGCGGGTCGTGGTCATCGCGTTGAACGCATCACAGCAGGCGATGATCCGTGACTCCAGCGGGATCTCCTCGCCGCGCAGACCGTCCGGGTAGCCCCCGCCGTCCCAACGCTCATGATGGGAGCGCACGATCTGGCCGACCTCGCGCATGAAGCCGCCGACGCGTTCGAGCATCCTCTGGCCCTCGAGCGTGTGCGTCTTGATGATCTCCCACTCGCGCTCATCCAGCTTGCCGGGCTTGTTGACGATCTCCTTCGGCACGGCGATCTTGCCGACGTCGTGCAGCAGCGCACCGAACTCGACGTTACGCTGCCTGTCCGCGTCCAACCCCAGCTCGCGGGCGACGTCGAGCGCCAGGCGCACGACGTCCTTGCAGTGCTCGCCCGTATATGTGTCATCGGCCTCGACGACGTCACCCAACACCAACGCCGTGCCGCGATAGGCGTCGTTCAGCTCGACCAGTTGTTCGAGGCGGGCGCGCCGCTCTTTCGAGAACCATCTCAGCACACCGAACAGAGGCGCGATCAGCAGCACCGCCCACGCATGGGTCATCGCCGCAAACGCGACCACCAGGCCGAGCGGCGCCAGCGCCAGGTCGATGAGGTACACCTGACGCACCTCGTCGGCCAGCTCCTTGACGGCGATCCCTCCCCGAAGCCGTTCCCGCGCGGCATTCGCCGCGAAGTCGCAACCGAACTGAGCCGCCAGCGCGAGCACCAGCACCGTCGGGCGTGTATCAGGGCTGTGATCGTGCGCGAGCGCCAGTACGACGGCCGGCCCCCACGCGAACCAGCTGTTCCCTGGAACGGTCAGCACCCTGCTCGCCGGAATCCGGCCGGCAAGGATCGCCGGCGCCATCCCCAGCGCCAGTGCCAGTGCCACCAGCAGGGGGACCAGCGCAACCGGCAACGCAAACAGCATTGGCACGAACACCGCCTGCGTCGGCACGGTGAACCCGGCGCCGATGTCGAACCGCACATGCCCCACCGCCGCCACGCCGAGCACATACAGCGCCGCCGTCGACAGCATGAGACCGGCGCCGGTGCCCGCGAGCACAACCAGCACAACCGACGCGACGAGAAAGCACCCACCGACCAACAGCTCCGCGTACAGCTCCGCCGGCGCCATCCGCTGCCGGCGACCGGCGATCGACACTCTTACCCGCTCGGATTCGCTGAATGCGTGGGTGGACATTGTCTGTGTGTCCATCGTCACGAACGTGTCTTGATTGGAGTAGGTACTGCAATTATCCTTTCTTTCGAACGCAAATCCCCCCAATTGGAACATTGGCGTCCATCGCGGGCACAAGCCTCCAACAAGTGTCCATACCCCCTTCAGCCTGCGCCGCTTTTCCTGCATGCTGCTGTCGAATCGATACACACCAAGAGCTGAAAAAGGCAAACCCGTCGCGAGGCGGGGACGCAAAGCCAGGGGTCTCGAACACGAGATAGCTCGGCCGCCAGCAGACGCACGGAGGCTCTTGTGTTCTCATATCATCTCTCCTCTCCCCTCACCCTGACTCGGCGGTGGCTCTCGCGCCGACCAGTCCTGTCGATCGTGCTGGCATCCGCCAGCGCCAGCCTCGCCCTCACCACCTTCTCCGCAGCACCAGCCGGAGCCGCGCTCGTCAGTACCGGTGCATGCAGCAACGCGGCGCTGACTCAGCCATTCGCAAGGTGGGGCGACTCGAACACCTATGAGCTCGCCCCCGGCGGTGGCTTCGAGGGCACGCTCTCCGGCTGGACCCTGGGGGGCGCTGCCGCTCAAGTCGCGGGCAGCGAGCCCTATGGCGTCACCGGCTCCGTCGGCTCCTCCTCGCTGGCCCTCTCCGCGGGTGCCTCGGCGCAGTCACCGTTCGTGTGTGTAAACGCGAGCTATCCCACGTTCCGCTTTTTCGCCCGCAACGGCAGTCCGCTATCGACGGTGCTCGTGCAGGTCGTCTACAAGACCGTACTCGGCTCCGTCGCACTGCCCCTCGGAACCGTCGCTCTGAGCGATCAATGGCAGCCTACGCCGCCAATGCTCACAGGCTCGATCGTCGGTGGCCTGCTCTCCGGCGGGACAGCCCAGGCGGCGCTTCGTTTCACCGCGCTTACCGGCGCCTCGCGGATTGACGACGTCTTCGTCGACCCGCGCATGCGCTAGATCCAAGCCGGGCGCCCGGGGGGCACGGATGGGGCGCTTCGGGGACAGGCGGGGGCCGGCGCGAATCGCCGGCCCCCAGCCGCTACTCCCCAGCCAGCTCCAGCAGTCGCGTCACCGTGTTCCAATTGCGTCCCGTCGCAACGACCGCGAGTCGCTTCTCCCAGAAGGCGTTGCTCAACTTCGTCGCGCGCACGCCCTCCGGATACCACACGTAGATCTCCCGCTCGCCGACAGAGAACGCGTCGGGCTCGAAATCGGCCGGCGCCAGCTCGCTCACCGCCTCCTCATCCGGCGCCTGCGAAAGGAACGTCACGAGCAGTCGCGCGTGATCGCTGGCAATGTCCAGCAGCGGGTTATCCGCAACCACCCTCTCCAATTCCTCGCGCGTGCGCACCAGCACCCTCGCAGTGAGCCCGACCTCCTCGGCGAGCGCGCCTTCGATCTCCTGAGCCACACGCTCCGGCGGCCTCCCAACCGCTGTGAACACCGCGTTGCCGCTCTGTAGGTGCGTCTGCACCCCTCCGTAGCCGAGCCCTTCCAGCAGCTCACGCAGGCGCGCCATCGCAATCTTATTCCGGCCGCCTACATTCACCGCGCGCAGAAACGCCACATACTTACCGTCGGCCGGCCGCTCGGCTTTCCTTGGAGGCACCTCCGCACCGTAGCGGAGCGAGCTCTGCCGAGCGACTTTGCCACCAGCGCAAGCGGCGCCACAAGCTTGACATGGTGTGGCGTGCTCGGCGAGCACGCATGACAACGATCACGGCCACGCTCGTCCACACCGGGGCGAGCGCAAGCGCGGTCTCCTCAACCGGGACTCCAGCGATGTGCGCTGGCGGCACGATCACGAGGACCTACTGATAGGCAAGCGCGATCACACGGTCGCAGACGAAGACGCCCTCGGCCGCCTCGGGATCGGAACGCCGCGCGGCGTGCACGGTCACGGTCAGCTTGTCAGGGTTGTCCAAGCCGTCGATCGCTTCGGTGATATCCATCGACACGTTGATCGGCGTCAGATGATGGGGCGGCCGACGATCGAACGCGCTCACCGGGCCACGTTTCCAATCGCAGTGGTCCCCCACACCCCAACATGCGCTCTGCGCAAAGACCGTGAACGACCCCGCAAAGCGGTCGTGCTCGCGCCCGGCGTTCGCCGGCAGCTCGTCGGCGTTCACAAACACGAACGCGGTAAACGACCCGCTGTCACGGCGGACATTGACGAACTCGAGATCGAGGCGCGCGAGCCCGGAGAAATCGATTGGCAGCGGCAACGGCTCCTGCGTGGTCCAGCGTTGCACTAGGGCGCACCCCCAGCGGACGCCGCCTGAGCCGCATAGTCATATCCGAGCCCGACGACGTCGAGAACCTCGCTCACCTTCAGCGACGGCGCAGTGGCAAAGGTCAGCGATCTGTTCAGCGTATCTTTGTCCGGCAGCGCCGACGGGTTGTTGTGCTGCCAGATACGCCACAGGCGGTCGACCATCGCATGGTGCGCCCAGAAGATCGGGTCGTATGCCGCCCAGTTCTGGTCTTCCATCGTGCCGCCCACCCAGACGTGGATGTTGTCGTGCAACCGCCAGCAGCGCTGCTCGAACTCCCGATATGACGGCGATGTCATCATCCAGTCGTAGAGGTTGACCTGTTTGCCGGCAATGACGGTGGTGCGCAGAGGCGGCGGCCAGGGCTCCGGGCCTTCGCCGTGCGGTGCACCCGGGTCGCGCACGGTTTGGGTGGGCCAGTCGGGCTGGACCTGCACACCCGAGGGCTTGATCTCCGCGCCGGTGAGCACATTCGGCTCACCGCCGACCGTGGGCTCCTCATAGGGCGCCGGCAGGCCGGGCTCGTCTATCCAGTTCCACCACGGAAGGGTCACCTCGGGGTCAATATCCTGAAGCGCCAACTCGAAGTGGTACAGGTAGCCGCGATGCCACGGCAGGAACAGGTCGTTGTGGTGTTCGCAGATGCCAAACGCCACACCGTGCCAGTTGGCGAAGTACTGGAAGCCTTTGTTATCCGGCCTCGCCAGGAAGGCCTTCATCGCGTCGCGAAAGCGGGCCAGATCTTCGGCCGAGAGCTGCGTGACGCTCTGGCGCAGCTTGATCTGGGCCTGGATCGACGCGGGTTGGGTGTGGACCTGGACCGTGATGCGCGGAGACTAACCGGGATCGTTATAGATTTCAAGTGTCTTGATAGTTCTTATCAGCAACTTTACATGGGCACCATCTACGGCACGTGCCATACAATCAATTCGGTTAAATACAACCTGACATGGTGTCGGCCTTTATCCAGTGTCGCGCACAGGCTGAGAGGTTGACAACAAACCCCGCCACGTTCGGCGTACCCGCGCTCGACATCTCATAGTCACGCCATTGGGATCACCCGCCGACACTCGATAAGTGCTACACTGTCGCACATGGACGTAGGTGTGCGGGATCTGCGCAATCGGACAGGCCGAGTGATCGATGCGGTCAGGGCCGGCGAGCGCGTGACCCTGACAGTGCACGGCGAGCCGGTTGCCGACATCGTGCCCCACGAACGCCGCGTACGGTGGCTCTCTGGATCACAGCTGCGCCGAGAGTTGTCCGAGCACGCCGCCGATCCAGGTCTCCAGCAGGAGCTGGACGAACTCGCAGGCCAGACCCTCAGCGAGCTTTGAGCGCTCCCGACACCGGCCTGCTGGACACCTCGGTGTTCATCGCCCGCGAGAGCGGACGACCGCTGGACGAACTCCCGGCACACGTCGCCGTCTCGGTCGTCACCATTGGCGAGCTTCAGCTTGGCGTGTTGGCCGCCGAGGACCCAGCCGTAAAGGTACGCCGCGCCGAGACGCTAACGCTTGCCAGAGCGGCCGACCCGCTCCCGATCAGCGAAGCGGTGATGGTCGCATGGGCGCGGCTGGTATCCGACTGCCGACATGCCGGGGTGCACCGCACCATCAAGCTCACCGACGCGCTGATCGCGGCGACCGCAATCGAGCACGGACTCCCAGTCGTGACCCAGGACGAGGATTACAACCGTATCGCCGACGCGCACCCTGCGCTGAAGGTGGCAACAGTCTGAGTCCCTCCTGAACCCAGTCCGCAGCCAGATCGATGAGACGGTTGTCTATGGACGCTGGCAGGCCAAGACTAAACCGTCGAGCGCGGGTCGAGGCTTTGCGCCAGGCGTTGGCGGCAGGCCGCTGATGCGGCACCTGCCACGCGCCGCCTGGACGCCGGATCGTGCCAACGCTGTGAGTCGCTGCTACCGTTTCTGCCATGACCAAGACCGAGCTATATGAGTTGGTTGGTCGACGCTCTTCCAGATGAGTCATTGCCGGCGGCTGCGATTCTGCTTCGCCGCGCCCAGAACCCGGTCGTAGCCAAGCTCGATGCCGCGCCGTACGATGACGAGGCGCTAACCGAGGAGGATCTGCGAGCAGTGCGGGAGGCGCAGGACGAGCCGGGCATACCTTGGTCTGAGGCCGTGACGGAGTTGAACGCTGGCTGATCCGGGCGGATGGCAGATCGAGATCCGCCCCGCCGCCTTGAAGTCTCTGCGCCGCCTCGATCGCCGGACCGGGAGCGAATCAGCGTAGCTATCGGCGCACTGCCTGAAGGAGACGTCAAGTTGCTGCGAGGCCCCAGTCGACTTGGCGGCTGCGCGTGGGTGAGTGGCGGGTCATCTTCGACCGCCGGGATGCAGAGCGGGTGATCAATGTTCTCGCAGTTAGGCCGCGAGGTCGTGCCTACGATCGCTAGACCGACGAGAAGTCGAGTGTCTGTGAAACCCATACTCCTCTGATGGCCGATCGCATCGAAGCGGCACTCGATCATAAGCTGCACCTGCCCGGGCATAGCGGTCGGAGCGCTGCTCGGGATCGGCGTGCTCGACATCGAAGGGAATGACCCGGTCGTCATCCATGCACAGGCCCTACGGCCCAAGTTCCACAGATTCCTCGGATGAGGTGACCAATGCCCCGACACACGGACAAAGAAATCGAGCAGGCCGCCCAAACAAGGCAAGGGCCTGATCGCCGTTGGTGTACGGCCCTACCGCTGACAATTGTCAGTGGAGAGGAGCGTACGTTGCGCAAACCCCGTGGTCGTGCGGGCGGAGCCGCTGAGCACGTAGCCCAAGCGTCGTGACGTGGGGCGGGTGTTCTCGCAGACGTTATCGTCGCCGCTGGTGGCCGTGATCGAGAGGCCCGGCGGCGCCAGCGCCGCCGGGGCGCAACGGGCATCCCGCTTGGCGCTGTGACCGCCGCGTCGCCAGAGCTGAGGCCCAAACCCCTGCTCCAGCACAGTGAGACCTCGGTTGTCGGTGCGGGGCGGGTTCTGCCATGATGTCGAGCCTCTTGGGTCTCGCTAGGGACGATGAGGCCCTCCAACCAAAGGAGATGGAATGCTTGGACGTGTAGCTCGACAAGCTGGAAGCCTGGCGGGCGTGGTCGTGCTGTTGTCGGCGGGGGTTGCATACGCCGCCGCGGGCGGCCGTGGGACGGTCACCGAAACACGCCACGAACACAACATCGTGCTGTTCTCAGCACCATCGCCCAACCCGTGTACGGGCGAACCCGGGACGATCATCGCGACCGCGACGAACTCGGTCTTCCATGTGACGTTCTTTGAAACCAGCGACGAGTTCTGGGTGACGGGCACAGGCGAGGGCACCGTGACGTTCACACCTGAAAATCCGGAAGGCGTCTCGGCGAGCGGCCACTTCGCGGCCTGGTTCGGAGAATCCAGCAACAACAAAAACGAAGTCGCGCACAGCACAAACACCTTCGTGTTGACGGGCAGCGACGGCTCGCGCGTGGTCGTCCACGCTACAAGCCACCTGAGCACCAACGGCTCGGGCGTGGTCACCGTCAGCAACGAAAAGATGACGGTGCACTGCGGCTAAGCAGACTGGGACTTGGGGCAGGCGACGCGCAGTCGCCTGCCTTTTCCCTTCGAACGCCGGCGTGGTCGAACCCTGAGCACCACGACCTTCCCCCCGTCTGGCGCCAGCCACGGCATGTCCCAACAGCGGCGATCGGCCCACACACGTAGCCCCCGGCGATGACGGGTACGGCGCGTCGTCGAGCAGGCGGTTGATGCGCCTCACGAACGATCGCGCGATCTGCTCGCTGCCAGTAGGTGTAGTCCTCCCAGCCCTGTGCGCCGACGAGACAAGGGCCTGATCGCACTTGGCGGCCGGCCCTACCGCCGACAATTGTCAGTGGAGACGGCGGGAATCGAACCCGCGTCCGCGATCGCGTATGAATGGCTTCTACGAGCGTAGCCGGCGCTCTGATCTCATCCCCCGCTCGCCTCGCCGGCCGGGTTGCGGGGGACCAGCTCCCTGGGAGGTCCCCGGATTGGCGGGAGCGGGCCGCGCCGGGTGAGCCTGCTTTCTGATCCCGGCCTT
>Ga0207663_10001815_pt1 | contig 10083 bp, 10 predicted proteins | sample LARL53metaG_FD_184346 | JGI IMG/M metagenome (GOLD analysis project Ga0207663, IMG submission 184346) | Corn, switchgrass and miscanthus rhizosphere microbial communities from Kellogg Biological Station, Michigan, USA - LAR L5-3 metaG... | ecosystem: Host-associated > Plants > Roots >...
CGCCCGTATCTGCTCGTCCGGGATCAGCGTCGTCTTGTTCTCTTCGTGGGAAGTCCGGAAGCCGTCGAAAAAGAAGATGATCGGCACGCGCGCTTCCAGCGTCGCCACCTGCGCGACCAGGGCGAGATCATGCGCTTCCTGGACGGACGAACCCGCAAGCATGGCGAATCCCGTCATCCGGGCGCTCATGACGTCGGAATGGTCACCAAAGATGGACAGCGCCTGTGTTGCGACCGACCGCGCAGCCACGTGGAAAACGCACGACGTCAGTTCTCCCGCGATCTTGTACATGTTGGGAAGCATCAGCAGGAAGCCTTGCGAGGCCGTAAACGTCGTTGTCAGCGCGCCGCTCTGGAGAGAACCATGAAGGGCGCCTGCGGCTCCCCCCTCGGATTGCATCTGCTGAACGACCGTTGTGCCGCCCCAGATGTTCTTGACGCCTTCCGCAGCCCAGGCATCCGCCAATTCGGCCATCGTAGAGGACGGGGTGATCGGAAAAATCGCGCAGACTTCATTAACGCGATAGGCGATATGGGCGGCGGCCGTATTGCCGTCCATAACAGCAGTCTTTGCGGTCATATCCAGAGCACTCCTCTTCTGAGAGCCGCGTTTCAGGCGCGGACCTTGAAACTCGCTGGCATCGTCGGCTCGCCGATCAAGCCCGTTTTCGTCGACCCGACCGGTTCGGGAGTCATCTCGATCGCGTGGCACGGGCACTGCTCGAAACAAACCGCGCAGCCGCTGCACAGGTCGTAGTCAACGCGATAGCCCTTGCCCTTGCCGAGCTTGGCGATCGCCTGCTCCGGACAAGCAGCAAAGCAATTGTCACACTCAAAGCAGTTGCCGCAGGACAAGCAGCGGCTTGCCTCGTAACGCGCCTCGGGCTCGGCCAAGCCGCGCGCTATTTCCTGAAATCCCCTGCGCTCGGCGACCGGTACCTCTGGCGCTTCTTGGCGCGGCGCATCAAGAAACACTGGCAAGTTCAGTGCCTCAAAGTGAACGATCGGGTGTTTGGCCGGCTTGGTATAGGTTTCAGCCCTGAGGAACGCGTCGATATTGCGTGCGGCTTTCTTGCCGTGGCCAACCGCCGTCGTCATCGTCCGTGCGCCGCCGATCAAATCGCCGCCGGCAAAGATCCCCGGATGCCCGGTGTTCATGGACGTATCGACCTCAATCACGTCGCCACGGCCGATGCGGATACCAGGTACCGTCTTGAGAAACTCTACGTCCGAATGCTGGCCGACGGCGAGCACGAGCGAGTCGGCTTTGAGTGTCTCAAACTGACCTGTGCCCACACATCCTTTGCCATCGGGCGACATCGCCATTCGCTCGACCAACACGTTGTCCTGGCCGAGTTGCTTGACGGTCGACAGCCATTTGATCTTCACGCCTTCGGCGAACGCCTCCATCGCCTCATAGGGATGCGCTTCCATGTGGTCCTTGTCGAAGCGGAAGATCAGAACCGCCTCCTCGGCGCCGAGGCGCTTGGCGGTACGGGCCGCATCCATCGCGGTATTGCCGCCACCGACAATGCCGACGACGCGCCCCAGCTTTGGCGCACGGCCCTCTTCGACCTGCTCCAGAAGCGAGATGGCATCAATCATCTTGCCACCATCCATCGCCGGAACATTGAGGTGATTCGCAACTTGCGTGCCTATCGCCAGGAATACAGCGTCAAAATTTCCTTGCGCCTTTTCGGCCAGAACGTCGGTGACCCTGTGGTTTCGGACGATCTTCACGCCCATCGCTTCGATGCGCGCGATTTCCATGCCGACCCGGTCGCGCGGCAGGCGATACGACGGAATGCCGTATCTCATCATCCCGCCGGGCTCCTCATTGCTGTCACGGATCTCGACCTCGTGACCGAGCCGACGCAGGTGGTAGGCGCAAGACAATCCACCCGGACCGGCCCCCACGACCAGCACTCGCTTTCCGGTTTTCGCGCCCACCGGAATGGTCCAGCCGTTTTCGAGTGCAAGATCGCCGAGGAAGCGATCGAGCGAGTGGATCGCCACGGGTTCATCGAGCTGTCGACGATTGCAGGCACTTTCGCAGGGATGATAACACGCGCGCCCGTGGATCGCCGGGAGCGGATTCTCTTCCATATACTTGAGCCAGGCGTTTTCGTACTCGCCTGCCTGCGCCAGCGAAAGCCAAGCCTGAATATTCAGGCCGGCCGGACAGGCGTTGTTGCACGGCGGGAGCAGATCCACATACGCGGCGCGCTGCCAACGCACGGCATTTGTGCCCTTGGCGATCGTGGCTTTGTAGCCTGGCGTCATGTCTTTCGGGGTTAAGGTCATTGAGAGCCTCGCGATCGCTGACGTTAGTTCTGCCGTGCACGAAACAGCTTTCGTCAACCGGCCTTGCTCAAGATACGAATTTGGCAGATTGCAGCCCGCCACGCTTGGACGAACCGGGTCAGCTTGGACAATCCTGCTTAGAAATGCGCGGGCGACGCGTCGAGTACGGATCTGCTCAAACCTGGAATGACCCAAGAGTCTTCAAACAAGCGCATTTGCGTCCAAGCGGCGAGCGCGGCAAAGCGTTATTGCTGCACCTGGTCGAATCGTCGAATGGCGTCAGGGCGGAGAGAGACGAAGACAATGGATGGTCGGGTAATCGCCGTGCGTGGCGCGGTATTGGACGTTACGTTCGTTGGAGGGGCGTTGCCGCCGATTGAGGACGCTTTGATCATTGCGCCTGATACTGGCAACCCGATCATGGCCGAGGTCCAGTCACATTTGGACAGCACGACCGCACGAGCCATTGCGCTGCAATCAACAGCGGGATTGCGGCGCGGTGCTGCGGTGCGAGCCGCCGGCGGCCCCCTCATGGTGCCAGTCGGTGAAAAGGTGCTTGGTCGTCTGCTCGATCTCACCGGTGCCATCGGCGACAAGGGCGCGCCGCTTGGGGCCGACGTGCCACGGCGACCGATCCATCGAGCTGCGCCGCCGCTCTCCTCGCAGCGAGGTACCACAAGCTTGTTCTCAACCGGCATCAAGGTCATCGACCTGCTGACACCGCTAGCCCAAGGCGGCAAGGCTGCGATGTTCGGAGGCGCCGGCGTCGGAAAGACTGTGCTGGTCATGGAGCTGATCCACGCGATGGCGGAGCGCTACAAGGGAATCTCTGTGTTTGCCGGCGTCGGCGAACGTTCGCGCGAAGGCCACGAGATGCTGCTTGATATGCGCAACTCCGGCGTTCTCGAGCGAACCGTCCTGGTCTACGGCCAGATGAACGAACCGCCAGGCGCGCGCTGGCGTGTGCCCCTGACCGCTTTGACCATTTCTGAGTACTTCCGCGACGAGCGTAAGCAGAACGTCCTGCTGCTAATGGACAACATATTTCGTTTTGTCCAGGCAGGTGCCGAGGTGTCGGGCCTGCTCGGTCGTCTACCTTCGCGCGTCGGATACCAGCCGACGCTCGCGAGCGAGGTTGCCGCGCTGGAGGAACGCATTGTTTCTGTGGGTGACGCCTCGGTGACCGCTATTGAGGCTGTCTACGTGCCGGCCGACGATTTCACCGATCCCGCCGTGACCACGATCGCAGCTCACATGGACAGCATGGTTGTCCTGTCTCGCCAGATGGCGGCCGAAGGAATGTACCCGGCCATCGATCCGATCGCGTCGTCGTCGATTCTGCTTGATCCGTCGGTAGTCGGCGCCGAGCACGCGGCTATCGCTACAGAGGTTCGCCGTACGATCGAACACTATCGGGAGCTGCAGGACGTGATTTCTCTGCTCGGCATTGAAGAGCTCGCCGCGGACGACCGGCGTATTGTTGAACGCGCGCGGCGTCTGCAGCGCTTTCTCACCCAGCCGTTCGCCGTAACGGAGGCTTTTTCCGGCGTACCAGGCCGCTCAGTTGCAGTCACCGATACCATCGCTGGCTGTAAAGCAATCCTCGCCGGCGAATGCGATGAGTGGCAGGAAAGCTCACTCTACATGATCGGCACCCTCGAGGAGGCACGCGAGAAGGAGAAAGCTTCCCACGCCACAGTGACCCCCGCGACGCAAGTCAAACAAGCTGCTTCCGCACCATGAGCAGCACCTTGCATCTTACCGTCACCACGCCAGCGCGTGTTCTCGTCGACAGCGACCAGGTCGTCGCGGTTCGCTCCGAGGATCAAAGCGGCAGCTTCGGCGTATGGCCCGGTCACGCCGACCTCTTGACGGTGCTGGCTCCCTCTGTTGTGCGATGGCGGACTGCCGACGGCGCTGCACGCTTTTGCGCTGTTGGTGGCGGCGTGTTCACCGTTTCAGCGGGGCGCAATGTCTCGGTTGCATGCCGCGAAGGGGTCGTCGGCGACTCACTCAAGGACCTCCAGGAAAAGGTACGTGCCTTACGTGAGCAGCAACTTGAAGACGATTCCAAGGCTCGTACCGCTCGGACGCGCGCTCATGCTTTCGCAGTGCGGCAACTGGTGCGCTATCTGCGGGCGTCGCCGGACGCTATCTCTCCTCTGCAGGGCGAGGATGCGTCGTGACCGAACCCGATCCGGATCGCCTGGCCAATGCGGCGCAAGGGGCCCTCGATCGCGACACAAAGGGTCGTGCCGATCCGGAGCAATCGCTGGGCGCGCGGCTCGGCCACCTCGGTGTCCTCGGCTGGTATATCGTCCTGCCGACGCTGCTTGGCCTCTTCCTCGGGCGCTGGCTCGATCGCCACTTCGGAACCGGAATCTTCTTTTCAGCGCCTCTCCTGATGATTGGGGCGGCAATCGGATTCTGGTCGGCATGGAAATGGATGCATCGTCAGGGGATCAAGCCATGATGACGGACCCGACATTTCGCTTCGCCGTTTATTCGGCGACCGGCTTAGTCGCCGGCCTTATCATCGGCCTAGTCCACTTTGTCTCGCTGCGTTGGAACGCGCAACTTTTCGTAACCGGATCGGCTGGCACGGCTGTCGCTTTGCAGGTGGGCCGGATCGCCGTGACAGTCGGCGCCCTTTCAGCACTTATGCTCGTGAGCCTGTCTGCATCGCTATTCGGCGCTGTCGGATTTGTGATCATTCGAGCCTTGGTGGTCCGGCGTCTTGGAGAGCAACCATGATTCATTCGCCTCTTGAGACGAAGGCGCTTTTCCACGTCGGGCCGGTGGGCATTACCGAGCCCGTGATCACCACCTGGGTGCTCATGGTCATCCTCGTCGGCGTTTCCGCCATCATCACGCACCGACTATCTCTCGCGCCGTCGAAAGCTCAGACGATGTTGGAAATGTTCGTCAGCACGATCGATGACCAGATCCGAGACACCATGCAAGTGGAACCCGGCCCCTATCGCGCGCTAATCGGGACTATCTTCATCTTCATACTCTTCGCCAATTGGTCGTCGTTGATCCCAGGGGTAGAGCCACCGACCGCGCATCTTGAAACGGACACAGCTTTTGCCGTGCTCGTATTCTTCGCAACGATTTTTTTCGGGATTCGAACGCGAGGACTTGTCGGATACCTGCGCACCTTTGCCGAACCGACATGGATCATGATTCCGCTCAACCTTGTCGAGCAGTTCACGCGCATTTTCTCGCTGATCGTCCGCCTGTTTGGCAACATCATGAGCGGAGTGTTCATTGGCGCGATCGTGTTGTCTCTTGCTGGACTGCTCGTGCCAATCCCTTTCATGGCTCTCGACGTACTAACGGGAGCCATTCAGGCCTACATATTCACCGTGCTTGCAATGGTCTTCATCGGCGCCGCAATCGCCGAGAAGACGCAAGAATCGACCACCACCCCCAACGAAAAGTGAGCAATGCAATGGATCACGCAATCCAAATCGTCAGTATTTTCTCGGCCGCGATGGCCGTCTCCTTCGGAGCGATCGGCCCCGCCCTCGGGGAGGGCCGCGCGGTCGCCGCCGCGATGGATGCCATCGCCCGGCAGCCCGATTCCGCCGGCACAGTGTCGCGCACCCTTTTCGTCGGACTTGCGATGATCGAAACAATGGCGATCTACGCTCTCGTCATCGCGCTGCTGGTGCTCTTCGCCAACCCGTTCGTCAAGTAAGGCGGACGGGCAATGACCATCGATTGGTGGACGCTAGGACTGCAGACGGTCAATGCGGTCATCCTGATCTGGCTTTTGGCTCGTTTTCTGTTCCGTCCGGTGGCTGACGCGATCGCCGGCCGTCAGGCGGCGGCCGGCAAGCTGCTCACCGAAGCAAAGGCCGCCAAGGCCGCGGCGGAGAGCGAGCGGGACAAGGTCCTGGCGGAGACCGCTCAACTTGCCGCACACCACGGCGAAGCGATGAAGGCGATCGAAACCGAAGCCGCCGCCGCGAAGTCGGCTCTCCTGCTAAAAGCCCAGGCGGAGGCCGACAAGCTTCGTTCCGACTGCGCGGCCGAGATCAAGGCGCGTCGCCGTACGGAAGAGCTTATGGCCGAAGATCGAGCAGGTACGCTTGCTGTCGATATCGTCACCAAGCTACTTGATAGTTTAACGCGCGAAGTGCGCGTGTCCGCGTTCATTGACGGGATAGCCGCCGGCTTAGCGCAACTCCCGACAGAAACCCGCGGATCAGTTGGCGCAGATGGAAGCTCAATCCATCTGACAACGGCTCGCGCACCGACTGCTGACGAAGTCGAGGCCTGCCGCAATTCCCTCGAGAAGGTTCTCAGACGTTCAATCACGCTCGACGTTTCGGTGGACCCCACGTTGATCGCCGGCATCGAACTGGAAGCCCCACATGCGGTCGTGCGCAACAGCTTCCGCGCCGACCTCGCCCGCCTCAAATCAGAACTGGTGCGCCATGACAGAGACATTAACTGACACCCGCGACGATACCTGGCTCGCGCGTAGCCGCGAGACTGTCGCCCGGCTCGATCTCGCCCCAGAAGCTGAAACGGTCGGCCGGGTGGAACGCGTCGGCGACGGCATCGCGCTCGTCTCCGGATTGCCAGACGCCTGCTTGAATGAGCTGCTCCGATTCGAAGGGGGGAGAATGGGCTTCGCGCTCACCCTCGATGCTGACACGATTGCCGCGGTCCTGCTCGATCACGGCGAGAGCATAGAAGCGGGATCGCGCGTGACCGGAACCGGCGAGGTTGTGCGCGTTCCCGTCGGGCCCGGGCTTTTGGGCCGTGTCGTCGATCCGCTTGGAAGGCCCCTCGACCGTGACGAGCCGGTCAAGGCCGAAGCGCAAATGCCGGTCGAGCGCCCAGCCCCCGGCATCATCGAGCGCGACCTCGTCTCCGAGCCGGTGCAGACGGGTATCCTTACCATTGATGCCTTGTTCGCGGTGGGGCGTGGTCAACGCGAGCTCATCATTGGCGACCGCGCTACCGGCAAGACAGCGATAGGCGTTGACACGATCATCAATCAGAAAGACTCCGACCTGATCTGTGTCTATGTGGCGATCGGCCAGCGCTCGACCGCGGTGCGACGTGTGATCGAGGCGGTACAACAACACGGTGCTCCCGAGCGTTGCGTGTTTGTCGTCGCCCCGGCGGCGGCCTCGCCGGGACTGCAGTGGATCGCGCCCTTCGCCGGATTTACGATTGCCGAGTATTTTCGGGATCGTGGCCAGCACGCATTGATCGTACTCGATGATCTGACCAAACACGCTGTAACCCATCGCGAGCTCGCGTTGCTCACCCGCGAGCCGCCCGGCCGCGAGGCCTATCCTGGCGATATTTTCTATCTGCATTCGCGAATGCTAGAGCGCTCGGCGAAGATGTCCGCCGAGCTTGGTCACGGTTCACTCACTGCGCTCCCGATCGCGGAAACCGATGCCGGCAATCTGTCCGCTTATATACCAACCAATCTGATCTCGATTACCGACGGGCAAATCGTCCTCAGTTCGCACCTGTTCGCGGCCAATCAGCGGCCGGCCATCGACGTCGGGCTAAGCGTCAGCCGAGTTGGCGGTAAGGCGCAAACGGCTGCGATGCAAAAAGCGTCGGCGCATGTTCGCCTCGACTATGCACAATTCCTTGAGCTTGAGGCGTTCACCCGATTTGGCGGCCTTTCCGACGCTCGCGTCAAGGCGCAGATCGACCGTGGCGAGCGCATCCGGGCCCTGCTCACGCAGCCGCGTTTTGCCGCTCTGCGTCTCGTCGATCAAGTTGCGCTTCTTCTTGCACTGACTGACGGCGTTTTCGATTCCCTGCCGGTGGACGTCATCGGAGGAGTCCGGCAGCGCTTGGGCGCGTATCTGGACGCAAACGCTAGTCAGAGTGTGTCGGCAGTCACAAAAAACGGAACACTCGACGAGGCGGCGAGCAAGGCTCTCGTCTCAGCCGTTCGTAACCTCGCCAACCAGCTCGCAACAAGCCTCAAACAGAAAGCGGCAGCGTCGTGAGCGGCAAACTCAGCGAGGTCGAAGGCCGCATCGGTACTGTTCACCAGCTCGAGTCGGTGATCACCGCCATGCGCGGCAGCGCTGCTGCCCGCTCCCACGAGGCCCGGAGCCGGATCGCCGCGATTCAGGCCTACGCGGCTGCCGTCGGAGCAGCTATCGGCGAGGCGCTTGCTCTCGCACCGCAACCCGATGATTCGCAGGTGCCCATACATGAACGCTCCCGGGGACACGCCGTCATTGCTCTATGTGCCGAGCAGGGCTTTGCCGGCACGTTCAACGAGCGGGTGGTGGACGCAGCCGAGAAGCACCTGACTGTGGAAGGGACGGAACTCCTTGTTGTCGGCAATCGGGGCAAGATGGTCGCGGCGGAGCGCGGTCTGGTGGTTGGCTGGTCGGCGCCGATGGTGGCTCACGCCGATGAGGTGCCGCGCCTGGCAAACCATATCAGCGATGCGATCTACTCGCGCCTCGAAAAGAACCAAACGCGGAGGGTGACGGTCATCCACGCTGTCCCCGCGCCGTCGGCATCCATCGCAATTGTCGAAAGAACTCTGTTGCCGTTTGACTTCGCGCGCTTCAAGGCTACGCCGCTCGCGATACCGCCCTTAATAACCTTGCCCCCCGAACAACTTCTTGCGGATCTTGCCGAGGAGTATGTCTACGCCGAGCTCTGCGAAGAGCTGATGCTGTCCTTTGCAGCAGAGAATGAGGCGCGCATGCGCGCGATGATTGCCGCACGCGCCAATGTCGCGCGCAAACTTGACGAGCTCGTCGGAAGCTTTCGCCGGCTGCGGCAGGATGAAATCACAGATGAAATCATCGAGCTTTCGGTCGGGAGCATTGCGGCCGCGGCTCCTGCCAATCACAAGCATGGTTAGCTGGGAAGCAATCAGAGACCTTGGTTGCGGTCGGCAGTTTTTTGAGACGACACAGGAGAAACGGCAATGGCTGACATTAGGATAAAGTTCAACGAAATGCTTGCCAATCGCAAAGGCAGCCCACCCTTGCCAACTGCGGTGGTCCACCCATGCAGTGAGGATGCGCTGGCAGGCGCGATCGATGCAGCCAAAGCCGGGCTGATCGCCCCGATATTGGTTGGCCCCAAAGAACAAATCCAGGATATTGCCGCAAAAGCCAAGCTCGACCTCAAGCCCTACGAAATCGTTCCGGCCGCCGATGCTGAAGAATCCGCCGCTGTCGCCGCAAATCTCGCTGGCACGGGCAAGGCTGGCGCGCTGATGAAGGGCAGTCTCCATACCGACCAATACATGCACGCTGTGCTGCAGCGGGAGAACCGCCTTCGGACAGAGCGTCTCCTTAGCCACTGCATGCTCATCGCAGCACCGGCCTATTCTCGTCCAATCATCGTGAGCGACGCCGCGGTGAATATCGCCCCGGATGTCGATCAAAAGCGCGATATCATTCAAAACGCCATTATCCTCGCGCTGGCAATCGGAATTCCGCAGCCAAAGGTCGCGGTGCTTGCCGCCGTCGAAACTGTGAATTCGAAGATGCCCGCAACTATGGATGCTGCCGCCCTCGCAAAGATGGCGGATCGACGACAGATCGTTGGCGGCGTGGTGGATGGACCGCTGGATCTGGATGTCGCGGTGGATGAGAACGCGGCGAAGATCAAGGGCGTGGAAACGCCAGTCGCTGGGCGGGCCGATATCCTGATTGCGCCGAACATCGAGGCCGGCAACATGATGTACAAAGAGCTCACGTTTATGGCGGGAGGGCAAACGGCTGGCATCGTGATGGGCGCACGCGTACCGCTGATTCTG
>Ga0207663_10001817_pt1 | contig 10065 bp, 8 predicted proteins | sample LARL53metaG_FD_184346 | JGI IMG/M metagenome (GOLD analysis project Ga0207663, IMG submission 184346) | Corn, switchgrass and miscanthus rhizosphere microbial communities from Kellogg Biological Station, Michigan, USA - LAR L5-3 metaG... | ecosystem: Host-associated > Plants > Roots >...
CATGCAAGTGGTACTAATCAAGATCGAATAGTATAGTTTTAAACCTATACGTTCGCTGATCTACCGAACAGCACTCGATTACTGCGGCACATCGGCAAACACAACGCCATTTTTGCGCGAATACAGTGCAGAGGCGGCTTATCCCGAGCGCTGATCAAGATGGGCACGCAATTCGTCGATCGAACCAAATCGCATGGTGCCTTCGGGCAATTGAGCCTCGATCGAGCCGTCGGAATAGAGCGAATAGGCCATTCCATCGACAACGCCGGATTTGAGGACCGTTACCGTTGACTGGTCTGCGCTCCGCCCGGACGCAATGGCGACGCCGGCGCTCTGCTCAGCGAACATCGGCCGAACTCCGCGCCGCAGCGGCGGCAGGTCTGGGCCTCGGGTCCGTTCAGGCTTCGCCCAGCCATCGTCGAAGCCTGGCGGCTGTGGCTCGTCGCCGCCGGCGATCGGCGATGGAACGAGGTCCGGAGGCGACATACCGGCGGGACGCCCCTGCCGCTCACGCTGCTTTCGTGACGTCGCGGCGAACAACAGACCGCGCCGCTGCTTCGATGCCGGCGATACGGGCTCGGCGGGTTCCGGTGCCGCTGGCACATCCTGGCGCGCGCGCGGCAAGACAGGGGGCGGAGGTGCCATGGTCGGCTCGAGATCATCCTCATCCGATAAATCCTCGTCGGTGGTCCCTCCCTGGAACAGCACCCTCGAGCGTGCTTCGGCGGGGTTCCTTGACGCGAGCCGCCGCGCGATCGACTTCAGCTCGCCAACCACGACAGCGAGGCCGATCATGATAAGGCCCGTGCAGGCCGCCATTGCGCCGACGACGATGAGGGTGTTGCCAAAGCTGAATTCCTTGACCGGAATCCCGAATGCGACGGCCACAAGCCCCCCCAGTAAGGCGCCGATCCCGGCCATCAGCAACAACATCATCATGTAATTGACCCTCAAGCGCGGTGGTTAGCAGCTTCTCTTCATTACTTTCGCCGCATGTCCGTCGAAACAACTTCTGAATTAAAACCACACTAGAATCATTAATTTGCCAGCGCCTTTTTGGGGAACGCCCAGTTGCGGGGAGTGCAGGAACGGCCCGGCCAAAGCTAAAAGATTGCCGCAACGATGGCTTGGCGGCCACGATACCGTCATATTACGGATATCACCAACCACCAATTGCAACATCAATCACTGATGGGTAGAAGTCAGCGACTTCCTTGGTTTCTCATCGCTAATTCTTGCGAAGATTTAACCTACGACTTTGCGGGTACCGCATTGCAACAGGATGAATTACGCCACAATTGCCAATTACTTGGAAACGGAACTGCGCTATATGGATGCCGGGGAACGAGGCTCGAGCGCCAGCTTTGGCCAATAGGGACGCCGGGTTACCAATAGCCATGTCATCCATTACGACTTCGGCCATCGATACGCCACTTCAGCGCTCGATGGAGCGGACTTGCGACGACCTTGCCATGCTCGCGCTGGCTGTGGTCAGTCTTATCGCCGCCCTCACTTTTCATGACTACGGACTTGGCTGGGACGACTACACCCACGCCGAATATGCCGACCTGCTCCTGCGCATGTACGGCACCGGCTTCAGGGACACCGGCGCACTGTCATTTGCCAATCTCTACATGTATGGCGGCGGCTTCGATATGGTCGCGGCGCTGCTGCACAAGGTCATTCCGCTCGAACTATTCGAGACCCGCCGGCTGGTCGGAGCCGTCGTCGGCGTGATCGGGCTGGCCGTGACGTGGCGGCTCGCCCGCCGCATCGGCGGTCCGCTCGCGGGGCTCGCCGCACTCCTGCTGCTCGCGCTGTGCCCGATCTTCTACGGGCACATGTTCATGAACCCGAAGGATGCGCCGTTCGCGGTGGCGATGATAGTCCTCATGATGGGCTTGGTACGGCTTGCGGAAGAATATCCCAACCCTTCGCCGCGCACCGTCCTGATCGTCGGCCTGGGGGCCGGGCTATCGGTTGGCTCGCGAATCCTGGGTGGGTTGGCGCTGGTCTACGCGCTGATCGGCTTCATCCCGCTCTTCATTGAGGAAACGCGGATCAAAGGCGCGCGCGAAGCGACCCACCGCTTCATCCACGTGCTCTACCTGCTGATGCCCGGCCTCGTGCTCGGCTATCTCATTATGGGACTGATCTGGCCATGGTCGATCATGGAGCCCGGCAATCCATTTCGCGCGCTGACATACTTCTCGCATTTCTTCGAGAAGCCGTGGAAGGAACTCTTTGACGGCGCCCTGGTGTCGGTACCCGACATGCCCTGGTCCTACCTGCCGACGCTCTTTGCGTTGCAGCTGCCCGAGGTGATGCTGGCGCTCACGATTGCCGGCGTTGTTGCCACCTTTGCGATGTTGCCGCGCGCCGACGTACCGGCGCGGCGCAAGACGATCGTGTTGATGGTCACGCTCGCGGCGACGCTGCCGTTGGTGATTGCGATGGTGAAGCGACCGGCGCTCTACAACGGCATCCGGCACTTCATCTTCCTGATCCCGCCGATGGCCGTGCTTGGCGGCCTCGCGTTCGAATGGACGATGAACTGGATGAGGGACAATCGTCGAAGCTGGCAGCCCGCAGCACTCGCCGTGTTCGTCTTTGGACTGTTGCTGTCGCTCGGCGAGATGATCCGGCTGCATCCTTACCAGTACACGCATTTCAATCACATCGCCGGTACCGTGCGCGCCGCCGACGACCGCTTCATGCTGGACTATTGGGGCCTTGCGCTGAAACAGGCTTCCGACGGCCTGCGCGAGCAGCTCGTTGAGAAGCAGGAAGTGCCGCCGCAGGGGCGCAAATGGAAGGTCGCGGTCTGCGGCCCGCAGCGCCCGGCGCAGGTCGCCCTCGGCCCTGATTTCAATATCGGCTGGGACAGCCACGCCGCAGACTTCGCCATGACGCTCGGCGAGTTCTACTGCAAGGGCCTGACCGCGCCCGTGATGCTGGAGATCAAGCGCGACGACGTCGTTTTCGCGCGGGTCTACGACATCCGTGGCCGTAGCATTTCCAGCTTGCTGTCGGTGCCGGCGCCCTAAAGTCACGATCGAATATCTGCCACCTGGGTCTGGGCGGCTTGCTGCCGCCTGGACACCCGTCTACGGTCATCCACGACGTCCAATGATGGAGGAGACTGGTCATGTCGCCAACGGATGCGCGCTTGAAGGAAGTGCCGTCGGGCATGACGGAGGCCGAATGGGGCCAGCGGGTCAACCTCGCGGCCTGCTATCGCCTTGTTGCCCTCCACGGCTGGGATGATCTGGTCGACACTCACATTTCGGCGCGCGTGCCCGGGTCAGACCACCATTTTCTGATCAACGCTTACGGGCTCCTGTTCGAGGAAATCACGGCCTCTAGCCTCGTCAAGGTCGACCGCGACGGCAACCAGCTCAGCAAGAGCGATTACAGTATCAACCCGGCCGGCTTCACCATCCATTCGGCGATCCATGAGGTGCGCGAGGACGCCGGCTGTGTCATCCATCTGCACACGCTGGACGGCGTGGCCGTCTCGAGCTCGGCGGAAGGCCTGCAGCCGCTGAACCAGATCGCGCAATACGTAACGCACGACCTCGCCTATCACGACTATGAAGGCATCGCGCTTGACCATGACGAGCGTCCGCGCCTGCAGAAGGATCTTGGCAGCAAGAACCACATGCTGTTGCGCAATCATGGCACGCTGACCGTCGGTCGCTCGGTCGCGTCCGCTTTCGAGCGCATGTACCAGCTGGAACGTGCCTGCTCGATCCAGGTGAGGACGCGGATGCTGGGCCCGACGGCCTATCCGGTCGAAGAGAGCGTGATCGACAAGAACGCGGTGCTGTTCAGCAATCCCGACCGCCGCGAATTGCGCTCCAACAACCTGGTCTGGCCGCCTTTGCTCCGCAAGCTCGACCGTATCGATCCAAGCTACCGGAATTGAAATTTGGCAAGTTTCGAGGTAGAAGGTCGCCAACGACCTCTACACGTTTCAGAATCAAGCGCCGCCCAATTCCGGGCGGCGTTTTTGCGTTTTGGTGCGGCCGCCGCAATCTATCGTGGCTGTTCCGCGAGTGCACCGAGGATACGCGCCCAAGAGCGGATGCCCTTGTGGTAGCTCTTCAGGTCGTATTTCTCGTTCGGCGAGTGGATATTGTCGTCGTCTAGGCCGAAACCGACGAGCAGCGTGTCAAGGCCCAGAGTCTTCTTGAAATCGGCAACGATCGGGATCGACGCGCCCGATCCCATCAGCACGGCTTCCTTGCCCCACTCCTCTGTCAGCGCCTTCTTCGCAGCCGCAAGCGGCTTCATGTTCCAGTCGAGCGCGATCGCCGGCGCGCTGGAATGATCGCCGAACTCGACCTTACAGTCCCTCGGAATCCGCACAGTAACGTAGTCGCGGAACGCCTTGCGGACCTTTGCCGGGTCCTGCCCCTCAACCAGGCGGAATGAGATCTTGGCCGAGGCCTCAGCGGGGATCACGGTCTTGGAGCCTTCGCCGATATAACCACCGACGATGCCATTGACGTCGCAGGTCGGGCGCGACGAGACCTGCTCGATCAGCAGGCGATCCTTTTCACCGGCGGGAACAGACAGGCCGATCGGCTTGAGGAACGTCTCCGGCGAAAGATTGAGCTTCTTCCACTGTACGAGGATATCCGGCGGCAGATCCTTCACGCCATCGTAGAAGCCCGGGATAGTGATGTGACCATCATCGTCGAACAAGCCGCCGAGAATCTTGGTCAGCACGCGGATCGGGTTTTGCGCGCCGCCGCCAAACACGCCGGAATGGAGGTCGCGATTGGCTGCCTTGATCTTGACCTCATCATAAACCAGCCCGCGCAGCGAGGTAGTGATTGCCGGCGTGTTCGGATCCCACATGCCGGTGTCGCAGACCATCGCGAAGTCAGCTTTGAACTCGCTCTTGTTGGCTTCGAGGAACGGAACGAAGTTCTTCGAGCCGACTTCCTCCTCACCCTCGATCAGGATGGTGATGTCGAGCGGCAGGGAGCCAGTCACGGCTTTCCAAGCGCGGCACGCTTCGACGAAGGTCATGAGCTGGCCCTTGTCGTCCTCCGCACCGCGCGCGACGATGATCTTGCGCCCGTCGGCATGGTCGGTGACGACCGGCTCGAACGGCGGCCGGTGCCATAGATTGAGCGGGTCGACTGGCTGCACATCATAGTGTCCGTAGAACAGTACATGCGGACGCGATGCGCCGTGTCCATTGCTTTTCGCAACGATCGCGGGATGGCCGGCGGTCGGCCGCACCTCAGTTGCGAAACCGAGGCTTGCGATGTCCTGGGCAAGATGGTCGGCCGCGGCCTTGCAATCACCCGCAAAGGCGGGATCGGCCGAGATCGACTTGATCCGCAGCAACACGAACAACCGCTCAAGGCTATTGTCGAAATCAGCATCAATGCGATCGAGGACGGATTGGAGTTGCGACGCGTCGGACATGTGCGGTTCCTTGAGGATAAGGAGTATCAGGTTGCCGGTTTTATCTCCGCCGGTGGCATCGAGCTAGCCGTATTCACCGTAGGCGGATGCAGAATGTGCCAGCCAAGGCATGCAGCCACCACCACCGTCGCGGCGAGATTGTTGCCATAGGCCTGCAGGTCCTTCGGAAATACCCCGAACGACAGGCACATCAGGATGCCCATGACCGCAAGCGAGAGCCACGTGCCGAGCCGTACGGCCGGACGCGGATCGTAGGCCGCGCGGTGAAACAGGACGGTCATCGGAAAGAATAGCCAGAGGAAGTAATATTGCCGCGCCAGCGGCGACACCACAGTCATCAGGCAGAACAGGATGCCGAGTTCCTCGGCATCCGACTTTTCTGTTCGCCGCGAGGCGCTCGGCATTACCGCGAGATAACCGAGCCCTATCGCAAGCGAGATTGCAATGACAATCCAATTGGCCGCCTTGAACGAGATCTCGACGACATTCATCGTGCGCACCGGCTTCGTTGCATCGTCCTGATTGTAGTTGATCGGCCGAGTCAAGCGGTGCGTCATTGCGATGACGGATTGGTTGACCCAGGACCAGTTCTGCTCGTCGCGCTGGCCAAAACCCTTTTCCGAGCTGCTTCCAACCATGCCCTCGTACCAGGTCTTCAGCTCCGCCACGTTATGCTGGAAGCCGCGCACCGGCGCCGGAACGACGAACAGAAACGCGCCGAGGAAAACGACCATGCTCGTCACCGCCGTCCAATGCCGGCGCCAGACGAGATAAGGAAGGACCGCGACCGGAAATACCTTGATCGCAGTTGCCAGTGCGAACATGCAACCGGCCATCCAAGGGCGTTTCTGCCGCAGCACCCAGAAACCGTACAGCATCATCGCCAGCAGCACGAGGTTCGGCTGGCCGAGATCGAACATGTCGAACACGAAGGTGATGGTGGCGAAGCCAGGCGCAGCGAACAGCCACGGATTGGGCGGCTCGTCAGATCCGGTCATCGCGTTGGACAGGAGGACCGTGATCCACCACGCCGCAACATTCAACATGCACAGGCAGACATAGAGCGGTATCTTGCCGAACCAACTCGGGATCGCAAGCAGCACCGCTGGCAACGGCGGATAGATGAACCCGAACGGAATGTTCGGATCGCTCGGATAGAGGTCCATCCCGTGTAGCACCTGCTGCCCGGCCCAATACCAGAGCGGATAGTCCTTGGTCTTGCCGCTCCCCCATATCTCGGGAACGAGCACGTCGGCCATCAGCACGACGCAGCAGACGAGGAACAGCACTTCGAGCGGCGCTCGCAGCGTCGGGAATCTCAGCAAGTTAGTTTTATCGGACATCAGGAGCAGATCACGTTACGGCAATCAATGAACGTCATCGCCGCAAAAGGCCGCCGAGCGCGCCGCGAACCAGTGAGCGTCCGATCGAGCCGCCAACCGAACCACCGATCGATTTGCCGACATCGGCGACCATGCCGCCCACCACCTTGTCGGTAACCGAGCGCGTGACGTTCCGCGCAATGAGCTGGCCTGTCGACAACCGGCCGCGCTTCACATTGGTACCGAAGATCGAGGCGGCGATCGCGCCGATCTGTCCGAGAATGCCTCCGCCGGACGACGGTCCATCCGGCGTCGCCGCCGTTCCCGCCAGCCGCTGCTGCAGGATCTCGTAAGCCGACTCGGCATCGATCGCGGTGTCGTATTTTCCCTTCACAGGGCTGTTGTCCATAATCGCCTTGCGCTCTTCCGGCGTGACCGGACCGATCCGCGCTGTCGGCGGACGGATCAGGACGCGTTCGACCATTGAGGGAATGCCGTTGCCCTCCAGGAAGGAGGCCAGAGCCTCGCCCTTCCCCAGTTCCATGATGACTTTGGCGGTGTCGAGCTTCGGATTCGGGCGAAAGGTCTGCGCAGCCGCCGCGACCGCTTTCTGATCACGCGGGGTAAACGCTCTCAGCGCATGCTGCAGGCGGTTACCGAGCTGGCCGAGCACCTTGTCGGGAACGTCGAGCGGGTTCTGCGTGACGAAATAGACCCCGACGCCTTTGGAGCGGATTAGCCGGACCACCTGCTCGATCTTGTCCATCAGAACCTTCGGCGCGTCATCGAACAACAGATGCGCCTCGTCAAAGAAGAACACGAGCTTCGGTTTGGGCAGGTCACCTACTTCCGGCAATTCCTCGAACAGCTCCGACAGCATCCACAACAGGAACGTGGCGTAAAGCCGTGGACTATGCAGCAGCTTGTCGGCGACGAGAATGTTGATCACGCCCCGTCCGTCGCGGTCGGTGCGCATGAAGTCCTTCAAGGACAGCGCCGGCTCGCCAAAAAATTTCGTGCCACCTTGGTTCTCCAGCACCAGGAGTTGGCGTTGAATGGTGCCGACGGTCGCCCTGGCGACATTTCCAAAGCTTTGCGCGGCCTTTCGGATCGGCGCCAGCGGATCGTCCTCGCTGTCCGCTTTCTTTTTGCTGGTGTCCGGAGCGATCGCGTCCAGCAGCGCGCGAAGATCCTTCATGTCGATCAGGGCCAGGCCGTTGTCGTCGGCGACACGGAACGCGACGTTCAGCACGCCTTCCTGCACGTCGTTCAGATCCAGCATGCGCGATAACAGCAGTGGACCCATTTCGGTGATCGTCGCCCGCACGGGATGGCCCTGCTCGCCAAACACGTCCCAAAAGATCGTCGAGAACTGATCGGGCTGGAAAGAGAGCCCCAATTCGCTCGCGCGCTTGAGAATGAAATCCTTAGCCTCGCCGACTTCAGCGATGCCCGAAAGATCACCCTTGATATCAGCTGCGAAAACCGGAATGCCGGCGCGCGCAAATCCCTCGGCCATCACCTGAAGCGAGACGGTTTTTCCGGTTCCGGTCGCTCCGGTGACCAAGCCATGGCGATTTGCAAACGCAAGGCTCAACCATGCAGGCTGTTCGCCCTTGCCGATAAATATTTGTTCACCAGTATCCGCCACGGTGTCGTCGGATAGTCCCATCACATTCGGCCTATTCACCATCTTCCCCGGTTGTCGACCGGATCATACTTCATCTTGCAAGGCGATTGAAACCGGTCAGCGCCCTTACCACAAACTGGACCAAAGGCGTGCGAATGACCGGCTTGTCGCTCGTTTCCGCCCAAAATCGGAGTGAAAATGTTCTGCCACGAAAATTCTCTGCGCATTTCACGGCAGCTCTTGCATTGGTGCAACACTCTCGATGCGAATCTCATCTTGACGAACGGTCATCGCTTGTATTTCGAATCACGGAAGCTCAAGATCGTTCGTCTTGGGGCCGGTGTTTAATCGGCTGAGGGCGGGCATTATGGACGAATTGATTGGCGAGCTGGCCATGAAAGCCGGCATCGATAGTGCTGTCGCGGAAAAGACCGTCGGCATTATCTTAGACTTTCTGCGCAACGAAGGACCTTCCGACAAAGTTCAGGCGCTGATTGACAAGATTCCGGGTGCTGAAGCTGCGATTGCGGCCTCGAACACCGGCGGCAGTCTCGCGAGATTGATAGGCGGCGGGCTGATGGCGCTCGGAACAAGGCTTATGAGCCTTGGCCTCGGCATCGCCGACATTCAAAACATCGCCCGTGAGCTTCTCAGGTTCGGCCAAGACAAAATCGGAGCCGATCAGATGAGCGAGATCATCGCGGCGACACCGGGGCTCAGCCAGTTCGCCTAAAGCACCTTCTTGATATCGGTACCATGACATATCCAATTTCCGAGATTGAAGGCATGTCCGCCTTCTGGGCCACCAAGCTCAAATCGCTTGGCATCCGCACCACCGACGCACTGCTCGAAGCCACTCATTCCGTCAAAGGACGAAAGACGCTCGCGGCGAAGACCGGGATCAGCGAGCAGCAATTGCTGGAATGGGCAAACGTCTCCGACTATATGCGCATCCCGGGCATGGGAAGAGCCAAGGTCGGGCTGGTTCGCGCAGCTGGCGTCCCCACGGTCCGCGAGTTGGCCCTGCGCAATCCGGCGCGCCTCGCACAGAACATAAAAGAGGTCAACACCAAGCGAAAGCTGGTCCGGGTGCTGCCTTCCGAAAAATCCGTCGAGCAACTGATCGCGCAGGCGCGCAAGCTGCAACCCAAGATCACCTACTAGCTAGGTATCGGCCCGGACCGGGCGACACCCACGGGCGCTACTGGGGTAGCATTCGGGAGCATGTCCGGCGTCTTGACTCCCATGCGGGGACCGCGCAAAGCGACCGCATGGCCGTGATCTCATCCGCTCCTCAAGCCAAGCCGGCGCTGCATCCGCTGCTGCGAACGTTGTTCGCCAAGGCTTGCCCATTGGTGATGGGAGTCGTGAACGTCACGCCGGATTCCTTCTCCGATGGCGGGCAGTTTCTCGCGCCGGATCGCGCACTGGCCCAAGCCCGACAATTGATCACCGAGGGCGCCGACATCGTCGATATCGGCGCGGAATCCACCCGCCCCTATGGCGGCGCCGCGCCTGTCTCGGCGGAGCAAGAGATGGCGCGCTTGCGGCCCATCCTGGCCGACATTGTCGCCCTAGGAGTTCCCATGTCCATCGACAGCATGAAGGCATCGGTCACGGCATTTGCGCTAGAGACTGGCGCTGCGATTGCCAACGATGTCTGGGGAC
>Ga0207663_10001822_pt1 | contig 10047 bp, 10 predicted proteins | sample LARL53metaG_FD_184346 | JGI IMG/M metagenome (GOLD analysis project Ga0207663, IMG submission 184346) | Corn, switchgrass and miscanthus rhizosphere microbial communities from Kellogg Biological Station, Michigan, USA - LAR L5-3 metaG... | ecosystem: Host-associated > Plants > Roots >...
ATGCCCACGCCGTAGTATTTGCCGCTCTGTTCTTCCCGCAGCAGCGAGTACGACTTGGGGTCGAAGAAGTTCGAGTGCGGGTCCAGCACGTGCAGCATGCCCGGGATCGCGCCGTTGTAAATCGCCTTGTCAGGATTTACCGGCTCCGCGTAATTCTGTTCCACAAGGCTGTAGATTTCAGAGAACTGGTGCAGGCTGTCGCGGACATCGTTGTCCGAAGCGCCGGTCGGGTAAGCGGAATTACCCCTCTGGCTGAACGCGGCAGAACCTAGAAAACCGCAGGTGACAATGACGAGAAGGACAAAGAAAAGTGAACGGCTTGTTCCACGGGACATGAATAACCTCAGACCGTTAAGCTCGGGCTCCAAAATTGCGGGACAACGAAAAATCTATAGTCAGTATAACACTCTTGCGTTCAGGACTTTACCCTGCATCTCGTCCCATATTGGGTCTTTCGTAACCCGGCTACTCTGACTGCCCGCAACTGGCATACTCCCTACCTTCTGTGAGATGCTCATTGGCGGCGGAACGCTGCGGAACATTTTTATTGGAAAAGTTAATCAAAATCCGGCGTTTTTTTTAAGAAAAGCTGCGGTATTATTAAGCTCAAGCGTATGAACCTAGGCTTTGCGGAAATGTTCTTTCTGGTAGTGCTGGCCCTCTTGCTCTTCGGGCCAAAGCGGCTGCCGGAGATTGCCCGGCAAATGGGCAAATTCATGGCCGAATTTAAACGCGCCAGCAATCATTTCCAGGGCCAGTTTCAGGAAGAGATCCGCAAGCTCGAACTGGAAGAAGTGGATCCGCGCAAACACCTTGAGCCGGAGATCGCCAAAATCTCCGCCGATGAAGACCTGTCCATTCAGGGCGCCCTGAATCGCCTGAGTGAACGCATGAAGAACACCATCCCACGGGATTACGATGCCTGATCTTGTAGCAGAACCTGAAAAACAGCAGGTTGAAAAAGAACTGCGCCAGATGGGCTCCATGAGTTTGATGGAGCACCTTGAAGAACTGCGCAAGCGTGTTCTCCGCTCCGTGATTGCGATCGCCATATGTATTGGCGCGGGCTGGTACTGGGTGGAACCAATCATCGGCAAGATGGTGGCGCCTATTCAGAAGGCGTTGGTATCCCACCATTTCGATAAGACCCTGATCTACCTGAACCCTACCGATACCTTCAATATCCAGTTGAAGATCGGTCTGATCGTGGGAATTTTCATTGCCTGCCCTTTCCTTCTGTATCAGGTGTGGGGCTTCATCTCTCCCGGACTTTATCGCAATGAAAAGCGGTTCCTGCTGCCGTTTTTGTTCCTCTCTGTCGGTTTGTTCCTGAGCGGCGGATACTTCGGCTACCGGGTCGTATTTCCCGTGGCCATGGACTTTTTGATCGGCCAGGGCGGCCCGAACCTGAAACCGGCGATCTCCATCACCGAGTACACAGACCTGTTTCTCACCATCATCCTGGGCCTGGCGCTGGTCTTTGAATTGCCGATTATTCTCGGATTTCTCGGCGCAATGGGCGTAGTGAGCGCCAAATTCCTGTTCAAGCACATACGCGGCGCGGTGCTCATCTTCTTCGTCATCGCCGCAATTCTCACCCCGACCACTGACATCATGAACATGAGCATCTATGCGGCGCCCATGGTCCTCCTCTATATTGGGAGCATCGGTATCGTCTGGATGGTCCACCCCAGGCAGCGGCGCAAGCGTGCTGATAAGCGCAAGCAAAAAGACATTGATAGCGGCAAGTCGCTCTAAACGCCTATTGGCTGGGACGTGGTTACTGCAATCTGTGCGGCAAGGAGCGCAGGCGTGATCTTGTATCTACGACGCAGTGTATGGCTGTTTCTTCTCTCCACCGCGGTCCTGCTGGGCTGCGATGAAACCAAAAAAGAGACTGCGGCGGCGCAGAGTCCCAACAGCGCGCCAACCTCGCCTGCCCCGGCGGCTAAGCCCATAGAGCCTGTTGGCCCTGCTCTGCACGTGGACGCCGCCCGCGCCATGCAGTACACCAAAGAGATTGTCGCTTTCGGCCCGCGCTGGGACAGCAGCCCGACCATCGACAAAGTCCGCGCTTATATCAAGAACAAGCTCAAGGGCGACCATGTGGAAGAAGATGCCTTTGTGGCCGATACCTCCGCCGGCAAGATGCCGATGACAAACATCATTGCCAAATTTCCCGGCAGCAAAGATGGCATCATTCTTATCGGCTCGCATTATGAAACCAACTATTGGCTGCGCAACACGCCTTTTGTCGGCGCAAATGACGGCGCGACAACCAGCGCTTTATTGCTGGCCATCGCTGACCAGCTTCGCGGCAAAAAGCTGGAAGGCTACAGCGTCTGGCTGGCATTTCTGGATGGCGAAGAATCATTCACCCGGCAATGGCACACCGATGACGCGCTTTGGGGCAGCCGCCACCTCGCCAAAAAACTTCAGGATGACGGAACCAGCAAGAAAGTGAAGGCCTTTCTGCTGGCGGACATGATCGGCGACGCCGATCTGGGCATTGAGCGCGACGAAAACTCCACTCCCTGGCTTGAGGACCTGGTGCTTCAGGCAGCCACCCGCCTGGGCCATCAGTCTCATTTTTTTAACCGGGTCACTTCGGTTGAAGACGATCACATTCCTTTTGCCCGCGCCGGCATGCCCGTTGCAGATCTCATAGACATCGATTACGGCTACAACAACAGCTTCCACCACACCACGCAGGACACGGTGGACAAGCTCAGCGTCGACAGTTTGAAGATCAGCGGTGACGTAATTCTGGATACCATCCGTTTGCTGAACGGCATGGGTGACAATCCTCCGCCCGCGCCACCGCAAAAATTGCCGTCTTAAGATTCATCTGCGCTGAAAGCCCGCCAGCGGCTTAGTCAAGCTGCGAGCTGTGGTCCTGGTCCTCCCAAGCCCCCTGTTGCAGCTCACCCGATATAATCGGCGGCATGAAAACCCTTAGCGTGCTGACCGGCGAAATCGGCGGGCGCACGCGGTAAATTCATGCCTATAAGCTTCTGGATTGTCTTTAACGCGGTAATTCTTCTGTTGCTCTTTCTCGACCTTGCGGTCGCGAATCGCAAGCGCCAGGTTATTCCTTTTAAGCAAGCCCTGCTCATGAGCGCCTTCTGGATTGGGCTGGCCGTGGCGTTTGCGATTTTTGTCCACCAATGGCTGGGCGCCACCAAGGCCCTGGAGTTCACCACCGGCTATCTGCTGGAAGAGGCCCTTAGTGTCGATAATCTATTTGTTTTCATTCTTTTGTTTGCATACTTCAAAGTTCCGCCTGAGCAGGAGAAGACCGTTCTTTTCTGGGGGATCATTGGCGCGCTGATCATGCGCGGCACTTTCATCGGGGCAGGCGTGGCTCTGGTGCAGCGCTTTCATTGGATACTGTATGTGTTCGGTGTGTTTCTGATCTGGACCGGATTCAAGTTGCTGCGTGAAGGTGGCGAGGAGCGCGACCCGTCCCGCAATGTCGTCCTGAAGTTTTGCCGGCGTTTCCTGCCACTCACGGAATCCTATGAGCAGAAGAAGTTTTTTGTGCGGCGCGAGGGGAAAATCCTGGCCACGCCGCTGTTGGTGGTTCTTCTGGTGGTGGAGACTACGGATATTCTCTTCGCCACGGATTCAATTCCCGCCATCCTGGCCATTACCCGCGACCCGTTTATCGTCTATACGTCCAATGTTTTTGCCATCCTGGGGCTGCGTTCTCTGTATTTTGCGTTGGCCGGCCTCATGAAGTTGTTTCACTACCTGAATTATGGGCTGGCCGTGGTGCTGATGTTTATTGGCGCAAAGATGCTGCTGCCGGAAAAGCACCACGTTCCTACGTGGGCAGCCCTGGTGGTGGTTGCGGGCGTGCTTGGCCTGTCTGTGCTGGCGTCGGTCGTCTTTCCGAAAAAAGCTGACGTTAATTCGGATGAAATCTAATTAGGAAGCGCGCCAGGCTTAAGCGAGAGCAACAAGGCAAACTGCTGCTCCGGACTAAGCCCCGTTGAGTTCCGGCGGCGGGCCGTGCCAATGCGGCTTTCCGGCAGCATTCCTGCCCGGTCCATGTCCTCATTGGAAAGGCTCAGCTCGCGCAACCCCCAGAATCTTGTACGGATGGCCTTGTGGTGCTCGTTGATATAGCCGACCTCGTGCTCGGTAATCATGGTAAGCGCCTTCTCATAGGCGTCCTGGGGTGAGTCGGCGAAAATTACCCGCGTCTTCTTATGGACAACGTTGGTTGGGTCGCCTTCCAGGGTCACTTCTTCGGTCAGTTCTGCTATGTACCAGCGAGGGGCGGCCTCTGGGGAGTTGGGCATGTCCATCCTTTTCAACAGTTTGCGCGGAGCCCTGTACGGACCTTAACAACTTTCCCGGCATGGTTTGGTTTTCCCTGGGCGGCTAGCAGACCCAAAGATTTGAGCACTACTCAATAAAGGGTGCTAAGTGAGTGAAAAAAATAGGGGTTTATAAAAAATATTTCACATTAATTTTATTTAATAAACTCTCTTGGCGTATCTGGCTCCGGCGGAAAAAAGCATTTTCCGCAATGGCACGCCAATTAGGAAGTCGTACTACGATGGAATGTACCAGCGTAACCTTGCCCTCAACTTATCCATCGTGAGACGATGAATACATTCATTAGCGCTACTCTCCAACCTCAAAGGGCCCGGTTGAAAGCCGGGCCCCGTTAGTTTTTTGAGTTCGCCAACGCAGCCCGGTTACACAAACCGGACGCCTTTTTCACCCACAATTGAGTGCTTCTTGAATTTCGCGTCGTCGTGTTCAGAATAGTCTGTGCGGTAATGCGCGCCGCGGCTTTCCAGCCGGGCCAGCGCTGAGCGCGCGATCAACTGTCCTGCCGTGTGGATGTTTCTGGCTTCGCCGTTACGCCGGGTGGTCAATGGCGGGAGCTGCTGCGCGGACGCCTGCAATTGCTGGATCGCTTCCGTCAGGCCCTGGCGCGTGCGCACGATCCCCACCTTGTCCCACATGAGCTGTTGAATATTGTGGATGAAAGATTCTGTGCCGTTCATCTCTGTCGATCCGCCGCTCACCGTGCGTTCCTGGTCCGCCGCCCCATGTTTTGCGGCTTGCTTGGCCTCTTTCACAATTGCCACGGCTGCTCGCGCGCCAAAAACCAATCCTTCCAGCAGGGAATTGCTGGCGAGCCTGTTGGCGCCGTGAACTCCCGTACAGGCCGCTTCACCCGCCGCATACAGTCCAGGCAGGCTGCTTCGTCCGTGAAGGTCTGTGCGGATTCCTCCCATCAGGTAATGCGCCGCTGGCCGCACCGGCACCTGGTCAACCGTCAGGTCAACGTTGTATTTCAGGCAAGTTTCAAAGATGCGCGGAAAACGCGCCTGGATGTGGTCCGCTTTCAGGTGCGTCAGGTCCAGGTAGACCACGGGCTCTTTCAGCCGGCACACTTCCAGCTCATGTGCGATAGCGCGCGCAACAACATCGCGAGGCGCCAGTTCTCCCGCCTCATGATACTTGGCCATAAAGCGGTGGAGTTCAGAGTTGCGCAGCACCGCGCCCTCACCGCGCAACGCTTCAGAGAGCAGAAAGCGCGGCGCATTCTTCACGTAAAGCGCCGTGGGATGAAACTGCACGAACTCCATATCGCTGATTTCTGCGCCCGCGCGGTACGCCATGGCGATGCCGTCAGCTGTGGCCACGGCGGGGTTGGTGGTATTGCTATAAACATGGCCCGCGCCTCCGGTAGCCAGCAGGACCGCGCCTCCCGCCACAACATGTGTTTCACCCGCGCCGGAGATAAGTTGCACGCCCGTCACCCGGCCTGAATCGATGCACAGGTTGGCGGTGAATTCAAAATCGGAAAATGCAATGTTCTTCAGCGCTGAAGCTTTGGCATGGAGCGCGCGCCCAATCTCGCGTCCCGTGGAGTCGCCGTGCGCGTGCAGGATGCGGTCGCGGCTGTGCGCGGCTTCGCGTGTAAACGTCAGCTTGGTGCCTTTGCGGTCGAACTGCGTTCCCCAGTCAATCAGCTCCTGGATGCGGTCCGGGCCTTCCTCCACCAGAACGTGCGCCGCATCCACGTTCACGATTCCGTCCCCGGCATTGATGGTGTCTTGCAGATGCAGGCTGATTTCGTCTTCGTCGCTGAGCGCGACTGCGATTCCGCCCTGGGCATATTGCGTGGCGGATTCCGTGAGCTCCTGCTTCGCCAGCACCAACACCTTGCCCGATTCCGCCAGCGTAATGGCCGCGCGCAGCCCGGCCACGCCGGCGCCCACGACGATGAAATCCACCTGTGCTGGGGGCTTTTTCATGTAGCCAAAATGGTAACAGAGGAATGGAGGCCTTGTATGTGTGCCCGGTTAATGTCTGCGGGATTGGAAAGCGCCTGCTTCGTCTCAAGACGAGCCACCCGGCCGCAACGATTTCCGGCCGCGATCGTTTATCATCAAGTTACGTGCAGAATATTCGCGTAAGGACCAAAACAAATCCGTATTACGTCAAGGTCGGCGCCGGCCTGTTGCGCCGCGCCGGACGTGAAGTCCGCCGCGTGTTGCCGTCTTCCGGCAGCCGCGTTTTTGTAATCACCTCTCCCAACGTGCGCCGCCACTGGGGCGAGGCCCTGGAAAAATCCCTGCGCGATGCCCGCCTGCCTTATGAAGTCCTGGAGATGCATGACGGCGAGCCGGCCAAGCGCCTGCACACCGTGGAGCAACTGGCGGAGAGCCTGGTTGACGCCAAAGCCGACCGCAAGTCGTTGCTGGTGGCCTTTGGTGGCGGCGTCGTGGGCGATAGCGCCGGCTTTCTGGCTGCGGTTTTTATGCGCGGCATTCCCGTGGTCCAGGTCCCCACCACCGTGGTGGCGCAAGTGGATGCCAGCATCGGCGGCAAGACCGGCGTGAACCTGCGCGCCGGCAAAAATCTTGTTGGCTCATTCCATCAGCCAAAGGCCGTCATTGTCGATCCGGATATTCTGGCGACGCTGGACGAACGCGAGTTCCGCTCCGGCCTGTTTGAGGCGCTCAAATGCGGCGTGATCCGTGATGGCGATTTGTTTGCCGAGATGGAGCGCCATCCAAAGAAAATTCTTGGCCGCGACTCCCGAGCGATGCAGCGGCTGATTGCCGATTCCGTTCGCGTGAAAGCTGACGTTGTTTCGGCCGACGAAAAGGAGTCCGGCCTGCGCCGCATCCTCAACTACGGTCACACCATTGGCCACGCGCTGGAAGCGGCCACCGAGTACTCGCACTTCTTGCACGGCGAAGCCGTGGCCTGGGGCATGATCGCCGCCGCCGCCATCGCCCGTGAAACCCGCGCATGCAAAGCCGAAACGGCCGAGCGCATCACCGCCGCAACTCTCGCCTATGGGCCTTTGCCGCCCGTGGCATGCGATGTCGATAAAGTGATGGCCCGGCTTGTGGCCGACAAGAAGACTGTCGGCGGCGTCGTGCATTTTGTTCTGCCGCGGAAGATCGGCAAAGTGGAAATCTCAGGCAACGTGCCGATCAACATCGTCCGCAACGCCGTGGAGCTGATCAAAAACCATGCCTGATCGCGCGAAGACACCCACGGTCGATTCCATTACTCCCGCCGCTTCCGCCGGCGCGCGCGGCACCACGCCCGCTGGCGCCTCCGACGAGCGTTCCGCGGCCAAAGCGGTACGGCAGATGTTTGACGAGATCGCGCCGCGCTACGATTTTCTCAATCACGTGCTCTCCATGAACGTTGACCGGCTATGGTGGCGGCGCACCGCCCGCACCTTCAGCCACATTCTTTCGCGGAACAACGCGCGCGTGCTCGATCTCTGCGCCGGGACGGGCGACATGTCCGTGGCCATGCGCGCGTCTGCCACGCGGCACAATAGCAGCGCCGCGATCCTGGCGCTCGATTTCTCCCACCAAATGCTGCAACACGGCCTGGAAAAGTTCAGCGCGAAGAAAATCCAGCCGCTTGAAGCCGACGCCCTGCACCTTCCTCTCGCCGATAACAGCATGGATCTCGTCGTCTCGTCCTTCGGCTTTCGCAACCTGGCAAACTATGACGCCGGTCTGCGCGAGATTTTTCGCGTGCTCAAGCCGCAGGGTGAAGTCGGCATTTTGGATTTCAGCGAGCCCGGCGGCCTGCTGGGGAAATTCTATGGCTTCTATTTCCGCAAGGTCCTGCCGAAGATCGGGACGATGATCTCCGGCGTGCGTGGCCCCTACGAGTACCTGCCTGCATCCGTCCAGAAATTCCCAGCGCCGCAGGAGATGCTCACGCGTATGGAATCCGTCGGCTTCGGCGACGTGAGCTGGACTCCTTATACCTTTGCGATTGCCGGGCTCTACTGCGGGAAGAAATGACTGAACGGTTTCCGCAATGGCAATAAGTCGTGCTATCTAATTGTATATAAACAGTTTACATAAAGTATAAAATGCCGATGTTTTTGTGGCATAATGTACCAAGGGAAACGGCGTTCGGGGACTCAGCAGTTCAAAGTGCGGGAGGAAGTGTTGTGAAAGCTCACCAAACCGATCTTTTCGGGCAGATGCTTGGGATTACCGCGCGGTCCGATCATGAGATTCTGCACCTGATCGAAAACCAATTGTCTCTGGAAACGCTCGACCTCATGATGCGCCAGGGGATTTCCCGCGAAGAGGTTTATTCGCTCATTATTAATCCTCGAACGCTCAAGCACCGGCGGAGCAAAAGGCAGTCTCTGTCTGTGGAAGAGTCAGAGCGCGCAGTCCGTGTGGGCCGCATCCTGGCAACGGCGCAAGCGGTACTGGGCGAGAGGGAGGCTGCGTTGAACTGGCTGCGGACTCCCAAAAAGCGCTTCGACGGACGTACTCCCATGGAAATGATCTCAATGGAAGTCGGAGGGCGTATGGTCGAGGAGATGCTGGTCCAGATTGATGAAGGCATGTTTGCCTGAATGATTCTTTGGCGGATCAGCAACCACGCATCTCTGGATGGCCGCGGTGGTCTCTTGGCCAGTGCCCGCTGGAATTTCCGTGGGCATCCGGTGGTCTATCTGGCGGAAAGTCCGCCGGGCGCTTTACTGGAAGTGCTCGTCCATCTGGAGCTGGATTTCTCCGCCTTGCCTAAGAGCTACAAGATGCTCAAGGTAGAAGCGGCGGACGACATCACGATCAAGGCCATTGATGAGAGTGGGCTTTCTGCCCGCTGGCATCAGGATGTTGATGCCACACGTAGCGTTGGTACGGAATGGCTGGTCTCAGGGGAGACTGTTTTGCTGCGCGTGCCTTCCGTAATTGTTCCGGAGACTTACAACTTGCTGTTGAATCCAAGGCATCCCGCGGCGGCCCGATTAGTGATCCTTTGGCATCGCGAATATCCCTGGGACAGCCGTTTGCTAAGCTAGGCGTGAGGACGGATGATTGCTTATAGGGTTCGAGTGTAAACCGCTTTCTGTTGCAGGCAACTTACTGCCGGCGCACGCTGCTATTTCATCGCTCCGGTATAAATCGCCATGCCTACCACGGCATCCGCTCCGATGGCATGCAGTTCGTCGACTTCGGCGCGGGACCGAATGCCGCCGGCGACGATCATCTGCTTCTTCGTGAGCGCCGCAAGCTCGCGCGCACGATCAACAGGGAAGCCCGTCATCGTGCCTTCGGTATCGATGTGGGTATAAAGAAAAGCGCTGCAATAGGGATCAAGAGCGCGGATCATCTCCGCCGGATCAACGCTGGTATTTTCTTTCCAGCCCTGGATGGCTACCTTCCCCTTGCGTGAGTCGATGGCAAAGGTAAGTTGCTTCGCGCCGAGACTGGCAGCGGCCTCGGCAGCCAGCGATGTATTGATGGCGCCATCTTTGAGCAGCGCCGAACCATAGATCACTCGCCGAGCCCCGAGCGCCAGCAACTCCGCGCCGCGAGCAACGTCGCGAATGCCACCGCCGGTCTGGCAGGCAAGCCGCTTGCAGATCATGGCAATCAATTCGCGATTGCTTCCGCGGCCCATGGCGGCGTCCAGGTCGATCAGTTGCACCAGCGGATACGCGGAGAAACGCTCAATCCAGTATTCAAAGTCGTCAAACTCAAGCGCCTTCTTCTCGCCCTGGACGAGTTGGAC
>Ga0207663_10001826_pt1 | contig 10039 bp, 6 predicted proteins | sample LARL53metaG_FD_184346 | JGI IMG/M metagenome (GOLD analysis project Ga0207663, IMG submission 184346) | Corn, switchgrass and miscanthus rhizosphere microbial communities from Kellogg Biological Station, Michigan, USA - LAR L5-3 metaG... | ecosystem: Host-associated > Plants > Roots >...
GGTAAATCTCTGGACGCGCTGGCAGGCGCTGGAATATATCACCAGCCAGAATTTTGAACGCCGCGCGCTCAACGTGTTTGGCGCGGTAAGCGTGGTGCCGGGAGCCATTGGCGCGTGGCGCGTGACGGCTGTCCGCCAGGCCGGCGGCTACCATACCGATACCGTTGCTGAAGATGCGGACCTCACGATGTCACTGCTGGAGAATGGCTGGCGGGTGGTGAATGAAGACCGCGCGCTGGCATTTACTGAAGCTCCCACGAATGCGCGCGGCCTGATGCGCCAGCGCTTTCGCTGGTCATTTGGCATTCTTCAGGCCGTGTGGAAGCATGGCGCCGCCATTCGCCGGCGCAGCCGCCTGGGCTGGATCGCGCTGCCCAACATCATTATTTTCCAAATCATGCTGCCGCTGGTGTCACCGTTTATCGATATCATGTTTTTATTCGGCATGCTGGAATACCTGGCCGCGCGGTACTTCCATCCGGAAAGCACCGACGCGAGCAGCTTTGAGCGCCTGGCGTTTTATTTCGTGATTTTTCTGGCGATTGATTTTATTGCGTCGGCGCTGGCCTTTCTGCTGGAGCGGCGCGTGGAAGGCACCGGTGAAGATGCGCAGCTTCTGCTCCATCTGTGGTTGCAGCGGTTCTCTTACCGCCAGCTGTTTTCCGCGGTGCTGGCCAAGACCGTGAAGCGCGCCATTGACGGCAAGCCCTTTGCCTGGGACAAACTCGAGCGCACCGCGGCGGTCACAAAGAGCCGCATACCGGTAACGCCTACCCCAGGACCGAACTAAAAATTTTAGAATACCGCTTACTGTCCAGCGGATTGCGGCTTAACGATCTCACCCAGCAAGTCGGGCTGGCCTTCCTCGCGCACCAGGTGCGGATAGCGCTCGCCTTCATGGTAGTTCACCTGATAGGTGTTGAAGTACTCGCCGTTTTCCGCCAGCAGGGACAAGGGTTGCTGGCTGTGGACGGAGGCACGCAGCGCCGCGCGCACCACGTCTTTTGACCACTTGCGCCCGTTCACGGCGATGAGTTTCATTCCCGGGCCAAGTCCCGCGGCATAGGCCGGCGATCCGGGAATCACGTCGCGCACCTCGCCCTGCTTGCTGGCAATAAAGCCGAGTGAAAAACTCAGGTCAATGCTCTCACCAGTTTTCTCGCGAGCGTCCATGGTGGAGTTTTTCTTGTCGGTATAGACGAGTTTCCAGCCGCCGTTGGTGATGCCTCCCATGGGAGCGTGGGGCGATTTTGAGTCCAACCGTTCACGCAGAAGCGCGGCCCAATCATTCGGCACAACCTGGTTGAGCGCGGCGACAACATCCTCAAACTTGTAAGGAACCACTTTGGGCGGGCCGCTCTGGCCGCCGTAGAAAAGACGGCAGAAATCGTTGAGCGACTTTTGGCCATTGCTCTTTTGCCGCAGAAGAGAGTCCACCTCAAGCCAGATCAGGTAGCCTTCAGGGTAGTAATCGGCGGTGCGACGCCAATTGGTCCATTCCTGCGGCGCGGCGAACAGGCTTTGCACGCTAGTAGCTGTATCCTGCAAGGGACGCCAGGTGCGGCCGGCGCGATGGTCAAGCATGGCGGCAGTGTAAGCCAGGTTCTCACGGAACTGGTCTGGCGAACGCAGGCCGGTGCGCGCGGCAAGAAGGTTGCCGAGATAATCTGTCAGTCCTTCATAAACCCATAGCAGGTCGCCATGCATTGGCTCCTGGTAGTTCGGCGTGGCCAGCCCGGCAGGCCGCCTGTACTTGCCATTCCAGGAATGAACGAACTCGTGCGGCAGAAGGTCGGCTTCCAGGTCGTGCGAAGCGGCATCGCTGAACATGTCTTCGGCTGCGCCGTTGTCGCTGGATTCATGGTGTTCAAGGCCGTGATGCGCCGTCTGATCGCCCAGCGTGAGCAGGAACGTGTATTTGCCGTAATGGCGCGCGCCAAAAAGCCTGCCGGTTTCCGCTACCAACTGCTTCAGGCTGGCGATGTCCTTGTCCGTGATCTGAATTGCTTCATCGCTTTCACCCACCATGTCAACCACGTGCGTGAGCTGTTCACCCGGCGGATTGATCTGTACCTGCCGGAAAATTGCGCCGGCGATCAAGGGCGAATCAACCAGACGGGTGAGCGAGACCGTTTGAAACTCAACGGAATTGCCGCTTTGCTGCGTGGGAGTGAGCGCAGTGCCAAACTTCCATCCTTCAGGCAGCCTCAGGGAAGCTGTTACCTGCACGGCGTCACTGGCGGCGCCTTTGGGATATAACACAACCTGGTTCCACAACAGGTCGAGCACCTTGCTTGAGGCCAGCGAACTCTTGCCATTATAAGTGATGGTGTCATACGAGGCCTGGAGTTCATTGACGCCCGCGGGAATCTGCAAATGAAAGGCATACATATCTTCCAGATCGCGCTGCCATTCCAGTTCCTTGCCACCCGCCTTGAAATGAAGGCCGGTAAAATTCTGGATGGGGCCGGTGGGCCGGTGATTTCCGGGAATCCATTTGGGATAGACAATTGTGACCTGCCCCGCGGCAACCGGGATGGTGAGCGTGGCGTGCAGGATGTTGCGGGGCGCGTCAGTGGCATCGACATTGAGACGCTCTGTGATGTTCGATTGCGCGGACGCCATTAGGCCAAAGAAAAGAAAAGCGACTGCCAGTGAGAAGCTGGTCTTGGTCATGATTGCTCCTGTGCAAAATAGAAAGAACGGCTGGCGCGCTGGAACAGTTGTGGTACTGGACCAGTCTGGAGTACTGAACCAATGGTCGTGCTGAACCAGTTTTAAAGTGCTGAACCAGTTTTAAAGTGCTGAACCAGAAGACCCGATATGTTACCTTTTTGCAGGCGCGCTTGGCGAGGGCCATTTCGCAGAGCGATACAGGAGACAGCTTTTGCCGACACACATTGAACGTCCCACGCGCATACAGGCCGCGGGCAACATGCCCAAGATCATTGACGAATTCTTTGGCCGCGTGAACTCTAAAGACGACGCGGTGAGTATTGCGCACATGCGCAGCCCCGCCGGATGGCAAGAGCCGGGACAGACGCCCGAGTTCGAGGAATACACCATTGTGATTCGAGGGAAGCTGCACGTGTGCCACAAGCAAGGAAGCTTTGATGTGACGCCAGGGCAGGCCGTGGTGGCGCACCCAGGAGAGTGGATCCAATACTCGACGCCCGATGAGGCCACGGAGTACATTGCCATCTGCGTGCCGGCGTTTTCGCCGCAAACCGTCCATCGCGATGATGGGCCTTGAAGGACGCGCACTGAAGAGCGCTGGCTTGCGCGGGACGAAAAAAGAAGCGGTCCTTGCGGACCGCCCCTCGCTTCGCTCTTCCTTCTTGGGTGCGGCGATGCACCCCTGGAGGTTTCAATCAGTTATCTAGGGTTGATCGTTATTTAGGGTTACTCATGGTGTCAGGCTTTGACTTGTCTGACTTATCCGGAGTTGAAGCAGAGGCCACCTTCAGGTGGTTCTTAACTTTCAGGCCGCTGGAGTTTTCCTTGGCGATGCGCTCGGCCGCGTCCTTCGCGTCCTTGCTGGGGACCGTGCCGGTCAGTTCAACGGACTTGCCGTTCTTTACGTCAACCGTCACGTTGGCGCTTGCCAGGCTCGGGTCCTTCTGGATTGCGGACTGAATGGTGCCCTGGACATCGCCCGTAGCGGCGGCGGCAGGAGCAGCATCACTCTGCGGCAGTTTGTTCTGGTCAGGAGTTTGAGCATCAGGCTTCTTCTGGTCAGTGTTGGGCAGCTGTTCCGGCGCGTTGGCGGGACTCTTGCCCTGGTCGGGAGCGGTTGAAGGCTGTTGCTGGTCCGGGCTGGCCGGCTGCGACTGTGTCGAGCTGGGCGCCGTGCCCGGTGCCGGCTGTTGCTGCGGCATGCTCTGTGCAACCGCAAATCCGCTACCCAGTACCACGATCAATGCAAGCTTATTCAGATGTTGTTTCACTATTGTCCTCCGTTTTCCGTTTTCTTGATTCGGCCCCTCGGCAACAGATACGCGTATACCAAGGATGAGCGACGAAGCTCGCGTAATCGGGGCCAGTTATGGCGTTACAAAAATTTAGATGCCCCTCTCAACGGCGAGTTGGCCCATCCGATTGGGATTCGAGAGCTGCTGAAATACCCACAGAGTGAGACATTTTTGCTTCTGCCAGAGGCGTTTTTGAATAAGGTGGGACGAGGTGAATTCCTGCCCAGCGGCCCTCGCTGCCTGATATATTTATCGCCCGTGAATCCTCTGCGCTCAGCGGTCGACCGCCAGTCAAGCGGGTACCAGACGAACTATGCCGCCATGCACGCAGCAGTGGAGCGCCTGCGCGCCGAACTGAAACGGTCCACCGAAGGCGGCGGCGAAAAATACGTGAAGCGCCATGTGGAACGAGGCAAGCTGCTGCCGCGCGACCGAGTGGAGATGCTGCTGGATGAAGGATCGTTTTTTCTGGAGATTGCGCCGCTGGCTGGCCATGGCATGGAGAATGAGTCTTCGGGCGCAGGAGTGGTGGGCGGCGTGGGCCTGGTCTGCGGGCGAGAGTGCCTGGTCACGGCGAATGAGGCCACGGTAAAAGGCGGCGCCACGGGCGAAGCAGGCTTGTGGAAGAATGCGCGGCTGGCGGACATCGCGCGAGAAAACCATCTCCCCAGCATTCTGCTGGTGGAATCCGCCGGCGCCGATCTGCCACAGCAGAGCAAGATTTTCGTGGCCGGAGGGCGCGGCTTTCGCGAGATTACACGGCGATCCAAAGAGCGCATTCCTACTATCTCAGTGGTGTTTGGCAGCTCCACCGCTGGCGGCGCTTACTTGCCGGGCATGTCTGATTACGTGGTGATGGTGAAGAAGCAGGCGCAGGTTTTTCTTGCCGGGCCGCCTCTGGTAAAGATGGCGACAGGCGAAGTGAGCGACGAAGAGTCGCTGGGCGGCGCGGAGATGCACTCACGGATTTCCGGGCTCTCCGATTATCTGGCGGAAGACGAGCCGGATGCCATTCGAATCGCGCGCGAGATTGTGGGCCATTTCAATCTGAAGAAACCTGACCTGCCGCAGCTGGCCGAAGTTAAAGAGCCGGTGTTTGATCCTGACGAGCTGCTGGGCATAGCTTCCGCCGATGTGCGCGTGCCTTTTGAAATACGCGACGTGATTGCACGGATCGTAGACGGCAGCGTGTTTGCCGAGTTCAAACCGGAATATGGCCCAACGCTGGTAACGGGCTTCGCGCATATTCACGGCTTCCCCGTCGGCATTCTGGGGAATAACGGCGTATTGATGTCGGAGTCGGCAGGCAAAGGCGCGCAGTTCATCCAGCTTTGCAATCAGCAGGACATTCCGCTGCTGTTCCTGCAAAACATCACCGGCTTTATGGTAGGCCGCAGCTATGAGGAAGATGGCATCATCCGCAACGGCGCCAAGCTGATCAATGCGGTTTCAAACTCAACGGTGCCGGCCATCACGATCATGGTGGGCGGATCGTACGGCGCGGGCAATTACGCGATGTGCGGACGCGCCTACGCTCCGCGTTTTCTTTTTACCTGGCCCAACCATCGGATTGCGGTGATGGGCGAAAAGCAGCTCTCCGGCGTGATGGACATTATCAAGCGCGAGGCTGCCGCCAAGACCGGCCAACCGATCGACGAAGCGAGAATGGAGATGGGGCGGAAGATGCTGGAAGACCAGATTGCGAAAGAATCGGATTGTTATTTTGCTACGGCGCGCCTATGGGATGACGGCGTTATCGATCCGCGAGATACGAGGACAGTGGTGGCGATTGCGCTTTCCGCGGCATATAACGCTCCGGTACGCGGGACGATGGAGTGGGGAGTGTTCAGGCATTGAAGAGCAGCTAGCAATTGGCAACTAGCAATTAGCTCAGCTAAAGCAGAACGATGCGGAGATGGCTAAAGGCCAAGAGCCATTGTTAGGCCAATTGCTAATTGCCAGTTGCTAGCTGCTGATGTCGTGCGTGCGATGCTCTAGCCAAATCGAGACAGAGTAGAGATGAAGACGTTCAACAAGGTATTGATCGCCAATCGCGGCGAGATCGCCGTGCGCATTATGCGCACTTGCCGCGAGATGGGTATTGCCACCGTGGCCGTGTATTCGGAGTTTGACCGCGATGCGCTGCATGTCCGGCTGGCCGACCAGGCGGTGCCGATTGGGGGCGCGGCGGCGAAAGAGTCATATCTCAATATTGAAAAGATCACGGCTGCGGCGCGGCTGACCGGCGCTGACGCCATTCATCCTGGCTATGGATTTCTGGCGGAGAACGCCGCTTTTGCTTCTGCGTGCGAAGATGCAGGAATTGTGTTCATTGGGCCGCGCGCCAGTGTGATTGAGGCGCTGGGATCGAAGAGCGAGGCACGCAGGCTGGCGCACGAGGCTGGCGTGCCGGTTGTGCCGGTCCCTGAGGAAGATGAATTTCCTAAATTGATTAAAGCTGCGCTGGGTGGCGGCGGGCGCGGCATGCGCATTGTGCGCAACGCCGGCGAATTTGCGGAGGCCCTCGCGGCCGCCAAGGGAGAAGCGGAACGCGCGTTCGGCGATGGCACGCTGCTGGTGGAAAAATATATTGAAGGCGCGCGCCACGTCGAAGTGCAAATATTTGGGGATCATCACGGCGACGTGATGCACCTGTATGAGCGGGACTGTTCGGTCCAGCGCCGCCACCAGAAGATCATCGAGGAAAGCCCCTCACAGGCAGTCACGCCGGAAACCCAGAGCCGGATGACGGATGCTGCGGTAGCACTGGCGCGAAAGGTCGGTTACACCAATGCCGGCACGGTGGAATTTCTGCTGGCGCCTTCCGGCGATTTCTATTTCATCGAAGTCAATACGCGGATTCAGGTAGAGCATCCGGTTACGGAGATGGTGACTGGGCTGGATTTGGTCCGGCTGCAGATTGAGATTGCGCAGGGCGGGAAATTGCCGGACGCGCGGCCGCAACAGATGGGGCATGCGATTGAAGCGCGGCTGTACGCTGAAGATCCCGCGAACGGCTTTTTGCCATCGACGGGGGCGCTGCATGTATGGCGGCCGCCGCAGACCGCAGTCGGCTTAAGGATTGAGAGCGGAGTGGAGGAGGGCAGCGAAATTGGCGTCTATTACGATCCACTGCTGGCCAAGGTGATTGTGCACGCCGAGGACCGGCCATCGGCCATGCGCAAGCTGACGCATGCGCTGCGGAGCTTCGCCGCGCAAGGCGTGCGGACGAACCGGGAATATTTGATCGATCTGCTGGAATCAGAAGAGTTTCAGAGCGGCAGGGCACACACTGGATTTCAATTGCCGGTTTCGGCGGCGGTGGATGAGAGGTTGGACCGAGTATTCTGCTCCGTCACGCGCGCTTACGTTGAGCAAACAGAGCATGCGCGCCGGACAATTCTGCCATCGATACCACCGCGCTTTCGTAATAATCCTACGGCCGCGCCGGCAATGAAATTTGCGATCGGCAAGAGCGAATACTGGATTGATAGCGGAAAATCAGCAGTCGAAACGCTTTCTGTTGGCGAGGACCACGTCGATGCACTGATAGAAGGCGTGCGCTATCGTTTTCGTATCCGGCAACACGGCTCCGAATATCATGTGCGATCTGCGCTGGGGCAGCGCACAGTTACGCGGCTGCCGCGCTTCCCGGAAAGGTCCGCGAGCGGGCAGCACCAGAGCGCAAATTCTCCCATGCCGGGGCAGGTGCTGCGCATTCTGGTGGCGGAAGGCCAGCAAGTAAAGCCGGGCGACGGATTAATGGTGCTGGAAGCCATGAAAATGGAGCAAACTATAAAGGCCACAATCCAGGGCGTGGTGCGGGCCGTGCTGGTGAAGACCGCCGAAGTTGTGGCTCCGGGACAGATGCTCGTAGAGATTGAAGCGGTGGAGGATGCCGATGAGCACGCAAACAGTTCAGCAGCAAAGCACTGAGTTCCCTTACTTCACTGAAGAGCATGAGCTCATACGGCAGACCGTGGCGCGCTTCTGCAAAGAAGAGATCGCGCCGTACGCGGCGGAGTGGGACGAGGAAGGCATCTTTCCGCGCGAGCTTTTTACCAAGGCCGGCGCGCTGGGCATGTTTGGCATACGCATTGATCCCAAGTGGGGCGGCAGCGGGCAGGACTGGTGGGCCACCGCGGCCTACGTTGAAGCCATGGCGCACTCTGACAGCGGCAGCATCAACATGGCGTTCCTGGTGCAGTCCGATATGGCGCTGCCGGTGATCCAGGAGTTGGGCACGGCGGAACAGAAAGACGAATTCATTCCTCGGGCCGTGACCGGTGAATGGATTGGCGCGCTGGGCATCAGCGAACCGGGCGGCGGATCGGACGTGGCGGCCATCAAGACGCGGGCGCGCATCGAAGGCGGCGACCTGATCATCTCCGGGCAGAAATTGTGGATCACTAACGGTACGCGGGCCGACTATATTGTTCTGGCAGTTCGCACAGGCGGTGACGGGTATAAGGGAATTTCGCTGGTGCTGTTTCCGACCAAGACGAAGGGATTCTCGGTCGGCAAAAAGCTGAAGAAGATCGGCAACCTGGCTTCTGACACAGCGGAACTTTTCTTCGATGAATGCCGCCTGCCAACACGTTACATCCTCGGCGAAAAAGATCGGGGCTTCTACTACATCATGGAGAATTTCCAGGGCGAGCGGCTGGTGGCATCGTTAGGCGCGCTGGCGGCGATGGATAAAGCTTTGCGGTGGGCAATTGACTATGGACATGATCGCAGCGCGTTTGGCCAGCCGATTGGAAAATTCCAGATCTGGCGGCACCGCTTTGCCGAACACCTTACCGCCGTGGAAGCAGGGCGGTGGCTCACGTATCGCGCGCTGGACCTGGTGAATCACGGCCAACGCGCGGTGAAGGAAATCACGATGGCCAAGCTTTACACCACAGAGCTGTCACAGAAGATCGCGTATGACTGCATGCAGATCTTTGGCGGGTTTGCTTACACCACGGAATATCCCATCGGGCGCATGTGGCGCGACCTGCGCTTGAATACGATTGGCGCAGGCGCGTCAGAGATCATGAAAGAGATTATTGCGAAGGAGGAGAAATTGTGAAGGGCAGCTACTGGCTGCTAGCTTCTAGCCGCTAGCCGGACAAGAAGCCAAGGCTTTACGACACGACTAGAGTCATGCCCTGACACGGGTGGTGTTCCTGAGAGATTTGGAAGATTGTTGAAAAGGCTAGAAGCTAGAGGCTAGCAGCTAGAAGCTAATCATGTCTGATCTAGAGTTCAATTTGATCCATCGCTTCAACGTGGGAGACGCGTTGCGGCGCAGTGCTGCGCGAACGCCGCAGCAGCGGGCAATCCACTTTATGGGGCGCGAGCTCACGTATGCCGAACTGGACGCGCTGGCCAACCGCATGGCGCGCAAGCTCATGGCCGCAGGCGTGAAAGGAGGCGATTCCGTCGCGATCTTTGCCACGAACTCGCCGGAATATGTGGCTGCGTTCTTTGGCAGCGCCCGGATCGGCGCGGCGTTGGTTCCCATCAATTTGATGTTTACGGCTGAAGACGTGACGTATGTGTTCGAGAAAACGCGGGTGAAGACGCTGCTGGTTGAGCCGATGTTTCAGTCCAAGGTCCTAACGCCGCCGGCAAACTGCTTTGTACTGGATGACAAATTTCGCGAGTCGCTGAATGAGTTTGATGTGGCGCCAGTTGAAGAATTGGTTGAAAGCGCCGCGACACACCTGATCATCTTTACCAGCGGGACCACGGCAAAGCCAAAGGGCGTGGTGCTGACGCACCTGAATTTTTATGCTTACCTGCTGGCCAGCTATGCCGACTATGGCCGCGACACCAGCATGAAGTATCTGCTGGCGCTGCCGATGTTCCATGTGGCCGGGCTGGTGATGACATTTGGCTGCTTTGCTTCAGGCTGCGAGAGCGTGATCATTCCGCTGCCGAAGCCGGAGCAGATCATTCATGCTATCGCCGTGCAGAAAGTAAATTCGTTATCTCTGCCGGCAACGGTCTGGGTTGGGCTGATCAGCATGCCGCTGATTGAAGCCGTTGACCTTTCCAGCCTGAAGCGGCTGTTCGTTTTC
>Ga0207663_10001828_pt1 | contig 10029 bp, 7 predicted proteins | sample LARL53metaG_FD_184346 | JGI IMG/M metagenome (GOLD analysis project Ga0207663, IMG submission 184346) | Corn, switchgrass and miscanthus rhizosphere microbial communities from Kellogg Biological Station, Michigan, USA - LAR L5-3 metaG... | ecosystem: Host-associated > Plants > Roots >...
TGGAAGTGACCGGCGCCTACCACGAACTGGAGCGCTTCGACCGCGATCCGGCGTTCCGGGACCGGCTGTCCGCGCGCGTGGCTGAGCACATCAAGGTGCTCCGCCGTAAGATCACCGACCGGGGGCTGGTCCGCGCGGATACCCGGCTATCCGACGAGGTGGTGGTGCGGGTGCTCATCGAGCACGGCATCATCACGCCCGCTGACCTGGGCCGGCTGAACGATCCGGCCTGGTGTTCCCGGCAGGAGGACCTGTGGTGGACCCAGGCATCCTGACCGCGCCAGCGGCCTGACCGGTGGGCGGGCCCTGGCCGGGCGGCGCCGGATTGACCTGGAACCGGGCCCGCGCCCGGCGCCCCGCGGGCCCGGTCACCACCACGTGGTACACCCCCGGCGGGAGCCGCTGCGGGAAGAACTCGTGCCCCTGATTCACCGCGTAGTTGAACGTGCCCTTCATGTCCACCACCGGCCGTATCGGCGACTCGCCGTGGCCGGCCAGGGTCACCGTGACGCGGCTCCGCGGAACCCACCCGGTGCCGTGGATCAGGAAGACGGTGTCCGGATCGCCGATGGGCTGGAGCATCCGGATCTGCGGCGAGCCGGAGGGAGCGGTGGGAAACGCCGATGGGGGTGGACCCGGCGGCGGGAATCCCTGGGCCGTGCCGCCGGTCCTGGGCGTGCCCTGCCGGTTCGCCAGCGAGACGCCCACGATGACCCCGCCGGCCACCAGCGCCACCGCGGCGCCGGCCAGGCCGGCCGTGATCAGCGCCCGGTGGCCGCGCCGGTCTCCCGCCCGCCGCGGGGCCGTCCCCGGGCTGTCCCCGGCCGGGTCGGGGCGCCCCGGCCGCCGGGCGCCGCGGCTGAGCGGGCGCAGGGCGGCGGCCGGTGCCGGCAGCGCCGCGTGCGAGCCGATGGTGGCGTCGCTGGCGATGCCCCCGCCGGTGCTGCCGCTGGTGTCCTCGCCCGCGGCGCCGTCGCCGGTGCTGCCGCTGGTGTCCTCGCCGCCGGCCGGGCCGCGGGCGGGTGCGGCCAGCCGGGGGCCGTGCTGGTATCCGCTGATCATGGCCATGGCCGGGCCCGGGAGGTAGGCGTCCGCGGAGCGAGGGCCGGCCGGCCCGGCGACGAAGGGCCCGAGCTGGTCGAGCACCGCGGCCGACGTGGGCCGCTGGGCGGGGCTGCGGGCTAGGCAGGCGGTGACGATGCCGTCCAGCTCCGCGGGCAGGCCGGACAGGTCAGGCGGCTCGGTGGCCAGCCTGACCAGCACGTCCATGACCGTCTCGCCCCGGTAGGGGGCGTGCCCGGTGGCGGCGAACGCGAGCGTCGCGCCGAGCGAGAACACATCGCTCGCCAGCGTCGCCTGCCGGGTGTCCCGTGCCTGCTCGGGCGCCATGTAGGCGGGCGTGCCCACGGCCCCGCGGGTGACGGTGAGCTGGATGCGCTCGGCGGCCCGGGCCACCCCGAAGTCGATGACCCGGGGCCCGTCCGGCGAGACAAGCACGTTGGACGGCTTCAGGTCCCGGTGCACCAGCCCGGCGCTGTGGATCGACTCCAGTGCCTCCGCGCACCCGGCCGCGAGCCATCTGGCCGCCGGGACCGGCAGCGGGCCGCACTCGGCCACCAGCTGGCTCAGCGAGGGCGCGGGCACGTACGCCGTGGCCAGCCACGGCATGTCCGCCTCTGGGTCGGCCGCGACGACCGCCGCGGTGAACACGCCGCTGACCCGCCGGGCGGCGGCCACCTCGTGCGCGAAGCGGGCCCGGAACCCCGCCTCGTCGGCGAGTTCGATCTTGATGGTCTTGACCGCGACCAGGCGCCCGGCCGTGGACCGGCCCAGGTACACCCGGCCCATCGCCCCCGCCCCGAGGCGGCCAAGCAGTACGTAGGGCCCGATCCGCTCAGGGTCCCAGCGGCGCAGCGGCTCCAGCGTCGGCTGCGGCAACGATCATCACCTTCCTGGCGGGGCGCCAGGTCTCTATGATGCCGAATCCGCCGGGTCAGGTTGCCGATACCCGGAGTACCGCGGCCGGTGGCCCGGTGTTTACGCCCGCCTAACGGAGTACGACGCGCACCGGGCCCCCGGATGGGTCGGCCCGGGCCATCCAGCCGGCGTCCAGGTGGGCGGGACGCCCGGGCACCAGCCGGGCGCGCGCCGCGGCCAGCACCCGGTCACCCTGCCGCACCTCCAGCCGGGCCGGCCGCCGGAAGATGTCGCTGCGCAGCAGGAAGTGCCCGCGGGCCGGCGGCGGGCCGCCGGCCCGGATGGCGTTCGGCGAGATCCAGCGCAGCGGGGCGGCCACGGTGACCGGGATCCGCGGCCCGGGCGGCGGCTGGCCGCCGCGCAGCGCCGCGGCAATGTGCCGGGCCGCGTGCCGGCCGCCGTCGGCGGCGACGTCCGCCGTTTCCGCTGCGTGCACCAGGTTCCCGGCGGCGAAGACCCCGGGAACCGATGTCTGCAGCGCGGTGTCCACGGCCGGCCCGCGGGTGCCCGGGTCGAGCTGGGTTCCCGCCAGCCGCGCCAGCTCATGGTCGGGGATCCAGTCGCCGGTGAACACGATGGCGTCGCAGCGGACGAACCTGGTAGCGCCGGTGCGCAGATCGGCCAGCTCGACCCCCTCCAGCCGGTCGCGGCCGGCGATCCGGTGCACCGCCGTCGACGCCCAGACCGGGGCGCGCCAGCGCACCGCCGCGGCGAGCGCGAACGCCGCGAAGCTCTGATGCCGCGGCTGGTCGGTGACCAGGGCGAGGACCTCCGCGCCCGCGTGCGCGAGCGTGACCATGGCCGAGAAGCTCACGTGCTCCGCGCCGACGATCACGGCCCTGCCCGGCAGCCGCTGCCCATGGAGGTAGACCCTCTGCTGCAGCTCCCCGGTGGTCATGACGCCCGGCGGCCGGCCACCGGGGACGAGCCGGGCGGCGCGCGGCCGTTCCCGGCAGCCGGTGGCGAGCAGCACCGCCGACGCGGTGACGGTCTCGATCCCATCGGCGCTGGTCAGGGCGGCGGATAGGGGGCCGCCCGGACCCGGCCACCCGGGCCAGCCGGTGACCGTGGTACCCGCCCGCACCTCGGCCCCCGCCCTGACGGCGGCCCGCGCATAGTGCCGGGCGTAGGCCGGCCCGGTCATGACCCGGCGCAGGTCGCGCAGCCCGTAGCCGGTGTGCGCGCTGTGCCGCGGGACGCCGCCGGCCTCGGTTTCGCGGTCCACGATGAGGACCCGGCTCACCCCGAGCCGCCGCAGCTCGATCCCGGCGGCCAGGCCCGCCGGGCCCGCCCCGGCGATCAGCACGTCGACGTTCACGCCAGCCGGCCCAACTCGGGCGACGCACGCCCAGCGGCCCGTCCGGCCGGGCCGGCACCCACGGCCGGGCCGCCGCTGGCGGGGCCGGGGCCCTGGGCCGCCGCCATCATCGCCGACACCGTGGCCGCGCAATAGAAGCCCTGGCACCGGCCGTTCATCGCCCTGGTCCGGCGGCGCAGCCCGCCGGCGTCGGCGGGCGGCACGGTGCCCGCCAGCGCGTCGCGGATCTCGCCGCGGGTGACCCGCTCACAGTGGCAGACGATCCGCCCGTACTCGGGGTCGGCGGCGATCCGCCCGGCGTCCTGGTAGGGCCGGATTCCCGCCTCCCCGATGTAAGGCATCGCGGGCGGGCCGGCGCCGCCCGCGCCGCGCTCGGTCAGCGGCAGCCCCGCCGCGGCCAGCTCGCCGGTCACGTACTCGGCGATCCCCAGCGACGCCGACAGCCCGGTCGACCTGATGCCGGCGACGCAGGCGTAGCGCCGGGCGGGATCGACGCGGATCTGGTAGTCGCGGTGCTCGGTCGCGGCCCGCAGTCCGGCGTAGGTCGCGGTGACCTCCTCGCCGGCCAGGTCCGGGACAATCTTGTGCCCGGCCTCGAGCAGCGCGGCCAGCCCGGCCGCGGTGGTGGCGGTGTCGGACCGGTCACCGATGTCCTCGGCGGTGGGCCCGAGCAGCACGTTGCCGTACACGGTCGGGGCCACCAGCACCCCCTTGGTAACCGCGGTCGGCACCGGCAGCAGGATCGAGCCGAGCAGCGGCCGCGCCAGCTTGTCGAAAACGATGAGCTCGCCGCGGCGCGGGCGGATGGTGAAGCCGCCGTCCCCGAGCATCGCGTCGATGACGTCGCCGCCCAGCCCGGCGGCGTTGACGAGCCAGCGGCAGCTGACGGTCCCGCGCGTGGTGGCCAGGGCGTGCCCGCCCGCCTCGCTGCGCACGCCGGTGACCACCCGGCCCAGCTCGAGCCGGGCGCCGGCCCGCACCGCCTCGGTGGCGTAGGCCAGCGGCGTGGTCCAGGGGCAGATGACGCTCTCGTCCGGGATCTCCAGCCCGGCCAGTGCCCCCGGCCCCAGATGGGGTTCCCGCTGGTAGAGGCCCGCCGCGGAGACCGGGCGGATCGCGGTGTATCCGTTCTGCCGCGCTTTTTCCTCGATTTCCGGCAGCGCCCGCCGCTGCTCGTCGGTCCAGGCGACCAGCAGGGCGCCGGTGCGCTCGACCGGGATGCCGGACCGGGTTGCGTAGTCGCGCAGCAGCGCGCTGCCCCGGCGCAGCAGGCGGCTCTCCAGGCTGCCCGGCACCGCGTCGAACCCGGTGTGCAGGATGGCCGTGTTCGCCTTGGTGGTGCCGGTGCCGACGTCGGTCGCCGCGTCCACCACGACGATGGACAGGTCGTAGCGGGCCAGCTCGCGGGCGATCGCGGTCCCGACCACCCCGGCCCCGATGATCGCGACGTCGGCGGCGCCCGGGGGCGCCCCGGCCGGTCCGGTCACCGCGCCGCCGCCAGCGTCGCCTGCAGCGCCCGGGTGAAGCCCGCCATCCGCTCCGCCGCCTCGTCGGCGCCGATCCGCGGCTCGATCACCGCCTCCACCTCGGCCGGGCCCACCGCCTGCTCCGGCCCGGCGGCCTGCCCCAGCCCGATCCTGGCCAGCGCGGCCACGCCGAGCGCGGTCGCGTCCGGGGTGCGGCACACCTCGACCGGCAGCTGCAGCAGGTCCGCCTGCGCCTGCATCAGCAGCCGGGACCGGGTCAGCCCGCCGTCGGCCCGCAGCACCGTCAGCTGGCGGCCGAGGTCGCCGGCGACCGCGCCGGCCAGCAGCGCGACCGACGCCGCCAGCCCCTCGGCGACCGCCCGGATCAGGTGCGCCCGCGTGGTGGCCAGGCCGAGCCCGAGAAACGCCCCGCGGGCCGCCGGGAGCCAGTGCGGCGCGCCGAGCCCGGCCAGCGACGGCAGGAACACCACCCCGCCGCTGTCCGGGACCGACCCGCCGGCCTCGTCGATCTCGCCCGGGTCCCGGAGTAGGCCGACCTCGCCCAGCCACCGGATGGCGGCGCCGGCGGTGTAGACCTGCCCGTCGAGGCAGTAGGTCGGCGTCCCGGCGAGCCGCCAGGCGATCGACGCGGACAGGCCGCCGGCCGAGCGCACGGCCTTGGCCCCGGTGGTGGCGAGCAGGAACGCGCCGGTCCCGTAGGTGCACTTGGCCTGGCCCGCGGCGAAGCAGCGCTCGGCGAGCAGCGCGGCCTGCTGGTCGACGGCGAGCCCGGCCACCGGCACCGCCCGGCCGAAGGCGGCCGTCTCCCCGGTGACCGCCGCGCAGTCGGCGACCTCCGGCAGCGCGGCCGGGTCCAGGCCGAAGATCCCGCACGCCTCCGCCGACCAGCCGGCCGCGTCGAGGTCGAGCAGCAGCGTCCGGGACGCGGTGGCCGCGTCCGTGACGTACCCGCCGCCCAGCCGGGCCAGCAGCCAGGTGTCGGTGGTGGTGACCACGCCGTCGCCGGTGAGGTTCTCCCGCAGCCAGGTCATCTTGGGCGCCGCGAAGTACGGGTCGAGCGGCAGCCCGGTGAGCTGGGCGAGCCGGGCCGCCGATCCTGCGAGGCGCTCGCACACCGCGGCCGACCGCCGGTCCTGCCAGACGATGGCCGGGGTGAGCGGCGCCAGGGTCCGCCGGTCCCAGGCGAGCACGGTCTCGCCCTGGTTGGCCAGCGCGACCGCGTCCGCCGGGGCGCCGGCCGCGGCCAGCGCGCGCGACCCGGCCCCGATCACCGACCGGTAGAGCTCCTCCGGGTCGGCCTCCACGCCACCGGAGCCGACGGCGCGCACACCGACCGGCACCTCGCCGGTCCCGAGCACCTGCTGCCCGGGGCCGACCAGCAGCGCCTTGGTGGCCGACGTGCCCTGGTCGATCGCGAGGATGTTCAACGGCTCAGGGTGTTCAACGGCTCAGGGTGCGCCGCCGTCTCCCGGGGCGGCGCCGGCCGCCGGCGACGGCCCGCCCGGCCCGGACGCCGCGGGCTGCCCGGCGACCTCGAGCGCCTCGGCCCCGTGCGCGCCCTGCTCGGTCCGCATCGCGGACGGCTCGAGCAGCCACTGGACGAGGTAGACCACCAGGCCCACGCCCAGGGCGCCGAGCACGTAGTACTGGGCGTCGCGGAACTCGCTGGGGCCGATCAGGATGATCAGCTCGTAGGCGAGCCAGATCACCGCGCCCGCGATCACCGGGATCTCCCAGCGCCCGAGCGAGAAGAAGCCCGCCGCGCCGCGCCGGCTGCGGCCGGTGAAGATGTACAGCAGCACCGTGCTCGCGTACAGCAGCGCAGGCATGATCGTCGACGCGGTGAACAGGGTGACCAGCGCCGACGTGTGCGTGCGCAGGACCAGCGTGATCGCCGCGCCGATAACGGCGGCGAGGATCGTCGCCCACGACGGGCCGCCGGTCGCCCTCGGCACCTGCCGCCACAGCTGGTAGCCGGGCAGCCGCCGGTCGCGGGATATCGACCAGATCAGCCGGCTGTTCGTCACCATGATGATCAGCCCGCAGGCGAAGATCGAGATGACGACGAAGATGAGGAAGAGCTTCTGCACGACGCCGCCGAGCACGTCGTTGACGATGAACGCGACCGGCGCGCTGCTCTTGGTCGCCGCGGGGATGTCGCTGATCGAGTAGGCGAGCGCGATGAGGAACGCCATCCCGACCACGCCGGACGCCAGCACGGCGCGGACCATCGCCCGGGGGATGACCCGGTGCGGCTCCTGCGTCTCCTCGGCCAGGTTGCTGGCCGACTCGAAGCCCACGATCGTATAGGCGCCGAGCAGCGTCGCCAGCATGAACGGGCCGAGCCAGGCGTAGTAGCCGGCCGCCGGGACGGTCCCGGTCGAGGTGAGGTTGGACCAGTGCCCGAGGCCACGGATCGCGGCCACCACGATCAGCAGCACGGTCAGGCCGAGGATCCCGATCAGCTCGGTCGCGACGGCGGTGTTGTTGACCCGGGTGGTCATCCGGGTCGACCAGATGATCAGCGCGGCCTGGAGCACCAGCACCACGAGCGTCTCCAGCGCCGCGCTGGTCGGCGTGTACGCCTGGCCGATCAGCGGCTGGAACGCGACCTGGACCAGCCCGTAGTCCACCGACACGGTGACGATCGACAGGAACGCGAACGACATCCAGCCCAGCCACCAGCCGATGTGCACGTTGGCCAGCCGGGAGGCCCACTGGTAGGAGTAGCCGGACAGCGGCACCCTCGCGGCGAGCGCGCCGTAGACCAGGGCGACCAGCGTCTGACCGACGATCACGATCGGCCAGGTCCAGATCGCCCGCGGCCCGCCGGTGCCCAGCGCGAACGCGAACGTGGTGAAGATCCCGGTGGTGATCGAGATGAACGAGAACGCCACGGCGAACGACTCGAAGTGCCGCAGCGAGCGCACGAACTGCTGCCGGTAGCCGAACCGGGGGAGTACGGCGTCGTCGTCATGCTCGGTGAGGGTGGTCACCTGCTCATCACTTCCTCGGCGGCCCGCTCCGGGCCGTTTGTCGGGCCGCTAGGGGGCGGCAGTCAGCCGCGGCCGCCCGCCGGCCGCGGTCGCCTCCGGCTGCTCCGTGACCCGGGCCCGGAGCAGCGTGAGGCCGGCGGCGGCCAGCGCCGCGAAGGCAGCGGAGTTCTCCGCGTCGTCGGTCAGGACCGCGGTGAGGCGGTCGAGCGTGCAGACGCGGTGCACGGCGATCTCGCCGAGCTTGCTGGAGTCCGCGAGCACGTAGGTCATCGCGGTGTGGTCGATGACCGTCCGCCGGACGGCGACCTCGGCCGGGTAATAGTCGGTGAGCCCGGCCTCCGGATGCACGCCGCCCGACCCGAGGAACGCCCGGTCCGCGTAGAACTCGCCGAAGAAGGCCTCCGCGTGGGCGCCCGCGCAGGCGCCGTCCCCGGCCCGGACCTGCCCGCCACACAGCAGCAGTTCCACGTCGCTGCGGGCTGACAGTTCCATCGCCGCGGGCACGGAGTTGGTGAGCACCCGCCCGCGGAATCCGGCCGGCAGGGCCCTCGCCACCGCGAGCGCGGTCGTGCCGACGTCGATGACGACCGTGTCCTCGGGCTCCACCAGCGACGCGGCCAGCGCGGCGATGGCCTGCTTGCGGCCGGTGTGGCGGGCGCTGCGGGCCGCGAAGTTGCCCTCGCTGGACCGGCCGGACGGGCGGGCGGCGCCGCCGTAGACCCGTTCCAGCAGCCCCCGCTCCTGCAGCCGGCGCAGGTCGCGCCGGATGGTCTCGACCGACACCCCGAACTGCCGGGACAGGTCCTCGGCCGAGACGGCCGCCCGCTCGCGGACCTGCGCCAGGATCGCCTGCCGGCGCTGCGTCGGCAGCATTCGCCGCTCCGATCATCCTGAACGGTTATGCCCGATAATGACCGATGTTGATCCAGTCCTGCCTGCATGTCAAGGCTGCGGCCGGCCTGAGAGCCAGGAGGCATAAACACTGAATGTATTGACTGAGAGTATACTCTGAGTTTATAGTCGCGGCATGAGCGTACCACTGACCCTGCTGGGCCTGCTCGAACGCGAGCCGAGCCACGGTTACGACCTGAAACGTGATTACGACGCCTACTTCGGCCGGGACAAACCGCTGCCGTTCGGGCAGGTGTACGCCACCCTCGGCCGGCTGGCGCGGGACGGCAAGGTGGTGGCCGGAGAGGCCGAGCCGGGCGCGGGACCCGATCGCAAGCGCTACGTCATCACCGAGGCCGGCGCGACCGAGTTCGAGATGTGGCTGGCCGACCCGGTGACGCCCGAGCCGCACCTGCAGACGGTGCTGTTCGCCAAGGTCGTGCTGGCGCTGATGCTGGGCCGCCGCGCCGAGACATACCTCGACACCCAGCGCGCCGCCCATCTGCAGCGAATGCGGGAGCTGACCGAGCTCAAGCGGAACGGCGCCCTGGTCGATGCGCTGCTGGCCGACCATGGCCTGTTCCATCTGGAGGCCGACCTGCGCTGGATCGACATGACCGCGGCCCGGCTCGGCGCGCTGGCCCAGGAGGTAGGCCGGCCGGTGACGGAAGCCCGGCCCGAGGACCACGATGACTGAGCACACCGCTGCCGTCACCGCTGCCGGTCATTCGCCCGCACCCGGCGCGGCGGATGGCCTGATCGAGGCGCGCGACGTCGCGCGGTCGTTCGGCCTGACGCGGGCCCTTCGCGGGGCCAGCGTGTCGGTGGCCGCCGGGGAGATCCTGGCCGTGATGGGGCCCAGCGGGTCGGGCAAGTCGACGCTGCTGCACTGCCTGTCCGGCATCCTGGCCCCGGACTCGGGGGAAATCTGGTTCGACGGACGCCGGATCGACGCGATGAGCGAGGCCAGGCGCAGCGCGCTGCGCCGTGACCACTTCGGGTTCGTGTTCCAGTTCGGCCAGCTGGTGCCCGAGCTGACCGCCGAGGAGAACATCGCGCTGCCGCTGCTGCTGGCCGGCAGCCGCCGGGCGGCCGCGCTGCAACGGGCCCGGCCCTGGTTCGGGCGGCTGGGCCTGGACGGCCTGGAGCAGCGCCGGTCCGGCGAGCTGTCCGGCGGCCAGGCCCAGCGCGTCGCGCTGGCTCGCGGCCTGGTCGCGGACCCGCGGGTGCTGTTCGCCGACGAGCCGACCGGATCTCTGGATTCGGTGGCCGGCGAGCTGGTCATGAACCTGCTGACCGAGGCCGTCCGCGACCAGGGCACCACGCTGGTGCTGGTCACCCACGAGCCGCGGGTGGCCGC
>Ga0207663_10001829_pt1 | contig 10027 bp, 7 predicted proteins | sample LARL53metaG_FD_184346 | JGI IMG/M metagenome (GOLD analysis project Ga0207663, IMG submission 184346) | Corn, switchgrass and miscanthus rhizosphere microbial communities from Kellogg Biological Station, Michigan, USA - LAR L5-3 metaG... | ecosystem: Host-associated > Plants > Roots >...
GTCTTTAGGGACAAGACGGTGGGCTCTTTCAAAGTTCTGGAGCGACGCCGTGTAGTCTTTCGTCATTGCCAGGGCGAAGCTCAATTGGTAATAGGTACGCCAATCGTCGGGCATGATGATGACGCTTTGGTTCAATGGCGGAATAGCTTCGTCATAACTTCCCTGTGCGCTCAACGTACTCCCTAGTGCTAGATATGCCATGCCACAACTGGGATCGTATTTGACGGCATTCCTAGAATCGGTGAGCGCTTGTTCCAGGTTATGCTCCATCTCCAAGAGTCCTCGAACAGCGAGGGCTTCGGCATACTGAGGATAGATCGCCAGAGCTGTCTCTACCAATAACGCCTGGTTCGCCCTAGTCTTAGCCGCGTAGGCTCGGTGCAGCGTATTCCGGGCTTTCTTTGGAACGTTCATCTGTGTGACCGAAATTGTAAATTGGCCGTCGGTGCGAAGTGACCGATCGGGCCTAGGTCTATTCTCTGTTTCTAGTTCTTGTAGTTGTAGCTGCACCATTTGTCTGCGTTGTTCTTCCAGTTGTTGGCGACGTGCTTCTTCTAATTGTGGTGAACGGAACGAGGGCGTACTTGAATATTGCCCCCAAACAGGCTTGACAAGCGTGAGGGATATGCTTAACAAGGCAAACGAAAGGCAGATTCTCCACCTCGATAATAATTCCATTTGTCCTCCTCAGGGAGAGGATGTTGATCAAAGCTCTAAGCAATTCACAGTACGCACTCGTGGATAAGGTAATGGCGTCGAGAGACACTCGAAACTGGTAGAAGTGGCAGTGCGGGGAGGTCAGCGTGTTAGAGCGACATTGAGTCCGTTGACGTCTGGACCGGTCAACGCATGAGTGCGTCTCATGGACAGCTGCGCGCTGTCTGGCTCATGTGAAACCGGCGAAAATGGCTCCCTTTTAAATCGACGATTGAACTGCTTCTGAGTAAACCGTGTGTTTGAGCGGTTGCCCGATCGTGCTAGAGTTCGGGTTCACAGGCAGGTGTTCCTCATGTCCGAAGCCAATCGTTCTGCGCAGATTGTCCGTTTCGGAGTTTTTGAGGCGGATCTACAGACTAGGGAACTGCATAAAAACGGGGTAAAGGTGCCCTTACAGGGCCAGCCGTTTCAAGTCTTTGCCATCCTCCTGGAACACCCGAGTGAGTTGGTCACTCGGGAAGAGTTGCGCCAAAAGGTCTGGCCCGAAGATACCTTCGTGGACTTTGATCACGCCCTCAATACAGCGATCACCAAGATCCGAGCCGCGTTGGGCGACGAAGCGGACAATCCCAGGTTTCTCGAGACGCTCCCTCGGCGAGGCTATCGGTTCATCTCGCCAGTGCAAAAAGCAATTGCCCAACCAGCTTCTCCGGCTACTCCAGAAGGGCGGTCCGCGCAACGGAGAAAGAATCGGCGTTGGCTCGTAGCCTCAGCAATACTTTTGCTCCTGATCTCTGGAATTGGGATCAGCCGATTTTCACGACGGCGGCCAGAGGAGCCGCTGCCCCCACTTGAAATTGTGCCCCTGACTGCGGTGCCGGGGTTTGAGCACGACCCCGCTTTTTCGCCCGACGGCAATCAGGTCGCCTTTGCACTCGAAAACGCGGATGGTCGTGGTATTTACACCACGATCGTTGGAGGCGAAAAGACGCTGCGCTTGACTGCCGGTACTGACTATTCTCCAACGTGGTCACCAGATGGCCGGCGGGTCGCTTTTTACCGCGATCTTGGTCACGGAACATCTATCTATGCAGTACCGGCTCTCGGCGGCACTGAGCAACGGCTTTACACGGGACTCTCAAGTGCTTGGACGACGGGTCTGAATTGGTCTCCCGATGGCAAGGTTCTGGCTCTTGCGGATAGTCATGGGGGAACGAACCACACTTGGATTTCTCTGCTTTCCCTAGCGGACTCCTCCACGCGACAGCTCACGTTCCCCTCCGGTCCGGAGATCGACTATTCGCCGGCCTTTTCACCCGACGGCTCGACGGTGGCTTTCGTGAGGGGAAGCCTTGTGGGTGTGGTATCTGACCTTTACGTTATACCTACCGTAGGTGGTGTAGCCAAGCGACTAACGTTTGACAACACGTGGATACTCGGGTCTCCCACCTGGACGCCGGACGGCCGCGATATCGTGTTCTCGTCCGATCGCGGAGGCGGACTCAGCAGTCTGTGGCGCGTGTCCCCTACCGGAGGACCACTGCGACCGGTTGTAAGTGTTGGGGTGATTGCTTGGAGCCCGTCTATCTCTCCCAAAGGGAATCAGTTGGTTTACCAGCGAATATTCTTCAAAGACAGCCTTTTTCGGTTGAGCCTCAAGGACGAGACGCATCCCCAAAGCTCGCCTGTGCCGGTTAAATCGGACAAGGGGTTTAACTGGAGGCCGCACTTTTCTCCCGATGGAAAAAGATTCACAGTGGAATCAAATGGACTGGGGCATTCGGAGATTTGGGCCTGCGACACCGTCGGCGCCAACTGTGGACAGTTAACCTCTCTGCGCGGCACAGCAGGAGCGGCACGTTGGTCCCCGGATGGCCGCTACATTGCCTTTGAGTTTCGTCCCAAAGAACGTAGCGAGATCTACCTTCTCGAAGTGGGTGGGGGCATGCCGCAACTGCTGCCGACTCTGCCCGGAGCCAACAACGGAGGACCAAGTTGGTCGCGCGATGGAAAGTCGATCTATTTCTATTCTGACAAGACGGGGGAACCCTTTCAACTATGGAAGGTGTCCATCCAAGGAGGATCTCCTGCCCAGATCACGAAAAATGGAGGCGTGTTTGCGGTCGAATCCGAAGATGGCCGTTTCCTTTATTTCGTGAAGTTTGACGCGCCTGGCATATGGAAGATGCCCCTGGGTGGCGGACAAGAAGAACGCGTTTTGCCTCGCGCGGGAGGCCACGAATGGTTTAACTGGGCACTCACTCATGCTGGCATTTACTTCCGCGACTCGGACAAATCCAAGAAAAATGACACTGTCGGAGTTCTGACGTTTTTTGACTTTGCGACTGGAAAGACCACAACGGTTACAGCTACGGACCAGCCGGGTGGCGTGGGATTAGCTGTATCACCCGACGGCAGATCAATTCTTTACGACGACAAAGGGGATGCGGAATCCACCATCATGTTGGTGAAGAACTTTCGCTAACGCTTGCTAGGTGGTTTCTAATCATGCGGCGGGAATGCGGTGCTGCCAGACGAGAATGCGCAAGTTTACTCAATCACGAGGCGGTATAGTCCGGAGGCTATGGTTGATCCTGGAGCACGACCATCATGGATGGGCACAATCGACGGCTCATTCTGTTTTCCGCATTGTCTGTTTCGGGGACGTTTGCACTAAAATCGGTACCCGACTTGGCGGTTATTTTGGGTTCGCTGCGGACCACTGAGGAGCGAGGGAAGCACTATGGGGGCGTGGTCAATTTCCAAGTGGACGGGAACTGTAAACTCTCTGACTACAGCGGCATACCTCAATAAGTAAGCGTGACATACAACTGAAATGGCGTGGAAGCAAGCTCCCGACGAACCCGGCGAACCGAGCCTGCATCCAACCGGCCGATGTCGCGTCTCCCACTTCTGTTTGTGCTCTGCGCGGGTGTGTTTGCCCAATCCGTCCGTCAAACTGCGCCTGATTGCCAGAATCTGAACAATACTAGCGCCAGTGCGCGATACCGCGGGCAGAGCGCCAATGCGCCACCCGGAAATGTCAGCAAGCTTCCCGTCCGCTCTCTGCTTTACCCGGGAGCCACGACTCGGATCTTCGCCCGCTACATGCCCTGGTTCGGAGACTCCCACCATCGCGATGTGGGATACCGATCGGACGATCCCCAGCAGGTCGCTCGGCAAGTTGCCGACATGCTAAGCCGCGGCATCGAGGGCGCCATTATTGACTGGTACGGGCCCGATTCGGGTCCGAAAAACCAAAGCACCATCCTGCTCATGCACCAAGCTGAACAGCAGGGGTTGAAGTTTGCCATCTCGACCGACACCGGGGTGCTGGGCGATTGCCGGAAACGAAATTGCGATCTCACCGCGCAACTCATTGTCGTCCTGCACTATGTTGTCGAGCATTTTGCGTCTTCGCCGGCCTATCTTCGTTTCAACGCCCGGCCGGCTCTGTTTTTCTTTGGCATGGAGAAAGATTCCATCAATTGGAAACGGGTGCGCCAGACACTGCCTTCAGAGGTCCTGTTCTTCTTCCGCAATTCGGCCGAGTTCAATGACCCCGAGGCCAACGGAGTGTACGCCTGGGTTGCGCCGGAGACGGCGGGGCCTCAGGACCCGATGGCCTTGCAATATCTGCAGCGGTTCTACTCCAAGGCGCGACAGTCCGACAAGATTGTCATGGGATCAGCGTACAAGGGCTTCAACGACGCCGACGCGAACTGGGGAAAAGGCCGGACCATCGATCAAGTGTGCGGCCAGACTTGGCTGACCACCTTCAACGAAGCCGGTCGATTCTACTCGTCAAGTCACCAACTTCCAGCTTTGATTATTCCTACCTGGAACGACTTTGAAGAAGGCACCGAAATCGAAACCGGAATCGACAACTGCGTTGCCGTAAAAGCCGCCATCACTCAGTACACGATTGAGTGGACCCTCTCAGGACGCGAGGACACGCTCGACCACTTCTCAATCCTGGCGCGGGATGGTTCTGATTGGACTGTCGTGAGGGATGTGTCTGCCGCATTGCGCTCCATCCCTCTGCGCGACCTTCACCTTACAGCGAAAACGACAGCTCTTTGTGTACAAGCGGTTGGCCAGGCTTCTCTGCTGAATCATGCTTCGGGTCCTTTGGCCTACCCGGCGAGTAGAACAAAGTAGGGGAAGGAGAAATTCCTCTGCTGCACGGCGCTGGCACGGGCGCTTCTTGGCGCACTCCTCCGCCTCTCAATCGAGACATACTCACGGGTTTGAGGCTGACAGGTCGCAACATGCGGAATTCGTTCGCTGCCGCCCGCATTCTCAGCAAGGCCGGAACCGAATAATCCAAGAGGATTGCTCTTGTCGCCCACGAGCTTCAACCCAAATCTCAAGCGCAGCGGCGAAGCCGATATGCAGGAAATGGGTTCTGCATCGCGCTAACGACGCGCATTCCACGTCGTCCAACAAAAGCAAGGGCACGATAACACCTGGGAGGCGCAACGGTGAGGCGAAAGCAACTCTCGTCGCTCATTGTCGTGATCACTCTCGGCGTAGCAATCGGGGCACAGGGTGGCGCAGGCGCGACTGACTCTTACGAGCAGCACAAGGCGATGGCAACGGTTGGGCCGCAAGCGCTGGCTGCGGGCGCGATCAGGGTGAACCCAAAAGACGGGTTGAGCTATGTGTGGATCCCGTCGGGCACGTTCACCATGGGCTGCTCGGTAGGCGACAACGCGTGCTTCGATGATGAGAAACCGACGCACCAGGTGACCATAAGTAAGGGTTTCTGGATCGCCCAGACTTTGGTAACGCAGAGGGCTTATAAGCGAGTGACCGGTTCGAATCCGAGTCACTTCAAGGGGGAGCAACTGCCGGTTGAAATGGTGAGCTGGAATGACGCCCAAGGCTATTGTCGAGCGTTAAAAATGCGGCTGCCAACCGAGGCGGAGTGGGAATATGCGGCGCGGGCTGGGAGCAAGGCCGCGCGCTACGGCGAGCTGGATGCGATCGCGTGGTATACCGGCACGAGCGGACCGCGGCCGGTGGACGGCGCTGCGTTGTACCAAAGCGATCCGAAGAATTATGAGGACAAGTTAGTCGCCAAGGGGAATCAACCGCACGCAGTCGGGCGCAAGCAAGCCAACGCCTGGCAGCTGTACGACATGCTCGGCAACATGTGGGAATGGACGGCGGACTGGTTTGATAAGAACTACTATGTACGCGGTGAACCGCGTGATCCAACAGGACCAGCCAGTGGCACATATCGAGCACTGCGCGGTGGCGCTTGGGACGACAACGCCAGGAACATCCGTTTGTCAAACCGCTACTCGCTCGCGCCGGACAACCGCAACTTCTACGCCGGGTTTCGGTGTATCGCACAATAATCCGAAACACGCGTTGAACTACTGCGCGGGTCTGCAAAAGCAGTTGCTTGGGACGAAGCACAATCTTCTCGACGATTTCATCAACAGATTTCTAAATCGTCTGCAAGGGCCGACCAAACAATTTTCCCGGTCGCCCTTCAGGAGCTTGCAGGCAATCCCATCCCTAGCTTCTAAACTCGGCTTAACCAGTTGCTTCCGGACTGTCCGTCCTGAAGGCGGCACGCACCGAAGAGAGCACACAAAAGCTCTTTCGCCCGTTGCGCCAGAATTCCTAACCCGATGTGCTTACCGTAGGTGCCATCTGCCGTCTAAATATATTCACGTCAGCAGGGCATTTCTGCGGAGCCGAACGCATGAACAGACTGGTTGCAAATGCCGTCACCTGCGCCCTCACTGGATTGCTATCCCTGCTGGCGATGGGGCAGGATCCTAACGGGACACACTGGATCGGAACCTGGGCGACGGCTCCGCAGCCTCCTACCCCAGAGCATATCCAGAGCTTCCGGAAGCAAACTCTACGGCTCATCGTGCACACCACCGCAGGCGGCACGAAAGTCAGGATCAAGATCTCGAACACCTTTGGTGACCATTCATTACTGATCGGCGGCGCACACATTGCCCGCCGGACGAACGGGGCGGAGATCGATCCGAGTTCTGACCGAACCCTGACGTTTCACGGACAATCGTCTACGACAATCGCAGCAGGATCGACGGTGGTGAGCGACCCAGTCGGGTTGGAGGTGCCGGCTTTGTCGGATCTGGCGATCAGCCTGTTTCTGCCCGACACCACCGAGGTGAAGACCACGCACATTCTGGCAAAGCAGACGAGCTACATTTCCACTGAGACCGGGGACTCTACGGCGGAAGTGAAATTTCCAGCGGCAAAGAAAATCAGCGCGTGGCCATTCCTGACTGGGGTGGACCTGGAGGCTTCCTGGCACGGAGGTACCATCGTTGCATTTGGCTCGTCCCTCACGGACGGCGATGGAACCGACTCGGATAGCAATGGACGTTGGCCTGACGTGCTGGCACAGCGGTTGCAGAAAAGCGCCGGCGACAAAGCGGAAGTAGGAGTCCTGAACGAAGGCATCATTGGCAATCGCCTTTTGGCTGACAGCCCTCTGCAGGCGGCCGGCGGTCAATTTGGGGCAATGCTCGGGCAAGCGGGCCTGACACGTTTCGAACGTGACGTGCTTGCTCAATCTGGTGCCAAGTATGTGATCGTGGGTCTCGGGATTAATGACATCGCCTTTCCGGGCTCGTTGACGCCTGCGACAGAAGGCGTTAAGGCGGAGAGCATCATCACGGGGTATCGCCAGCTCATCACGCGGGCGCACCAAAAGGGAATTCGAATCATCGGTACGACCAACCCACCATTCGAAAACTCGTTTTTGGATTTGGGGCCTACGGCGCCTCCGATCACTTTTTACACTTCCCAGAAAGAAAGCGTGCGCGAGAAGGTCAACGCCTGGATCCTTAGCAGCGGTGAATTCGACGGCACGGTCGATCTCGACGCGGTTTTGCGGGACCCGAGCCGCCCCACGCAGCTGCTCCCGAGTTACGACAGCGGAGACCACCTGCATCCCAATAATGCTGGCTGCCGCGCCGAAGGAAATGCGATTCCTCTGGCGTTGTTCGAAGGCGATTACCTGGATGCTCACCCTCGAACCCGTGCATCTCAAGAACCGAGGGGCCACCAGCGCAACAAATCACCCGAGATGGATGGGCTCTTACCCAAGATGCTCAAGCGGCTTGCAATTTTCAGTTTTCTGCGTAGAAGTGTTCTCCTTTTTTCCGAAGTGTCAGCGTAACGGCTGCGATCTTGCGTGCCAGCGTGAGCCGTGCCGTGGTTGGCTTGATGCCTTTGTCCAAGGAGGCCTGATAGAGATCCTGCAACGGGCCGGGCACTCGCGGTGATAGCGGCCGCTTTGAACAAACCTTTCAAATCGTGGTTATGGTCTTTATTCAGGCCGCGAATGGAGAGCAGTTTCTGGTAGCGCCGCAGTTGGCCTTCGAGATAGCGATTCCGAGTACCTGAGGACAGTTGACGTACTACCGCGATTTCACCAGTAACCGGATTACGACATGGCCGCTATCCGCCGCTCCCAGTTCTGCATTTTAGCCAAGAGGTTTAGCAGCACCGTCCGCTGGCGATCCCGTACCTCCTGCTGGCGGGCGCACATCGCTTGCTGGGCCTGTTCCAATACTTCCCGCGTCCACGGCTGGGTTTCTTCGATATAGAGCTTCAATCCTTCAGCTGTGACGCTGTACCCACATCGTTCCAACGTCGCCCTGTCTGTTTCAGACAGATTCACTAGTTCATACGCCCAGAACTTATCGTCTCCGATCTGCGTTAGTTCATATCCTTGCTCAGGATCTCCCGCTGGGTTGTATTCATGGCCGGCTTTCTTGATGAGGCCTTCCCGTTCCATAGCGGCCAAGTCGTTGTTGATATCGGCATATCAGATATTTCGTTCGATTATTCGGCCACGACAGAGTGAGACCTTCGGTTGGCTCTTGCCACGCGCTCTGGTTTGCTTGCTGCTCTTCTTTCTCTTCATGTACTGGCTTGTGAAAGATCGGTGGCAGAAGTACAAAGACGACCTAAGAAATCATCCGTCCAGAATGTACCCAACAGAAAATCGCGGATCCAGTGTCAGCAAGCCACTCCTCAGCATCGAATCGACAACTGCTCATCTGCGCTGTCGGCGGTCGTGTTGATGTACAATCCAGCGCCATGCCGAGGTGGGGAAAAAAATCACCCAAGCCAGCCCCGCCTCCACAGGACTACGTCTTAATCAAAATCACTAGTGCTCCGGGGAAGTACGCGACGCTCAGCGGCAAGGGTGACTTGCTAGTTGCACCCAAAGCACAAGCGGCAGAATTTCCTGCCACTGAAGCGCCACGGCGTCAGAAAGAATTGGAAAGACGCGGATTCAAGACGAAAGTTGAACCCGTATAAGAGTGTGATGTTGGGTTCGGATGACGGGAGTACAATACCTCCGCTTTCAAGGACCAAAGGAAATCTCACCTAAATTACAGACCAAGGAGCGCGGCGATGAAGCATTCACAATTAAGCGATGGAAGAGATCGACTTGACCGTCGAACCTTTTGCAAGGCTGCGAGCGTCTCGACCGCTATCGGGGTAGTAGAGGCTACGCTGGGAACCGTGTTGGCCCACGCAGACCTCACCAAGGAGCAACGTGACAAGATGACGCCGGACGAAATCATCCAGCAGATGAAAGCTGGCAACGAACGCTTCCGGTCGGGCAAACCGCAGCATCGCGATCTCATGCGCGAGGTTAAGGCGACAACGAAGGCGCAGTATCCTGCCGCGGTTGTCTTCAGTTGCATTGACTCACGAGCACCCACCGAATTGATTCTCGACTTCGGTATTGGCGATATCTTTAGCGGTCGCGTTGCGGGAAATGTTGCTGATGAGGACGTTTTGGGCAGCATGGAATTCGCCTGCAAGGTGGCAGGCTCGAAAGTCGTGCTTGTCATGGGCCACACCGGCTGCGGCGCTATCAAAGGAGTCATTGATGGCGTAGAGCTTGGCAATCTCACGGCTTTGTTATCGAAGATCCGTCCGGCGGTTGAAGCCACTCGCTATACGGGGGAACGTTCTGCCAAGAACTACGCATTCGTAGACGCGGTAGCACGAGAGAACGTTGTTATGACTATCGCCAACGTTCGCCAAAGGAGCCCTGTGTTACGAGATCTTGAATCCGCCGGCAGCATCAAGATTGCAGGCGCGATGTATAACCTCGAGACGGGAGCTGTTGAGTTTTTCGCGTAGCGAGTCTGTATTGCAGGTAGCAGTAAAACATAGGCTCCTTAAACCGCACGGACAGGTAATGAACCTGCCCGCACAGTAGCCGCTTTGTGCTGGTAGCTAATCGGCACAACGCGTGTATTTGCCGCTTCTTGGTCACGCGATTCTAGAAATCGCGCTCGAGGGAGGGCGTCAGGATTCAAGAACCAACGCCGGCGGCAAGGTTATG